>OGCL01000219.1_pt1 | contig 65504 bp, 52 predicted proteins | sample 1570041 | NCBI WGS metagenome assembly OGCL01 (sample SAMN06266162, study PRJEB24511) | hot springs metagenome | isolation source: Hot spring water | place: South Africa: Limpopo | collected 2015-06-22
AAACATCGGTGGGGCACACCGAGAAGAAGCTCGCAGAGGGTAAAGACATGGGTCTCCCAATGAAGCGAGAATCCCCGGACTTCAGGACGGGGAGTGTCAACTATCGGTACAGCACGGGACTTATAGCCCCTAAAACTCCCCATTAGTTAAAAAGCCGCTAAATAGTGCCAATCCGCAGGCAATCCCAAGGACAATAGAAGGGTAGCGTTCTATTACCGAGAAAATGGGTCTAGAGCACCGTCCTTCTAGGACGGCTTTTTTATGGTAGACTTAGGGTGATTGATCTTGTTTGTCTTTTAGGGGCCACCTCAGTTTGCAGTCGATAGACACACACAGGTGTTGAAACCGAGCCTGGATCAGCGAGAGGGAAAGAACCGAGGGTCAACAGTCTCTTGTTTGTTTTTTAGGGGGCACCTGAGGCAACAAAAAAACAAGAATTAAAATTCGTCGCGGGAGGGCATTCCGAGACGTTCTTGTTTGTTTTTTAGGGGGGACGGGGATGGAACAATTTGTTTACGTTTTTTGGGCGTGGTTCGCCCGCAGGTTTTTTGCGTTTTTTGGCAGTTGAGCCGTCAACCCCATTCAGCGACCCTTTTCTGCTCTTGCAGTTTTGGGCGTGGCGAAGAATCCCTGCGTCTTCAGCGCGGGGAGGATGTCAAGCGGAGACCCCTATGACTTACGGATGCGAGATCGGCGCAGGTCGAAGCGTTTACCTGGATAATCAAGGCGACCAAACCGTGGTGACGATCGTCAGTAGCGGCCCTGGTCAGCAACAACAGGCCAGTAACCGCTTCACAACCGGTGTGTGGACGACCCCCCCCCAACTCTTTCGGGCGGGCGATGGCGTTGTCATTAGAATTCATACCGGGCAAGGGCATCAGGATATTCAAGTCCTCGGCAGTAGCATGAGCATGATGTCGGGCAGCTTTGCCCACCAGGGGGCGCAACAACTCCAGGTCCAGGCCGTGGCCCAAGCTCCCAGTCCGGCAATGCAACCCATGCAACCCATGCAACCCATGCAACCCATGCAACCCATGCAACCCATGCAACCCATGCAACCCATGCAGATGGGTGGGGGGATGCAGATGAACCTCAACCCGATGGAGATGCGCATGGGCAATATGGAGATGCGCATGGGTGAACCCACGATCGCCGCTCCCATCGCCGCCCCCAGTTCAGCCACAGCATCCCGGCGGTTTTGCAGTCAGTGTGGCGCAGCGGTCCAACCGGACGATCGCTTCTGTGCAAGTTGTGGCCATCAACTGGCCTAGTAGACCCCACTCGCGGTTCAGGTTCCACCGGACTGGATAGCCAACTGCAAGCGATAAAGATCATTCTGGATGCGATTCACCTCCGACCATTCCCCCAGGGTACGGGCTAGTGGCAGGGCCTGTTCGAGGCTGTCCTTGGCTTGGGCCAACTTACCCGCCCGTTGGTAGACCTGGCTAGCGGTTCGGAGAGAAACAAACTGTTCCCGCAGGTTATTTTGCTCTTGGGCAATTTCCAACCGCCGATCGAGCAAATCCAGCGATCGCTCATAGCGTTCCACCGAATTATGGGCAATCACTAGACCATCGATCGCCCGCATTTCATTACGTCGATCCCGCACCTGCTCCGCCAAGCGCAATGCCTGCCCGTAGTTCGCGATCGCCGCTGGATATTCCTCCAAGCGCCAATAGGCATCGGCCAAATTATTCAACGTGTTGGCTTCCCCGACGGGGTCTTGCACCTGTCGTCGTAGGGTCAACGCCGCCTCATACTTTTTAATCGCTTGCCGAAAATCACCTTTCCCAAAGGCCACCAAACCCAGATTACTCAGGGATAGGCCCTCTCCCTCCAGGCTATTAATACTGCGGGCCATTTCCAGGGCTTCTACCAGGGTCGTTTCTGCTGAATCCAACTCATGCTTATGGAGCAACACCGTCGCCACATTATTCAGCCCAAACACCTGTCCGAGAAAATCTTTATGATCACGGGCTACCCCTAGCCGCCGACGTAGGGCATTTTCCGCCGCAATAAAATCACCCAATTCCCCGTAGGAAATCCCAATAAAGTCATAGGCCAACCCCACCGCCACGGGTTCACCCAAACTGTGATAGATCTGCAATGCCTGTTTCCAGGACGCGATCGCCTTTTCCAATTCCCCTGCTGCCTGCTGTTGACTCCCTTGCCGCATCAAGCGATCGGCCTCATTGCGCGATCGGCTTTGAGTGCCATTATTAATCGGCGTTTGCAATTGGCGTAACAAATCCTCTGCCGCTTGGGCGCGATCGCCGACGAGCAACCCTCCCCCCAAGCACAACACCGGGGCCATCATTACCACCGTCCACAGCTTGCACCGATTCATGCTCACAAACTCCTCTCACACAGACACTGACCAATTGTTTTGAGTTCTTTAGCTTTTTAATTGGAAAGTCAAAATTCACAATTCAAAACTATTCCCCATTCTCTGTTGCCTGTCATCCAATTCAAAAGTCAAAATTCAAAATTCAAAAACTTCCCGCTAAACACTCAGTCCAAATTCCATAAATGCCATCTCCGGTTCAACGATCGAGTCCGGTAAAACCGCCTCTGGAGCCGCCACTGGATCAGTGCCCAGGTAAATCGTGCGAATATCGTCCGGTAACTCCGTTTCCAGTAAGCGATAGCCCTCCTGTAACTTCACCCGCACCTCCGCAGGCGAGAGCCGTTCCCCTTCCGCTTGCAGGTAGGCCGACACCCGCGTTTCACTCCAGTGGAAAACCTGTACCATTACTACCATCAGTCGTAACGTCGAGGGCATTCGATCGAGGGCCTGCTCCACATAACACCATAGGGGGGGCGAGGCCGCTTGCAGGGTGTATTGAATCGCCTCAACGGGCGGCAAATCTGCCTGGTTAATGCACAAGGCAGTCACATTGATGATCCAGTTCTGGAGGGTAATGGCCTGTCCATTAGGCGTAGGGGCATACAGATTCAGCCCCCGCAGTTCGTAGAAAATGTGTCGCCAGGTCAGGGCAAAGAGATAATCTACTTGGACCGGCGATCGGGCCGAATGGCGAATGAGTGTGTAGACCACCGGACTGTAGCGGCAGAAAATCGCGGTGAAGTAACGGCCTACCTCTGGGTGCCGCTGGTATAGGGTCACCAAATCCTGATCGCTGTGGCGTAGCAGCGATTGAATTAGGGGATGACGACTCTCTGGAAACTGGGGAATTAGCACAGGCTCCGACATACTCCTCTAGAGACTGACGTAACCCAAGCACACAATTAGGTCATACTGAGACCCACCCTCAGGTCAACTCAGGTCAACACGATCGTCCGGTCACTGACCGACACGTTGAGCAAGAATAATTCCCCCCTACTATATCCAGGGATTGAAAAACTGCCAGGGGGATCAGCCAAACTCGCAACCATCGGTAACCTCGCTTCTCCCTTCTCCCGCCTCGCTTCTCCCTCCTCCCCCCCGTCCTCCCGCCCAATTGCCGTATTCTTACAATGGATGAAGAAACGATCGCACACCCGTATCTCCCAACCATGAATCTGGTATTTTCTTGGCTATCAATTCCCACCCCTACCCTGCCCGTCGTTGCGCTGCTCCCCGGTCTGGATAGCCTGTTCTCCACCCAGGGGATTATGGTCATGCTGCTGGTGGCCTATGCCGGGGCGATGTGGATGTTCCTCACCAGTGCCCCCAAGGTCTATACGATCATGGTTTCGGATCTGGAGGTGGCCCGCCAATTTTATGAAGGGATGTTGGGGATGCCGGTGGCGGATGTTCCCCTGCACTACTACTACAACTACGAACAATCCCTCGGGGCGGCTGGGATGGACCCGCTCTACCTCTCCTCTGGGATTGGGGCGACGACTACGGCCCAAACCAGAGGGTCGGAAGGGTTATGGTACCAGATGAAGAAAAACACCCAGTTACACATCATCACCGGGGCCAGTCTGGGGCAAAAGGGTCGCCACCGCCATGTGTGTTTCGATCGCGACTGTCTGGAGCAAATCCTCATGCGCGTTCAAACGCGGGCGGTGAAATACAAGCTGCGCCGCGATAAACCCCTTAACTTTCTCGTCAAGGACCTGGATGGGCGGGTGATCGAAATGGCTGAGGTATCCAATTAAGGCCGCTGTCATGTAAAGTGCTTAGTTTTGGGTGCTTAGTTTTGGGTGCTTAGTTTTGGGCTTAGTTGTGAGTACCTAGTTGCGAGTGCTCAGTCTTCACCCAGAATGCAAAGTGCAGAATGCAAAGTTCAAAACGAATGTTAGCGGGGAGTGTCATGGCAAAGCAGCGGGTTCTTTCGGGGGTCCAACCGACGGGTAACCTTCACCTAGGCAACTACCTGGGGGCAATTCGCAATTGGGTAGACGGCCAAAGCCAGTTTGAAAATTTCTTCTGTGTGGTGGACCTCCACGCCATTACGGCCCCCCATGATCCCAAAACCCTAGCCCAGGATACCTATACGATCGCGGCCCTCTACCTCGCCGCTGGCATTGATCTGCAATACTCGACTATTTTCGTTCAGTCCCACGTCCCGGCCCACAGCGAACTCACCTGGCTGCTCAACTGTATTACTCCTCTCAACTGGCTGACAGACATGATCCAGTTCAAAGAAAAATCCGTGCGCCAGGGAGAAAATGTGAATACCGGGTTACTCGACTATCCGGTGCTGATGGCAGCGGATATCCTGCTCTACCAGGCTGATCAGGTGCCGGTGGGGGAAGACCAAAAGCAGCATTTGGAACTGACTCGCGATATTGCCGCCCGCTTTAATCACCTGTTTGCCACCCCAGAAGCCCCGGTTCTGAAGCAACCTAACCCCCTGATTCGCCCGGAAGGGGCACGGGTGATGAGCCTGACCGATGGTACCCGCAAAATGTCCAAGTCCGATCCCTCGGATCAAAGCCGGATTAACCTGCTGGATACGCCAGAGCAAATCCAGTACAAGCTCAAGCGTTGCAAGACTGACCCGATCCGGGGCCTAGAGTTTGACAACTCCGATCGCCCGGAATGTCATAACCTGCTCACCCTCTACACGGTACTCTCTGGCAAAAGCCGGGAAGACGTGGCCCGTGAATGTCAGGATATGGGTTGGGGTCAATTTAAGCCCTTGTTGACGGAAGCAACGATCGCGGCTCTGGCCCCGATTCAGGCCAAGTACCAGGAAATCATGGGCGATCGGGGCTATCTAGAGTCTGTCCTCCGCGACGGTCGGGAGAAGGCTGAAGCTGTCGCCAATGTCACCCTCGCCCAGGTTAAGCAAGCCTTAGGGTACTCCCAACCCCTATAAAGGCCACGATCGCCATTGGCCCTCGCAGCCGCCCATCGAATTTCGGATGTTGGACTACTGGGTGCGGCTGTATCGGCAGTATCAGGTCCCGATTATCCAGGTGGTGATCGTGTTGCTGCCACCGACAGCAGGGACGGTGATCCAGGACTACTTCCAGGGCGGGGAGACCCAGCATCGGTTTCGGGTAATGGGTTTGTGGGAGCAGGACCCACAGGTGTTCCTCAATGATCCCGTGTTGTTGCCGTTGGCTCCGTTGGCGGCGACGAGTCAGCCGGAGGCTGTGCTGCGACAGGTGGCGGCTCAGATTGGTCAGCTAGAATCGAACAGCGCCAGGAGTTATCAACCTACACGCAGATTGTTGCGGGCTTGAAGTTTAAGCAACCGTTGATTCGTCAAATTTTTCGGGGGGGATGATGCGCGAATCGGTAATCTATAGCAATCCCAAGTCATTTATGAGAATGGGAAGGGACATAGTGAATCTCTATCAGTAGATATAGGATTGGCTTCTCTCATGAATCATCTGGGATTGCTATATCAAGAGATTTTGCAAGAGGGGGTCCAACAGGGTCTTCAACAGGGGCGCCAAGCGGAAGCCTCGGCTTTAATTTTGCGGCAACTGAACCGGCGGTTTGGGGGATTGGCTCCGGTATTGGAGACGAGGATTCGGGGGTTATCCATGGAGCAGTTGGAAGGGCTGGCGGAGGCGTTGTTGGATTTTGGTACGGTAGCGGATTTGCAGCACTGGTTGGGGCAAGAACAGGACTGAGGCACGGTATCCCAGTGTGGGGGACGGGGTAGGCTCAGCAGCAGCCCCGTAGTAGGGTGTGTCGGGTTAACTTAGGGTTGGAGGATCGTCTTAGAAACGATACGGGTTTTCTTCCGATCGGCTTCTGACAGGTCTTCCCCCGTTTGCAGACGCGTGGCATTCTCCTGAAGCACCGTCGCCGCATTGCGATCGCCCATTTGCAGCGCCGTTTTGGCTGCAGATTGGAGCAGAGTTGCGGCACCTGCCCGATCGCCCTGTTGCAGGCGAGTTTCCGCAATTTGGGTTTGGCGATACTTGGCCAAGGCGAGAATATGGGTTTGGACCTCTGGATTCAGTTGGGGTTGGTACTGCTGCATCCCAACCGCTTCCACATTCAGACTTTCCGATAGGAGGTTAGTCTGCCCTAGGGCAGGATCATCGTAGCGCACTTGCACCCGGCCCAGGGTTTGGGGACCTTCCCGCAATTGCGACAGATAGAGATTCACCAACACCACCCGTGGCGCATCAATCATCAAATCGCCCAAGCGGACAACGATTTTATCCCCATCCACTTCGGGTGACAGTTCGATCGTTTCCGGCAACACCTGCGCGATCGGCTTGAGTTCGGCAAGGCGGGCACTGTTGGCAAACGTCAGGATCAGGTGGGCGTTGGTCAGGCCCACCGACTGCATCCGATTGAACAGGCGGCTGAATTCTTCGATCGCCGCTTCGGGGCGTTGGATATAGGCCAGGGCACCCCCCCCCGCATCCGCCAGTTTTTCCAGGACATCCTGGTTCCAATGGTTACCAAAGCCTAGGGTATTCACAGTGAAATTTTGACAGGCCGCCAGTTCCGCCAACTTCAGGCAACGATCGTTATCGCCATGTTCATTTTCCCCATCCGTGAGCAGGAGGATTTGCGAGACCGTATTATTTTTCCCCCGCGCCAGTTCCTCAATCCCCAGTTTCAGCCCCTCATCGATCGCCGTCCCCCCATCCGCCGTCAACCGGCCAATTTCAAACTTCAGGGCCGTCAAATTATCCACCACCTGATTCGCAATCAGAACCTTCGCCTTGTGATCAAACGCAACCACCGAAATACGATCGCCGGGTGCCAATTGCTCTAGCAGGCGATAGGCCGCTTGCTTCACGGTTTCCAGTGGACGACCTTGCATTGAACCACTGTGATCCAGGATGAGACACAGATTCAACGGAGCCGTGCGGGCACCTTCCGGAGTTAGGGCCGAGATCGCGATCGACAGCTGGCGCTGGTTACTGGCTTGCTTTAAATCGAGATTGGCATCGCTAAGGGCGACCTTAAGACCCACGCGCATAACTAGAGACTCCTTATTGGCAAGATTGTTATTGGCAAGATTGGCAATGCATAAAGTTGGCAATGCGTTAAGCTGCTGTTCTGATCGTAACGTTCCCTGTTGAAAGAAGCACCTAAGTCGATGCCCCATTATGCCCACAGTTCCCCAATCTGACCGCCCAGCCCCCCACTAAAAGTATCGGTTGAAAACACACACGCCAAAACCGATCGTCCCCACCTCCTGGAGGATACGGATTCCCTGATCGTCACTCCGGACACTTCCTCTCCTCCCCACTCCCCAACTCAAACCCAAATCTAAAATCTAAAATCCAAAATCCCAATCAAAAATCTCATGTCCCGCCCCGCTCCCCCGCCCCTAGCCGCCAACGGACACCTCCTCGGTTTGCTCGTCGCCCTGTTTTATGCGGTTTTCACCCTCTTGCCCGACAGCAGCACCCTTGTCCTAGCTTGGCCCTGGGTCTTCCTGTGGCAAGTGGCGCTCCTGAGTCCCGTCCTGTGGCTGCTGTGGCTGCTGTGGTCAGCAACGCTGAGCGCACCCCGTCAACCTTGGCTACAGCCCCTGGGTCACGGATTGGACTGGGTAGCTGGGGCAACGATCGTCGGGCTGCTCCTGGCAACCGCCCAAGCCGAATTTGCCGAGGTGGCCCGTTGGCAAACCTGGGTGGGCCTGTGTTTCCTTGCGGCCCTGTACGCGATCGCCCAATGGCTACAAACCCCGCAGCGACGGATGCAAGTCCTGATTGGGCAGGGCTATTTAAACCTGGCTTTCATTGGGCTGAGTTTACTACTGTGGACCCTCCAAACCTGGCAACCGGAACTGGCCCGTCTCGCCAGCCTGCGGGCCTATGGCGTGGATCTGCCCTACGACTTTAGCGAAATTAGCTTGCGGAATTGGGCACCGATCGGTCATCAAAACTACGTTGCGGGTTACCTGCTCCTCGCCCTACCGCTCCTGGGGGGATTGGCATGTCTGCAAGGCGGTTGGCGACGCTGGCTATGGACGGGGGGCGTTGCCCTGGGCTTGCTGGATCTCTATACCACCCAATCCCGTGCGGGCTGGCTAGGGTTAGTCGTCATGTTGGCCGTCGGGCTAGGCGGGCTGGCTTGGACGCGGCGCAGTTCCCGGTACTGGCTGGGCGGCAGTATTGCGGCGGGTGTTGGGACCCTCCTGGTGTCTATCGTGGCTAGCACCCGCCTACAGACGACGCTGGCGGCGATCGCGCGGGGGGATGTGGGGGATGAGGTGGGCTACCGTTTGATTACCACGGCGATCGGGTGGCGCATGGGGTTGGCCCATCCCTGGACTGGCGCCGGACCGGGTGCCGTCTTACCCCTGTTTCAGCGCTATCGTCCCTTTTGGGCTGGCCGTGAAGCCGAGCTAATGTTTCAACTGCACAATACCCCCGCCCACCTGTGGGCCGAGCTTGGCCTCTGGGGCCTGGTCTTACCCCTGGTCACGATCGGCCTGCTGCTGCGTGCCCTCTGGCAGTGGCAACGGCGACAGGGAAGCGCGGCCCCCCGACGGGATCGGATTGTCGTCGCCAGCTTGGGGTTAGGTTTGCTGGGCTATGGGGTCAACAGCTTGCTGGACTACCAACTGGACATCATTGGCATCAGCGGCACCCTGGTGATTTACCTCGCCTGTTTGGCCGCGATCGGGCGCGATCGCGTCGCGTCGCCTTTGGCATATCGGCCTCTCGCCCCCCAGATACCTGAATCCCAGATGGCCTCAACCCAGGGGGAACCAGCGACACCCACGGCTAGCGAAAATCCCCAACCGCAGCGTCTTCATCTACCGGCATGGCTGGTATCCCTCACCCAGGGAGGACGACTCGGACGGGCGATCGGGCTGCTCCTCAGTGGGGCGACGCTGGCCGTAGTTGTTTGGTTGGTGCCGATCCATCGGGCCTGGCAAACCTCCAGTCAGGCATTTAGCGTCCTGAGCCAGGTGGAGCAAGCGGCTGATAGCCAGGAGCGGCGTACTTTGATAACCACCTTTGCCGCTTTGTTGGCCCAGGCCCAAACCTTAGCCCCCTGGGAAGCCTATTACCCCTACCAGTTGGGTTGGAATTTGGGCAATTTGAGCCTGAAAACGACCGATCGCGCCGAACAGCAAGCCCTGATTCGCCAGGGGATTACCGCCCTGCAAACGGGCATCCAGGTTTCCCCCTACCAAGAATTTGGCTACACGACCCTGGGCTGGTTAGGGCTGACCCAAGCGGCTGATGAGGCGGAAAAGGCATTCCGGCGATCGGTGCAACTGCTCCCAGCGAAACGGGGTAGCTGGTATGCCCTGGGGGTATCCTGGTTAGTCCAGGGCCAGCGGGAGGCGGCGATCGCCGCTTTCACGTTGGAAATTCTCCGGGACCCCGTGTTGCTCACCAGTCCCGTGTGGCAACGGGAGCCATTGGTCACGATCTACGCCGCCTTGCTCGATCGCCTGGAGCAGTCCTACGGCGAGTTGCTGGCAACGCCGGGGTTACCGGATCGGTTAACGACCTATTTGCACCAATGCCGGGGAGCACTGCGCTGGTGGCGGGGTGACTTGGCAGCGGCGCAGGTGGATTGGCAAACCGAGGGTACTGTCTTGAGTCAGCAGGTTTTGGCCTTGGCGCTGGGGGATGAGGCGTTTGTCCGTGCCCAGTTACCGGGTTTGCCTGTGACGGCGGGGAGTGAGGCGATCGCAGCTTGGTTAACCCCTGATCAACGTCAGGATTTACTACTTCAGGCTTGGATTCGGGGCACCCGCACTTTGCCCGACCCGACCTTGATTAAGGATGCCCTGACGGGGATGGATGCCGCGACTAGCTTTGACGACTGGCTAAAGCGGGCCGCTCCCATCCGAGAATTGCGACGCACCCGGACTGGCTTTGGTATTCTCAATCGCCATATTGATGGCCCCGCCCCGGTGGATTTCCTTGTGGTGGTCGAAAATCGGGCGATCGTGGATCTGTTTTCAGAGTTATTTCCCTCCCCCTCCTACTTTCCCGCCTTCGATCGCCTGTTGCAACCCCAGCGAGAAGCCCTAGCCCAGCGAAATTAGCCCAGCAGGGTTAGCCTAGTACAGTGAATAAAGTTTCGTACAGTGAACATAAAGTTTCGCAACGTTTCTCCTGCGGAGACGCTGCGCGAACGTAGGGGCAGGTTCACCCTTATTGATCGTGTTGACAGACAACCTAAATAAACCTGCCTCTACACCTTAACCCAGAATCTTAACGCCGGAAAATTAACCCCGTCGCCGATCACACCCCGTTGAACTTGCCCAAGCTTTTGCGCTAACGTTAACCTGATGCCCGCTGCGGCTCATGTTGTAATCCTTAGAGCACTCTGCCTCTGGTTGCCTATGCGTTCGGTTCTGGCTATTGCTCCACGTCTGACGGCTACGCCGACGGTTGCGCCTGGGAAGGCGGGACAGGTGGTGCGCAAACCCTATCCCCGCTATAAGGTGATTGTGCTGAACGATGACTTCAATACCTTTCAGCACGTGGCCCATTGCCTGATGACCTATATTCCGGGCATGAGCAGCGATCGGGCCTGGGAACTGACTAACCAGGTGCATTTTGAGGGCCAAGCGGTGGTGTGGTCCGGGCCGCTGGAGCAGGCCGAACTCTATCACCAACAATTAAGCCGGGAAGGGTTGACGATGGCCCCCCTCGAAGCCGATTAACTGGGGGTTTATACCATCAACGCCTTTCTGACCCTGGATTATGAACCCGCCCTGGAATCCCTGGGGAATGATTTTTACGATATCGTGGCGGCGGCCTCCTTCCCGGTGCATTACCTGCGGTTTCGCAATGATGCCCTGTTGCCGCAGTTGGGCCTCGATCCTAAGACAGTCCCGGACAGGGACTTTATTCATGCCTTTGGTCGCTTCGAGAGTGTACGACCATTCCTGGCGCTGCGTTACCACGGCTACCAGTTTGGGGAATACAACCCGTTTTTAGGAGATGGGCGCGGTTTCCTCTACGGCCAGGTCCGTGGCACCGATGGCGAATTATATGACCTAGGCACCAAGGGGTCGGGAACCACGCCCTACTCACGCGGGGGCGATGGGCGGTTAACCCTGAAGGGGGGCGTGCGGGAAGTACTGGCAGCGGAAATGCTGCATCGCTTGGGGGTAAAAACGTCGCGCTGCTTGAGTTTGATCGAAACGGGGGAAAAGCTCTGGCGCGGGGATGAGCCGTCACCCACGCGATCGAGTGTGATGGTGCGCTGGAGTCGATCGCATATTCGCTTTGGCAGCTTTGAACGCTTAGCCTATCTCAAACGGCCCAATTGGGTACGCCGTCTGCTGGATCATGTGATTACAACCTACTACCCCCATCTGGTAGGCAAGCCGGATGCGGATGCCCAGTTTTATGCGGAATTGGTCCAACGGGTAGCCCAATTAGTGGCGCAATGGCTAGCGGCTGGGTTTTGTCATGGGGTTCTCAATACGGACAATCTGTCGATTACTGGCGAAAGTTTTGATTACGGTCCCTATGCCTTTATCCCTACCTATGATCCCCAGTTTACCGCTGCCTATTTTGATTATTCCGGTCGCTATGCCTATGGCAATCAGGCGGAAATTTGCCACTGGAATTTGGAAATGTTGCAACGTCCCCTCGCCCTCGTTATCCCCCAGGAAGCCTTAACGGAAGGGCTGAAAACCTATACCGATCATTACGTGCGTGCCTATCAACAGCGCATGTGCGATCGCCTAGGCTTGAGTCACCTGCCGCCGCAACCTGCCGCCCTGCTGCTGGAGACCACCCTCGCGTTTCTCTATACCTCCCAGGTCAGCTATCCTGGCTTTTTTGCCGACCTGACTCGCCATTTTTCCCCTGCTTGGCAACATAATCTGGACTTGATTTTGCAGGAGACGACGATCCTGCCTAACCTGACCCAGTTTCCGAAATTCCGTCCCTGGCATCGCCAGTACTATGAATGTCTCCAGTTACTTTCTAAACCTGAGATCGATCGCATGGGCGATCGGCTCCGCGAGGCCAATCCCCAAGTTGATCTCCTGCGGCCTACGATCGAGGCGGTTTGGGCACCGATCGTCGAAGCCGATCACTGGCTACCGTTTGAACAATTATTGGCGCAAATCTGGGCCTAGTGGACTGGCCGTCTTGAAGTGGTGAGTCTGGGGAATAATGGGAGGCATCGGTGAATCATCCCCTGCGTCCCCGTGCCCAAAAATGACATTACTGTTAATCCCCCAACTACCCCATGAGCACCCCTGCCTCCCAAATCGCCGATCGCCTTTATGATCTCTTCCAAACTATTGACTACTAGCTCAACGGGTATCCTGAAATTCATGAACATCAACCTAGGACATGCGATCGATCGTCCGGTATTGAATCGCTTCTGCCACGTGCTGGCTCTGGATGTGTTCCTCCCCGGCTAAATCCGCGATCGTGCGGCTGACCTTGAGAATGCGATCGGTGGCCCGTGCCGATAACCCCAGCTTGCGAATCGCGGCTTCTAGCAGCGTTTGACTGGTGTCATCCAACCAGCACCACTGGCGCAGGTGGCGACTTTGCATTTCGGCATTCGATCGCACCGTGGGTTCGGCATGGAACCGGTGCTGGGCCAGAGCACGGGCAATCTGGACGCGATCGCGCACACTCGTCGAGGCTTCCCCCTGGGGTTGGCGAGTAATTTCCTCCGGCTTGAGGCGATTCACCGCCACTTGCAGATCAATGCGATCCATCAGGGGACCGGACAGTTTCGCCCAGTATTGCTCCCGTTGACGCGGCGAACAGGTACAGGGTTGGATCGTGTCGCCAAAATAGCCGCAGGGACAGGGATTGGTGCTGGCCACCAGCATGAATTGGGCCGGGAACATCACCGACTGGCGGGTGCGGGAAATCGTCACCTGCCCGTCTTCCAGGGGTTGGCGCAAAAACTCCAACACATCGCGCTTAAATTCCGTCAGTTCATCCAGGAACAACACACCCCGGTGGGCCAGAGAAATTTCCCCCGGTCGCGGAAAGCTGCCGCCACCCACCAGCGAGGGACCCGATGCCGAATGGTGGGGACTGCGAAACGGTCGCGTGCCCACTAACCGTCCCCGTTCCTTGAGTAATCCGGCCACGGAATGGATTTGGGTCACCTCTAGGGCCTCTTCAAAGGTTAAGGGCGGCAAAATCCCCGGTAACCGACGGGCCAGCATGGTTTTCCCACTTCCCGGTGGACCCACAAAAATCAGGTTGTGCCCCCCTGCCGCCGCAATTTCCAACGCCCGACGGGCATGGGCTTGACCCTTGACATCTTTTAGATCTAAATGGCCCCGTTGCTGCTGGAGGAGTTCTTCCTGCGGATCGAGTTGGGTCGGTTGGTAAGCGCTGGGATTATTGAGAAAATCGGCGACATCGGCGATGTGCTGAAATCCATAAACCTTTAGCCCCTTGACCACTGCCGCTTCCTGGGCGTTGTCCGCCGGGACCACCAGGGTCGAGCTACCCAATTGTTGGGCCGTGGCCGCGATCGGTAACACCCCCGCGATCGCCCGCAAACTGCCATCCAGGGAGACCTCCCCCAGGAATAAATAGTCCTCCAACCGTTCCGCACTCACCTGCTCCGAGGCCGCCAGAATGCCCACACTAATCGGCAAATCAAAACTGGGACCTTCCTTGCGTAAATCGGCGGGTGTCAGGTTAATCACCACCTTGCGCATGGGGAACGCATACCCGGCATTTTTCAGCGCTGCTCGCACCCGTTCCCGCGACTCCTGCACCGCCGCATCGGGCAACCCCACCACCGTAATGCCCGGTAACCCCCCGGACACATCAATTTCAACCCCCACCTTTACCGCATCAATACCCACCAGGGATGCACTCCAGACTCTCGCAAGCATGGCGATCGCGTTCTCTTTTGCAACTTGGACAACTGGGACCCAATCATTTCCCCACGCGTGAATCCGGCCCCAATAGATTTAGTTAACCCGTTTCCCTGGCCAGAAACGTCAGTTGCATTGAATTTTTGTTCCCAGGCCCCATTGCTTAAAGTTCTTAATATGTACTTAGTAGACAGAGGGGATCATTCTCCCCGAAGATGGACGTTAATCTGCTTTGTCCAGGATGTCCAGGAAACTATCTATGACCAGTGCCAACTTCCCGATCGATCTGAGCGCCTACCAACGGATTAAGCTTGATCCCACCCAGCCGACCCTGACGCCTGATCAGAAGGCTGCACTCCAAGCCAATATCCAACTCTGTCGGGATGCGATCGTCTTTTTCACCGCCACGGGCGCGGCCAAAGGGGTGGGTGGTCACACCGGCGGTCCCTACGATACGGTGCCGGAAGTGGTGATCCTGGATGCCTTTTTCCGGGGCGCACCGGACAAGTTTGTGCCGATCTTTTTCGATGAAGCGGGGCACCGGGTGGCAACCCAATACCTGTGGGCAGCGTTGAACCATGACTTACCCGCCGAACAGTTAATGCGCTACCGGGAAGCCCACTCGACCCTGCCCGGTCACCCGGAACTAGGGTTAACCCCAGGGGTGAAGTTTAGCTCCGGGCGCTTGGGGCACATGTGGCCCTACGTTAATGGTGTCGCCCTGGCCCATCCCGACAAAGCAGTATTTTGCCTGGGGTCTGATGGCTCACAACAGGAAGGCAATGACGCGGAAGCAGCCCGGATGGCGGTGGCGAAGAATATTAACGTGAAGCTGCTGATTGACGACAATGATGTCACGATCGCGGGTAACCCCTCCCACTATCTCCCCGGTTTCAACCTAGCGAAAACCCTGTCGGGGCATGGGTTGACGGTCCTGGAAGGGGATGGCGAAGATCTGGACGGTCTCTACAGCCGCATTTACCAAGCGATTAACACACCAGGACCGATCGCGGTGATCAACAAGCGGCCAATGGCGGTGGGCATTGAGGGCTTGGAAGGTTCAAACCACGGTCATGACGTGATTTCTGTAAAACTGGCGCTGCAATACCTGGAGGCACGGGGGCGCACGGCAGCGGTCGAGTACCTCAAGAGCATTGAAAAACCGCAAAATACCTACACCTTCCTGGGGTCAAGCCGCGAAACCGGGGCGAACCGCAACGTCTTCGGCGATGTCGTAGTCTCCATCCTGGGCCGCATGAGTGACGTGGATCGCAAGCAAAAGGTGCTGTGCGTTGATAGTGATCTGGAGGGGTCCTGTGGGTTAGCGCAAATCCGCAAGGCATTCCCGGAAATCTTCGTCAGCGGTGGCATCATGGAGCGCGGCAACTTTTCAGCGGCGGCGGGCTTTGGCATGGAGGAGGACCGACAGGGGATCTTTGCCACCTTCAGCGCCTTCCTGGAAATGATTATTTCCGAAATCACAATGGCGCGGCTCAATAACTCCAACGTCCTCTGCCACTTCTCCCACGCCGGCATCGACGACATGGCCGACAACACCTGTCACTTTGGCCTCAATAACTTCTTTGCTGACAATGGCCTAGAGGATGGCTACGAGACCCGGCTCTATTTCCCGGCCGATCCGCGTCAGATGGCCGCCTGTATCGAGACGATTTTCCACCAGCCGGGTCTGCGGTTCGTCTTCTCCACGCGATCGAAGGTGCCAATGATCCTGGATACCGACGGCCAGGAAATGTTTGGCGGTGATTACCTGTTCGCTCCGGGCAAGGATGAGGTGATCCGCGAGGGGACCGCCGGGTATATCGTCAGCTTTGGCGATGCCCTGTACCGTGCCCTAGATGCGGTGGAACGCCTGAAGCAGGAGGGGATTGACGTGGGCCTGATCAATAAACCCACCCTCAACGTGATCGACGAGGACATGATGGCCAAGATTGGCAAAGCCCCCTTTGTGCTGGTGGTGGAAGCGTTTAACCGCAAGACGGGCCTAGGCAGTCGCTTTGGGTCCTGGTTGTTGGAGCGGGGGTTTGCACCGAAATATGCCTACTTGGGTACCCACGAGGAAGGCTGCGGCGGCCTCTGGGAGCAGTATCCCTACCAAGGCATTGATCCGGTGGGCATCATGAAGAAGGTCAAGTCCCTGATCGCGTGATTTCTGGGATCTAAACCTGATCTAAACCCGATAGGGTAGGTATCTTGCCTGCCCTGTTAACACTTTTCTTGTGGGGTAGGCATCTTGCCTGCCCCGTCAATCGTTTAGATTGCCTGCCCCGTGAATTCTCCAAAGATTGAAAAACAGCCGGGACGGCTATCCCACAAGACAGCTATTGAAAGACAGCCAGGACGGCTATCCTACAAGATTAGGTGTTGCAAGACAGCCGAGCTAGATCTAAAGGCTATCCTACGTCATTACCATCTAGGGACTAGAGGGATTGTTTATGGAAGCCACCCAACCGCAAACCCTATACGATCGCGATTTTGCCCTGTGGGTTGAGGCGACGGTTGCCCAATTACAGGCACAGGATTTTGCCGCCGTTGATCTCGCGCATTTAATTGAGGAAATTGATGCCTTGGGGAAACGTCAACGCAAGACCATGCGGAGCTATCTAGTGCGGTTATTGGAACATTTACTTAAGCGGCGCTATGTGTTGATGTCCGATTGCTACCGAGGCTGGGAAGTGGAGATCCGCAATTTTCGCCAGCAATTAAGGCTAGAGTTGGCTGATTCGCCCAGCTTGCGGGGATTTATCCTGGAAATTTTGCCCCAATGCTACGAAATGGCCCTAGAGACCGTTCGGGACAGCTATCCTGAGACGGATTTTCCCATTATTTATCCCTTTGCTGATGATGTTGAGGCGTTGCTAACGACAAAATTTTGGGAACGGTAATTGGGGGCGATCGCCACAATACAGTGCGCGGGGACGGGTTACCGAATCCTCAACCGACAAGGGGCGGGTTGCGCCCAACATTTTCTGAGGACCGAGTCTAGGTACCGAGCATCCTGACACCCCCCCATCTAGAATTTTGAGGGCAGACTATCCAGACCTTAAGATCGGGGGATAGGGGTGGGAACTATGTACGCTTCTGCCCCGCTGTACCTGGCTTCCTTGGAAGGGACTATGTTTCAACCTTTGGGTTTTCAGCAAACTTCGATCGTGACTTCCCTGGGCCGCATGGTCTATGACACAGCGGGTCCCGGTTCCTGGTTGGATAACCTGGCATCTGGCCGTGGGGCAGAGACACGGGATGCGGCAACGGCGATGGCCCAGTCTGACACCGGCACTGATGGCGATAGTAATACGGACCCTTGGCCAACCCTGGTCTTCCTCCACGGCTTTGGGGGCGGCTCCTCGGCCTATGAGTGGTCTAAGGTTTACCCAGCGTTTGTCACAGACTATCGCATCCTTGCCCCCGATCTCTTGGGTTGGGGCCGCTCTGAACACCCAGCCCGTGACTACCGCATTGACGACTATCTCACCACGATCGCGGAGTTTCTGGAACAAACCTGCACGGGACCGGTCACCGTTGTCGCCTCTTCCCTCACGGCGGCTTTCTGTATCCGCCTGGCGATCGCGCGTCCTGAATTATTCCGATCCCTAATCCTCACTACGCCTGCGGGTCTCTCGGACTTTGGCGAAGACTACCGGCGCAGTTTTGTTGCCCAACTTGTGGGCACCCCGGTCCTCGATCGCCTGCTCTATCGCCTTGCGATCGCCACGGAGGGCGGGATTCGCAGCTTCCTGGAAAATCGCCAGTTTGCCAACCCCGATCGCATTTACCCCGAACTGATTGCGGCCTATCTCAACTCCGCCACCCAACCCAATGCCGAATACAGCGCCCTGGCCTTTGTGCGCGGTGATCTGTGCTTTGATCTCTCCCTGACGATCGCGGACCTGACCACCCCCACCGTCATCCTCTGGGGTGAAGCCGCCCAATTCACCGGTCCCGACCTAGGGCAACGCCTCGCGAACCTCAACCCCACCGCCATCAAAAGCTTTCAGCGGCTACCCGACGTGGGCCTTACCCCCCAACTCGAAGCCCCCGAACTGACGATCGCCCTGATCCACCACTACCTCAACCGCCTGTAACCCCCACAGCCAGTCAAAAACCATAAAAAATGGCCACCCCCCGATTGGCGCAGCCAAATTTTGAATTTTGAATTAAGCCATGAATTTTGAATTAAGCCATATTGTTCTCGATCGCCCAGCGGGAAAGCTCTGTGCGGTTATGTAACCCCGTCTTGCCCAGCATATTGCTGACGTGGCTCTCGATCGTGCGCTGGCTGACATTCATCTGCTCGGCAATTTCCCGGTTGGCCATCCCCCGTGCCACCAACTGCACCACCTTCAGTTCCGTGGGAGTCAAGGAGACATCAAAGGGCACCTGAATCGTCGGTCCTTCCTCCAGGCGACCGCTGGGATGTTCCCTGAGGCGGGAGGCGGCTTTGAGGGAAGATTCGACCTGGGCGACCAGTTCCTCCGGCTCAAAGGGTTTCACCATGTACACATCGGCACCGGTACTTAACCCCTTCACGCGATCGGCGCTTTGACCCTTGGCAGAGAGGAATAAAATCGGAATCCAGTTCGTGCGTGGATTTTCCCGCACCCGTTGCACAAAGCCATAGCCATCCAGTTCCGGCATCATGACATCGCAAATGATCATATCCGGCATGGTCTGGTCCAGCACGTCCAAACCTTCCTGACCATTGTTGGCCACCAGAACGTTATAACCCCGAAACTCCAGATAGTCTTTGACCAGCAGGGTCAAGTTGGGATCATCATCAATGAGCAACAGCGTTTTACTGTCACCTGCACCTGCTTCTCTCATAAACTACTCTACTCAACCTAATTCGGAATCGAGATTGTTGGCGCATGGAACCCTGCTAACTTGACCAGATCAATTTGACCAGATAAACCTTGCTCTATGGCTTGATCGACTTGATCTATCGGTTCTATATTAGGAGGTTTGCCGTCCATCCCCATGAAAGCAACTGATGCTCATATTGTATAACTCGTGCTAAACCATGCAATAACCTCTACCCTGATCGACAGGAATTAGCCTAGTCTGGCACAAGCCCATCCCTAGAACAACTGCCGGGTATCCCGATAGTTTTTCCCTAGTTTAGCTAGCCTTTCCTCATTTTAACGTCAATTCCTGCCGCCAACCCCGATCGCAGGCAGGCCTAGGCAGTTCACGGACCACAGGCAATAAATTAAGAAAATTTTACAAAAACCGCGATCTTACCGCAAGCCTACTGAGGCCCCACCCCTCCAAAGCGTCCCTGGCACGATCGCCCCCTTTGCCGTTCCGCGATTTCGCCATTACCATCGAAGGGCAACGACGGGGGGAACCAAAGACTGCGGCTATCCGTGCCTGCGGAGGATGCCTGCGGAGGATGACTGGAGATGCCTGTGATAGGCTATCGCCAACCAACCGTGACCCATAAGACAAAGATTCGTAAAAGATTCGTAACGAGGACCGCAACGAGGACAGTAGGCATGACTAGGTTGAACGTGGGGCTTTTGTTTGGCGGACGATCGGGGGAGCACGAGGTCTCGATCGTGTCGGCACGGGCGATCGCCCAGGCGTTTGCCCACGAGGCGAATCTGCTGAAATATCGGGTCATGCCGTTTTACATCCAGAAGGACGGCCATTGGCTGGCGGGCGACGGCGCACTTCAGGTCCTAGAGCAAGGCAGCCCGGTAGCCAGCCCTCCCGATCCTCTCCACTCGCTCTGGCAGTTTCCCCCCCAAGCGGCAGAGGTGGATGTCTGGTTCCCGATTTTGCACGGTCCCAATGGCGAGGATGGTACGGTCCAGGGACTACTCAAGCTCATGCAGGTGCCCTGGGTGGGGTCAGGAGTGCTGGGATCAGCCCTTGGCATGGATAAGATCGCGATGAAGAACGCCTTTGCCCAAGCGGGCTTGGCCCAGGTTGATTATCTGGCCGTCAGTCGTGCCCAGGTTTGGTCCGATCCCTGTGTTTTCCCTAAGCTGTGCGACCACATCGAAGCCAAGCTGGGGTATCCCTGTTTTGTCAAACCGGCTAACCTGGGTTCCTCTGTGGGGATCAGCAAGGCTCACGATCGCCGTCAATTGGAGGCAGCCTTGGATAATGCCGCTAGCTACGATCGTCGGTTGATTGTGGAAGCGGGGGTGCAGGCGCGGGAGGTGGAGTGTGCCGTCCTGGGGAACGATCGGCCCCAAGCATCGGTAGTGGGCGAAATCAGCTATAGCACCGATTTCTACGACTATGACACCAAATACACTGCTGGCCAAGCGGATTTAACCATTCCAGCGGATCTCCCCCCGGCGATAACCCAGCAGATCCAGGAAATGGCCATCCAAGCCTTCCTCGCCATTGATGCCGCCGGTCTGGCCCGGGTCGATTTCTTCTACCAGGCGGAGACAGGCACGGTCTTGATCAACGAAATCAATACCCTTCCCGGCTTTACCGCCACCAGTATGTATCCCCAACTGTGGGCCGCTAGCGGCATTCCCTTTGCCACCCTGGTCGATCGCTTGGTGCAGTTGGGTTTAGAACGACAGGAGCGTTCGTGGCGCGTCTTCGCAGGCGAATCGTCCGCCTAAGCGCTCTGCCCATTCACCCGGAACCGTCCTTTTTTGAGTACACCCACGAACAGCAGGTCTATGGCGAGGATATCAGATCAGGTCTCTCTCGAAGCACTACGGCCCCAGGTGCAGGCGGGCGCTAGTACCGTCGGTCGGTATCTGTACCAGAATCGAGTCATACTGATTCTGACAGCCTCCTGGTCGGCGATCGTCCTGGTTGCCGTCTTGGCGATGCTATCTCTGCTCAACCCAGCGGCGGTGAATCCAACCCCCAGTCCAACCCCGGAGGTACAGGTCGAGCGCACCCCAGCAGCCCCCAGCACCGAACCGGGTCCCACGGAGTTTGAGAATCCCCGCGCCCTGTGGTCCCTCTTTACGGCAATGGCGGCGGCGGGGTGTATGGCGGGTGCCCTGATTATTCTCCTGGGGTTACGCCGTGCTTTGCTCCATAATGCCGTGTTCCGGGCACAGGGGGCAGCATCACCAACCCAGGCGCAACCAGCCACTCAGCCCGTGGCAAAATCTGGCCCTAGCCAGGTGACCCCTGCGAGCGCGGGGGGAGACAGTCCAGCGGTCAACGCGAAACGGCAGCCGTCAGCGGCTAAACCAGCAGCTAAACCAGCAGCTAAACCAGCGGCTCCTAGGCCTGTGCCCACCGTTGCCCACCGGGCGGCGGCCCCTGTCCGGGCGACCAGTGCAGGTCCCCCGGTGGCCCAGCCGCTCCCCTTCTCCCTGCCTTTCTTCGGAGGTAAGGCCACTCGACGGGAATCCGCCTCGACCCCAGCGGCTTCAGGCGGCGGGCGGCAGTTGAAAAAGGCTAAGGCGGCGGCAAAAAACAGAGAGCAGGCCCAGCAGCCAGCGGTTCAACCGGGGAGACCGTTATCGAGTACACCGCCTGTAACCCAACCGGTAGCTCCGGCTCCGACGGCGATCGCGGGTCCCGCTGGGAGAGCGCAGGTGCCTAAGGTGGCCTCCCTCCAGAAAGCGGCGCAGAAAAAGGCAGCCGCCCAGGCCAGTGTCCAATCCAAGGTCGCACCCCTGACGAAACCAGCGAAATCGACGAAATCGGCGAAAAAGGGGCGGCAGCAGGCAGCGAAATCCGCCCGTAAGCGTCCTCCCACACCCGTCCTTTCCTCCCTCCAAGCCGGGGTGACGATCGTCCCCCCAGAACAACCCCATCCCCTGGATTGGCATGAGCATGGGATTGCGGAGGCGATGGATATGCGCAAACGTCGGCCCCTGTCATCGTTGATGATGCGGCAGCGGTAGGCAGATGTCTCAAGATCACGATCCATCTGCCCCCCGTTCGGGCAGCGTCTCCGTAGGAGAATCGTTGGCCCGCCCTGTTTGTTGGGTTGGGGGAGCGTTCGCCAAGCGTCTCCGTAGGAGAATCGCCCTCTTGCTCACGCTCGGATTGTGGCCCAGTGCCCTCCTGGCACAACCTCCCCCCCGTCGCCAACCCAGTCATCAGCGCTAGAACAGGAAGTACAGCGTGCCCAGGCAGCAATGGCGGCCCAGGCGTATGAAACAGCAGCTAATCTGTGGCAGGCGATCGTCCATCGGTATCCCGATCGGGCCGATGCCTACTACGCCCTAGGGGTGAGCTTGTACGCCCTGGATCGTCTGGATGAGGCGATCGCAGCCTATCAAACGGCCATTCAACTTAACCCCCAGTACGATGCCCCCTATATCAACCTGGGTTTGCTGCTAATTAGTCTAGGCGACCTAGAACCAGCCAAAGCACTATTCCAACAGGTTTTACAGTTACCCGATCGTCCGGAAACCCCAGCCAGCATCCATACGCTAGCGCACTACAATCTGGCGATTATTGAGACGCGATCGGCACACCCCACGGCTGCCCTAGCGGAGATACAACAGGCCCTAGCAATCACACCGGAGTTTGCCCTGGCTCAGCAGTTGCTTGAACACCTGCGATCGCAAGATGAATTTTGAATTTTGAACTTTGAATTTTGCACTAAACACTACACCCGCCCTTAATTTTTCTGGGCAACAGCTTGGCTGAGGCTCTGCCATTCGCGGATATTGGCTTCTGTCCAGAGCCAGTTTTGTTGCAGCCGGTCGGTTTGGAAGGCATCCGGATCTTGGGCGGTGACGAGGCGATAGAGTTCCTCAGCCCGCTGACGCAGGTTAGCCTGGATCGCAGGCGGTTGCTGGCTGGCGGATTGGTGCAGGGCGATCGCCAGTCCGGCATAGGCCGTCAGCATATCGTTGGAGAGGGGTTGGGTTTGGGCCGCATCCGGGTTCAGTGCAATCACCTGTTCGCTTAGGGCCAGCGATCGCAGCCATTCGCGGTTGGCTCGTTCCAGATTCCCTTCAGCCAGGTAGGCAAACCCCAGGGCATTGCGGAAGGCGGGGACGTTGGGTTGATCGCGCACGGCAGTTTCCCAGTAGCGGCGGGCATCGTCGATCGTGAAGTTCTGGGGATCACCAGTTTGCAGGGATTGCCAAATCAAGCGACCGGACAGGAAGGTGATGCGCGGATCACTCAGGTTGCGGTTGGGCACCGTGGCGAGGGCGGCTCTGGCTTCGGCGAGGGCCGCGCGATCGAGGAGAACGGTGACCGCTTGTTGACCGGTATCCAGATCGGCATGGCTGAGCCGATCGATGGCGATCGCGGTCACAGCTTCGGTGGACTGACTAGCCCACTGCTCAGCATTCTGGGGAAATCGGGAGGGGGCCGGACTCGCCTCTGGCGATGGGGTGGGCGAGGTGCGGGTTACCTGGGGTTGCCAGAAACCACCGGGAATCACCCCCAAACCCATCAGGGCAACGACAATCACACTCGTCGCCCCCACGAGGAACAGGGCAGGCCATAGATAAGGGTGTTTGCCCAATGCTGTCCTAGGGCTAGGGGCGGTTGTGGTCCCGGTGAACGCAGCCAAGGGGCCTAGGGCCGGACTAGGGGGGACGGGCCGGGAGGAGAGGGCCGTGGCAGGGCGGGAGAGGCGTTCCAGGGCTTGGCTGTAGGCATCGAGGGCGGCGGGGATATTACCCTGGCGATAGAGGGCCGTGCCCAGGTTGCGGTAGACATCGCTGAGGCTGGGGTCGAGGGCGATCGCCTGTCGGTACATCTCGGCGGCGGCTTCGTACTGGCCGAGTTTGTAGAGCACCAAGCCCAGTTTGTTATAGGCATTGGCATCCTTGGGGTTAAGGGCAACCTCCCGGCGATAGGCGGCGAGGACGTGGGCCAACTGTTGCTGGTTAAGGAGGCTACTCTCGATCGCGGTGTTGCTGCCAGGCATAAGGGGAGCGCTGGCCGCTGGCTCATCGGCTTCCGCTGGCGATGGGGTTAAGTCCAGTTCAGACAGGGCAGCATCCGTATCGGCCAGGAGAGCGGCGAAATCATGGGGCAAGCCATTGGGGTGCTCATCGGGCAGCAGGTTCTCATGACTCGCGACCAGGAGAGGTTCTTCCAAGTCGGCATCGGCATCCCCCCCCGATAACTGGCGAATTAACTCGGCGGCTTTGCTCAACTCTTCCGGTGAAATCGGGGTATCGGTATCGTCGATCGCCAACAAACTGGCGGCACTGGCCATATCAGGCGGTGGGCTGTCTGCCGGTCGGGGATAGGGAGCGGCGACAGTCGAGTCAGATGGTTCGGTGACGGCCTGGGGCGAATCCGGCACGTCCTCCACCCCCTTGGTATCAGCCGTGGCCAGGACGGGAAGCAGATCGAGACTGGCTTCGCGATTCTCCCACGGAGACGCTTCGCGATCGGCAGCCGCAGCGGCAGGCACCGTCAAAAAGCCATCAAAGTTTTGGTGCAGGTAGAGGATGGGCAAGGCCCAGTAGAGTTGGTGGGAGCCATAGGCGGAGATCAAGCCTTGGCGGGCGCGGTTCAAGCTGAGATCAACGGGATACCCTTGTTTGAGGTTGCGATAGAACAGGCGGCTCAAGGTCAAGGCCACGGAATCGGGAATACGTTCGGCCATCGCCAAAACACCGGGAATCCCCCGCCGCACCAAACTTTCCGCCAAACTCTGGGTGGCCGTATCATCGCCAATCTCAGCACTGGCGGCATGGGCACCCCGACAGGAGTTGAGCACGACCATGCAGATGCCATTGTTCACCAGCAACCCGGCCAGGTCCTCGCCACTCAAGGCTTCCGTCAGCCCCGTCTGCCCGCTGACCAGGTAAAGTTCACCGCCCATGCCGCTCACATTGCTGTGGCCGGAGTAGTGCAGCACTTGGTAGTCCCCTTGTTCCAGGGCTTGGGTCAGTGCCTCGCGCCCCGGTTGTTCCAAGATGGTTAAGTCCAAGTCGGGCAGGGGTCCCATTTCGTTGCTGGTGGCTACCCGTCGCAGTTCCGCTTGCAGGGTTTCCACCTCATGGCGCAGGGCCAAACGCTCCTGATCCTCTGGAGCGGCCAGGACGACCAAGACCCGCAGGGGTTGCTGGAGATCCGGGTGGAGTTGGGGGAGCAGGGGCGAGGCCAGGGCGATCGGGGTGGGTTGGTAGCGTGAAAACATGACATCGGTGCCCGTGGCCAGGGGGCGATCGCCCTGCAAGACTTCCCAGGGAATCCGAGTGAGGCGCGATCCCTTCAGCCCCAAGCGCAGGCGCAGGCGTTCCCGACGGTGGTAGGCGATGCCTTGGGCGGTCACCCAACTGTCGCGAATGCTGCCTTGGAATAATTCGTTATAGAGGGTTTGGCCGAAGCTCACCAAGTTGGCAACCGTGGGTTCACCCGCTTTGCCCCCCGGTTTTTTGGGGCGCTGTAGCACTTTGAGCAGCGGGTCCTGCATCAGTTGGCGCGATTGCTGGAGCCAATGGTCGATCGGCCATGCCACCTGTTCTTCCGCTAAGGGCACACCTGGAGCAACCTGCTCCGTCCGCACCAAGTACTCATCGTCCCCCAGCGGGGTTACCGAGAGATGAAACTCCTGAATCACTGCCCTGCTCCCAGTATGCCAACGTTTACGGTGCACCCTGTCCCTTAGCCCAGTCTGTGGGATGGGTGGCCGATCGGTCAGGGGAATCGATCGCACCCTCACCTTTGCTGGGACGCAGCTTGGGGGACAGAAGTTTCTGCTTTCCCTTACGCTGCGTCCTGCCTGCCATCAGGAAAAATTTTGGCCCTGCAAAATACCCCGACTCGCCAGCAATCGGCCAATCGTCATGGAGTCAGTCGAATCAGTTTGTCAACGGTTGTGCCAGCCAACCAGGGTTAAAGGAAAACGATCGGAGGGAAATTGCTAACAACTGAGTTAGGCATTCAAGTGGGAAATTCTCCTGGCACCCATCCGAGGATGGCTTGTATTAGTCCTAGAATTATAGAAGGGGTTCCCCGTTAGCTGAACGGGTTGCCAGTCCCTGCTTCTCACATCAATCGGCTTTACCACCATGCTAAAGAACCTATCCTTGACCCTCGCGGCAACAGCGATCGCGGGTACGATCGCCCTTTCTCCCCGCGTCCAAGCCCAAGACTATTCCAACTATGTGTATTCCCGCCCCACGGTCCATAGCGGTGATCACATTTATCTCCAAATTGTTAACCATTCCCGTAAACGGGTCGATTTTGAAGTGCCGCCGTTTGTCGGCCCCACAACTTTGCAACCGGGGGGACAACGGACGGTTCACCTGCGCTTGCGGGAAGCAGATCATGGCCTGTCGGTATTGTATTGGAATCCTGATAATTTCCCCGTGCGGGCACGGTTGCACCAAGCAGCCGGTTCTAAGCACTATCGCATTACCTTGACTTCAACTGGGTTCCTTCAGGATAATCGTGCCCTGTACGATACGGAATTCAGTAATTTCCTGCGGATTTTTTAAGGGCCTCTGGCAGCTTGATTCATCGCCGGTTAGTCGCCCCCTCATCTCCCAACCCCTGCGCCTGCCAGTGGTGAAGGGAAGATTCAAGCCTCATTGTCGTCGGTGAAATAGCCCTCGTCTTCTGTGAGGGTTGTTTCCTGGAGTGTATCCACCCGCAGGTCGATCGCCTCGTGATAAACATAGGCGATATCCAGAACCTCTAGCGCGGCCCGAATGTAGGTGCGAATCGGTTGACTACCGGCTTCCTTCACCGTGCGCAGCAAATTCTCCACATCCAGTTGGGCTGACCAGTCATAGGCGATACCGTGCAACTCTTGCAGGCTCTTTAACAAACTGAGGAGGTCCTTGGTCTGAATGAGTTTAATCGAGGGACATTGGCGACTATTGATCGCCATTTTGAAAAAATTCTCCATTTCTAGGGCAAGTTCTGGGCCACAACGTTCCGCAGCTAAAGCGGGAATCTGAACGCTATCAATACGCGTCTGCCGCCCCTTGGGTTTGGCTTCCGTCGTCCCCGCGCCACTGAACCAGACATCATTGCGTAAACTAGAAGCCACCACGCCCAGGGTATAGATCGGGTAGGGGAGGGTTTTCGACCAGTTGAGCAGCCAGTTGAGATTACGGTAGGCTTGCAGACGGCTGACCCGGCCCAAGCGGCCCACCAGTTCCACCTCATCAATCAGAATCACCCAGCCCTTGTAACCGCACCACACCAGGGCATCCGCCATCAGCCCAAAGTAGGCACTGGCGTGTTGGGCAACTCGGAAGTTTTCTTCAAACCGGGGCATGATTTCCCCGCGATTCAGGCGATGCATCCGCCGCAGTTCGGGCATGGACAGTCGGGTGCCCATGAGGTCGCCGTAGAGCAGGTCGCGATCTTCCCCGGCGGCGTAGAAATAATCCTCTAGGACGATCGCGGGTAGGGGATGGCTGTAGCGTCCCGGTTTGAGGATCGGACTGTCGATTAAGTCACCCGGCTCCTTGCGATCGAGGGCCTGTTGGATGCCAGGGATTTGCGAGTCAGGGGTGCGAATCGCGATCGCCACCCGGCCATAGAAGTTGAACAGGTGGTGGCAAGACACCTCACGGCTGAGGGACAGGCGACTGACGGCAAAGCCCTCATCTAGGGCCAGGTGTTCCACGGCGGTGAGGGCATGGGTTTTCCCCTGGCCATAGGCACCCCAGAGCAGGCGACCGGGGGGTGGGTTGCCACCGGCTAAGCGACTAAGATCCTGTTCAATGTTCTGAATCAGGGTTTTGCGCAGATCCGGGAGGGCCTGGGTTGAAGCCCGCGTTGGAATGCCCGCTCGCAGGGACTCAATCACCGCAACCGCCTGTTTACGACGCTCAGAGTAGGTTGGCATAGGACACATTTACAACGCAGTGAGGATAGTTACTTTCCTCGCCCATCGGATGAGGGGCTGGGGGGAGGACAAGTGGGATTTTAGGTTTTGGATTTTGGTTAGATTTTAGATTTTGGATTTTGGATTTTTGGGCTGGCTCGGATGAGGTCAGGACTCACTCTCCTCACTGGTTGGTATCGGGACCGGGGGGGGAGGGTAAGGCCGATGGCTGCACCATCCAGGTCGCCTTAATCACCGCCGATCGCAGGGGTCCCTCTAGGTGCAGATCGGGAACGCGCTCATCGTCCAACTCCAGGGGCAGATTGGCATCACTAAAGAGGGTGAGTAGCCTGCCGTGGACAGCTTCGGCAAAGTCGCGGCCATTGGCCAGCAGGTGGGCATCGGTATCGACAATATCGGCCAGGGGATTAAATTTACCCAGGGGCACCAAGCCGGTTTGCAACCGCATCCACAGGGCTTCGTAGCTTTTAAATCCACGTTTTTCGTCGTCGATCACCGCCGGACGTCCTGCCAAGAGCAACAGAAAGTGGCTGAGCAGTTCCACATCATCAATCAGTTGCCGGAACAGTTCACACACATCTTTGATCGCGTTGGGGGTATAGAGAAACCGTCCGGTCATCGGTGAGTGTTCCGTTAACACCTCCAGATCATCGATCGCGACCACGAGACCCGCTTGACCGGCTAATTGCAGTAACCGAATCAGGCAATTTAACCAGGCACGGGCGGTGGTGCGGCTGAGGCGTTCAAACAGGTGGGTAATTTGTTTTTCATGGCGTTCTAATTTTTCTCCCCGTAGCCATTTCAACCCCAGGGCCAGATCCGCCGCATTGTCATGAATCAGGTGGCTGGTAATCGCATGGTGGGCAAAGGTGCGGAAGGACGTGCCTAGGTCTACGGTATGAAACGCCTTGGCCTTGGCACGGTTAATTTCACGAATCGCCTGATCCCGTGTTAACAACTGCTCCTCGCACAGGAGCGGCACCAGGGAACCGTGGCCATCGTAGCGATCTCGGCCATAGCCCAATTCCGCCGCCACGTAGCAACATAGCCCTTGGATTAGGGCATCGAGATCCAGTTGGGCCACGATCGCCCGGTAGAGTTCCGGCAGGTCGTTGAGTTTATGCTCGCGGGCGGACAGATAGACGGTTTCATAGCCCAACGCTTGGGCATCCTGGGCCACACAGCGCAACAGGTGGGTTTTGCCACTCCCGGCTTCCCCAACGAGGACCTTGACCTTGCTGCCGCCATCGGCCAAATAGTTGTCCAAGTAATGATCCCGGACGCGATCGAGCCAGATCTCCCGCCCCAGGGTCATCTGGGTGAGCAAATGGGCCTCACTGGGGGGAATGCCCTGCTGGAGTTGGGCGAGATCGGTGGGGTTAATCCGTGTCATCGTTGGCATAGATAATAAGGGCATCGACCCGACTTTCTTGACCTTTGCTGTTGCGGAGGAGCAGTCCCTTGGCGGCGTTGCGGGAAGGCACCAGTTCAAACCGATACTGGTTGTAACTAATATCAAATTGCTCCTTCAGACGGGCCAAGTCGTAGACAAAGAGGGATTCGGGATAGTCCTGACGGGTGGACTGCTTCAGGGTGAGCAGCTTATAAATCTCCTTGAGCGGCACGGGATGACCCCAGGTCACGTCGGGTTGCTTCAGGGCAAGGCGGTTGATAATTTCATAGGCACTGAGCAGATCCCGACAAAAGCGATCGGCATTAAAACTGCTATTCACCACCCGTTTGTATTGTACTGCGACCCAGGCAGCTAATACTTCCGGCGCAAATAAACGGGTCTGTTGGGATTGGCGACCAATGCTCAGGCGCACGACACCACTTTCTGGGGCAAAGGTTAATTTGAAGGGGGGAAACTCATAGGTGGGAAATTCGCCTTGAAGGGGCACCTCAACGGCAGCAAAGGCAGCGGCGATCGCGGCGGGATAGGCAGCGGATTGGACAAAGGCTTGATCCTCGGCGATCGCGGTCTGGAGGGTTTGGCAGGATTCCGGCCAGGATTGGGAAAGGTGATCGAGGTCTTCTGTGAAGGCGGCGAGGACTTGATCGGAGGATTTGAAATCCCAGTGTTGTTGCGCTTTCTTGACATTGCCCCAGTGTTTCAGTAAGCGCTTGAGGGTGCTATTAACCTCAGTAATGACGACTTGATCGGGGGATTTTCCAGTTGGCTCCATGCTGTTACCCACTATCGTTTATGTAGGGATAGGGCGATCGTAGCAGTCTCCTGGGGAATTCATGGCACGAAGGGGGCTGGGGTGAATGGGGTGAATGGGGCTGACGATTCTCCTGCGGAGACGCTGCGCGAACGGGGTCTGTCCAGGCAACCGGACTAGGCTTGAGCGGGAAATTCTGGGTTGGCCTGACGGTCTCCTAACTGCTGGACAAACTGTTGATGTTCTGGGGAATTCAGTCCGGCTTGGAGGGTCGCTAAAACCTGGGGCATCTCGCCGTTCAAGAGGGCATCAACGGCTAACCACAGGCCAGGAAATACTTGGCTCTGGATCACACCTGCGGCATCGGGTTGCAGGGGTTGATAGTCGCCCTCGACTAAATGAAACCAATCAAACTGGTTTTCATAGACCTGCCAAACGCCATATTCCTGCACGCCATTGCGTCGATAGGCTTGTTTCTTACTCCCCAGATCGATCGCCGCACTACTGGCCGCAATCTCAACAATTAATTCCGGTGCCCCTTCGATATAACCGTCGTAACTTAAGCGGGTTTGTCCCCCCGCTTGGGGTTCAATCAATAGCACCGCATCGGGTTGGGGTTCATTGTCAAAATCAAGGCGCACAGTCGGCGCATCGCTCAGATCCACACCAGGGGTTTGGGCCTGGTAAACCCCTAACCAGGTGATGACACGGCTGTGGGGTTTGCCATGTTGTTCATGGCGGAGCGGAGAGGCCACGTAAACAATCCCTTCGATCAGTTGGGCTTTCACGATATCTGGGGCAGCGGCATATCGCCGTTCAAACTCAGGTCGCGTTAAACGATCGCCACTTTCCAGGGGTGGCATCACGTCAGTCTTGATCCTTGGCACAGACCGAGTGGCAGTCATCGCACGTCAAAGGTCACTCGTTAGTTACTACTGTAACCCCTCTCTCCCTCCTCCTTCCTCCCCTCTCCTCTCTCCTTCCTCCTCACTGCTCAAACCGCCGCATCAAATAGGCCACCCCAAAGTCCCCGTTGGGATGCTGCTTCAACACCTCAGCCAATTCAAACACCTTCGCGGCTAGCTCTGGCCCCAGCTTATCGATCGTGGCCTGCCGCTCCTGATCTGCCTGGGCCTTTTCCCGTACCCGCGCCTGCCACTCACTCGAAAACAGCCGCTCGATCGTCGTGTGTAGACCAAGCTTTTCCAGGATTTCCCACTCACCGCGATCGCACCAGATCCCCGCACAATTTGGGCACCGCTCCACATAAAATGGCGTGGACAAGCCCACCTTGGCACGGGCGAGATAGTGGTTACATTCCGGGCACAGGGCCGCCTTCGTATCAAACGGCGATTGCACAAAATCCACATCCAGGACCGCAGGCAACTCGTGGGGCAATGCATCCGGCGAGTTCTGGGTGGCCTGCCAAGCCTCATAGTCAGCCGAACGAATCCACGTTCCCTTACAGTCAGGACAAGACTGCACCGGCAGATGCTCAGTCAAGGTATTGGGTACCAGGGGGGTTTTCCGATCCTTAGGACACTGCACAGTCAAGCGCCTCACCTAACCCTGTAACCAACGGGCCGCATCCTTGGCGTGGTAGGTCAGGATCAAATCCGCACCGGCCCGCTTAAAACCTGTGAGAGTCTCCAACGTTACCCGTTGCTCATCAATCCAACCGTTGAGAGCCGCTGCCTTCACCATTGAATACTCGCCCGACACGTTGTAGGCGGCGACGGGCAGTTGGGTCATTTCCTTGATCCGCCAGATGATATCCATGTAGGCCAGGGCCGGTTTGACCATCACCATATCCGCCCCTTCTGCCACATCCAAGGCCACTTCCTTGAGGGCTTCCCGGCTGTTGCCAGGGTCCATTTGGTAGGTTCGGCGATCACCAAATTGGGGCGCCGAATCGGCGGCATCACGGAAGGGACCATAGTAAGCCGAGGCATACTTGGCGGCATAGGACAGGATCGGCGTATCTTGGAAACCCGCTTCATCAAGACCCGATCGAATCGCCTGGACAAAGCCATCCATCATCCCCGACGGTGCAATGATATCGGCCCCCGCCTTGGCTTGGGAAACGGCGGTTTTCTTCAGCAATTCCAGGGTGGGATCATTCAGCACCCGTCCGGTCAAGTCCCCGATTTCCAAATAGCCACAATGGCCATGACTGGTGTATTCGCACAAACAGGTGTCGGCAATAATCACCAGATCCGGAACGGCCTCCTTCACCGCTGTCGCCGCCTTTTGGACAATACCGCAGTCGTGCCATGCGCCGGTTGCGTCCGTATCTTTGGTTTCGGGAATCCCAAATAAAATAATCGCCGGAATGCCCAGATCCTTGACTTCCTTGGCCTCCTCCACAATCTTGTCCACCGACAACTGGTAGACCCCCGGCATCGACTTCACTTCCTGGGCGACACTCTCACCCGGTACGGCAAATAGGGGGTAGATGAGGTCATTAACGGTCAGGGTGGTTTCCTGAACCATGCGACGCAGGGTGGTAGTTGAGCGCAGGCGACGGGGACGGTGGGTAGGGAACATGGTGCTATCGATGAAGATGAATAATTCTCTGCCAAAGGATTCGCTAGCCCGCAAAGGCACTGTCCTTGATCCTATCAAGCTTGTTGTCCCTAGAAAATATTGCGTTTTATTAAGATGCTCGAAGATGCTCGACCGCCCCCTACGGTTGTCTGCTGTTGTGCCTTCCGATCGGTGAGGGTACGATCGAGCCTGAATATCGATCGGAATCGGGTTGCTCTAGCGGAATATGGCTAATCTAGCAATCGTTCGTTGAGTGTTGGATAATCCTCACAGTATCTCCGCATCAGACAAATCAGACAAATCAGACAAAATAGCCTTCAGGCGATAGCAAACAATCCTCATGCTTTTATCAGAACGATTTCATGGATGTCTGTTAGGACTGGCTGCGGGCGATGCCGTCGGGACAACGGTCGAATTTCAGCGTCGTGGTTCATTCCCGCCGGTGACCGATATGGTTGGGGGTGGTCCATTTAACCTCAAACCCGGTCAGTGGACCGACGATACCTCAATGGCATTGTGCCTAGCCACTAGCTTAGTGGAGATGGGTGCCTTCGATGCTGCCGATCAAATGAATCGTTACTGCGATTGGTATGAACAGGGTTATCTCAGCAGTACGGGCAACTGCTTTGACATTGGTAATACCGTCCGTGCCGCGTTGCATCAATATAAGAAATCGGGTAACCCCTTTAGTGGTTCCACCCATCCTAGATCTGCTGGAAACGGTTGTTTAATGAGGCTTGCCCCCATCCCCATGTTTTATTTCCCCGATCGCGATCGGATTCTGCATTTTTCGGGGGAGAGTGCACGCACAACACATGGGGCCGCCGAGTGTATTGATGCCAGTCGTTTACTGGGTGACATCCTGTACCGCGCCTTTTCCGGAGCGAGTAAACCGGAGATTCTTTTTGGCAGTGATCCGGAGATCATTACCTCTCCGACAATTCAAGCTATTGCCCGTGGAGAGTATCAAAATAAACCCAGCCAGGATATTCGGGGTACGGGATATGTTGTAGACAGCTTAGAGGCGGCGCTTTGGTGTTTTTGGACAACGGCAACCTATGAACAAGCGATCCTGGCCGCGACTAACCTGGGGGATGATGCCGACACCACAGCCGCTATTTGTGGGCAAGTGGCAGGGGCCTATTATGGAGAATCCGGTATCCCTAGGCATTGGCTGCAACAGCTTACCGGGCGCGATGAAATTACCGCACTGGCCGATCGCTTACAAACTGCATAGCCCCCTTGAATTGAGAGGCCCCTTACAGATCTTTCAAGTGCCTGCGCATAAAAACAACCTCCCAGGATAACCAGGAGGCGGTTAGCAGTGAATCGATTTTAAGCAACGCCCCAACCCTAAGGTCGGGGATCGGGAGTCTAACAGGTCACGGGTCGTCGCCAGCCCAAAGGATTAGCGCCAAGGGTCGGGCCGCTGGGCAATCACTCCAAACTCTCCTAGGTAGTTCCCCGCTAGGTGAGTCGTGCTCGATCGCCCTACCTGACCGACCAACGCTTGGCTGGCATCGGCCCCAGGGACATCAAACGTCATCGACCCATTCAAGGAAGACTTGGTGGGCGAGAAACTGGGGACCACCAGATCCTTGTTTTGCTTGGTCAGGGTATTGTACAAGCGCTGGGTATTGGGATAGTTGGCTGCCGGGAAGGTGAGGAAGCGGTTATAGGGCACCGTATCTTCCCCGAAGGCATCCACATACTCGACGCTGTTGATCATGGCGCTGATGAAGGCGCGAATCCCCTGGGAAGCCAGGATCTGGTTGTACTTGCGGATTTCTACTTGATCCAGCGGTGCCCGTCCCAGGAAGTGCTTGGTCCCCAGTTCGATCACCTTGGTGTTCGGATAGGGCGCGTAGAACTCCTTGATGTACAGGCTGGATTTACCCAAGCCTTCGATAAATTCCTTGACCGTGATCTCGCCGTTGCTGAGCTTGGTTTCCAACACCGAGAACTCGTTCTTGATGATGTAGGGGGCAATATCCCGCTCGAAGACTTGCCGATAGGCTGCGCCAATGACCGCGTTGACCGCAGGCTTGTCGGAGCGATCGATGAGCTTGAAGATCTTGGTTTGCTCCCGCTTCTTGGTTACCCCTTGCAGGGCGCGGAATTGGATATCCGGCAGGGTACGTTCTGTGGTCACGGCACCCAGTTCGATAAAGCGCGGCGTGACTTCCGGTTCGACCTTGGTACCGCGATCGGGGGTGATTGCCGCTGGACGCAAGCTCCGCATAGCCAAGCCCGCAGGGGTTAGGTAGCGCTCGTAGGGCACCGTGTCTTCCCCAAAGGCTTCGCTGTACTCCACGGTATCAATCATCGCATCCACAAGGGCATAGAAACCCTTCTTGGCCGCAATATCAAAGTAGGCGTTCATTTCCTGACGACCATAGGTGGGCCGCCCTAATAACCGCCGATGGATATACTCGATCGCCTTGACCACGTACAGCGGTGCCCAGTAGAGGCCACGGAACAGATCCGACTTGGCCAACTGGCGCACAAACTCGCGCACCGTGATCTCGCCGTTTTCCAGTTTGATTTCCGCTACCTTCAGGCGTTGTCCTTCGTAGACATCGCGACCGATCACTTGCAGGTAGATGGCACGGATCACTGCTTGGGTAGAGCTTTCGCCAAACTTGATGTTGGCAGTTTTATCGTACTTTTTGCCCTTGAAGGCCGGGAGTTGATCCAGCTTGAAGACTTTGGCACCTAGGGAACCGGGCGCAACGCCACGGGCACCGGGATTGCTCAGTTGGTTGTTGATTCCCGGCCCCCGGTGAATCAGAATCCGACGAGTATCCTTGCCAAAGGGCGCCGGGCTAGCGCTCAGGTCGCGGGTTTCCTTCGGGAAGATGGCCCCAAATTGGATTTCCAGGGGATCATTGCCCGACCCGTAGGGATGCTGATCCGCAAAGGGACGCTGGTACCGGGCAAAGGTGGTGAGGAATTGGGGAATCTTACGGAAGGGCGCGCTGTAGCGGAAGAGATCCTGTTGCGGCCCCCAATTACGACACTCCTGGGCTTCCTGACCCAGTCCGCGCAGGTAGGGGACAGTCTCTTCGCCAAAGTAGTCGGCATACTCCTGGGAGTCGATCAGGGCATCGACGAGGGCCGCATGACCGCCACTGGAGACGATCGCGAAGTACTTTTGCACCTCTTCCCGCGAACTCGGACCCCGACCCAGGAAGTGCCGGAAGGCCAATTCCAGCGCCCGCGAGTTGATGTAGGGTTCATAGAAGTTCTTGCGGTACAGGGGCGATTTGCCCAGGCGACGGATGAATTCCTTCATCGAGATATCGCCATTTTTCACCTTGGACTCCAGATCCGACAACCCTAGGGAATAGGCACGAGTGATATCCCGCTCAAACACCTGGCGATAGGCCGCCTTGACCACAGCATTTTTTTCCACCGCCGACAGACCCGGTTTCATCACAAACTTGGGCCGCCGTTCCGCTGCCAGGTAGTAGATCTGGGGCAGTTCCAACCCCTGAAGATCGGGGGAAGGCCGCTGGCGCAGCTTGTTCGAGGGCGTTTGGGCGACAAATTCGCTCAGCAGCACATCGAAGTATTGCGCAACGATCGCCCCGCCATTGGGGTCCTTACGGAAGTAACTAAGGGCCGCGACCCGCATTTCCCGCAGGGCTGCCGTGGTCGCTTCACCGGAGCAGGCATTTTCGATAATCTCACGCAACCCCCGCACGTTCACCGTGATGATATTGGGGTCCCCTGCCACGATCGCGTAGGTGATATAGCGCAAAAACCAGCTTAGGTCCCGGAGGGACTTCTGCATATTGCTGGCCCCATAGCGGGAAATATTGATCAAGCGGAACCCTGCACTGGGACCACTGCTCACACCGCCCCCACTAGCGCTAAACAGGGAACGGACCCCTTCTAAAAAGCCGCCCTGACTTTCCACATAGGTCGCGGTGCCGAGTTTCATGGCTTCCTGCATTCCCACAGTGGCTTGCGGCACGCTGACAGTTGCCGGTTCGAGGGGTTGGGGTTTCTCCAGAAAGGCGAGGGGGGAGCCACCCGTGAAAATGCGGTTTGCCGCCCGCGACACGATCGTTTCCGCGTTGCGGGTGAGCACCTCAGCGATCGCCAGCCGCTGGGTACCGGAGTTAAAGAAGGTGACCAGTTCGTTGAGTTCACCGATCTCTAGGAAACGGTCCTGCTGCTCAGCCTGACTGATGGTTGAGACCGGGACGGTTTGGTAAAGCTGGGGACGGGCGATCGAGCTACCACCACTTGCCGTGACACTCATGTGATTTCAAAAGCTCCCTTATCGATTACAGCTGCATCAGAATCTGAACCAAAGTGCCTGATCAAGACGCTCTTTGTCAGTTTTCCTAAACAGGTAGGAAATTTAAGAATGTTTACTAGGATGACGCCTGAAAATGAGACAACTCAATTCAATAGATTAAAAGGTTTTGGGTAGTTCCCGATAAATATTAAGAACTATGTAGATTTCCCGCGAGAATGGTTTACGGTAGTGGGGGGAGCGAATGCTGGCAAAAACCGGCCAAGAGATTACCCAGCAAGGGATATAGCGCCTAGGGGCAGATCGAGCTTTGCGCTCCCACAAGCTTAATAAACACAAAGAAATGTAAAGATATTTGTGTTGAGGCGACACTCATACCGTTAGGGGCGCGAGGGGAACGTGGCCTCTGGCAGGATGGCTAGGGCGATCGTGGGAATTACCCCAATCATCCACTATCCCACAAAAATGGCGCGATCGACTTACCTATTTTCCCGATTGCACCCATTCGGGGGAAGTCTTGGTCTATCAAGCTTAAAGATTATTGCTCGCGACTGACTCAGCCCGTTCGCATAGCGCCTCCCTAGGAGAGACAGATTATTTCCTCGGCCACCCTGACCTAACGGATGATTTCCCCAGTTATCCTGAGAGCTTCTGTCGAAGGATCTGACCGCCTCTCTGCAACCCTTAAGTTTACGGCTGGTAGACCACTAGTAGATCGACAAGAAAATTCTGCAACGCTTGTAGGGCTGGCTCTAGCCTGCAACGACTGAAGTCGTGACTACGTTTGCGCAGCGTCTCCGCAGGAGAAACGTTGCGAAACTTTATGTTTACTGTGCTAGGCAACGACGGGGAGTCCCTCTCCCTCGCTGTGCGCTGCCTCTCTAGGTATCGGATTGAGCGGCGAGATCCCGCTCCCAGAGTCGATTCAGGGGATAGTAAACCACGGGTGCCCACAGGCTGCTGAGGATGGCGGAACTGAGGGCCACCCGCTGGTGATGGGTCCAGATCTCACCCAGGGCATAGTAGCTTTGCTGAAGTTCGGGGTTGGGGGCAGGTGGGGTGGGTGATCGGGGCGGTAACAGGCCCTCGCTAATCCAGTCGGGTTGGCTCGGTAGGAGGTGATGCAGGCAAAATTGCAGGGCGACGACCGTTTCCGCCACCACCGCCATGCCGAACACAATTAAGGCGACGGAAATAAAGTCTTCCTGGATGTACTTCTGTTTTTGCAAACGGGCGGTGAGTACACCAACCACGACGAGGCTGAAGACATGGGTGGGGTCGGGGCTGCTTAAGCCATCCTGAATTAGACCGAGGACGAGGCCCGCCAGTGCCCCCTGCCAGATCGATCGCTTCACACTCCAGGCCACCACCCAAATTAGGGGCCAGTTGGGACCCACCCCCGCCAAGCTCATGCCGGGAAGTCGAACAAACAGGAGGACACAGCATAAAATGGCCGAGCCGCCCGTAAGCAGCCAGCTTAGGAGCAACTGGGTGCGCGGATGCCAATACCAGGTAGGAAGCTGCAAGGGCATGGACTTTAGCATTGAGGATCAGATTGAGGGGAAGCGCAGCATGGAGGCTCAAGGAGTGCGCGGATCGGGCAGGGGCGGTGGATTGCTGGTGTCGTTGGGGTCAAATCGGTTGACGGGTTCGTTGGCGGTGGGGATTTCCAGGACGGTACTGGGCTTGTCATTGGGGTATAAAATCGCCCACTCCAGGTTTTGGATGGGGGCCGAAAGCTTGACGATCGCGGCTGGAACGGGGCTGCGGCTCAAATCAATGGACTCAATTTGGCCGATCGGCAACCCAGCCGGATACAACTGGCTAAAGGCTGAGGTGGCTACTAAATCCCCTGCTTTCACATCGGGGACTTTATCAAAAAATTCAATTATGGCGCGATCGCTATCTTGGCCGCGCATAAAGCCCATTGCCCGACTGCGGCTAATGGTCACCCCCACCCGACTGGTGGGATCGCTGATCAGCAGTACCCGGCTGGTGTTAGGGGTCACGCCAACCACCCGACCGACCAACCCACCAATGCCGAGGACCACGTCCCCTTCGCGTACTTGCTGGCTACTGCCCCGACCGAGGGTAATATGGTGCCACCAGTCATCGGCGCTGCGGCCAATCACAGGAGCGGTCAGGCCGGATTGGGATTGTTGGGCACTATAGTCGATGAGTTGGCGGAGTTTCTGGTTTTGCTGCTCCAGTTCCACCAGTCGCCCTTGTAACTCCAGAATGCGGGCATTGACTAAGGCTTCTTCGGAAATGGGTTGGGTATGAAAGGGACGGCTGATCCAGCTATAAAGTTCGACCAGGACAGCCCCTTGGGTTTGGCGCAAATACCAACCGCCCCCCAGGACGCCAATGATGAGGATAAACTGCACCCCATATCGTTCCCACCAGCGGCGAAAGCTATACATCATCATGATTCGTGCGTCCTCGGTAATACCTTGTCAATCGGTTACCCGCGATCGCGATCAGCCCCAGTCCCCCGTTCGGACGAGTACCCGATCGCCACACCGTAACCGCTTTGATGACCAAAGGGACTAACGGGAACGGCCACTGAAGACGCGCTCCAGTTGCTTGAAGTTTTCCAGGACCCGCCCGGTTCCCAGGACCACGCAACTGAGGGGATCGGCAGCGACGTGGGTGACAATCCCGGTTTCATGGCTGATCAGGGTATCCAACCCCTTGAGCAGGGCACCGCCGCCCGCCAGCATAATGCCGCGATCGATAATATCCGCCGCGAGTTCCGGGGGGGTCCGTTCCAAGGTACGTTTGACGGCTTCGATAATGACCGAGAGCGGTTCCGACATACTTTCGCGGATTTCCGGTCCCTTGATCGTCACGGTACGCGGTAACCCGGACAGCAGGTGCAAGCCCCGAACCTCCATCGTAGCCCCATCCGTGTCGCTGGTGGGATAGGCAGACCCAATCTGAATCTTGATTTCTTCCGAGGTGCGTTCCCCAACCACCAGGTTGTGCACCTTCTTCATATATTGAGTGATGGCTTCGCTCAGTTCATCGCCCGCCACCCGCACGGATTCACTTAAGACAATCCCTTGGAGGCTAAGAACCGCGACTTCCGTGGTCCCGCCGCCAATATCAATAATCATGTTCCCGGTCGGTTCCGCCACGGGCAGACCGGCCCCGATCGCAGCAGCCACAGGTTCATCAATCAGGTACACATCCCGTGCACCCGCTTGCGCCGCTGCTTCCATCACCGCCCGCCGTTCAACACCCGTGACCCCACTGGGAATGCCGATAACAATGCGGGGGGAAACCAGGGTACGGCCTTCGTGGACGCGGCGGATAAAGTGCTTGAGCATCAGTTCCGCTGTGTCGAAGTCGGCGATCACGCCATCGCGCAGGGGCCGCAGGGCCGTGATATTACCGGGTGTCCGACCGAGCATTTTCTTGGCATCCTCCCCAACGGCGAGGGGGACTTTCGTATCCTGGTCGATCGCAACGACGGATGGCTCTTGCAGGACAATGCCTTTGCCGGACACGTAGACGAGGGTATTGGCCGTACCCAAGTCGATGCCCATATCCCGTGACAGTGAAAAACGGCTGAAGAAACCCACCAGTGTCTATGCCCCCAAGCTATAGATGTACGTTCGGACAGTCCCAATGGGAAGACAATCGATGAGAATTTTATAATGTTTTCCACTGGGAGTCTAGTCAGAAAGACTTATTGACTTTTTGGGATGACCAGTGCTTAAGCTAATCTCGTCCCACTCCCGTGGCGGTTCCCATCTTGCAAGTTTCCAGTGGATGATCCAACGGCTGAACCTGCCAGTCAGGATAATTTTAAAGCTTGGGAACGGGTGATGACTGGCGATGCCGCAGGACGTGTCGAGATGGGTAAGATCTGGGCAGGGGGTGACAGTCCTCAGGTTTTAGGGTCTAGTCAAGCTGCCTTGGATATCATACATTTGTACTGTTGTTTTGTGTAGAGAGCCATGAGTTTGAATTCTGTGACGTTGGTTGGACGAGCTGGTGGCGACCCGGACGTGAAGTATTTTGAGTCCGGTAGTGTGGTGTGTCGGCTGACACTAGCGGTTAACCGACCGACCCGCAATACTGACGAACCAGATTGGTTTAATTTAGAAATGTGGGGCAAGACGGCTGAAGTAGCCGCAAACTATGTTCGCAAAGGAAGTCAGGTTGGCGTCACTGGATCATTGAAGTTTGAATACTGGCAGGATCGCGCTACGGGAGCAAACCGTTCAAAACCTGTTATTTTAGTCGATCGCATGGATCTACTTGGTTCCAAGCGGGATAATGAGGCGGGTGGAGTGCCCAACTATAGTAATGACGAGTTTTAGTGAGCGATCGTCAATAGCTGTTCCATGATCATGATGGGGTGCTCCTCCCGGCAATCTGTAACTTGTAGGGGCGGGTCCTGCCAGCATCTTGGCATGAAGGCAATCACTTTGCTAGACCCGCCCAGGCATTGAGGGTATCCCCGACGACCCACCGGGCGGGTTCATGGCGGTTAGGCAATCTGTACCTGTAGGGGCGGGTCCTGCCAACATCTTGGCATGAAGGCAAGCATCTTGCTAGACCCGCCCAGACATGGAGGGTATCCCCAACGACCCACCGGGCAGGTTCATCACGGTTATCGGTTACTGTGCAATCTCTTGGCGCAACCCGCCCCTACCGCCAAACGCGTCTTCTCGCTTCCTTTTCCTACCCCTTCTCCCCTTGCAACGCCTGGGCACGGCTTTCCGCTGGCAGCAGCACCCGTTCCTGAAAGATACTGAGCAAATAATCAGGATCGCGATAAATCTGCACTGGCAATACCCAGGGCGATCGCAGCGGCTCCTCCCATGCCTCCGTATCCAGGGTGGTGCCGGTGACCAGGATTTGGATCGGGATGCGCAATTGGGGCAGGAGGGCCTGGATCTCTGGGGGAATGCCCCGATCGGGAGCCAGAACATCGATCAGGACGAGACGCGCGATCTGGGCTAGGTTGAGAAATGTGGTCGCAAAACTGGCAGTGAGAGGCGGCGTTAAATCAATGGCGATCGCGGCATAACCCTGTTGGCCTAATTGCCGTTCTAATGCTGCCAAAAGGTGGCGAGATTGGTCATTGAACGGGCAGGCGATCAACACAATCCGGCTTGATATTGTCTCAATGACGGTATTCAAAGTTGGGCTGTTGAGCCAGAGACAGAGGAATTGGGCCATCTCCAGGTTATTGACCGCGATCGCCGTTTCGTTGTAGGGCGTGATTAATAGGTGGGACTGGTGAGTCGCCGTTGACTTCAACTCCCAGGCCGACATTCCATAGACTCGACATTCGCAGAGGTTCGCCCCTTGCAGGTTAGTCTTCAGTAACCGCGCCCCCATCAAATTCACCCCCACCAGCGTCGCGTCACTGAGGTTGGCATTTTGCAGATCCGCCTGGGTGAGACTTGCTTGGGTCAGGTTAGCGTCACTGAGGTTGCTCCCCACCAAATAGGCTCCGCGCAGATCCGCCCCTTCCAAATTTGCCCCCACCAGATACGCCCCACGCAGGTTAGTCCGTCCCAGATAGGCCCCGCGCAGATCCGCCCCCGTCAGGTTCACCCGGCTGAGATTGGCCTCCAGCAAGTACGCCTCGCTCAGGTTGGCCTCCAGCAAACTGGCTTCACTGCAAACCGCTTCACTTAGGTAGGCCCCGCTAAGATTACAGGCCATTAAATTTGCCCGCCGCAGGTTCACCCGCATCAGGTTGACCCCGCTCAAGTCTTGCTGACGCAGATCCGCCCCACTCAGATCCGGCCAAATCTCAGGATTTTCCTCACGCCAATCATTCCAAACAGTCGTGCCCTGCTGAATTTGTGCTAGATGCGTTGCATTCGCCATGCGGCGTGCCCCTTTGTTGCCGAACCTTTCTTTCAAGCTATCAAGATTCCGGCCTAGATTTCGCGTGGATTCTGCGTGGACTGCCCACGGTAGGATGAAAGCATATCACTGCCCCAGCCGACTCACCCCAGATTCCTGATCAGAGTTCTAACGCCTTCCCGCCCGACTTTTGGCACGGCGTTGACCAGTTCAACCAGCAACGGTTCTATGCTTGCCACGATACCCTGGAGGCGATCTGGTTGGAGGCGGTGGACCCAGAGCGGACCTTCTACCAGGGCATTTTACAGATTGCGGTGGCGCTCTACCACCTGGGTAATCATAACTGGCAGGGAGCCGTGACGCTCCTAGGGGAGGGTTTGTATCGCCTCAGTCGCTATCCCGATGACTATGCCAACTTGGCCCTCGATCGCTTCCGGGCGGACTGTCATACCCTGTTGCAACACCTCCAACCCCTTGATCCCGCCACCATGGGCACCTGGTTACCCCAATGGCAAGCCACCCATCCCTATCCCCAATTGCAACTAGGGCAGCGTCAATCTGAAGACTAGTCGATTTCCCGTTAGGAACGCTGCGCGAACGAAAAGACAATTCTGCAAGATTTGTAGTGTAGGCTTTAGCCTGCAACGACTTAAGTCGTTATTACGTTCGCTTAGCGTCTCCGCAGGAGAAATGCTGCGCAACTTTCGGTTGACGGCCCTAGCTACATCGGTATCTTGATCAGGCTGGTTAATTAGACCGAGATGGTTGAGGCAGTCAACATTCGCTACACTAGGCGCACCGCTGATTTCCTACCCAGTTACCGTCCTATGCTGGCTAATCTGCTGAAATTTACCCTTGGTATTGGCTTGGCGATCGCCTTCCTCACGGTGGGCAGTGTGGCCACGGCTCGCTACCTCGTCGCCCAATTCACGGCTCCGCCCCCCAAACCGATCTACCCAGAGGAAAATAAGCCCCGACCCCCCTTGGTCCAGGCCCCCAATCCCATTTTGGCAACCCAACCTCCCAGTCCCAGTCCCAGCCCTGATCCCTTGCCACCAGGCGCTTATCAAGCACGGGTAACCTGGCCGGAGGGGTTGATCCTGCGGGATGGGGCCAGTGCCCAGGCCAATACGATCGGGGGACTGGAGTTTAATGATGCGGTGATTGTGCTGAGTGAAAGCCCGGATGGAGCCTGGCAGCGGGTCAAGGTCGAGGCTACGAAACAGGAAGGTTGGGTCAAGGCGGGCAATACGGAACGGCGTTAACGGACACCCGGTTATCTGCGAACGGGGAAGCCCCCTAGTCTGAATGAACCGGCTCTGTCACTTGCTGACAAAAGGCAATCGCGGTTTCCAGATCGGCGGTCTGTTGGGGATAAACGATCGCGGGACGGGCGATCGTGATCAGCCGAATGCCTAACGCCTGGGCCAGTTGGCGTTTAACAGCTTCGCCCCCGGCGGTTCCGGATGCCTTGGTGACCACCAGGGAAATTTGCCAGTGTTGCCAGAGTGCCCGTTCTAGCTCCAAACTGATCGGGGGGCGCAGGGCAATCAGACGATCGGGCGTAAAGCCAGCAGCCAGAGCAGTTTCCAGGGCGATCGGGGAGGGCAAAATGCGGGCGAAGAGGGTCGCTTGAGACTGCCAGGGTTGGAAGGCGGGGAGCGATCGATAGCCCAGGGTCAGTAAAACCCGCTGCGATCGCCAGGTGTCCCCCTGCAAGAGGGTGGCCAGACTGTCTACCTGTAATATGGGGGCCATCGGCACTGGCGATAATCTAGCCATAGGGCTGGCGGAGGAAGCTGCTGGGAGCGCGGGCCGTTCATAGCGGAGGTAGGGCAGGGCCTTGCGGTGGGCCGTGGCGATCGCGAGTTGGGAAATTTCCACGGCAAAGGGATGGGAGGCATCCAGGATCGCCGTGATCTGGTGCTGCTGGAGAAAGTCGGCGATCGTGCGATCGTTGAGCCGCCCCACCCACAACCGACTGTCCGTCTGGGCAAACGCAACCGATTGATAGAGGGCATGGGCACTGGCCGTGGTGACCGAGACCACAAAGGGAATTCGGTGCGCCGCCAAGTCTGCGGCGAGGTAGCCACTCTCCTGGGTTCCCCCAATTAACCAAATCCGTCCCGGCATGGTCTCCAGTGTATCCAGCGTATCTAGTATCCAGCGTATCTAGTATCCAGCGTGTTTAGTGTCCAGCGTGTCTAGGGTCCAGCATGTCTAGGGTCCAGCGTGACAATTCTGCGTTAGCGACTATAATCAGTCGGCTTGCCTCAATCCGGCCCGCGATCACCCCCCTGCCTGTATTTGCCATGAACAGCCAAGGCCCCGATCCCCGCACCCTGCACCCAATGGCAGGTTTTCCCCAGATTTGCTTCATCAAAAACACGGTTACCAATCCCAATATCCTCATTGGCGACTACACCTATTACGACGATCCAGAGGATTCGGAAAATTTTGAACGCAATGTGCTGTACCACTTCCCCTTCATTGGCGACAAGCTGATTATCGGCAAATTTTGCGCGATCGCGCGGGGCGTGAAGTTCATCATGAACGGGGCGAACCACTCAATGGCCGGTTTTTCCACCTATCCCTTTTTCATCTTCAACAATGGCTGGGATGCCGCCGCCGATGAGTCCGCCACCGTCAAGGGCGATACGGTCATTGGCAATGATGTGTGGCTAGGCTACGAAGCTGTGATCCTGCCAGGAGTCACGATCGGCGATGGGGCGATCGTTGCAGCCAAAGCCGTTGTCACCAAAGCCGTCCCCCCCTACGCGATCGTCGGCGGGAATCCGGCCCAGATCCTACGCTATCGGTTTCCCCCAGAGACGATCGCCCAACTTCTGGATATTGCCTGGTGGCACTGGGATGTCGCCAAAATCAGCCAACACCTAAGCGCGATCGTCGGTGCCGATCTCGCCGCCCTCCAAGCTGCCAGCACCCCATAACCCTGCCCCTTCGTGCCCCTTCGCGCCCTTCGTGCCTTCGGGGTTCCCCACCCCCCCGATCCCAGCCTCCCAACACCTCGCCAAACTCACCCACCCGTGATCATCACCTGTTGTCCCTGGGGTGAGAGCGTAAAGCCCAGAAACGCTTGGACGGCGGGCGATGCCGGATTTTTGTACACATAATACAAAGTCCGTTGATAGGCATAGGCCGGAGAGTCCGGCGTTACCCCATTGATCGGCACCGGGCGCACCGTCCGTTGGGTTGCAATCTGATTGTAGGTCGCGTAGCCAATCCCATCCACCCCCAGGGCTTGCAGCATCGGCGTTGTCGCATCACGGGGGAGGGTAGTGATATTCGGCGTTGTGCCAAATTCCTGGCCCCGTAACACCATCTCCTTAAAAGCCTGGTGCGTGCCGCTAATGGCCGGGCGGTTAATCACGCGAATAACGGCATTGGGACCCCCCACCTGCGACCAGTTGATGATTCGTCCCGTGAAAATTCCCTCCACCTGCTCCGGCGTGAGACTACCCGTAAAGGGATTGTTCACCCCCACCACCAGGGTGATCGCGTCCACCGTCACGGGAACGGTCACCAGTCCTTGGGATTGCTCTTGGGGAGAGAGGGGCCGGGATGCCCCTGCCAAATCCACTTGACCCGCCGCCAACATCTGTAACCCTTCCGACGTGCCACGGGCATTGCTCTCCACACGGGTTCCGGGAAACTGACGTTCAAACCCCTGTTTCAGATTTTGGGTAATCCCCACCATGCTAGTGGACCCATCAATGCGCACGATCGTGCCAGCCGGGACGCTGGTTGGTGGGGGAAAAGCACTATGGGACATGGCCCCCCCCGCATTAGGCAGGGCGTCTGAGGGCGTTTGGGGAAAGGTCGCTGCTGGACCGCCATTGGGCACTGTTGGTAACCCAGGGGGTTTTTGCCGGAAGAGAAACCAGTAGACCCCGCCACCCACCAAGAGCAGGAACAAGAGGATAAAGACGATCGGCGGTGGACCACTTTTTTGTGCCATTGTTTTTCAGTTCTCCCTAGGAACGCATCAGAACACATCAGAACGAACCAGGCCAAATTGGAACGAATTAGGATAAATCAGAGGAAATCAGAGGAAATTAGAACAAATTAGAACAAATTAGAACGAATTCGAGGAAATCCACGCAAATCGTGGGACTTAAGGACTATGGGCTTTGATCATCAGGGGGCAGCATTGCGGCTTCCGGCTGCCCGCTCAACTGTTGCAGACGGCGGGCGACTTCTTGATCGAGGCTCATTTGCTCCAGATCGGCCTGAAGTTGTTCGGCGGGATTTTCCGACACCTCAGCCAGCGCCTTTTGTTGCAGGTTACGTCGCTGGACGGCATTCTTGGCCGTCTCAAACTGGGAGCGGGCTGAGCCGATGTCAAACTCGTTGTTCACCTTGGCGATCGCCGCGAGGGCCTCATTGATTTCCGCCAGATCCTTCATATTCTGCATATCTGCCTTGTACTGCTCAAGCTTCAGGCGTTCCCGATTCAGCTTTTCCTTCGAGGATTGGACAAACTGAGCCGCCTGCTGGACCTGGGCTTCTAACTGGGGCAGGAGTTGCTCAATCTGGATCACCCGGGCGATCGCCAGCCGTGCGGCCTCTTCATTGCCCCCCTGCTGTGCCGTGCGGGCTTGCTGCTCCAGGGTCCTTAGCTGCTTGACCTTTTCTTCATATTTCTGCTTGGCTCGCTCATAGGCTCCCATTTGGGTAGCCACCGCCTGGGCTAGCTTTTGCACCGAGGCTTGCATCGCCTGTAACGACTCCTCAGCCACGGCTACGGCCACAGGACCTCCCGACTCAACCGGCAACCCCCAGAGCCAGTTCCAAGTGCCTACGATCGTGCGGCCAGCCCTTTCCCCCATCAACCAGTAAACGAACTTTTTCATAACCGTATCGTCCTTAGCAATTAACTGAGAGCACGTTACGACGCTATTCCCATTATCTGGGATTCCCTCCCCAGCGTCAGGTTTTGGCCATTACTGGGGAATAATCACCAGAGAGCCGCCTGGGATCGGGTGATCGGAATTATTTCCATCAAGAAAGATAAAGGCCCCGTAACGAAACCCAACGCTATATGTAGCGGGCTTCAAGTTTTGCAAACACTATTTGTGGCCAGCGATCGTCCGCCAGGGAGGGGAATATCGGCATTTCTTGATTTTTGCGTTAAAATTTGTAAAAAGACGTACAAAAATGCACGTTTAGTTGTAGGAGAGTGTGTCTACCATAGTACGCCGACCCATACAGGCTAACAAGGCTAAGTAACTTTACTTAACGGAGGACCGTAAGATGAACCCGGCAACCTTTGAGCTTTCTTTGGAACAGCAATTCCAGATGCGGCTAGTGGAAGAGTCCTTGAGCAAAATGAGCCACGAGCAAGCCCTCGACCTATTGCTGCAAGCCTCGCGGCTGCTCATGGTCAAAGACAATGTGATCCGTGACCTGATGCGCAAGGTGCCCCTTTAAGGGCTGCTCCGGGTGGGCGCTCTCAACCTCTTGTTTTGTTCTCAACGGAGAAAGAAACTGGGGGAAAGGGACGTCAACTCCGAGGCATGCACAGCCAGTGCGCAGCCAGCGACCACAACTAGTTAACCTGAAATCAGTTAACCTGAAATCAGTTAACCCAAAATCAATTAACGTGATCAGGGGGTTCCCAGTTGACCCTATGATGATCGGGAGGTGTCGGTATGATCGTGAGACACGATACGAAATCTCAACGCTGAGCTTAAGGGATTGTTTAATTCTGGTGGTTATCAAAAGCATCAGGATGGCTCATCGCACCCACCTAAGATGCAGGCTAGGGGTTGGGTAAACGCGAGGGCAGATGCAGAATAAAATCGGTATGGTTCGACTCACACTCCACCCGAATGGTACCCCCAAAAAATTCCACAAACCGTTTCACCAACGCTAGCCCCAAACCCGTGCCGCCGTGTTGCCAGGGATCAGGGGTGGGCACCCGATAAAAGCGATCGAACACGTGGGCCAATTCAGCCGCCGGAATCTCGATGCCCGTATTGCGCACCCGCAGTTCCACACAAGCGTCGGCGATCGCTTGGGCGGTAATGCAAATCGTTTCACCAGCAGGCGTATATTTGTGGGCATTCTGGAGGAGTTCCCGCAAGATCCGCTCTAGGTAGGTAATATCGGTTTCGAGGGTGAGGTCTTTGGGAATGTCAATTTCCAGAGTTTGTTGCCGCGATCGCATCTGGTGGATAAAGGGTTCAGCGATCAGGAAAACCCAGGAATGCAGATCCAGCACGATCGCATGGATCGGGTTGGGGCTGATATCAATGCGGGTTAGGTCGAGCAGATCATTAATCAGGGCCGTTTCGCGCTGACATTCGTCTTGCAAAATAGTGAAGTAGCGATTAACTTGGGCGGCTTGCACTTCCTGATTGGCGATATTGCCCAAAATCCCCAACCGGGTGAGTTGGATCTCCAGCATTTGGGTCGCCATTTTGATATTAGACATGGGCGTTCGCAACTCATGGGAAACCGTGCTCAAAAAGTCATCCTTGAGTTGGTTCAGACGCTCCAGTTCCGTCACCTGGGCCTGGGCTGCTTGGTAGAGCCGGGATTGGCGCAGGGTGATCGCGCACTGGTTGGCCACCTGTTGCACCAGGCGAATTTCCTGGTCATTAAAGATCTCACCCCGATGTTTAAACACCCACAGATCCCCCAGCACATTCTGATCATCCACGATCGGGCAGGCCAGGATCGCAAACAGCCGCGTTTCCGAGCGCACAGGATTGGGGAATACATCACCAAAGATACAGGTTTTACCCAGTAAAAGTTCTTCATACACTTCGGCATGGGGGGCCTCGGTCATCGTTAAGGTCAGGCCACGGGCGCTCTTGAGATCCCTGATGAATTCATAGGCGATCGTTGAGGTGGTGTGGGTGTCGTTATAAATGCCCGCATCGCAGCATTGAACTTCCATCCCCTCGGCCAGCGCTTGCACCACCGTTTGCAGAATTTGTTGTTCATCCAGGCTATCGCGGACCTGATCAGTAATCCGCTTGAGTAAGCCTTCAAACTGGATCGCTTGTTGAAGTTCCACCGTGCGGACAGCCACCTGTTGCTCAAGGGTCGCATTCAACGCCTGCACTTGGTTGTACAGTTCCGACTGTTGGATGGCGATCGTCAATTGCCCCGTGAGTTGTTTGAGTAGATCAATCTCTTCGTATTGCCATTGGCGGGGGGACTGGCAATGGTGAGCAATGAGCAGGCCCCATACGCGATCGTTCTGCAATACGGGCAGGACCAGACCGGCCTTGACCTGAAACTGGGTCAGCATCTCCAGATAGCAGGGATGGCGGCGGGAGTGGGCCACATCGGGAATACTCTGGACCCGCCCCTTCTGCAAATGGGCCAACAACCGGGGACTACGCAGGCAAGGATCACCCAAGATGAACCCTAGCAGGGATAACCAGCCCTCGGCCACGGATTCCGCCACAACGGTCCCATTTCCCCCATTCGCATTGTCATTGAGGCGATAGACCAGGACGCGATCGGCTTGCAGGAACGCCCGCACTTCTGAAACAACGGTTTGCAGGACGCTCTTGAGATCCAGGCTTTGGCGCATACGGTGACTGATCGTCGTTAACAGGAGTTCGCGCTCGGCCAGTTGTTGCAGGGCCATTTCCGCCTGTTTTAGTTCCGTGAGGTTGCGGCTCGACACCACTACCCCCGCGATCGCCCCCCGTTCATCCGTATAGGGGGCATAGGTCACGCCCATAAATTGCCGTCCGAGGGTGGGGTAGGTAAACCATTCTTGGTAGCGCACAACCCGACCGGCTAGGGCATCGTCCAGATAATCCTTGATGAAAGCTGCAAACTGTTCCTCACCCACAATCTCCGCCACCGTATGGCCCAGGATGTTCTCCAGCGCTTGCTGATACCAATCGAGGTAGGGTTGGTTGACGACCTGGTAGCAATAGTCACGATCGATCAGGGCAATACCATCGGGAGTGGCGGCGACAATGCGTTCATAGCGTCGCAGATTTTCCTCGGCCTGTTTGCGATCGCTGATATCTTCACAAACGACAACGGTATGGCGCACCGAACCATCGGCATTCCTCACCAGGGAAACACTCAAACGCCCCCACACCACCGCGCGATCCTTGCGAATATACCGTTTATCAATGACATAACTCGTCAGTACGCCATCCAGCAGATTTTGATACAACCGTTGATCGCTCTCTAAATCCTCTGGATGGGTGAACTCGACAAAATGCATCCCAAGCAGTTCGGTTGGCGGGTAACCCAAAAAGCGACCATCGGCTTCATTGGCCGCAATCACGCACCCATTCGGAGCAATTAGGGCCATGCCCACCATTGCATGATCAAAAATTGAGCGTAGTTGCTCATCCCGTTCCCGGAGGGCGGCTTCGGCCAGCTTGCGATCGTGGATATCCTGCACCATTGCAAAGATCAGCCGGATTTGGCCCGTGTCATCCCAACTCAGGGAGGCACTCAAACTGCCCCACCGCACCTGGCCATCCTTGCACAGGTAACGTTTTTCCATCTGGTAACCCGGACACTGGGTTTCAAAGCAGTCGTTGATCAGAGCTTGCTCAGTCGCAAAATCATCGGGATGGGTCAGGGCGGCAAAGTCCATCTGGGCCAACTCGGCAGCGCTGTAGCCGGTAAATTGGCAGAAAAACGGATTGCTCATGCCGAGGCTGAAGTCGGGTGGGGCGCAGACCGCAATCCCCATATTGGCCTGTTCAAAGACCGTGCGGAACCGCAATTCACTTTCCCGCAGGGCCAGTTCTGCCCGCTTGCGATCGGTAATATCCCGACCCACCACCACCATCCCTTTGCGACTGCCATCGGGGTTGAACAGGGGGACTTTGTAAACATCAAAGATGCGGGCCGCCCCGATCGGTCGGGGAATCACTTCTTCCATCCGGATCAGGCTACGGTATGCCCACGTCTCTGCGTCACTCTCAATACAACCCCGGAGGGCCTCACGGTAGAAAGGGGTCAACTCAGCGAGTTCGGCATCGGTGTGGCCTCGGTAATCCACCTCGGTTAGCTGAAACAGATCGAGGGCGGCCTGGTTGACCCGTTGCCATCGGCCCTGGGCATCCTTCAGGAAAACCGGATCGGGAACCGTTTCCAGGACGGTGTCCAGCCAGTCGGGTTGTTGATCGGCCCCCCGATCGCGCAAGGTCAACAGATGATGATCGGGCCAGGTATTGATGGCCAAGGTAAAGGCCACCTGGCGAGTGCGGGTGGGGGAGCAACGCAACCGACCTTCCCCCCGAATTAACCCCTCTACCGGGTCAGCCTGTGGAGTCAAGGGCCAAAGACGACCTAGATCATCCTGGGGATCGGTAAAGTTCGTGAGGGGCCGATCGCACAGGGCGGTCTGGGGCAGGTCCCAAAGCTGGCACGCCGCCGGATTCACAGCCACGCAACGGCCCGCATTGTCCACCACCAGCATGGCATCAAAAGCACCCGTGAACATGGCCTGCACGGGGCGACTGAGCCAACCCGGTACCCCTGCGTCCAGACGCTCAATGGCCTCACCCGATCGATGAGCTTTGTGTCGATGAGGAACCATAACCTGATGCCTGCGGATGACTGCACCACAGATGAGTGTCGTTGCGGAATCTGTGCGATCGCGACCTGATATGTCTTTCTTTCCTAGTGTCCCCTCTCCGGTCCGTGAAAGAACACGGCTGACATCATTTTTGACATCCCCGTATTTTTCCATCCCGGCTCCCCAGGTTTGGCCAGACTAATCTGACGAAGCGGGGTCGGGGGCCGAACGCACCCGATAGCGACAGGCCTGCGATCGGTGATCCCAGCGCATCGCCACGACCCGCTGACCGGGCGGCGGCTCAAAGCGGGAACAGCCATGAAAGCTTTCCACTTCCGTAGGCCGGTAGGTATGGTTGTACAACCAGCGATCGAGAAAGAAATAGGTCAGGATGATCGTGCCCCCCATCCCCATTGCAATCACCAAGCTCACGATTAAACCCAAAAGGGTGGAGAAAAAGGCGTGTTCCGGAATCCGGATAATGAAAAACCGCTTGTTCGAGTTCGTCATGGGTCGATCGTCCTACCCAGCTTACGGCTGTCGGTGTACAACGTTTCCTAGGACTGGTGATAGCCCAGACGATACAACAGCCACAGGGCCACCAGAATCCCCACCAACTCCGCCGCGATCGTATTCATCACCGCTTGCATCGCCACCATATCCAGAATGGAGATCACGGGTCCCCGGTTGAGCAAGGTGCCCCCGGCCGTGGGCGTGGTGAGTGTAATCGCCCCTGGGGGTAAGGAGAGCAGGGTCGTTAGCAAGGTTCCCGCCTTGCCCATCCCAATCAACACCGCACAGAGCATCCCCGCCGCATTGCTCAGCAGGCCCACCCACAGGGTCCGAATCACGTCCATCCGCCGAGGTCGAAAATTAGGATCTTCCAGGTCTCCGGCAACCTGCGTATAGCGAAAGCACCAGTAAATCGTGAACAGGAGGGCAACTAAGCAGCCAAAAGCCAGGATCGTCCCAATGCCAACATTGCCCCGGTGGGGACTCTGATAGAGAAATAGGGCAAAGATCAAGAGCAGGATCGGGATAAACCCCAAGAGGGACTGGAGCCAGAAGCCCAGCCACCCGATCCAACGAAATTCAACAGCAAGGCGGCGCGGGCCAGGGGCAGGGTGTTCCAGAAACATGATCGCAAATGGGGCAGACGGAATAGAATTGCAGGCAACCAGCAGGGCCGACTGCTATTGATTATCGCGGTTGGCGGGACGATCGCGATGGGTTGCTCTGGGTGATAGGGGTGGCGGCTCCCCAGTCTCCAGCCATGCGTCCCACGCCTTGAGGTTCGTGACTAACTGCACCCCAGCGGTTTGATTGGTCAACCAACGCCCGATCGCGGTGACCGGACGCCCGATCGTGCGTTGCAGGATTTGGAACACGACCCAGCCCAAGGCGGCACACCAAAAGGCGGGCCAAATCGCTAACCCTAGGGCCACTCCCAGGCCCCGAATAGCGGATAACAGGGTCCAGATCGAGATCACGATGCCGATCGTGACCCCAGCATAGGGCAGAGCGATCAGGAACCCGAACAGTTGGGGGGCAAAGGCCAGGGCCAGGGTGCGGTAGACCGCCCGGAAGGGGACCGCTTCGGGCAGCAGCCAATCGCAAACCAGCCAGGTGCTCAGACTCCAGAAAAAGTAACTAAAGGCAAACAACACCCCCGCCAGCAGCACACTCAAGACAAACCGCAGGGGCTTGACCTGATTCACAAATAGGACAATCCCCTGGCCCAAGGTCTGGGATAACCCGGCCAGCAACACAATCACCAACGCTGCCTCGGTTCCCTGGGGAATGCGTTGCAGCAGTTCGTAGGCGGCGGGATCAAGGGCGATCGCGGCGCGAATCAGGTCCCAAAAATGCGCAATGGTGGTCTCGTGCATGGAGTACAGCGTGGGTAGGGCAACGTTATCAGTTTCAGTGGTGGATCATTCACCATTGATCGCAAGCTATTGATCGCAAGCTATTGATCGAAGGTAGCTTCTATTTCTCGAAGGTGGCTTCGCTAATGACATGGCGGGCCGCGATCGCAAACATCATCACCGAAATCCCCGTTATCAGCAAGCTAATCCCCACCAACACCCCCAACACCCACACGGCTTCCACGGGCCACCTCGACCAGATCAACGTCCCTAGAATAATATTGATCAGAATTGATCAGACCGCTGAGCAGTACCCAGAACCAGTTACCAGTGGGCCGAATTTGAAACGCTAAAATCACCTCAAAAATTCCCTGAATCAGGATAAAAATCCCGATCAAGAGGGTGAGGAATAACACCCCCCTGAAGACCCCTGAAGAGATTCGTCAGGATGAGCATCCCCAAGACCCCATACAGAATACTCATCAGCAGTTGCCAGACAAAACTCCGTTCATAGCGACTGCGAAGGGCATCGATTCCCCGCAGGATAGCCCCCACAACAAACATCCACCCCAGGATAATCGTGACAAATACTGCGGCAACGAAGGGAGAAATGATGGCCGCTAACCCCATGAGCACCAGCACGATCCCCAGAGCGATCGTCCAATTTAAGCCTTTCGTGACATCCTCCCGACGCTGACCTTGCCTCCTGCCCCCAAACCCCCGCAAGCGGGGGCAGGGGGCAGCGGGGGGGTGGGGGTAGAGCGCTGGCTCTCCCAACCTCACGATTGAGCATTCCTGCCCCACGCCACTTATCTAGGTCATCGACCCCCGACAGACCGACTTGTGGGACTTTGATACGACTCCCTCTCCCCCTCGCGAGCAGACCTAGGACACTGCTCGCATCCCGCTCCGATCGCGGCCTCAAGGAATCTTTGCCGATACCCCAGTGGGCCAAGTCCTGTAGCACAGCTTCACCCAGTTGCCTATCGGCTTAGATACCTAACCGTCGCGGCAGGCGCAGACAAAGGTGTCTCTGGAGTCACTGCTGGGGTGGCTTCGGGAATCGTCTCGGCGAGGGGTTCGACAATGAGGGTGATGCGATCGATATCGATAACCCGGACGGACTGCCCTTGGAAGAGGGCAAGTTCCTGTGGACAGCGGGCGGGCCACCATGATCCTTTAAACCAAACCCGGCCTACTTGGCCCGGTAAGATGGACGTTTCGACGATCGCTCGGCCATGCCGATAATTGGCTAGAATGCTATGCGGCTTGGCCAATCGGCCAGATATTTGCTGGGATTTAGCTTGTCGCTGGGGAAAGAACCATCCTAGTAGGTTAGGTAGGGTAGACATTGCACACCTCCATAAATGGGTGACGCCTAGCTGCTTAGCTATCGGAGCATATTCCCAACCTTATGCATTGGACCTGATGCACGGGACCGGATGCATGGGGCCTCATTGCACCTTGGGGATCGGGTCGGCATCGTTAACCCGCGTTAACCTTGGCCATTTTGTGTTCTGGCCATACTATTGATTCTGACCGCGCTATTGATTCTGACCGCGCTATTGATTCTGACCACGCTATTGATTCTGACCACGCTATTGATTCTGATCATTCTGTGTTCTGGCCACTTTATCTTCTGGCCACTTTGTGTTCTGGCCACTTTGTGTTCTGGCCACTTTATCTTCTGCTTACTTTACCTGCTGGCTACTTTGTCCTCTAGTTACTTTGTACTTTGGCTCCTCGGCTCCTCGGCTCCTCGGCTCCTCGGCTCCTCGGCGTTACATACAACTCGTTATACTCAACCCACCCGCAGCGTTCCTCGGCGTAAACCATTAAAAATCTCATCGATCAGCGCCCTCTCTTCCATACTAATATCTTCCTTTGCCAGCAAAAGCGACATCAATATTTCTTGATCTTGGCGGCTGATGCGACGAGTCATGAAAATGGTTTCAACCACGGTTTGGAGTGGTGGCAGCAAACTGACTGGCCCTTGCATGGTAGTACACCCATTCGTAGATTTGCGTATGGTTCGGGGTAGTCATTGATCCCAGTAATCCCGGATGCCCCGATCGCTGAACCTTCGGGAGATAAGGTGTAATCTTCTTATGCTCCCTTTCTTGTTAATCCGTATCACATAGTCAGACTCACTTACCTCTATCGCAGGGGGGAACTGTGCCTCGCGGCCCCGCCCACAAAGACCGTATTTCCCCGGTTAGGGTTGATGATTATAGGGGTCCCTGATTGGTCCCTGACCAACCCTAGTAGATTGACAAGAAAATTCTGCAACGCTTGTAGTGCAGGCTTTAGCCTGCAACGACTGAAGTCGTTACTACGTTCGCGTAGCGTCTCCGCAGGAGAAACGTTGCGAAACTTTATAACTTTATGTTTACTGTACTAGTCCCTGGCAAAGGGTGTTTTTTGCAACGATTGAAAGGGATGCTTATACACAGATCTGCCCCATGCCAGGGAGTAAAGCTCCGGACTTAGCGCAGATACCCAGAGAAACGAATTATGTTACGACTTGCACCTCAATGGGGTTAGGACCCCCAAGTAGCGAGGAGAGTGTACCAAAGCCATAGGTGATCATACCGTGCGGCAAGTCTGTAACACTTTATAACATTAGGAGGGGCCTACCCATTACGGACATGAACCTCACCGTCGAGCCAAGCGAGTTATTGGTATGCGCATCCTGTTAGTTGATGATGACGACAGTCTGACCCAGGCGATCGCCGCCGTCCTCGCCCTCCAGCAGCACACGATCGATATTGCGCCCGATGGGCTAGCAGGTTGGGAATTGGCCACCCTGGTCGCCTATGACTTGCTGTTACTGGATGTGATGTTGCCCAAGCTAGATGGGATTTCCCTGTGTCGCCAACTGCGCCAGCGCCAGAACCAGGTCCCAATTCTGATGATGACGGCGCGGGATACCAGCACGGATAAGGTCATGGGCTTGGATGCGGGGGCCGATGACTATTTGGTCAAACCCTTTGATCTCGATGAACTGGCGGCACGGGTTCGTGCCCTTTTGCGACGGGGGGGGTATACGGCCCAACCGGCGATCGTCTGGGCGGGTCTGTGTCTTGATCCCAAGGCGGGGAGCGTCACCTACTGCGATCGTGCCTTACAACTGTCCCCGAAGGAATATGCGCTGCTGGAACTGCTGCTCCGCAATCCCCACCGCCTATTTAGCCGAAGTGCGATCCTGGATCATCTCTGGTCCTTTGATGAGCCGCCCGGTGAGGATACAGTTAAGGCCCATGTCAAGGGGTTGCGCCATAAACTCAAGGCCGCTGGGGCCAGTGCTGATCTCATTGAAACGGTCTACGGTCGGGGGTATCGACTCAATGCCAGTTATGGACCCGCCAGTGTTGCAGCCCTGCCCAGTGATAGCTTCGCGACGCCAAAGGCGTATCAGGCACCCCCGTCTGATGCCACCCCGCCTCTGAGCGCTGACCTCGCCACCGACACCAGTACCCTCCACGCAGCAACCCAAACCCGAGCGGCAGTGGCCAAAATCTGGCAGCGGACTAAGCTGATCAACCTGGAGCGGTTGGGGGTGATTGAGCAGGCGATTACGGCCCTGCAACTGGGGAAAATCGAAGCGGAATTGCATCAAAAGGCGCAGCAGGCGGCCCATAAGCTAGTGGGGTCTTTGGGAACCTTTGGCTTTACGGAAGGTTCCACCCTAGCCCGCCAATTGGAAACTTGCCTTAACCAGGTCATGCCCAGCAATTCTCCTGGGGAGACGCTATGCGATTCTCCGGAGGAGACGCTGCGCGAACGGCCCAGTGAACTCACGACGACGGTTCCCAGCTTAACACAGCACGCCAAACGGCTACGGCAGTTTCTCGAACATACCCTGCTGACACCCGAATTGGAGACCACCGCTGCTTACCGTCAAGCGGAAATGGGGGTGAAGCCAGCCCTCGCCTTGGCCCAAGGTCAACCGCCCTGCCTGTTGATTGTGGACGATGATCCGACCCTGGTGGAGCGCTTGGCGATCGAGGCGATCGGTTGGGGGATTCGCGCAGAAGTGGCCCTGGACTTAACCACTGCCCGCACGGTCTTTGCCCAGGTACACCCCCAGGCCGTGTTACTCGATCTGTCCTTTGATCAAGGGGATACCGATGCTTTTGGGTTTTTGACGGAACTGCGGAATAGCCAGCCCGCCCTGCCGATTTTGGTGGCGAGTGGGGTGGCGAATTTAGCAGCGCGGATTGAGGTGGCCCGTCGGGGGGCTGTGGCCTTTTTACAAAAACCGATCGCGGCCCGTTTAGTCATGGCGACGGTTGCCCGAATTTTGCGGCAAACCGAGGCGGGTCCCATCAAGGTCCTGGCCGTCGATCAGGATAGGGCTTTTCTGCAAGCGTTGCCCACCGCCTTGGCCCCAGCGGGTATTCAGGTGACCCTCCTGAGTGACCCATACCAGTTTTGGGATGTTTTGGAGGCAACGGCTCCCCACCTATTGCTGTTGGGGGTGGAAATAACCCCCTTTAGTGGGGTAGATCTGGGTCAAATTGTCCGTAATGACCCGTTCTGGAACTTTCTGCCCATCTTGTTGCGGGGGGCAGAAGCGCAGGCCGAAGTCCACACACCGGGGTGTTTCTTCGGGGCGGATGATTATGTGGAACGGACGATGGCCCTGCCTTTGCTCACGGCCCGTATTTTGCACCAGGTGGCCCGCAGTCAGCGCTTGCACCAGCAGGCAGGGCTTGATCCCTTAACGCGAGTGGAAAGTCGCCAACAGGCGATCGTGCTGATCGATCGCCTGCTCAGTTTGGCCAAGCGTTACAATCAGCCCTTCACGATCGCCCGCCTCTCCCTAGCCCCGGCCACCGCTGCTCCCGGTCAATGCCTGGCTTGGGCCAACCAATCCCTGCGGCTGCTGGCAATGCAACTGGCCAAACGACTGCGGCATGAGGATGTGATTGCGCGGTGGGGTCCCTGGGAGCTATTGGTGGGGATGTATGGGGCACGGCAGATGGATGGGTTAGAACGGATTGCTGAGGTTTTGGAAGAGTTCACAGCCGCTGCCGCTAATCAAGCGAAGGGGCCAAAGGCCAAAGGTGAAAGGGAAGGTAACTCAACCGGGCAATGGCGAGGGTCTGATGGGTCGCCAGGGCAAGTCACGATTAGTGCAGGGGTGGCCCAATATCCCCAAGACAGCGGGGACTGGTCTACCCTGTGTCAACAGGCGGGGACAGCGATGGCCCAGGCGCAAGCCGCAGGGGGTGATCGCATCCTGCCCGTGGGTTGGCAGCCCCCCCAACCAGAGGTACCGTTTAACACCGATGTGGCGCTGGTCCATCCCGTTGCCCCGATCGCCACGGCCTTAATCCAGGCCCTCGAAAAACGCGGCTATCATACCCAATGGTTACAAACTAAGGCCGATGCGATCGCCCAACTGATCGAATCCACGTTTCGGGCCAAGACGATCGTACTTGCGCCAACCGTGTTTACAGGTGAAGATCAACACCAAGCAACGATCGCCTTCCTCAAACCCTTACAACGGCAAACCATCCTGCAACAAACCCGCCTCATCCTGCTCTTGACTGACTCAGAGCAAGCCGAAACCTACCTCACAATGGGGGCCTTCGACTATGTAATTATGCCCTGTGCCGTCTCCGTCCTCCTCCAGCGCATCCGCACCGCCCTCGCCCAATTGCCCAGTTAAGGCCACCAGTTGAGGACAAAGGAAATTCTCCCATGCAAACCCCTGAACCTGACACGCTTTTGGTCCTGGCTGGTTCTGCTAGTTTTCCTGAACCCCTGGCGGATGAGCTACGTCGGGCAGGATGGCGGCTCTGGCAAACGGCGGACTGGGAAGCGGTGGATTGGCAAACAAGGTTGGCTGGATTAGGGTACCCGGCGATCGCGGCGATGATTGGGGACTGGGATCTGCTTCAGGAGCAACCGGGATGGATTGATTTCGTGCTGGGGCAGGATTCTCCTGGGGAGACGCTACGCGAACGCGACCCTGAACACACGCGTGAACCGGCGGGCATCCTCCCCACACCTGCGGTTCCCTTACCCGTGCTTGCCATTATGCCAGCGGACCCTGGTGGCCATGTGTCAGCCCTGCCTGAGCAACTGTGGGATGGACACCCTGTCCGCCTCCATCCCCCTCATCCCCCTGGGCTAGAGAGTCAGCTAGGCGTTCTGGACAGTCAGCCCAGTGTGCTAGGGGGTCAGTCAAGCGTTCTGGAGGGACAGCCAACCGCCATGGGCCATCATGCCATCCTTAGCGATGGTCATTTGCCAGCCGGGACGGCTAGCCGACAAGATGTTGCCTTGCCGATCGCAGACTATCTGATGCCACCGCTAACCACCGCGATCGTGGTGGCCCGGTTGCAGTTTCACCTAGAACAACGCGCCCTCCGCCAGCAGTTAGCTGCTACACAAGCAGCCTTAAGGCACGCCCAACAAGCCCAACAACAGGCAGAAGTAGCTCAGTCCCAGCACGAAGATCGCTTTCGATTATTGTTTGAACAATCCATCATGGGCGTGACCTATACCACGCTGGCGGGTGATTTTATTCAGGTTAATCAACGCTTTTGTGATTTAGTAGGCTATACCGCTGAGGAACTCTTATCCCTCAATTTTCGTGATCTTACCCATCCAGAGGATTTGCCGATGGATGTGGAATTGTCGGCACAACTCAATCGAGGCGAGATTCAGAATTTCTCCTTGGAGAAGCGGTATCTACACAAGCAAGGGGAGAACATTTGGGTCAAAATTAACGTTTCCCTGGCTAAAGCGTGGGGGCAGCAGCCCCAGTTTTGCATCGGTGTGATCGAGGATATTCGCGATCGCAAGCAGGTGGAATGGGAACGCCAGCGCCAATACCAGCGGGAACGCCTGATCTGGTCTATCTCCCAACGGATTCGCCAATCCCTGCGGCTGGATGCGGTGTTTGAGACCACGGTGCAGGAAGTACGGGCTTTTTTGGGGACCGATCGCGTTTTAATTTATCAATTCAATCCCGACTGGAGTGGGAAAATTGTTGCGGAGTCAGTGGGCGATGATTGGGTCTCGATGTTGGGCCAGACGATCCTGGATGCCTGCCTGTCGCTGCAACTGTGCATTCAACCCTATACCCAAGGTTCATTTCAAGCCATTACGGATATTCATACCGCTGGACTGGCCCCGTGCTATGTGGACTTGCTAGCTCGCTATCAGGTGCGGGCTAATTTGGTGATTCCGATCCTCCAACCCGCGATCGCGGTGTCTGCAACCCCAGCCCTTGCCAATCAAGAGGAATTGTGGGGGTTATTGGTGGCGCAGCACTGTGCAACGGCCCGTCCCTGGCAAACATCGGAAATCGAATTATTGCAGCAATTGGCGAACCAGGTCGCGATCGCGCTCCAGCAAGCCAGCCTCTATGAACAGGCCCAGCGGGAGTTAGAGGAACGCCGCCAAATAGAAACCTCCCTGCGCCTGAATGAAATGCGTTTTCGGGCTATCTTTGAGCAGGCGGCAGTTGGGATTGACTACTGCGATCAATCTGGTCGGTTTCTGAAGGTTAATCAAAAACTGTGTGACCTCTTGGGCTATACCGAGGCCGAGCTGCTTACGATGTCCTTTCGTGATATCACCTATGCCGCTGATCTCGACGCAGATCTGGACTATAAACGCCAATTGCTGGCCGGTGAGATTGCTGCCTATGCGCTTGAAAAACGCTATGTCCGTAAGGATGGCAGCTTAACCTGGGTCCACCTGACGGTTTCCCGCATTACCGATCCTGAAACCGAGGCCCCTTATCTGGTGGCGATTAGCGAAGATATCAACGATCGCAAGCAGGCAGAAGCAGCCCTCCGCGCTAGTGAGGAACGTTGGCAATTGATTGTACAGGCCAATAATGATGGTATTTGGGATTGGGATATCGCAACCAATGAAGCCTTTCATTCTCCCCGCTGGAAGGAAATGCTGGGATATGCCGCAACGGAGATTCTTGATGATTACGACGAATGGCTCGATCGCCTCCATCCCGATGACAAGGAGCGGGTCCTGGCCCTGCGGGATGCCTACCTGCGCCGTGAAGTGCCGCGCTATATCGCTGAGTACCGTTTGCAGTGCCGGGATGGTTCCTATCTCTGGGTGAATAGCCGTGCCCAGGCCCTTTGGGATGAGTCCGGGCGGCCCCTGCGGATGGTCGGGGCGAACCGGGATGTCACGTCCCGCCGCCAAATGGAAGAGGCCCTGCGGCAACAGCTTGATCGGGCGATCCTGCGCCGCGAGTTGATGGAAGCGATCCGCTCCCAGTTAGATATTCAACAAATTTTCACAACAACGGCTAACCACGTGGGGCGAGCGTTTGCGGTCAGCCGTTGCCATGTGGTGGTGTATTCCGAAGGTCCCCCCGCCTGTTTGCGGATCGTTGCCGAATATCTGGCCCCTGGCCAAAGCCCCTTTCCCCACGCCACAGTACCCATTATTGAGAATCCCCACGCCCAAAGGATCATGGCCTATGACCAGGCGATCGCGACCCCCAATGTCTATGAGGAACCCCTTCTGGCCAATGTGGCCGAGTTTTGTCGGGTTGCGGAACTGAAGTCGTTGTTGGCGGTGCGCACCTCGTACCAGGGGGAAGCCAATGGGGCCATCAGCCTGAACCAGTGCGATCGCTATCGGGAGTGGCAACTGGATGAGATTGAACTGCTGGAGGAGATCGCTGCGCAGGTGGGAATTGCCCTCACCCATGCCAAGCTCTTGCAACAGGAGCAGCAACGCCGCCACGAGTTGGATCAGCGCAATACCCAACTCAAGCAGGTGATTCGGGAACGCAGCCGCTTTGAAAGCTTGCTGGCGAGTCAGAGCCGCATTCTCAAGATGATGGCCAGCGGAGTGCCGCTGGCGACGGTGTTGACCCATCTGGCCCAGTTTGTCGAATCCCAGATTGATGCCAGTTTATGTGGCTTTATGCTGGTGAATGAGGCGGGAACCCATCTCTACCCGGAGGCGGCGCCTAATTTGTCCCCGGCCTATCTCACGGCCCTAGGTGAGATCCCGATCGGGCCAAACCAGGGGTGTTGCGGGACGGCAGCCCATCGCCGGGAAATGGTGATTGCCCCCGATATTGCCACTGATCCGGTTTGGAAGCCGTATCGGGAGATTGCCCTCAGCCACGGACTGCGATCGTGTTGGTCTGTGCCTATCCTTTCCAGTGGGGAGGAGGTCTTGGGGACGGTGGTGGTGTATGCCCAGGCTGTCCGATCGCCCCGGACACGGGAGCAGCAGTTGTTGGCCCGTGTGACTGACCTGGCCCGGATTGCGATCGAGCGCCAACGGGCGGAAGCCGCCCTAACCCGCAGTGAGCAGCAGTATCGCCACCTGGTGGAAACCTCCCAAGATCTGATTTGGTCGATGGATCGGCAACTGCGCATTACCTTTGTCAACCAGGCGGCGCGCAAAATCTTTGGCTATGAACCCGATGCCATGATCGGGCACTCACTGGCCGATTTTATCCTGCCGACGGAGTGGCCCCAGTTGCAGACTTTGTTCGATCTTGTCCTGAAGGGAATTGCTGCCCAGCAACATGAGTTGAGCGTTCTGTCCAGTCAAGGCAATACCTGCTGCTTACTTTGCAACACCGCCCCCCTGCACGATGAAACCGGGGCGATCGTGGGGCTTACCAGCACCGCCAGTGATATCACCGAACGCAAGCAGGCGGAGGCAGCGCTCGTCCAGTTGGCGGCGATCGTCGAGTCTTCCGGCGATGCCATTATTGGTATTGACTTGGACCACCGTATTACCAGTTGGAATTTGGGGGCAGCGGTGATCTATGGCTATCGGGCGGAGGAGGCGATCGGCCATCCCATTGCCTCCCTGTTGTTCCTCTCAGAAGACCCTTCGGCGGATTGGGATACCCTCGCCACCCAGACCCACACCTATCGCCAAGTCCAGCACTGTCGCAAGGATGGCAAGACAATTGATGTGTTTGTCACCCTATCGCCCATTAAGGATGCGGCGGGGGTGGTCACGGGTTATTCGTTGATCGCTAAGGATGTGAGCGATCGCGCGGCAATTGAACGGATTAAGGATGAGTTTATCTCGATCGTAAGCCATGAATTGCGTACCCCCCTAACCTCCATTCGGGCTTCCTTAGGCCTGTTGCTCACCAACAAACTGGGAACCTTGGAGGAAAAGGGTCGCCGGATGTTGGAAATTGCGGTCAGTAACAGCGATCGGCTGATTCGGCTGGTCAGCGATATTCTCGATCTGGAGCGGCTGGAGTCACGGCAAGTGAGTTTAAGCCTCACGGTGCAAGACTTTGGGGAACTGATGCTGCAAGCGGTAGAGTCGGTGCAGTCAATGGCCGACAAGGCGGAAGTCGAGCTTTTAGTCGTGCCCCTGTCGGTGCAGGTCAAGGCGGATGGCGATCGGATGCTTCAGGTCTTAACCAATTTGTTGAGTAATGCCATCAAGTTTTCCGAAGCCCATAGCCTGGTATCCCTGACGGCGCAAGTCCAATTCTTGTCTCTCCCCATGTTATCGGGAACGCCTGATTACCGTTCGCGTAGCGTCTCCGCAGGAGAATCGAGCGTCCCCCTACCGCCCCTAGAAGGGTCTCACGATGTCCGCTTTGCCCGCTACCTCCGGGTCCAAGTGAAGGATCAGGGTCGAGGTGTCCCCCCAGAGATGCTGGAAACAATTTTCGATCGTTTTCAACAAGTAGATGCGTCAGACTCACGCCAGAAGGGGGGGACAGGATTGGGACTCGCCATTTGTCGCAGCATTGTGCAACAACATGGCGGGAGCATTTGGGTGGAAAATAACCCCGATCGCGGTTGTACCTTTACCTTCACCGTGCCGCTGCTGTAGCGCCCTCGTCATGACTGTGAACCGCTGAAAACGGCGATCACCTAGGCAAGCGATCGCTAAGGGGTGCGATCGGGGCATCGGGCGTGTCGTCTTCCCGTTTTTTTCACGATTTCTGCGTAAGCTGCCATTAGGTTGGTATCGCTTGTGTCTCGAAGTGGGGTATCCCCCTTCGCGAGATGATAGTATTTTTAATACTGCAACTATTGCGATCAGGGTTCAGGTAAGTGAGTACGGGTTGCCTATATCCAGGGGTCTATATCCAAGGGTAATGTCTGAGATTAAACGATCTGAGATTAAACGATCTGAGGCAGAAGTGTTGAATGACAGCAAACATGTTGCAAAAATAGCCTCTAATCGTGTAAACTAGAGGCTATAAAAATCAAAATAGAATTAGCATCATGATATCAAACTTTCCTGAGATTGTCAAAAAGCATCTGGGCCACCTCGCCACAGATGACTATCCCTTCTTCAACAGTTTTCTGTTTGTTTCAATTTGGCTCTCCTTTGTTTTGGATCAGAGCCAAACCAGTATGAGGAGTGTCTTC
>OGCL01000220.1_pt1 | contig 65303 bp, 73 predicted proteins | sample 1570041 | NCBI WGS metagenome assembly OGCL01 (sample SAMN06266162, study PRJEB24511) | hot springs metagenome | isolation source: Hot spring water | place: South Africa: Limpopo | collected 2015-06-22
TGGGAGAGGGGTACGACTGCTCGGGTACTGGCCTGTGCGACGGCGTGCTCTTCCTCGCATCGGGCGGCAGCTTCACCGCCGGTGCCGCCGGTGAGGGGGGGGGTTGGGGCACGATCTCCATGTTGGATACGACCAACACGATCCGGACCGCCGGCGCGCCGCTCAGCTTCACCGCTCTAGGGAATATCACCCTCGGTCACCTCGACACGAGCAACAACGGACAGGCGAGCGGGCCGGACACGAGCATCAACATTGTATCGTTGGATGGCTCGGTGACGACCCGTGCGATCACGACCGGTTCCGCGGCAGGGAGCGGTGGGGCAAGTGCTTTTTCGTATGTCCAAATCCTCGCCGGCGGCTCTGTGGAGACCGATGCGATCACGACAGGCCAGGCGGTGAGTAGTGCATCGGCGAGCTCGTACGTCGATATCTCCGCCTCCGGCGGCCCGGTGACCACTGGTGCGATCACGACAGGCCAGGCGGCGGGTGCCGACGCGCGCTCGTCCGTCGATATCTACGCCCACGGCGGCGTGGAGATCGGTGCGATCACGACAGGCCAGGCGGTGGTGGGTAGTGGAAGCTATTCGGGGGCGGCGGACTCGTCCGTCGAGATCCAGGCCGGCGGCCTGGTGACGACCGGTGCGATCACGACGGGCCAGGCGGCGGGTGCCGAGGCGCGCTCGTCCGTCGCTATCGAGGCCGACGACGGCCCGGTGACGACTGGTGCGATCACTACAGGCCAGGCGGTGGGCACCGATTATGGGGCGGGCTCGTACGTCCTTATCTCCGCCGACTACGGCTCGGTGACGACCGGTGCGATCACGACAGGCCAGGCGGTGGTGGGTAGTTATTCGTGGGCGGCGGACTCGTCCGTCGCTATCGAGGCCGGCGGCCCGGTGACGACCGGTGCGATCACGACAGGCCGGGCGGAGGCTGGCGGTGGCGAGTCGGAGGCGAACTCGTCCGTCTCTATCTACGCCTCCGGCGGCCCGGTGACGACCGGTGCGATCACGACAGGCCAGGCGGTGGGTAGTGATTCATGGGCGAGCTCGTACGTCTATATCTACGCCTCCGACGGCTCTGTGGAGACCGGTGCGATCACGACAGGCCAGGCGGTGGCCGATTATTGGGCGAGCTCGTCCGTCTCTATCTACGCCTCCGACGGCTCTGTGGAGACCGGTGCGATCACTACAGGCCAGGCGGAGGGTGCCGATGCGCGCTCGTACGTCGATATCTACGCCCCCGGCGGCTCGGTGACGACCGATGCGATCACGACAGGCTCGGCGAGCGGCGACTACTACGTAGACCGTGCTGTCTACATTTACTCTCCTGCTGACGTCCTCGTCGCCGGCGACATCGACACGAGCGGCCGGGCGGAGGGCGAGAACGCAGGCTCTGTGTCGATCGAGGCGGGAAGCGAGAAAAGCGCCACCGTGCTCGGCCGGATCCTTGCGCGCGGGGCGGATTCGGGAAGCGGTTCCGGCGGCCGGGGCGGAGACGTAACCATCTTAGCCGGCACCGTGACCGTGGGAACTGAGCCTGCGCCGGGTAGCGAGCCGGTCGTGATCGATACCTCCGGAGGAGGAGGTCTTACTGGAGGCAGCGCCGGCGACGTCTTTATCGGTGCCGAACTGCGGGAAACGGTGACCATAAACGGCTGGATCCACGCAAGAGGCGGTGACGGGTCCCCCGGCGGCGACGGGGGAGACCTGTCCGTCTACAGCCCGCGCATCGTCTTCGTGAACGGCGGCTGGGACCTCTCGGGCGGCTCCGTCGGCGGCAGTCCGGGCGTAGCCTATTTCTCCAGCGAGCCGATCTTCCTCCGCACGGAGCCGCCAGGCGGCGGATCTGGGGCAGGCGGCGAGTCGCCGCCAGGCGGCGGGTCGGCGCCAGGCGTCGAATCGCTGCTCGTCGAGGAGGCAGGACGGTCGACCTCCTTCTTCTTCTTCACCGAAGAGGAGGGGGAGGGGACGGAGGAGGAGCGCGAGCGGCGCGCGAGGGTGGCGATATGCAGGCCGCGCAGCTGAGCCGGGGCGCTGGTGCCTTGGCGAGATGGGCCCTTGCCCTCGCGGCGGCCCTCTGCTCGGGGGCTGCGCTTTCCCAGCAGGTGGCCGGAACGGTGCAGAACCTCTCGGGCACGCTTTCGGCGCAGCGCGCGGACGGCTCGGTCGCGCTTCTTTCCGAGCGCTCGCAGGTGCGGGCCGGGGACGTGCTCGAGACGCAGCGCGAAAGCTACGCGCTCATCCGCTTTGCCGACGGCGGCCAGGTGACGATGCGGCCAGGCACGCAGCTCAGGCTCGATACCTTCGGTTTCGACGAGCGCGATCCCGCGCGGGACGGCTTTGCCATGAGCCTGCTGAAGGGCGGCTTTCGCGCAGTGACCGGGCTGATCGGCAGAAGGAGCCGGGACGCCTACCGCGTGACGACGGCAACGGCGACCGTCGGCATCCGCGGCACCGATTTCAACGTGATCTACGTCGCACCGCCCGGGACCCCGGATCTGCCCCCGCCAGGGGTGTACGTGAGTGTCGCGGAAGGGTTGGTCGCGTTCTTCGCCGGGGGGGTCGAGCAGCCGATCGGGCCCGGGCAGACGGGCTTTTCGGTGTCCTTCGACAAGCCCCCCGTTCTGATACCGCCGCCGCCCAACCTTCCGAGGATCGAGCCTCCGCCCTCCTTCGGCGCGGGCGGCGGATCCTCGATCAACGCCGGCGGGTCGATGGACTGCACGATCCAGTAGCCGTGGCGTGCCGGGGCGGGGTTTCCGCCTTGCCTAGCCTCCTCGGACCAAGCCGCGGGGGACGCGGAGCGGCATGGAAAGGAGTATCTGCGCCATGCCCTTTCCGAGGGGGTCGCTGCGGAGCGAGGCCATGCCGCCGCCGCCCAGGGCCTGCTCGAGCACGTAGTTGAAGGCGCCTATTCCCGGGAGGTGGTAGCGCCGCACCTTCCCGCGCACGAGGTGCGAGAGGTGGTTTTTCACCGCCTCGGTGCTCGCCTGCGCCGCGATCCAGGGCATGAACTCCGCTCGGCGCGCGACGATGCCGACGTTGGCGGTGTCACCCTTGTCGCCGCTACGGCCATGCGCAAGGGCGACGAGCGGCACCTCGACCGCATCGGCTGGCGGCGCCGGGAGCTCGCCCCTCCAGTCCTCGCCCTCGGCAAGGGGCGCCTCCAGCCCTCTGGCCATCGGCACTTCGTGCACCGCTTCGCCCATCCGCACGCGCGGGCGGATCGCGGACTTCGGCAGGAGGAAGAAGAAGGGCTTGACCACGGGCGAGACCGAGGGCCGGCCGGCGGCGAGGCCGCCGCTCGTGCCGGGTGCCCAGGAGGTCCCGGCCGGTGCGATCTCGCGCGCGTAGAGCTCGAGCGCCTCGCGCCTCGGGTGCGCGACCGCAAGGCGCATCACCGCCTCGCGCAGATCGAGCGCCGGTCTGTGCCGGCCGTAGGCGTCGGCTGCGCCGAGCACCGACAGCTCGACCGCGCTGTAGTCGCCCAGGCCGAGCTCGGCGAGCATGCGCCGCGTGCGCGCAAGGATCGCCTCGCCCGTGCGCCGCGCTTTCGCCTCGGCCTCGAAGCCGACGATGGCGAGGGTGCCCACCGCGCGGTAGCCGTCCCCATAAGTCGCGCACACCTTCACCGTCGCGGTCGGGGGCTTTCCGCGCGCGCCCGAGACGCGCACGCGCGCCGCGCCGCTCTGCTCCATCCGGACGCGGCTAAAGTCGCACACGACGTCTGGAAGGACGTAATTCGCCGGGTCGCCGATCTCGTAGAGAAGCTGCTCGGCGAGCGCCGGCACGGCGACGAGCCCGCCCGTCCCCTCGGGCTTGGTGAGCTCGAAGCCGCCGTCTGCGGCGCAGTCGATCACGGGGTAGCCGATCCGCTCCCAGTCGGGCACGGCGCGCCAGTCGGTGTACAGGCCGCCGGTCGCCTGGCACCCGCACTCGACGAGATGGCCGGCAAGGGAGCCCGCCGCCAGGCGGTCGTAGTCCTCCGCCGACCAGCCGAACTCGTGCACGAGGATGCCGAGCACGAGCGCGCTGTCGGCCACACGGCCCGTGACGACGACGTCTGCGCCGAGGTCGAGCGCGCGCGCGATCGGAAAGGCCCCGAGGTAGGCATTCGCGCTCGTCAGGCGCTCGGGCAGCGGCTCGCCCGTGCTCGCCTCCCGCACGCCGCGCGCGCGCAGCTCCGGGGCGGCCCCGAGCAGGTCGTCGCCCTCGACCACGGCGACGCGTAGCGCGATTCCCTGCTCGCGCGCAAGGGCCTCGAGCGCGCGCGCGCAAGCCTCGGGGTTGACGCCGCCCGCGCTCGCGACCAGGCGCACGCCCTGCGCCCGGCAGCGCGCCAGCCAGGGGCGCGCGACCTGCTCGACGAAATCGGTCGCGTAACCGGCCGCGGGGTTCTTCGCCCGCGCCACGGCGAGGATCGACATCGTCAGCTCGGCGAGGTAATCGAAGACGAGGTAGCGCAGGCCGGGCACCTCGAGCAGCTGCGGCACCGCCACCGCGCTGTCGCCCCAGAACCCGCAGGCGCCGCCGATGCGTACGAGCGAGCGGTCCATCGCGCGCATCGATCGTAGCACGCGCACCGCTACAATGGCCGCGTGAGCCGCGGCCGCACCGATCCGCTCGTCGAGATCTCCGACCTGCACTTCGCGTACGACGGCGAGCCCGTGTTCCGCGGGCTTACGCTCGCGATCCCGCGCGGCAAGCTCGTCGCGATCCTCGGCGGATCGGGCTCCGGCAAGAGCACGCTGCTACGGCTGATCGGCGGCGAGCTCGCGCCCGAGCGCGGCTGGATCCGCGTCGACGGCGAGCTCGTGCACAAGCTCGAGGCGCGCGCGCTCTACCGCCTGCGCCGGCGCCTCGGCATGATGTTCCAGGCGAGCGGCCTTTTCACCGACCTCGACGTGTACGAGAACGTGGCCTTTCCGCTGCGCGAGCACTACGCGCTGCCGGAGGAGCTGCTGCGGCCGCTCGTGCTCATGAAGCTGCACGCGGTCGGGTTGCGCGGTGCGTGCGACCTGATGCCGGCGGATCTTTCCGGCGGCATGACGCGCCGCGTCGCGCTCGCGCGCGCGATCGCCACCGATCCGATGCTCGTCATGTACGACGAGCCCTTCGCCGGCCTCGATCCGATCACGCTCAACGTGGTCGCCACCCTCGTGCGCAGGCTGAACGACGCGCTGGGCGCCACCTCGATCGTCGTCACCTACGACGTGTCCGAGGCGCTGAACGTCGTCGACCGCCTGTACGTGATCGCCGACGGGCGGCTCGCCGGCGAGGGGACGCCGGCCGAGCTGCTCGCCTCCGAGGATCCGTACCTGCGCCAGTTCCTGCACGCGCTCCCCGACGGGCCGGTGCGCTTCCACGCGCCGGCGCCGCCGCTCGCGCGCTCGCTCGGGCTTGCGCTCAGGCCGGGCGCGGGATGAAGCGAAGCGCCACGCCGTTATTGCAGTAGCGCAACCGCGTCGGCGGCGGCCCGTCGTCGAAGAGGTGCCCGTGGTGGCCGCCGCAGCGCAGGCAGTGGTACTCGGTGCGGGGGTAGAAGAGCTTGTAGTCGCGCTTGGTGCCGAAGACGCCCGGGATCGAGACGAAAAAACTCGGCCAGCCGGTTCCGCTCGCGTACTTCATCGCCGAGGTGAAGAGCGGCAGGTCGCAGCCGGCGCAGAGGTACAGGCCCGGCCGCTTCTCCGCTTCGAGGGGGCTCGTGCCCGGCCGCTCGGTGCCCTCCTCGCGCAGCACCTCGTAGGCGAGCGGCGACAGCCGCCGGCGCCATTCGGGCTGCGCCAGCACGAGCTTCTGCTCCGGCGTCGGCAGCGTCATGCCCGCGGGCAGGTATTCGCGCCAGTTCGCCTGCAGCGCCTCGACCTCGCGCATCGTGCGCGGCATCGCGCGCAGCGCCGCGGGCGCGACGGCGAGCGCAGCGAGCCCGGCCAGGAGCGCCCTTCGTTCCACCGTCCCTCTTGACCGCTCGTCGGAGAACGGGTGCTAACATCGTAGCGGAAAGGAGGCCTCGATGCGCAAAGGCGTTTTCCTCGCGCTTTTTGTCGCCGCGGGCGGCGCGTTCGCGCAGCCCGACTATCCGGCGCGACCGGTGACGATGGTCGTGCCTTTCCCGCCCGGAGGGGTCGCCGACATCGTCGGGCGGCCGCTTGCCGCCGCGATGGAGAAAACGCTCGCTCGGCCGGTGCTCGTCGCCAACCGCCCGGGCGCGGGCGGCGCCGTGGGGATGGCCTCGGTGGCGAAGGCGCCAGCCGACGGCTACACGATCCTGATGGCGCTCTCGTCGATCTCGATCTTCCCCGTTGCCGACAGCATCAACGGCCGCGCCCCCTCGTACGAACTGGGCGATTTTGCGCCGATCGCGCTCGTCACGGCGGATCCCACGGTGCTCGTCGTGCGCGCCGATGGACCGTACCGTACGCTCAAGGATTTCGTCGACGCCGCGCGCGCGCATCCCGGCAAGATCAACTACGCCTCCTCCGGCGTGTACGGGACGCTGCACGTCGCCATGGAAATCTTCGCCCACGCGGCGGGAATACGCCTTTTCCACGTCCCGTACCAGGGCGGAGGACCGGCGGTGACCGCGCTCCTTGCCGGTCAGGTGGAGGCGCTCGCTTCGGGCCCGGCCGCGGCGATCGGGCAGATCCGCGCGGGCAAGATGCGCGCCCTCGCCGCCTGGAGCGACCGACGCATCGCATCGATGCCGGATCTGCCCACCTTCCGCGAACTGGGCTACGAGGCCGAGTTCTACATCTGGTCGGGCGTGTTCGCGCCCGCGGCGACGCCCGCGCCGGTGCAGTCGCGGCTGCGCGAGGCGGTGCGGGCAGCCGTCGCCGATGCCGATTTCCGCGCCGCCATGGAAAAGGTCGCGACCCCGATCCAGTACCTCGACGCCCCCGAATTCCGCGCCTACTGGGAACGCGACGCCAAGCGTCTGGCCGCGGCGCTCGAGCGCATCGGCAGGGTGGAGGAAAAGTAGCGGCTTACTTGCGCGCCGGGAGAGGCTGCGGCCTGCGCCGTCCTCCGGGCGGGGGGTATTGCAGCAGCCGGCCGACACGCCGCTCGAAGGGGTCGCGCGGGGCGAGCATGCGAGCCTGCGCGGGACTGACCAGCCGCCAGTGGCGGATGCGCTCGAGCGTCTCGGGGACGATCCAGGCATCGGCCGCGGTCACCCAGCGCGCGGGCGGGATGCGCCGCAGGTCGAGCGGGCGCGAGTACTCGCGCAGCGTGCGCTCGGCGCGGCCGTTGTAGTACTCGTGGAAGTAGGACATCGCCAGCTCGCGCAGGCTGCGGTACACCGGGTCGCGCCAGCGCAGCGCAACGCCGTTCGTCTTCGAGATCGCGCCCCAGCGCCCGCGGCGCCGGAACAGGGCGACCACGTGGTCGAAATCGCGCACCGCGCGCAGATCGAGCAGGAGCGGCGCCTCGCCGTGGATCCAGAGCGCGCAGGCGGCGAGCATCGCGCCCTCGGTGCAGTGCGCGCGCCGCTCGGCGAGCACGCCCCGCACCGAGAGGCAGGTGTCGCCGCCGCGCTCGAAGTTCTGGGGCAGGCGGTACAGGAAGCGCTGAATCGCCTGCGGCGTATCGAGGCGGGCGAGCGTGCGGTACTCGGCCGCCGTCAGGCCGAGCTCCTCGCGCGTGGCCGGTCGCACCCTCATGGAAGGCGCGCAGTGTAGCGGAGGCGCAAGGGGGTGGGGAGCTCGCGCGCGGAACGCCCGAGCGGCCCGGCGGGTCGCGGCAGGGGCTGCCTAGCCGGTGCGCCAGCGCTCGGGCGGGCGCCAGTCCGGCAGGGGGGTGCCCGGTCTGCGCAGCAGCCGGACCATGCGCAGGGCGCTCTCGCGCCCGGCGTAATAGCGCGGAACGAGCAGCGTCTCCGAGAAGCCAAGGGCCCGGTAGAAGCGCCGGGCCGGCGCGTTCGCCGCGCGCAACTCGAGGTGCACGCTCTCGATGCCGGCGGTGCGCGCCGATTCGATCAACCACTCGAGCAGGCGCCGGCCGATGCCGCGGCGCCGGTAGGCCGGGTCGACGGCAAGGAGCACGAGGTGCGCGCGCTCTTCGCCGTACTCCATGATCGCGAAGCCGACCACACGGCCGCCCGCGCGGGCGGCGAGGACGACGGCGTCTTTGCGGCGCAGGTAGCGCTCGATGCGTGCCGGGTCGTAGCGCCAGACCAGACCCTGCTCGACGAGGTCGCGCGAGAGCGCCGCGATCGCGCGCGCCTCGCACGGCCGGGCAGGACCGAGCTGGACGGTGGCGGCGGGGCCGGGCTCGCGCATGACGGCTAGTGTAGCGCGTCCGCGGGCGGGTCTTGCGCTGGATCAAACCCTCGCACGCGGGAGGCCGTTAGCGTGTGCGCATGCTCAGCGTCGAGGACTGCATCGCGCTCTGCGGCCTCACCGAGGAGGAGGTGCTCGCGATCGCGCACCACGAGCGCATCCCGGAGGTCGCCGCCGCCGAGCTCGGGAACTACCTCGTTCGCACCGCCGAAGGCGAGCTGTACATCAAGGCGATGATCAAGGACGACATCGCCGAGGCCGAGGCGATGGGCAACCGCGAGCGCGCGCTCATGCTCAAGCTCGTGCTGCGCAATTTTGTGCTCTCGCACCCGCGCTGCGACGAGCGCTGCCGCAACGAACTGCACCTGCCCGAGCGGCGCCGCGGCTAAGGGGGGCGCAGCCCGCCTCGCCAGCGCGCGCGCTTTGCTCTACCATGCACCCGTCCGCATCGAAGGAGGGAGGCTTGCGGTGCAGGTCAAGGAGATCCTCAGGGTCAAGGGCCAGCGCCTGGTCGCGATCGAGCCCTCGGGCCGGGCGGTCGAGGCGGTGCGCACGATGGCGGCCGAGAACCTCGGTTCGCTCGTCGTGGTCGAGGGGGGGCGTATGGTCGGACTTCTCACCTTCCGCGAAGTGCTCGAGGCGCTCGCCCGCGGCGGCGGCGCGCTCGGCGACACGCGGGTCTGCGACCTCATGGTGCGGGACCCGGTGACGGCGGCGCCGGAGATGGAACTGAACGAGCTGCGGCGCACGATGCTCGAGACCGGCGCGCGCTACCTCCCGGTGCTCGAGCGCGGCGAGCTGCTCGGCGTGGTGTCGTTTCGCGACGTGGCCAAGGCGGTGCTCGACGAGCAGGACTTCGAGAACCGCATGCTGAAGGGCTACATCAAGGACTGGCCCGTCGGCTAGCGGCGCGCGGCGAAGCCGCGCCGCCGAGGGGCTGCACCCCCAGGCTCCCGTGGCCGCGGCTCGCCGCGGCGCCGGCGCATCGGCCTTTCGGTCCTAGAATTCCGCTCGATGGCCGGCAACAGCTTCGGCACGCTCTTTCGCGTCACCTCCTTTGGCGAGTCGCACGGCCCGGCCTACGGCGGCGTGGTCGACGGCTGTCCGCCCGGTCTCGCGCTTTCGGCGGCCGACCTGCAGCGCGAACTGGACCGGCGCAAGCCCGGCGGCTCGCGCCACGTCACCCAGCGGCGCGAAGCGGACACCGTCGAGATCCTCTCGGGCGTGTACGAGGGCCGCACCACGGGCACCGCGATCGGCTTCGTCGTGCGCAACGAGGACGCGCGGCCGAAGGATTACGCCGCCCTCGCCGATCGCTTCCGTCCGGGACACGCCGACTACACCTACTGGCAGAAGTACGGCGTGCGCGACCCGCGCGGCGGGGGGCGCGCCTCGGCGCGCGAGACGCTCGTGCGCGTCGCCGCCGGTGCCATCGCAAAGAAATGGCTCGGCGAGCGCTACGGCGTCGCCATCCGCGGCTGGCTCGCGCAGCTTGGCCCCATCCGCATCGAGGCGCGCGACCCGGCGGCCGCCGACGGCAACGCCTTCTTCGCGCCGGACCCCGCGGCCGTGCCTGCGCTCGAAGCGTACCTCGACGAGCTGCGTGCCGAGGGCGACTCGTGCGGCGCGCGCGTCACCGTCGTCGCGACCGGCGTGCCGGTCGGTTGGGGGGATCCCGTCTATGCGCGCCTTGACGCCGACATCGCCTGGGCGATGATGTCGATCAACGCCGTCAAGGGTGTCGAGATCGGCGCCGGCTTTGCCGCCGTCGGGCAAAAGGGGAGCGAGCACGCCGACGAGATGAGCCCCGAGGGCTTCCTGTCCAATCGCAATGGCGGCGTGCTCGGGGGCATTTCCACTGGCCAGGACCTCACCGTGTCGATCGCGCTCAAGCCGACGAGCAGCATTCGCATCCCGCGGCGCACGGTGAACGTGCGCGGCGAGGCGGTGACCGTCGCGACCACCGGCCGGCACGATCCCTGCGTCGGCATCCGCGCCGTGCCGGTCGCCGAGGCAATGCTCGCTTGCGTGCTGATGGACCACGCGCTGCGCCACCGTGCACAGTGCGGCGACGTGGTTCCTCCCGCACCGCCCATACCCGGTCGCGCTGGCTAGAAAATGGCTGGCGATTCCTTTACAGTAGCCGCCATGCCACCCGCCCCGAAAGGCGATGCGATGGGAAACCGAGGGCAGTTGCTGCAGGATCCTTTCCTGAACGCGCTGCGGCGCGAGCACGTGCCGGTGTCGATCTATCTCGTGAACGGCATCAAGCTGCAGGGACAGATCGAGTCCTTCGACCAGTACGTCGTCCTGCTGCGCAACTCGGTCACGCAGATGGTCTACAAGCACGCGATCTCGACGGTGGTGCCGTCGCGGCCGGTGCACCTGGAGCCGGGTTCCGGCTCGTGATCGCGGCTTGAACGCGCGCGCCTCGGGCGGCGACCCCGGCGCCGCGGTTCTCGTCTGCCTCGACTCGGGCGCCCCCGCCGACCGCGATGCAATCGAGGAGTTCCGCCGCCTCGCCGAGAGCGCGGGCGCGATGCGCCAGGCGCTCGTGCGCGGCCGGCGCGAGCGGCCGGATCCGCGCTATTACGCCGGCAGCGGCAAGGTCGAAGAAATCCGCGCCGCCGCCGAGGCGCTCGACGCCGCGTTCGTACTTTTCAACCACGCGCTCACGCCGGCCCAGCAGCGCAACCTCGAGCAGGCGCTCGGCCGCCGCGTGCTCGACCGCACCGAGCTGATTCTGGAGATCTTCGCCCAGCGCGCGCACACCGCCGAGGGCCGGCTGCAGGTCGAACTGGCACGGCTGGAACACCTGTCGACGCGGCTCGTGCGCGGCTGGACGCACCTCGAGCGGCAGCGCGGCGGCCTCGGCAAGACCGGCGGCCCGGGCGAGACGCAGCTCGAGCTCGACCGGCGCTACCTCGCCGACCGGGTGCGCGCGCTGCGCGCGAAGCTGGCCGAGCTGCGGCGGCGGCGCGCGCTGCAGCGGCGCGCGCGCGCGCGCCGCGCCGTGTACTCGGTCTCGATCGTCGGCTACACGAACGCGGGCAAGTCGACCCTGTTCAACGCCCTTGCGCGCGCCGGCGTCGAGGCGGCGGACCGGCTGTTCGCGACGCTCGTCACGACGACGCGCCGGCTGCACCTTCCCGGCGTACCCCAGGTCGTGCTCTCCGACACGGTCGGTTTCCTGCGCGACCTGCCGCACGGACTGGTCGCCGCTTTCCGCGCCACGCTCGAGGAGACGGTGCACGCGGACCTGCTGCTGCACGTCGTCGATGCCTCGAGCGCGGCGCGCGCGCGCCAGGCCGAGGACGTCGCGCGCGTGCTCGCCGAGATCGGCGCCGGCGACGTGCCGCAGATCGCGGTTTGGAACAAGATCGATCGGGCGGGGCTGCCGCCGGGGGTCGAGCGCGACGGCTGTGGTACGATCCGCCGCGTCTTCGTGAGCGCTCGCACGGGCGCTGGATTGGGCGAGCTGCGCGAGGCGATCGCCGAGGCGGCGCGGCTGCGCCGCTTGCGCGCCGCGCTGCACGAGGCCGTCCCGTCGATCTGACCGCACTATGTCTCTGAACGATCCGCAGTGGGGCCGCGGCGCGGGCCGCGGCCCTGAGGGTGGCGGCCAGGGCCCTCCGGACCTGGAGGAGCTCTGGCGCAGCGTCAACCGCCGGCTCAACGAGCTGCTCGGCCGCGGCCGCCGGGGCGGCGGCCGCGGCGAGCCTCCGCCCCCGCCGCGCGGTGCGCCGTGGCGCGCCGGCGGCGGCGCCGGGCTGGTGATCGGACTCATCGCCGCGGTGTGGCTGGCCAGTGGCTTTTACATCGTCGTCGAGGGCCAGCGCGGGATCGTGCTCACTTTCGGCCGCTACAGCTCGGAGGCGGCGCCCGGGCTGCGCTGGCGCCTGCCCTGGCCGATCCAGTCGCACGAGATCGTCAAGATGGCCGAGGTGCGCACGCTCGAAGTGGGCTACCGCAACAACGTCAAGGCCAAGGTGCTCAAGGAATCGCTCATGCTCACCGACGACGAGAACATCGTCGACCTGCAGTTTGCGGTGCAGTACGTCGTCGTCGAGCCGAAGGATTACCTGTTCAACGTGCGCCGGCCCGACGAAACGGCGATGCAGATCGCCGAGACGGCGATGCGCGAGGTGATCGGCAAGGCGAAGATGGACGCGATCCTGTACGAGGCGCAAGACCTGATCGCCGCGCGCGCGCGTGACCTGATGCAGCAGATACACGACCGCTACCGCACCGGCATCCAGGTGAGCACGGTGACGATCCAGAACGCGCAACCGCCCGAACAGGTGCAGGCCGCGTTCGACGACGCGGTGAAGGCGGGCCAGGACCGGGAGCGGCAGAAGAACGAAGGCGAGGCGTACGCGAACGACGTGATCCCCAAGGCGCGCGGCACGGCGTCGCGCCTGTTCGAGGAGGCGAACGGCTACCGCCAGCGCGTCATCGCGAACGCCGAGGGCGAGGCGGCGCGCTTCCGGCAGGTGCTCGCCGAGTACGCCAAAGCGCCCGCGGTCACGCGCGAGCGCATCTACATCGAGACCATGCAGCAGATCCTGAGCTCGACCTCGAAGGTGATGCTCGACTACCGCGGCGCGGGCAACCTGCTCTACCTGCCGCTTGACCGCTTGCTGCAGCAGGCGGGCGCGGCGGCGGCGGCGAACGAGCCGGCGGCGCTGCGGCCGGCCGCTCCGGCCGAGGCGGCGCCGGCGCCCGAGAGCGTGCCGCGCTCGCGCGAGACGCTGCGCGCGCGCGAGCGGGGAGAACGGCCGTGACGCGCGCTGCCGGACCGCTGGTCGCCGGCGCGATCGCGCTCGTGCTGCTCGCCGGCGGGTCGCTCTTCACCATCGACCAGCGCCAGAGCGCGATCGTCTTCCAACTGGGCGAGGTGCGCGACGTCATCACCGAGCCGGGGCTGCACTTCAAGTGGCCGCTGCTGCAGAACGTGCGCCACTTCGACATGCGCGTGCTCACCTACGACGACCCCGAGGCGCTGCGCTTTCTCACCCAGGGCAACCGGCCGGTGCTCGTCGATTCTTTCGTCAAGTGGCGCATCGCCGACGTGCGCCAGTACTACGTCTCGGTGCAGGGCGACGAGCTGCGCGCCGCGACACGCATTCGCCAGACCATCTCCGGCAGCCTGCGCGAGGAGTTCGGCGTGCGCTCGGTGCACGACGTCGTCTCCGGCGAGCGCGACCAGATCATGAACCGCGTGCGCGAAAAGGCGGACCAGGACCTGCGGCGCATCGGCGTCGAGATCGTCGATGTGCGCCTCAAGCGCGTCGACCTGCCGCAGGAGGTGAGCGAATCGGTCTACCGGCGCATGGAGGCCGAGCGCAAGCGCATCGCCAACGAACTGCGCTCGAGCGGCGCGGCGGAGGCCGAGAAACTGCGCGCCGAGGCCGACCGCCAGCGCGAAGTGATCCTCGCCGAGGCGTACCGCGAGGCGCAGCGCGTCAAGGGCGAGGGCGACGCGAAGGCGGCGGCGGTGTACGCGCAGGCTTTCGCGCAGAACCCCGAGTTCTACGCCTTCTACCGCTCGATGGAAGCGTACCGCTCGGCGTTCCAGGGCCGTTCCGACCTGCTCGTGCTGGAGCCCAACTCCGACTTCTTCCGGTACCTCAAGGACGCGACCGGCCGGGCGGGCGGCGCGAGGAAGTAAGCGGCCGTGGGCGGCACCTTCCTCGCCGCGTTCGCGCTCATGCTCGTGTTCGAGGGGCTGCTGCCGTTCGCGGCGCCGCGCCTGTGGCGCGAGGCGTTCCGGCGCGCGCTCCAGTACAGCGACGGCCAGCTGCGCTTCCTCGGGCTGGTGTCGATGCTCGCGGGGCTGGCGCTGCTCGCCCTCGCCCAGCGCTGACGCCGCCGTGCGCTGGGTCCTGCCCGAGCACCTCGAGGACATTCTGCCGGCCGAGGCGGCGCGCATCGAGGCGCTGCGCCGCGCGATCCTGGACCTGTTCGCGCGCCACGGCTACGCGCTGGTGATGCCGCCGCTCCTCGAGTATCTCGACTCGCTGCTCACCGGCACCGGCCACGACCTCGACCTGCGCACGTTCAAGCTGGTCGATCAGCTCTCCGGGCGCATGATGGGCGTGCGCGCCGACATCACGCCGCAGGTCGCGCGCATCGACGCGCACCTGCTCGACCGCAGCGACACGGTGCGGCTGTGCTACTGCGGCAGCGTCCTGCACACGCGCCCGGCGACCCCGACGGCGACGCGCGAGCCGATCCAGATCGGCGCCGAACTGTACGGCGAGCCGGGCGACGCGGGCGACGTCGAGATCCTCGCGCTCCTCGGGCGCGCGCTGCGCGTTGCGCGCGTGCGCGGGGCCCGGGTCGACGTGGGCCACGTCGCGGTGTTCCGCACGCTCGCGCGCGCGGCGCGCCTTGCGCCCGAGCGCGAGACCGAGCTCTTCGAGGCCATGCAGCGCAAAGATCTGCCCGCGGTGCGTGCGCTCACGGCGCGGCTGCCGCTGCGCTGGCGCGAGGCGCTGCGCGGCCTGCCGGAGCTCTACGGTGACGCGGCGGTGCTCGCCGAGGCGCGCCGGCGCCTGCCGCCGCTCGTCCCGATCCGCCGCGCGCTCGCCACGCTCGGGCGTATCGCGCGCACCTGCCCGGTGCCGGCCGGCTTCGATCTGGCCGAGCTGCGCGGTTACGCCTACCACACCGGCGTCGTCTTCGACGCCTTTTGCGATGGCGTGCCCGGGCCGGTCGCGCGCGGCGGCCGCTACGACGAGATCGGCCGCGCCTTCGGCCGGCCGCGGCCAGCGACCGGTTTCTCGATCGACCTGCGCGAGCTGGCCGGCGCCGCGCGCATCCGGCCCTGGGGCCCGCGCCGGGGGGCGCACGCACGATGAGCGCACGCAACGTCGTCGTCGTCGGCACGCAGTGGGGCGACGAGGGCAAGGGAAAGATCGTCGACTGGCTGACCGAGCGCGCGCACGGCGTGGTGCGTTTCCAGGGCGGCCACAACGCGGGCCACACGCTCGTCATCGGCGGGCGCCGCACGGTGCTGCACCTGATCCCCTCGGGCATCCTCAGGCCCGAGGTCGCCTGCTACATCGGCAACGGCGTGGTGCTGTCGCCCTCCGCGCTCGTCGAGGAGATGGACGCGCTCGCCGCCGCCGGCGTCGAACTCGGGGGACGGCTCGGGGTGTCCGAGGCCTGCCCGCTCATCCTGCCCTACCACGTCGCGCTCGACCGCGCGCGCGAGGCCGCCCGCGGCGCGCAGCGCATCGGCACGACCGGCCGCGGCATCGGCCCCGCCTACGAGGACAAGGTGGCGCGCCGGGCGATCCGGCTGCAGGACCTGCTGCAGCCGGCGCGCTTCGCCGAGAAGCTGCGCGAGCTGCTCGACTACCACAACTACGTGCTGCGCCACTGGTACCGGCAACCGGAAGTGGATTTCCAGCGCACGCTGGAGGAGGCGCTCGCGCTCGCGCCGCGCCTTGCGCCGCTCGTCACCGACGTGCCGCGCGCGCTCTACGAGGCGCACCGGGCCGGCCGCAACCTGCTGTTCGAGGGTGCGCAAGGGTCGCTGCTCGACGTCGACCACGGCACCTACCCGTACGTGACCTCGTCGAACTGCGTCGCGGGCGCCGCCTGCGCCGGCGCAGGTGTCGGCCCGCAGCAGCTGCACTACGTCCTCGGCATCACCAAGGCGTACACCACGCGCGTCGGAGGCGGACCCTTTCCGACCGAGCTCGACGGCGACCTCGGCGAGCGGCTGCGCCAGCGCGGGCAGGAGTTCGGCGCGACCACCGGCCGGCCGCGGCGCACCGGCTGGTTCGACGCCGCGGCGCTCAAGCGCGCCATTCAGTTGAACGGCGTCTCGGGCCTGTGCATCACGAAGCTCGACGTGCTCGACGGCGTCGAGCGCGTCAAGCTGTGCGTGGGCTACGAGCTCGACGGCCGTCGCTCGGACCTGCTGCCGGCGGGCGCCGAGGAGCTCGCGCGCTGCGTACCGCTCTACGAGGAGCTTCCCGGCTGGTCCGAGAGCACCGTCGGCGTGCGCGCGCTCGAGCGCTTGCCGGCCGCGGCGCGCGCCTACCTCGCGCGCATCGAGCGGCTGTGCGGGGTGCCGATCGCGCTCGTCTCGACCGGCGCCGAGCGCGACGAGACGATCGTGCTGCGGCACCCCTTCGACGCGCCCTAGGGCAGCCAGGGCTCGAGCGCCGCGCGCAGCGCCTCGGCAAGGGGCGGGGCGAGCCACGGCAGGAAGAAGGCGAGCGCCGCAAGCCCCACGAGCAGCGTCACGGGGAAACCGACCGCGAACAGGTGCAGCTGCGGCGCCGCGCGCGCGAGCACCGCGAGCGCGAGGTTGCACGCGAGCATCGCCGCGAGCACCGGCAGCGCGATGGCAAGCCCGGTGCGGAAGAGCTGCGCGCCCCAGGCCGCGACCTCGCCCCAGTGCGCTCGGCCGAGCGCCCCGGCGCCCACCGGCGCGACGCGAAAACTCTCGACCAGCGCGGCGAGAAGGAGCAAGTGCCCGTCGATGGCGAAGAAAACGAGCGTGGCAAGGAGGGCGAGGAAAGTGCCGAGCATCGGCGTTTGCGCCGCGTGCTGCGGGTCGACGAAGGTGGCGAAGGAAAGGCCCATCTGCAGCCCGATGGCGTCGCCGGCGAGCGCCACCGCGGCGAAAGCGAGGTGCATCGCGAGCGCAAGCGCGATGCCGATCGCGATTTGCTCGAGCAGGATCACGAACGCGCCGGGCGCATCGAGCGGCGGCGCGGGCGGCAACAGCGGCGCAACGAGCGCGGTGAGCGCGAGCGCGAGGCCGACCTTGACGCGGGCCGGCACCGCGCGGTGACCAAACACGGGCGCGGCGGCGACGAGCGCGAGCACGCGCAGGAACGGCCAGCCCCAGGCGCCGGCGAGCGCCTGCAATTCGGCCGAGCTGAGCGTGAGCACGCGCGCGCGCGGGCCTTCAGCCGACGAGCGCCGGGATCGCCCCGTAGAGTCGGCGCACGTAATCGACCAGCAGCGCGATCATCCACGGTCCGCCCAGCACGAGCGCGGCGGCGATCGCGAGCAGCTTCGGGATGAAGGACAGCGTCATCTCGTTGATCTGGGTCGCCGCCTGCAACAGGCTCACGACGAGCCCGGTGACGAGCGCCGCACCGAGCATCGGCGCGGCGAGGGCGAGCGCGACCTCGAGCGCCTGCTGGCCGAGCGCCATCACCTGCGCGTCGGTCATTGCGCGAAGCTCGCCACGAGCGAGCCGATGAGCAGGGTCCAGCCGTCGACGAGCACGAACAGCATCAGCTTGAACGGGAGCGAGATGAGCACCGGCGAGAGCATCATCATGCCCATCGACATGAGCACGCTCGCCACCACGAGGTCGATGATCAGGAAGGGGATGAAGACCGTGAAGCCGATCTGGAAGGCGGTCTTCAGTTCGCTCGTCACGAACGCCGGCACGAGCACGCGCAGCGGCACGGCCTCGGGCGCCGTTGCGGGCGGCAGTTCCGCCAGGCGCGCAAAGAGCGCGAGGTCCGGCTCGCGCGTCTGGCGCAGCATGAACTGGCGCAGCGGCGCTTGCGCGCGCGCGATCGCTTCCTCGGCGCCGATCTTGCGCTCGCTCCAGGGCAGATAGGCGTCGCGGTGGATGCGCTCGAGCACCGGCGCCATGACGAACAGGGTGAGAAAGAGGGCCAGGCCGATGATCACCTGGTTGGGCGGCGACGTCTGCGTGCCCAGCGCATGGCGCAGCAGCGAGAGCACGATGACGATGCGGGTAAAGCCGCTCATCAGCAGAAGCAGCGCCGGCAGGAAGGTGAGCGCGGTGAGAAAGACGAGGGTCTGCACCGGCACGCTCCAGGTCGAGCCGCCGCCCGGCGCCGGAGTCGCGGTGAAGGCTACGAGGTCCATCGGGCGACGAGCGCGTCGGCCTGCGGCGCGGCCTCGGGGGCGGGCGCGGGCGCGGGCGCAAAGACGTGCAGCGCGGCGACGCGGCCCGGCGCGACGCCGAGCACGAGCCGCACACCCTCGACATCGACGAGCACGATGCGCTCGCGCGGTCCGACCGCGAGCGCGCCGCGCAGCGCAAGCGGCGCCGGGCCACCGGCAAGGAGCCGCTCGCGCAGCCGGCGCGCGAGCCAGGCCGCGGCGCCAATGACCGCGAGCACGGCGGCCAGACCGGCCAGCGTGTGCAGGAACGCGCTCACCGGTTCAAGCGGCGCAGCCGCTCCGAGGGCGTGACGATGTCGGTGACGCGGATGCCGAACTTGTCATTCACGACCACCACCTCGCCCTGCGCGATCAGGCAGCCGTTGACGAGCACGTCCATCGGCTCGCCCGCGAGCGCATCCAGTTCGACCACGCTGCCCTGCGCCAGCTGCAGGATCTGCTTGATCGGCAGGCGCTTGCGGCCCAGCTCCACGGTGAGCTGCACCGGGATGTCCAGGATGAGCTCGATGTCGTTCTTGGCCGCGCCCGCGGCGGCGGGCGCGTGGGCGAAGTTTTCGAGCGACGGGGTGCCCGCTGCGGCGTCGTTCGAGGCGGCCGCGCCGTCGCGGGCGCCCAGGGCGGCAGGGTCAGGCGGCGACATGCGTTTCTCCCGGATGGACGTCCTCGCGCGCCGAGCCGAGGATCTTCTCGATGCGGATGGCGTGGCGACCGTTGAGCGTCCCGAAGCGGCACTCGAAGAGCGGCACCCCGTCGACGGTCGCGGTCCCCGTCTGCGGCGGCTCGACGGGCAGGATGTCGCCCGCGCGCAGCTGCACGACGCGCCGCAGCGGCAGCTCGAGCCGGACGAAAGGAACCGACAGCTCGACGTCGGCGAGCTGCACTTGCCGCGACAGCATGCGCAGCCAGCGGCCGTCGGTCTCGGAGTGATCGGCGCGCGTGGTCGAGTAGAGCACGTCCCGGATCGGCTCGAGCGTCGCGTACGGGATGCACAGGTGCAGGTCGCCCCCGGCGTTGCCGAACTCGAGCGTGAAGGTGGTCGCGACCACGATCTCGGCGGGCGTGGCGATGGCGGCAAACTGCGGGTTCATCTCCGAGCGCACGTACTCGAAGCGCAGGCCGTAGACCGGCTTCCACGCTTTTTCGTATTCCTCGAACGCGACCGCGAGCAGGCGCTGGATGATGCGCATCTCGGTGGCCGTGAAGTCGCGTCCCTCGATGCGCACCTCGAAGCGCCCGTCGCCGCCGAAGAGCATGTCGACGACGGCGAACACGAGCCGCGGCTCGAAGATGAAAAGGCCCGAACCGCGCAGCGGCGGCATCTGCACGAGGTTGAGGTTCGTCGGCACGACGAGGTCGCGCAGGAACTGGCCGTACTTGATCACCTTGACCGGCCCGACCGACACTTCGGGGCTGCGACGCATGAAGTTGAACAGCCCCACGCGCAGATTGCGCGCGAAGCGCTCGTGGATGATCTCGAGCGTGGGCATGCGGCCGCGCACGATGCGCTCCTGGCGCGCAAGGTCGTAGGGACGCGGTCCGTCGCTCGGGGGCGTCGGCTCGGGCTGTGTCGGCGTCTCGCCGGTGACGCCGGCAAGAAGCGCGTCGATTTCGTCCTGCGAAAGGAATTCGTTCGCCATCGTCCGGCTACTGGACGATGAAGGCCGAAAAATGCACGTCGCGAACGCCCTTGTCGGGCGCCTCGCCCGGAAGCGGCGCACGCGCGAGCTCGAGCAGCTCGGTGACGAGCGTCGACTTGCCCTCGGGTGTGGCGAGTTCCGCGGCCCGTTTCGCCGAAAGGAGCAGCAGGATGCGCGAGCGGATCGCCGGTAGATGCGCCTTGATCCGCTCGGCGACATCGCTTCCGCTCACCTCGAAGGTGAGCCCCACCTGGAGGTAGCGCTCGGGGCCACCGTCGTCGCGCAGGTTGACGGTGACGACCTCGATGGGAACGTAAACGGGTGGCCTGGCGGGTTTCGCCTTCGCCTCTTTCGCCTTGCCGGCGGCGTCTTTCGCCGCGTCGGCCTGCGGCTGCACGAGCCACCAGGCCGCGGCCGCGGCGACGGCGCAAAGGACTGTCGCGAGCGCAAGGACGAGCCCCTTGCGCGTGCGGCGCGCAGGCGCTGCGCCTTCGGACGCGGCCGGTTGCGGAGCGGCGGCGGTATTCGCGCTGGCCATCGTGGCCTCCTATTCTGGAGCGCGCGCGCGGCTCGCCGCGCGCGGAAAAGCGGTGCGGCGCGCGCGCTGTTTCATGCGAAGGTGTCGACGAGCCGGTCCTCGGCGCTCGGCAGGCGCGGCCGCTCGACCGGCTCGCTCGCGGCAGCGTGCGGCGGCATGGCTGCGGCCGGCCCCGGGTGGCGGGACTCCTCGCGCCGCGGCAGTTCGCTGCCGACCGACGCCTCGGCCAGCGCGAGCCCCTGCGCGGCGAGCAGCTCCCGCAGGCGCGGAAGCGCTTCGGCGATCGCCTCGCGCACCGCCGGATGCTCGGCTGCGAAGTGGACGCGCGCCTCGCCCTCGCGCACGGAGACCGCAAGTTCGACCGGACCGAGCTGCGGCGGCTCGATCGCGAGGGTTGCGCTCGAAGCGCCGAGGCGAATGGAAATCGCGGCGCGCTCGGCAAAAGCCTCGGCGAAATCCGGTGCCCGTAGCGCGATCGCCTCGCTCCTCGCCACGGGCGCCGCACGGGCGGGCGCAAGCAAGGGGGCGCTCGCACCGTAGGCGGCGGCCGAAAGGGGCGCCTGCGCCGCGCCTCGAGCGGTAGCGGTCGCCGTCGGCTCGGTCTCGAGGGGCGAGGCTTGCACGTGCATGGGCGCCTGCGCCGCGAGGCTCGAAGCGGCGCTACGCTCGGCTTCGACCTGCGGCGGTCCGACTTGCGCCGTAGCGGCGGGAGAGTGCGGGCGAGGGCTACGTACGGCCGCATGCGAGGCTGCGCTCGAGTGAAGGCCCTGAGCGTTCGGCTCCTCTGGCGGCTTGCCGGCGGCCTGCGTGCTCGGCAGCAAGCCCAGGGGCGCGGCCGGCTGCAAAGCAGGCGCGCGGGCCGTGGCGGCGAGCGCCGGCACGATGTCCTGCGCCGCGGTGTCGTTTTCGCTCCCAGCCGCTTCGCCGGCCGTCTCAGCCGTCGCCGTAGCGCCTGCGACCGCTGGCAACGCGCCGGCAAGCGCAAGGAGCAGTGCGGGGTCGGCCTCTGCCTTGGCGCGATCCTCTTCGGTGCCGCTTGCCGCTTGCGCCGGCGCCGGGGCGAGCGGCGTGGGCGGCCATGCTCCGGAGGCAGGATCGAGGATCGCCTGCTCGAAGAGGGCGGTAAATCCCTGCCCTTGCGCGGCTTCGTTTGCCGTGAGAGCCGCTCGCGCGGCGGCGGCAGCCGGCGCCGGGGCGGCAATACCTTCGCTCATGCGTCGTGCTCTCCCTTGCCGTGCGCGCGCCGTAGGCGCGCGATCTCGTCGTGCTCGCGCTGCTCGGCGCGGCGCTCGCGCAGCGCGCGCTCGGCGGCGCGGCGCCGCTCCAGTGCCAGGAGCGCTTCGAGCCGCCGCCGGTCCTCGCGCCAAGCGCTGCGCGCCTCGTCGCTTCGGCACTGCGCGGCCCGCAGGTCGGCCTCGTGCGCCTCGCGCGCGGCCTCCAGCCGCGCGACGAAGCGGCGCAGCGCGCGCCAGCGCTCGACCGGTGCGCCGCTTTCGCCATCGCCGGCGAGACGTCCAACGTACTCGTTGCGGTAGCGCTCGAGGGTCGCGCCGCGCGCCTCGATCGCAGCCCGAGCGGCGAGACTTGCGCCGAGCGCGCGCGCCGCCTCGTCCAGGCGCCGCCGGGCAAGCGCGAGCAAAGTGTCGAGCGGACCGCTCAGGCGGCCTCCCCGGCGGCCTCGGCCGCGACGAGCCGAGCGAGCGCTTGCACGCTCGATTCGAGGTCGGCCAGCTCGCGCATGCCCTGCTGCAGGAAGCGCTCCATCTGCGGCCGCAGCGCGACGGCGCGGTCGAGCAGGGGGTCGCCGCCCGGCACATAGGCGCCGACGGCGAAGAGGTCGCGGTTGCGCTGGTAACGCGACCAGAGCTGGCGGAAGGTGCGCGCGGCTTCGATCTGCGCAGCCGAGACGAGCGCAGGCATGACGCGGCTCACCGAGGCCTCGACGTCCACCGCCGGGTAGTGGCCCTGCTCGGCCAGAGCGCGCGACAGCACGATGTGTCCGTCCAGGATCGCGCGCGCGGCGTCGGCGACGGGATCTTGCAGGTCGTCGCCCTCGACCAGCACCGTGTAGAAGGCGGTGATCGAACCGGCGCGTCCGCGCGCGTCCGGTTCGCCGGTGCCGGCGCGCTCGACCAGCTGCGGCAGGCGCGCGAACACCGACGGCGGGTAGCCCTTGGTCGCCGGCGGCTCGCCGATGGCGAGCGCGATTTCGCGCTGCGCCGTCGCGTAGCGCGTGAGCGAGTCCATGATGAGCAGCACGTCTTTGCCCTGGTCGCGGAAGAACTCGGCGATGGTGGTCGCGTACGCGGCCCCCTGGACGCGCGCAAGGGGCGGGGCGTCGGCCGGCGCCGCCACCACCACCGAGCGCGCCAGGCCGTCGGGGCCGAGGATGTCCTCGATGAACTCTTTGACCTCGCGGCTGCGCTCGCCGATGAGCGCGACCACCGTGACGTCGGCCGCGGTGAAGCGGGCGAGCATCCCGAGCAGTACGCTCTTGCCGACGCCCGTGCCGGCGAACAGCCCGACGCGCTGGCCGCGGCCGACCGTGGCGAGCGCGTTGATCGCGCGCACGCCCACGTCGAGCGCGCGCGCGACCGCTGCGCGTCGCATCGGGTTGAGCGGACGCGCCGAGAGCGGCGCACGCTGCTCGTAGGAGAGCGGTCCGGCGCGGTCGAGCGGTCGGCCGCCGCCATCGAGCACGCGTCCGAGCAGGCCGTAGCCGACCGGCAAATGGCGCGTGCGGTCCTCGCTGCGACGCCAGGGGTGGCTCGGGCGCCCGTACACGGGGGGCGCCTGGTTGACCTCGACGGGAAAGACGCGCGCACCGGGCGTCAGACCGTGCACTTCGCCCGCGGGCATCAGGTACGAGCGCTCGCCCGAGAAGCCGACCACTTCGGCCTCGACCTGCGCGACGCCGTCCTGGTTGACGATGCACGAGCTTCCGACCGGGCAGTGCAGACCCGAGACCTCGAGAACGAGGCCCGTGACGCGAACGAGCCGCCCGCTCGCCTCGAGCGGGCTCGCTGCGCGCGCAAAGGCGCGGCAATCGCGCAGGTAGGCGCACCAGCGGTCGGTCGCGCTAGCGTTCATCGGCGCGCGCCCATTCGTGGTCCTGTCCGATCGCCGAGAGCACGCGGCGCCAGCGCGTGGCGAGCGTCGCGTCGAGGTCGCCGGCCGAGGTGGTGATGCGCACGCCCCCCGGTTCGATGCGCGCGTCCTCGAGCACCGTCCAGCCGTGGCGCGCGAGCTCTGCGGCCAGGTGCTCGCGAAGCAGCGCCGCATCCGCCGGGTGCGCGGCGATGCGCACCTCCCCCCCTTTGGCGAGCTGCGCGAGCGCGTCGCGCACGACCGGCAGCACCGCGTCGCGGCGCAGCGACAGTTCGGCGCGCAGGATCTGGCGCGCCAGTTCGACCGCCAAGTCGAGGAGCTCTCCGGCGACGCGCTCCTCGGCGAGCCGCAGCGCCGCCTCGGCCGAGGCGACCATCTCGGCAAGGCGCTTCGCCTGCGCCTCGGCCGCGGCGCGGCCCACCCGCAAGCCGGCCGCGTGACCGTCCTCGAACGCGCGCCGGTGCACCGCCTCGAGCGCCTCGTCGGCGTCGCGCCGTCCCGCCGCCTCGGCGAAGGGGGCGAACTGCCAGCGGCGCACGCTCGTCTCAGACCCAGGCATCCTCGCCCTTGCCGCCGAGCGCGATCTGGCCTTCCTCGACCAGGCGGCGCGCGATCTTGAGGATCTCCTTCTGCTGCGCTTCGACCTCGGACAGACGCACCGGCCCGCGCGACTCGAGGTCCTCGCGCAGCAGCTCGGCTGCGCGCTGCGACATGTTGCGGAGGATCTTCTCGCGCAGCGCCTCGCTCGCCCCCTTGAGCGCGACCACCAGTTGCTCGGACTGCACCTCGCGCAGCAGGACCTGGATGCCCCGGTCGTCGACGTCGACGAGGTTGTCGAAGACGAACATCTCGTCGACGATGCGCTGCGCGAGGTCGGCGTCGTGGCCTTTCACCGCCTCGAGGACCGCTGCCTCGTTCTTCGAGGCGCAGAAGTTGAGAATCTCGGCCGCGACGCGCACGCCGCCTAGCTGCGCCTTGCGGATCGCGTCCCGGCCGCCGGCGAGCACGCGCGCGAGCGCCTCGTTCAGCTCGCGCAGCGCCTGCGGCTGGATGCCGTCGAGCGTCGCGATGCGCAGCACCACCTCGTTGCGCAGGCGCTCGGGCAGTTGCTGCAGGATTTCGGCGGCGTGGTCGCGCTCCAGATGCACCAGGATCGAGGCGACGATCTGCGGATGCTCGCTGCGGATGAGCTCGGCGGCCGAGGTCGCATCCATCCACTTCAGGCTTTCGATGCCGGTCGTGTCGCCGCCGGCGACGATGCGCTCGACGATCATGCGCGCGCGGTCCTCGCCGAGTGCCCGCGTGAGCACGGCGCGGATGAACTCGGCGGTGTCGGTGCCGATCGCGGTGTGCTCGGCGGCATCGGCGTGGAAGCGTTCGAGCACCGTTTCGATGCGCTCACGGCTCACCGCCTTCATGCGCGCCATCGCTTCGCCGAGCTTCTGCACTTCCTTGGGCGAGAGGTGCTTGAGCACCTCGGCCGCCTCCTCCTGTCCGAGCGAAAGGAGCAGCACCGCCCCGTCGGCGAGCCCTGCCTCATCCATCCTTGCTCACCCAGCTCTTCACGACGTTGGCGACTACCTTCGGATCCTGGCGGGCGAGCGCGCGCGCCGAGGCGAGGCGGTCCTCGACCGGCCGCGCGGGCGAGGCCGCAGGCGCGCCTTGCGCCGCGGTCTCGGCGGGCGGCGCCGGGGGCGGCGTCGCAAGCGCGGCAAGCAGCGGCCGCAGCAACCCGAAGGCGAGCGCGAGCACCACGGCCACGGCGAGCACGCTCTTGGCGGCCTCGGTCGCGTAGGCGAGCGTCTCGGGCCGCTTCCAGAAGGGTGGCTCCTCGAGCGCGGGCGCCTCCTCGGCGCTGAAGGGGGCGTTGGCGAGCGACAGGGCGTCGCCCCGATCCTTCTGGAACCCGATCGCCTCGCGTACGAGCGAAGCGATCTGCGCGAGCTCTTCCTCGCGCAGCGGCGCGTAGACGACCTTGCCGTCCTCGACCGTGCGGCGGTGGTTGACGACCACGGCCGCCGAGACGCGTTTCACCGCGCCTGCGGGCTGGCGCACGAGGCGCACGGTGCGGTCGAGCTCGTACTGCACCGTCGCCTCGCGGCGCGCAAGCCCAGAGGGGCCGGCAGCGACGGCAGCGGCGGCGGCCCCCGGCTGGTTCGAGGCAACGCCGGGCACGCCGGCGGCCGCGCGCGCGGCGGGATCCCAGGCCTCGTTCGAGCTCTGGCTGCGCACGGCGGCCTCTTTCCCGTCCTGGTTCGGCCGGAACGACTCGGCGGTGGACTGGTTCTCGCTGAAGTCGAGGTCGAGCGAGACCTGCGCGCGCACGTTGCCGCGGCCGACCACCGGCTCGACGATGTCGAGAATGCGGCGCACGTAATCGGCCTCGAGCTCGCGCTGGTAGGCCAGTTGCGCGGCGTCCAGTGCGCCGCCCTCGCCCGGCGCAGAAAGCAGCGCCCCGTGCTGGTCGACGATCGTGACGGCGCGCGGCGCAAGCTCCGGAACGCTCGACGCGACCAGGTGCACGATTCCCGCCACCTGCGCGCGCTCGAGCGTGCGGCCCGGGTGCAGCGCGACGAGCACCGAGGCGCTCGGCTTCTGCCGCTCGCGCAGGAAACCGGTCGTTTTCGGGATCGCCAGGTGGACGCGTGCGGCGCGCACCGCGGCGAGCGACTGGATCGTGCGCGCCAGTTCCCCCTCCAGCCCGCGCTGGAAGTTCACCTGCTCCTGGAACTGCGTCGCGCCGAGGCGCTGGTTCTCCAGCAGTTCGAAGCCGACCACCGATCCGCGCGGCAGGCCCTGCGCAGCAAGGCGCAGCCGCGCATCGTGCACCTGCGCCGCAGGCACGAGGATCGCGCTGCCGCCTTCGGCGATGCGATAGGGCACGCCCATCTGCGCGAGCTGCGCGACGATCGCCCCGCCGTCGCGGTCCGACAGATTCGAGTAGAGGACGCGCCAATCCGGTGTGCGGCTCCAGAGCCAGGCGGCGACCGCGACGGCGACAAGCGCCGCAAGCCCGATGCCGAACCCGAGGCGGCTGCGCGCCGGTAGCCTCAGCAGTCCCTCCAGTGCGCCCATAGAGAGCTTTCGCGCAATCGTTTTCCGCCCCCGCGCGGGGCGGGGGCTCGCGGCTGCGCATTGTGGCCGGCGGCCGCGCGCTCCCGTGGCACGAAAAAAGCGCCCGCGCGGCGGGTGTTCGCGCAATAGACGGCGCGCGCGCGTTGCTACCGTCGCGGCTCAGGAGACGCCGCGCAGAAAGAGGAATCCGCAGTGAAACCGGTCGACGCCGTCACACCCCCTTTGCTCGCCCCGCAGCCGGCCGCCTCGCCCGCGCGCGCGACGGGCGCAAGCTTCGCCGAGACGCTCAAAAGCGCGCTCGCCTCGGTGAGCCAGGCGCAGCAGCGCGCCGCCGAGCTCGCGCTTCGTTACCAGCGCGAGGACCCGGCCGTGAGCCTGGAGCAGACGATGATCGCGATGGCGCAGGCGAACGTGTCGTTCCAGGCGCTCCTTGCCGTGCGCAACCGTCTGGTGCAGGCCTACCAGGACATCATGAACATGCCCGTGTGAGGGCGGCGCGCCGCGGCCCGCACGGAGGAGATCTCCGATGACCGCAAACGCCCCTTGCGCCGAACCGTATTTCGTCCACGTCCCCGGCCGCCTGTCGCGCGGCGCGGCGCTCGACGTCGGCCTGAAGTGCGTGCACGCGTGCCGGTTCTGCTACTACAGCTACCTCGACAAGTCGGAGGACCAGTTCCGCGGCATGCGCCACGCCAAGTTCCGCACGCTCGCAGAGTGCAAGGAAATCCTGCGGCGCCTGAAGGCGAACGGCTTTGTCAACTTCGACATCACCGGCGGCGAGCCGACGCTGCATCCCGACATCATCGAGATCGTGCGCTACGCGCACCAGGAGCTCGCACTCGCCGGGCGCGTGATCACGCTCGGCCAGTACCTGATGCGGCGCATGAAAAACGGCCGGCGCGAGCGGCTGGTCGAGGACCTGCTCGAGGCCGGCCTGGTCAACGTGCTCTTTTCGATGCACGCGGTCGACGAGGCGTTGTTCCACCGCCTGACGGGGGAATCGTGGGAGCGGCAGCGCCGGGCGATGGAGTGGCTCGACGAGCGCGGCTTCCAGTACACCACCAACACCACGGTGGTCGAATGGAACCATCGCCACCTGCCCGCCATCGCGCGCGAAGTGCTGCGCCACGGCGTGTACCTGCACAACTTCATCGTCATGAACGCCTACTACGAGTGGAACCGCGACGGCCGTGCATTCGGCGTGCAGGCGCGCTACGCGGACATCCACCCGTACCTCGCCGAGGCGGTCGAGATCCTCGAATCGGCCGATGTCGCGGTCAACATCCGCTACGCGCCGCTCTGCGCCGTGCGCGGCATGGAAAAAAACCTGGTCGGCATGGTCGCTGTGCGCTACGACCCGTACGAATGGATGAACGTGGCCGGCCACTTCGGTGGCAGCCCCGAGCTGTGCGCCGCGCGGCTGCCGGTGGCCGAGGGCGGCATCGACCCGCACCTCGAGTACCGGCCGGTGCGCGCGGTGCACCCGAACGGCGTGCGCATCACCGGAATGCGAGGCGAGCACGTCAAGCACTTCGCCGAGCCGTGCGCGCGCTGCGCCGCGCGACCCGCCTGCGACGGCATCGATCCGAACTACCTGCGCCAGTACGGCGCGTCGGAGTTCGTGCCCTACGACGCGCCCCAGCCCGGTCCGCTGCACGCGGCGCGCTACGCCTACCTCATGCCCTTTATCGTCAAGAGCGACGCGCGCGCGGACATGAAGGCGGTGGTGCGCGAGGCCTTCGCCGCCTGGCGCAAAGTGACCGCGAGGGCGGCGGGCGCGCAAAGCGCGCCCGAGCTCGCGGCGCGCGCTTGCCCCGGCGCGGCCCCGCGCGTCTCGGTCGTCGTCACGTGCTACAACTACGGCCGCTACCTGCGCGAGGCGGTGGGCAGCGTGCTGGCGCAGACCTGGCGCGACTACGAGCTCATCGTCGTCGACGACGGCAGCACCGACGACACCCCGCAGGTGCTCGCCGACATCGTCGCGCGCAACCCGCAAGCGCCGATGCGCGTCCTGCGCCAGGCCAATTCCGGGCAGCCTGCGCACGCGCGCAACCGGGGCATCGCCGAGGCGCGCGGCGCGTACGTGCTCTGCCTCGACGCCGACGACCTGATCGCGCCGACGATGCTCGAGCGCTGCGTCGCGGCGCTCGAGGGCGACCCCGGGGCCACGATCGCCTATACCGACCGGCTCGACTTCGGCGCCGTGACCCAGCTTGTGCGCGCCGCCCCCTGGAACCCCGCGCGTCTGCCGCGCCAGAACCACGTCAGCTACTGCGCGCTTTACCGGCGCCGCCTGTGGGAGGAGGTGGGCGGCTACCGCGCCAACGTCAAAGGCTGCGAGGACTGGGACTTCTGGGTCGCGGCCTGCGCGCGCGGTCATCGCGGCGTGTACCTGCCCGAGCCGCTCTTTCTCTACCGCCGCCACGAGGGCGGACTGTGGGAGCAGGCGCTTGCGCATTTCGACGAGCGGCGTGCGCAGATCGTGCTCAACAACCCTTCCCTCTACCGCCCCGAGGAGATCGCCTGGGCGCGCGCGCGCCTCACCGAGGCTGCAGGCGCCGACGGCGCACCGCTCGTCAGCGTGATCGTCGCGACGCGCAACCGGCCGCGACTGCTCGCCGACGCGCTCGCCAGCCTCGTCGCGCAGGACTATCGCCGCTGGGAGGCGATCGTCGTCAACGACGGCGGCGAGGACGTGGAAGCGGTCGTGCGCGCGGCCGACCCGGCTGGCCGTGTGCGCTACGTCGCGCATCCGCGCCGGCTGGGAAGCGGTGCCGCGCGCAACACGGCGCTCGCGCTCGCGCGCGGCGAGGTGGTCTGCTACCTGGACGACGACGACCTGTGGCAGCGCGAGCACCTGGCCACAGTGGTGCAGGCGCTCACCGCTGCGGATGCTCCATCCTTTGTCTACACCGACGCCGCGCTCGTCGACGAGGAGCTGCGCGAGGACGAGCGCTGCGTGCTCGCGCGTAGCGACCCATGGCGCCACGAACAATTCTCGTTCGAGCGGCTGCTCGTCTCGAACTACATCCCGATCAACAGTTGGGCGCACCGCTGGGATTGCGCGCGCGAGGTGGGGGGCTTCGACGCGACGCTCGAGGTGCTCGAGGACTGGGACTTCCTGCTGCGGGTCTGCCGCCGCCATGCGCCGCGGCGCATCGCGGCGACGACCGTGCAGGTGCGCCGCCGCCCGGGCGCGACCAGCCGCAGCTCGGAGGGCCGACCGAAGCTGGTGGCGACGTGGGAGCGGCTCTACGCGGCGACCGACGATCTCTGCGACGAGACGGTGCGCGCGGCAAGGCGGGCGACCCTTGCGGCGCTGCGCGCCGCCGCGGATCCCGCCGCGGGGACGGACTACGCGCGCTGGCTCGAACGCCACTCGCCCGAGGAGATCGACGCGGTGCTGTGGGGCGAGCGCATGGTGCTGCGCTGGCGCGCGCGCCCCGTCTTCCACCTCGTCTGCGTCGTCCCCCGCGCGCTGCACGCGCGCCTTGCCGACACGCTCGACTCGCTCGCGGCGCAGCTCTACGCGAACTGGCGGCTCACCGTCGTCTCGGACGCGCCGCCGCCGGCGGAGCTGAGCGAGGTCGCGGTCGTGCGCTGGCGCGAGCGCAGCTCGCTCGCGGCCGAGTTCGCCTGCGCCGAGCTCCTCGCCGGCGCCGAGGGCGACTGGGTCGGGTGGCTGCCCGCCGGCGTGCGCCTCGCGCCGCACGCGCTCCTTCGCCTTGCCGATCACATCGACGCCCGGCCGCATTGGAAGTACGTCTACACCGACTCGGACCACGTGGACGCAACCGGCAGGCGCTGCGCGCCGCGCTTCCGGCCGGACTGCAACCTGGACCTGCTGCGCTCGACGCCGTATATGGGCGAGGTCTGCTTCGTGGCCCGCGACGCGCTCGCTGCGGCGGGCGACGCCCTCGCGCCGGAGGCGGCGGCGTACGACCTCGCGCTGCGCGTGCTCGACGCCTGCGGCGAGGACGCGATCGGCCACGTCGCCGACGTCCTTTGGCACGCTCCGCTCGAGTGCGCCGAGGCGCGCGACTCGCGCGCCGCGCGCCGCGCGCTCGAGGCGCACCTTGCCCGGCGCGGCATCGCCGCCCAGGTGAGTGCCGGGTTGCTCGCCGGCACGTTCCGCGTGCGCTATCGGTGGGCCGAGCGCCCGCTCGTCTCGGTGCTCGTCTGCGCCAAGGACCGGCTCGAGCTGCTGCGCCCCGCGATCGAAAGCGTGCTCGGTAAAACCGCCTATGCCGCGCGCGAGCTCCTCGTGGTCGACGCCGGCTGCGAGGATCCCGATGCGCTCGCCTGGCTCGATTCGCTCGGCCGCGAGGGCCGCGCGCGCGTGCTGCGGCCGGCGCAGCCCCTCTCGCCGGCAGCGGCGGTGAACGCGGCCGCGCGCGCGGCGCAGGGCGAGTACCTGCTGCTCCTTGCCCCGGACACCGAGGTGGTGCAGCCCGAGTGGCTCGAGCGCATGCTCGAACATGCCCAGCGCCCCGAGGTCGGCATCGTCGGCGCGCGCCTCGTGTATCCCGAGACGGGCGTCCTGCGTCACGCGGGGATCGTGCTCGGTCTGGGCGGCGCCGCGGGGCGGGTGGGTGACGGCGCGGGCGACCTGCACGCGGCGGGGCCGCTCGGGCGCTTCCAGGTCGATCAGAACTACGCGGCGGTCTCGGGCGCGTGCCTGCTCGTGCGGCGCTCGCTCTTTGCGTCCCTCGGCGGTTTGGACTCCGAGCGCTTCCCCGATCTTTACGCCGACGTCGACCTGTGCCTGCGCGCGGCAGAAGCCGGCTTCAAGGTGGTCTGGACCCCGTACGCGACGCTCGTGCAGCACGGGGCGGAGGAGGCGACCGACGGCTCGCCGCAGGCACTTGCCCAGGCGGCCGAGCGGCTCGAGCGCGCGCACTCGGCCCTGTACGGAAAGTGGCTTGCGCGCATCGCGCACGATCCTGCGTACAACCGGCACCTCAGCCTCCTGTACACCGACATGCGCGTCGAGACCGCGATCGTCGTCAACTGGGAGCGCGAGTTCCACGATCGGCCGCGCGTGCTCGGCGTCTCGGTCGGCGGCGGATGCGGCGAATACCGCGTCAACGCGCCGCTGCGGGCGCTTTCGCGCGCGGGGCTCGCGCAGACCGACCTCGTCCAGCCCGAGCGTTTCCACCAGGCGCGGCTGCTCTCGGTGAGCGAAGTCGCGCGCGCCGCGCCCGCCCGGCTGCTCTACCATGCAGCGCTCGCGGAGGGGCAGCTCGAGTCGATGGCGCGCATCCGGCGCGAGCTCGGGCTGCCGATCGTGTTCGGGCTCGACGACCTCGTCACCGACGTGCCGCGCACCAACTCCTCCTACCGCTACGCCTTCCGCGACGCGCGCCGCAGGCTGCGCCGGGCCCTCGCCCTTTGTGACCGCGCCGTCGTCACGACCGAGCCGCTCGCGGCCCTGTGCCGGGAACTGGGCGCGGCGCAGGTGCATGTCGTGCCGAACCGCATCGAACGCGCGCTCTGGGACGGGCTACGGCCGGCGCGCCGCCGCGGTCCGAGGCCGCGCATCGGCTGGGCCGGTGCGCAGCAGCACGCAGGCGATCTTGCGCTCCTTGCCGAGGTGGTCGCCGCCACCGCCGACGAGGCCGACTGGGTGTTTTTCGGCATGTGCCCGGAGCCGCTTCGCCGCTACGCACGCGAGGTGCACCCCTTCGAGGCGGGCTTCGTCGACTACGTGCGGCGCCTCGCCTCGCTCGGGCTCGACCTTGCGGTCGCGCCGCTCGAAGTCAACGCCTTCAACGAGGCCAAGAGCAACCTGCGCCTGCTCGAATACGGGATGCTCGGCTGGCCAGTCGTCTGTAGCGACATCCTGCCTTACCGGGGCGCGCCGGTTGCGCGGGTGCCGAACGAGCCGGCTGCGTGGATCGCTGCCATCCGCGAGCGGCTAAACGACCTCGAGGCTGCGCGCCGCGAAGGGGAAAGGCTGCGCCAATGGGTGCTCGCCCACCATGTGCTCGAGGACCGCATCGGGCAGTGGGCCGAGGCGCTCGGCCTTGCGGCGCAGGCGCCCCAAGCGGCCCCGGCGCCGCAGGTGGAGCTCTCCGCGTAGGCCCACCGAGCGCAATGGCCGCTCAAGTCCTCGAGGGATGTTGCCGTCATCGCGTCTGCGCGACCCTCTGCACGCGCCGAGCTTTGCGCCTCAGGCACTTGGCTAAAGCTTCGGCCGGTGCGGCCGTTAACCGCGGGCGAGACGGGAGCGCGGGCAGAGCCGGGTTGCCGTCGGGCATGACTTGTCGTCAACCAGGGCGCGAAACAGGGTCGCGCAACGAAAGGAGAGTTACGGATGGCACTCACGGTCAATACCAACCTCGCGTCGATCAACGCGCAGCGCAACCTCGCCGGGTCGCAGAGCGCGCTGGCACTGTCGATTCAGCGGCTGTCGACGGGCTTGCGCGTCAACAGCGCAAAAGACGACGCGGCGGGCATGTACACGGTCCAGAAGATGACGGCCGACATCCGCGGGCTGGAGCAGGCCGCGCGCAACGCAGCCGACGCCATTTCCCTCGCCCAGACGGCCGAAGGCGCGATGAACCAGATCCAGGCCAACCTGCAGCGCATCCGCGAGCTTGCGGTGCAGTCGGCAAACGCGACGGTCGAGGACCGCACCGGCCTGCAGAGGGAAGTGGATCAGCTCACGCAGGAAATCTCGCGCGTCATCCAGACGACGAGGTTCAACGGCACGGCGCTATTGTCGGCCTCGAGCGCGCTCGCCTTCCAGGTCGGCGCGCAGGGCGCCGCGGACAACCAGGTCTCGGTCTCGACTGCGGTGCTGACCGGCATCGCCGGCTACAGCGGCGACCTGTCGGCCACCGGCGTGGTCAACGTCTCGACGGCAGCGGCCGCGTCGGCGGCCATCGCGAGCGTCGAGACCGCGATCAACACGGTGAGCAGCTCGCGCGCGACCTTCGGTGCGGTGCAGAACCGGTTCGAGGCGGTGATCGCCAACCTGCAAAACTACGCCGAGAACCTGATGGCGGCGCGCAGCCGCATCCAGGACGCCGACTTTGCGCGCGAGACGGCGGCGCTCACGCGCACGCAAATCATGCAGCAGGCCGGTGTGGCGGTGCTCGCGCAGGCGAACGCGATGCCGCAGTCCGTGCTCGCGCTCCTGCGCTAACGCGTAGGAGGCGAGCGGCGGGCGCCCGGAAGGCGCCGCCTTCCGGGCGCGGCGCGCAGGGCGGCGAGCGCGTATGGCAACGGGAATCGCACCGGAGGCGACGCTGGCGGCGGTCGCGCTGGGCCGCACGGGGGGCGGGCTCGCTTCCCGTGCGGCGCGGCCCGCCGGCGAGCGGCCTGAGGCGGCCGGGGCTGCGGCGCCGCCTGCGCCGCGCGAGCCGGCCGGCGCGCGGCGCGACCTTCTGTTTCGCGTCGACGAGGCGAGCGGACGCGTCGTGATCCAGGTCGTCGACGGCGAGTCGGGCGAAGTGCTGCGGCAGATCCCGCCGGAGGAGCTGCTCGCGATGGCGCGACTGCTGCGCGCGCAGCCAGGCTTCGTCCTCGCGACCGAGGCCTGAGGAACCGAACGGGGACGGTGCGCCATGCCGACGCTCACTTCTTCCGGAATCGGCTCCGGACTGGACGTCAATGCGATCGTGGCGCAGCTCGTTGCGCTCGAGCGCAGACCGCTCGAGCAGCTCGCCCGGCGCGAAAGCGGCCTGCGCGCGGAGCTGAGCAGCTACGGGCGCATCAAGGGCGCGCTGGGCGCTTTCCAGAGCGCGATGGCGGAGCTCAAGTCGGCGGCGAAATTCCGCGTCCACGCCGTCCGCGTCCAGGACGAGGCGGTGTTCCAGGCGAGCGCGCAGGCGGGGGCGACGCCCGGCCACTACCTGATCGAGGTCGTGCAGCTCGCCCAGGCGCACCGGTTGCGTTCGGCGCGCTTTGCCGACCGGGATGCGACCCCCATCGGGCAGCCCGGCGACCGCATGCGCATCGAGGTGGGTGCGAACGCCTTCGAGGTGGAGATCGGCGGGAAAACGCTCGCCGAGATGCGCTCGGCGATCAACGCCGCCGCGCACAACGCGGGCGTCACGGCGACCCTCGTGCCGGACTGGGACGGGGGCACGGAGCACTACCGGCTGGTCCTCGCGTCGAAGGAAACGGGCACCGCGCACGCGCTGACGCTCAGTTTTCGCGACGGGGCGGGTCAGGCGATCGCCGATCCGCTCGGTTTCTCCGAGGCCGCAGCCGCGCGCGACGCCGAGCTGCGCATCGACGGGGCGCTCGTCGTGCGCGGCTCGAACACGATCAGCGATGCGCTCGAGGGCATCACGCTGCGGCTGCACGCGACCTCGGGCGGCGTCGCCAAGCGGCTCGAGGTTGCACGCGACGCCGACGCGATCGTGGCGAACGCGACGCGCTTTGCCGAGGCGTGGAACGCGCTCGTCAAGGCGCTGCGCGAGACGCGTAACGGCGAATCGGGCGCGCGCGGCGTCGCGCAGGGGCTCGAGGCCGAGCTGCGCGGGGTGCTCGCGACGGCGCCGAGCGGCCTTGCCACCGGACTGCGCTATCTCGCCGAGACCGGCCTCGGGCTGCGCAGCGATGGCAGCCTGCGGCTGGACGCCGATTTTTTCCGCCGCGTGCTCGCCGCCGACCCCCAGGGCGTGGCCGAGCTCTATGCGCACGCCGAGCAGGGCTACGCGGCGCGGCTCGAGGCGCGCGCGCGCGATCTGCTCGGCGCGACGGGCGCCCTCGGGGCGCGCGAGGACGCGGTGCAGCAGCGGCTGCGCGAAGTGGCGCAACAGCGTGCGCGCATCGAGCGCCGGGTCGAGGCCGAGGAAAAGCGCCTGCGCGCGCAGTACGCCGCGCTCGACGGGCTGCTCGGACGGCTGCGCAGCACGAGCGATTACCTGGCTGTGCAGCTGGCGCGGCTGTGAGCGTGCGCCGGCCGCGAGCGAGCCTTGCGCCATGAGAAACTACAGCCTGCGGCGGCGCGTGCTGGTCACGGGAGGGGCGGGATTCATCGGCTCGCACCTGTGCGAGCGGCTCCTTGCCGAGGGCTGCGAGGTGCTCTGCGTCGACAACTTCTTCACCGGCACGCGCGCGAACGTGGAAGGGCTGCTCGGCCACCCGCGCTTCGAGCTGCTGCGGCACGACGTCACCTTCCCGCTCTACGTCGAAGTCGACGAGATCTACAACCTCGCCTGCCCGGCGGCGCCGGTCCACTACCAGTACGACCCCGTGCAGACGACGAAGACGAGCGTGCACGGGGCGATCAACATGCTCGGTCTGGCCAAGCGTACGCGGGCGAAAATCCTGCAAGCCTCGACGAGCGAAGTCTACGGCGACCCGGAAGTGCACCCGCAGGCCGAGGACTACTGGGGGCGGGTCAACCCGATCGGACCGCGCGCCTGCTACGACGAAGGCAAGCGCTGCGCCGAGACGCTTTTTTTCGACTACTGGCGCCAGCACCGCGTGCGCATCAAGGTCGCGCGCATCTTCAACACCTATGGACCGCGCATGCACCCGAACGACGGCCGCGTCGTATCGAACTTCATCGTCCAGGCGCTGCGCCACGAGCCGATCGCCGTCTACGGCGACGGAACGCAGACGCGCTCCTTTTGCTACGTCGACGATCTGGTCGAAGGGCTCGTGCGTCTCATGGCGAGCGGCGACGAACTCACCGGACCGCTCAACCTCGGTAACCCCGAGGAGGTCACGGTGCGCGAGCTGGCCGAGCGCGTCATCCGCGTGACCGGTTCGCGCTCGCGCATCGAGCACCGGCCGCTTCCGCCCGACGACCCGCGCCAGCGCCGGCCCGACATCGAGCGCGCGCGCAAGGCGCTCGGCTGGTCGCCGACGGTGCCGCTCGACAAGGGATTGGAAGCGACCGCGCGCTGGTTCGATGCGGTCCTCAGCGGCCGTAGCGCCGCCGCTGCCCCGCGCGCAAGCGGCCGCGGGCGCCCCGGCGCGGCGGCACTCCGGCTCGCCCGCTAGGCGCGCCGGAGCGGCGCGCAGTCAGGTCAGGCGGCGGCGCGCGCGCTCGACGGCGAGCACGTAGCACCGCACGAGCCGCTCGGTGGGCGGTGTCGGATCGACGAACCGGAAACCGGCGCGCCAGGCGCCGTCGGCAGCGCCGTTCGGCAGGCGGTTGCGGAGTTCGAGCTCGAACTCGATGCGCCCGAGCTCGGGAAGGTCGAGCGAACACGGCCCTACGCGCAGACCCGGTTCGAGGCGCTCGGCAAGCGCTGGCGCGAGCAGAACAGCCAGTCCTCCGCAACCGATGTCGAGCAGCCGGTATTCGGCCGCGGCGCCGGGAAAGGGGATCCGGCAGGCGAGAGGGCGGGAAAGGGGAGGGGCGACGCGGTAGTCCTCGCGCCGCTGCAGGCGCGCAAGCGAGCGCGGCAGTGGCGCGCGGAAGGCCGGCAGCCCTTGCCAGCGGAGCGGCAGTACGGGGCCGGTCGAGAAGTAGACGCGCACCTGGTCGAGCGAACCCGCGAAATGAAGCTGCGGCGCTGCGACCAGGCGGCGGTTGAGGTCCTCGTCGTTGCTCGCGTCGAAGACGAACTCGCCGCGTGCGGTCTCGAGCGCAACGAGCGCGGTCGCCGCGGAGTGCTCTTCCGACAGCTGGACGGTGAGCGTGCTGCGGCGCGCGAGGAGCTCTGCGAGCACGGCGGCGATCTCGCGCGGCGAGTGGAGGCGGTAGCGCTCGATGTCCTCGGCGCAGGGTCCGGCCAAAGTCCGGTTCTCGGTCACGGCGTCCTTGCTGCGCCACGGCGCTCGAGCCGCCAGAGCCAGGCGAGCAGCTCGGCCACGGCGGCGTAGAGCTGCGGGGGGATCTCGCGGTCCAGGTCCACCTGCATGAGCAGCGCGACCAGTTCGGGCGATTCGTGGACGTAGACGCCCGCTGCGCGCGCCCGGCGCACGATCTCCTCGGCGACCAGCCCACGGCCGCGGGCGACGACGCGCGGGGCGGGGTCGCCCGCCCCGTAGCGCAGCGCGACCGCCTCGGCGCGCGCCTCAGCCGCCATCGCCGGCGACCTCGAGCCGTACGAGCGCGAGCGAGGCGCGCGCAAGCGCCTCGCCCAGTTCGGCCTCGCCGGCAAGAAGCGCACGGCGCGCCGCAGGCTGCGCCGCGTGTGCCTCGATCCGCACGCAGCCGCCGGCAAGGCGCAGCGTGAAAGCGAGCGCACCGAGCACGGGAAGTTCGAGGCGAAGCGTTGCGCACCATCGCTCGGCGCCTTCTGCACCGGGCGGCGAGCGCGGTGCCGCCTCGCGGCCGATCGCAAGGGTGGCGCGCCGGCCCGGCCAGGGCTCGAGCGGCACGACCGCGATCCCGGTCGCAAGCGTCGCAAGCTGCTCGCGCACGATTGCCTCGAGGCCGCTCGGCAGCCCGCCGGGTGCGGCGGGCTGCACGGTCGTAGCGACGCTGGGCCGCGCGAGCCGAGCGCCCTCGCCGGGATCGGTCTCGGGTGCGCGGAAGCGCGCCTGCGGCTCCGCGCGCAGGCGCGCCATCGGAAATTCGCCGCGCAGCCAGGAAGCGAGGTGCGATTCGTAGAAGAGGCCGCTACGGCCGACCGCCTCGCGCAAGCCCTCGGCCGGCGGTGCCGCCGGGAAGGTGCGAGAGAACCTGAGCGGCTCGAGCGCCCCGGCGCGCTGTTCGCCGCGCAAGGCGCTCGCACCGACTTCCGCAAGGAGCCGAGCAAGCCGGCCGATGCGCGGCGGGGCTGAGGTGGCGCTTTCGCCAGGCACCGTTTCCCGACTCGTAGCCGCCTCGGCAAGGGTCGCGCGCGCGAGAGGAGACGCCCGCCGCGCCTGTGCGACGGCGGTCTCGCATCCTGGGGTGGACGCCGACGGGAGGGCAGGCCGAGGCTTCGGGCACGCCTCGGCGGCGAGCCGACCGAGCGCGGCCTCGAGGGCACATTTCGCTCCGGCGACGAGCGCTTTTGCGCTCAGTGCGTCCATCCGCTCGCGTATTCGTCGCAGCCGTCCGGTCGCGGCTCCTTTTCCGGCGCGGGCTCCGGGAGCGGGTGCCGGCGCGGTCCCTGCGGCCGGTGGGAATCGCGTTCGCGCCGACCCGGAAGCGCGGGCACGCGCGGCACCGGCTGGGGAGGAATCGGAAAAGGGTCGGCGGCGCGCACGGCGCCTCGCTCACTCGGCGGTGCCGTAGCGCTCGCGCATACGCCTGCCCGCGTCGAAGTGCGCAATGAGCGCGCTCAGTCGAGCCAGTTCCGGCTGCAGCCGGTCGCGGATCTCGGCGTCGTCGGCGAGCACCTGGCGGAGTAGTTCGCGCTTACGCGTGCGGCCGGCTTCGTCGAGCCCGGCATCGGGTGCGCTGCGCAGCCGCGCAAGGAGCGCCGCGCAGGCGGCCTCGGCGTCGAACAGCGCCTCCCAATCGCTGCGCCGGGCCGCCTCGCGCATGCGCGCGCTTTCGCGCGCCAGCGCCTCGTAGATCGCGAGCGGGTCAGCCACCTGCGCCCTCCGCCGCGCCGATCGCCGCCCACGCATCGCGGATCTCGCCGAGCAGGCGGGCGACCTCGTCGCACCCCTCGGGGTCGTTGCGCATGCTCGCAAGGAGCAGCCGGCGCGTCATGTACGCGTACAGGTCCTTCAGCCGACCGGCAAGCTCGCCACCGGCGCGTTCATCGAGGCTTGCGATGAGGCCCTCCTCGAGGATCTGGATCGCCCTTCCGATCGCCGCACCCTTGGTCGCGACGTCGCGCGCGCGCATGCGCTCGGCCGCCCGCCGCACGGCGGCAAGCGCCGCTTCGAGCATGAGCAACACCAGTCGGTGAGGGTCCGCCCCCTCGACGTCGGTGTGGGCCTGCACCGCAGCGTACGCGCGGCTTGCGTGGAGCGTCGCGTTCATGTGTTTCGGCAGCCCCGGGCCCGCGTGCCGACCGGGCACAGGACGCCATCCCCGTGGGTTCACGGCCGCGGCCGGCGGATCTTGAGGCCCGCGCGCAGGCTAGGCCATGCGGCCAGCGCCGCATCGTGCGAAAAACCGCCCCGCGCGCGTCCTGCTCGGGCGGCATCGTGAAAGAATTTGAAACGACGTAGGCCGATTCCCTACCGCGCGCGTCGGTGGCCGCCGCACGCGCCGGCGCGGCGAGCGCCCGATGGTGATTTTCGGCCTTTGCGCCGAAGATGGCACCGCCTTTTTTTCACGAACCTGAGGGGAAAAGCCGCCATGAACGCAGACCAGCTCCGCGAGGAGATCCGCGAGACGAACCTCGCCTATCTGATGCTCGCGCAGCACATGCTGCGCGCCGACCGCGCCGAGGCGCTCTACCGGCTCGGCATCGACGAGGAAATCGCCGAAGCGCTCGCATCGCTCACCCCGGCCCAGCTGCTGCGCCTCGCTTCCTCGAGCACCCTTGTCTGCCGCATGCGCAGCGACGACCGCCTGCTCTGGAATCTGCTCGCCGGGCATGCGCGCACGGGCTCGGTGGCCTCGGCGCTGCACGCCTCGATCCTCGCGGCGGGGGCGGCTGCACCCGCCGCGGCCTGAGGCCTCGCCCGTGGGCCGCAGCCTGCGCGCGGAGGCGCGCGACATCCGCATCGCCTCGGAGCTGATCCGGCTCGGGGCGCGCTTGCAGGTGCTCGAGGCGGAAACCTCGCTCTCGCGCGCCCGGCTGCTCGCCCTGTACAAGGAAGTGGCGGGCCGCTCGCCCGCGAAGGGGATGCTGCCTTTCTCGACCGACTGGTTCATGAGCTGGCAGCGCAACGTGCACGCCTCCTTGTTCATGAACATCCACCGGGCGCTCATCAAGGCGAGCGCGATCGACGAGGCCGAGGCGCTCATCGCGGCCTACCGCATCTACCGCGAGCAAGTCGACATCCTGCGGCTGGAGCCGGTGCTCAGCGTCACGCGCGCTTGGCGGCTGCTCCGGTTCTTCGACGCCGGGATGCTGACGCTCGCCACCTGCCGGCGCTGCCGCGGACAGTTCGTCGCCGACCGCTACGACCTCCTGCGCGACTACGTCTGCGGCCTCTGCCACATGCCCTCGCGCGCCGGCAAGGGCCGCGCGGTGCTGCGCGCCGAGGCCGGCGCGCACTGAGCCGGCCCCCTGGCCGTAAAGAATCGGGCGCCGCGGCCGTAAACCCCGCGCAGGCGCCCGCGCTGCGGCGCGGGGAGCCGTTTCGCGAGGGTGACGGACCGCTGCCGTGCTGGTGATCGTCGGCTACGTGATCGTGCTCGCCTCCGTCTTCGGGGGCTTTGCGCTGGCCGGCGGTCACCTCGGGGCGATGTTCCAACCGGTCGAGCTGCTCATCATCGGCGGAGCGGCCCTGGGCGCTTTCGTCACCGCCAACCCCCCCAAGGCGCTGAAAGCAACGCTGCGCGCCCTGCCCACAGTGCTCAAGGGCACGCGCTACACGAAGGCGATGTACATGGATCTGATGGCCATGCTCTACGAGGTGCTGCAGAAGGTGCGCAAAGAAGGGCTGATGGCGATCGAGCGCGACATCGAAAAGCCCGAGGAGAGCCCGATCTTCAGCAAGTACCCGGCGCTGCTCGCCGACCACCACCTGGTCGAGTTCCTCACCGATTACCTGCGGCTCATGGTGAGCGGGAATCTGAATCCGCTCGAGATCGAGACCCTCATGGACAGCGAAATCGAGACGCACCACCATGAGGCGGCGGCGCCGGGCCACGCGCTGCAGCGCATGGCCGACGGGCTTCCCGCCTTCGGCATCGTCGCCGCCGTGATGGGGGTGGTGCATACGATGGCCTCGGTCGGGCTGCCGCCCTCGGAGCTCGGGATGCTGATCGCGCACGCGCTCGTGGGCACTTTCCTCGGCATCCTGCTCGCCTACGGCTTCGTCGCACCGCTGGCGAACCTCGTCGACCAGAAGGCGGCCGAAGCGACCAAGATGCTCCAGTGCATGAAGGTGACGCTGCTCGCGAGCCTGAACGGCTACGCGCCGGCGCTGGCCGTCGAGTTCGGCCGCAAGGTGCTCTATTCGACCGAGCGGCCAAGCTTCATCGAGCTCGAGGATCACGTCAAACAGCGCCGCAAGTGACGCGCCATGCCCCGCCCCGACGCCGCCGCCAAACCGATCATCGTCCGCCGCCCGAAAAAGCACCTGCACGGGCACCACGGCGGTGCCTGGAAGATCGCCTACGCCGATTTCGTGACGGCGATGATGGCCTTCTTCCTGCTCATGTGGCTGCTCGGCTCCACGGCGAAGGGCGACCTCGAGGGCATTGCCGAGTACTTCCGCACGCCGCTCAAGGTGGCCCTCTTCGGCGGTTCGGGTGCCGGCGACGCCTCGAGCGTGATCAAGGGGGGCGGCGCCGACCTCACGCGCCGGCAGGGACAGGTCAAAGAGGGCGAAGCGCCGCCCGAGAAAAAGACCATCAACCTGCAGGCGGCGCGCGAGGAGCTCGCGCGGCGCGAGCGCGAGACGCTGCGCGAGCTGCGCGCTCGACTCGAAGGTCTGCTCGAGGCAAACGCGGTGCTGCGCCAGTTCCGCAACCAGATCCGCATCGACATCACGAGCGAGGGACTGCGCGTGCAGATCGTCGACGAGCAGAGCCGGCCGATGTTCGACCTCGGTTCGGCGCAACTGAAGGATTACGCGCGCGAGATCCTGCGCAGCCTCGCGCCGGTGCTCAACGGCGTGCCGAACCGCATCGCGCTTTCCGGGCACACCGACGCGGCGCCCTACCTGAACGGCGAGCGCGGCTACTCGAACTGGGAGCTGTCGGCCGACCGCGCGAACGCCTCGCGCCGCGAGCTCGTCGCCGGCGGCCTCGAGGACCGCAAGATCGTGCGCGTCGTCGGGCTAGCGGCCTCGGCACCGCTTGTGCACGACGATGCGCTGCACCCGAGCAACCGGCGCATCAGTATCGTCGTACTCAATCGCGCGGCCGAGGAGGCGCTCGCCGCCGAGGCCGACAGGGGCGCGAGCACCGAGGCGCATGCGGCCCGCACCGTGCGCGCGGCTGACAGACCGGAACCCGGAAAGAAGGAGTGAGGCCATGGCGACAGCCGACCTGAAGTTCCTGATCGTGGACGACTTTTCGACCATGCGCCGGATCGTGCGCAATCTCCTCAAGGAGCTCGGCTACCACAACGCCGACGAGGCCGAGGACGGGTCGGTGGCGCTCGGCAAGCTGCGCGCGGGCGGCTTCCACTTCGTGATCTCGGACGTCAACATGCCGAACATGAACGGCTTCGAGCTGCTGCGCAGCATCCGCGCCGACGCGCAGCTAAAGGCGCTTCCCGTGCTCATGGTGACGGCCGAGGCGAAGAAGGAGGACATCCTCGCCGCCGCGCAGGCGGGCGCCTCGGGCTACATCGTCAAGCCCTTCACCAAGGCGACGCTCGAAGAGAAGGTCGGCAAGATCCTGCAGAAAATGGGGGTCGCGCCGTGAGCGCGGGGGCCGAGTCGCTGCACTGCGACGCGTGCGGCGCCCCCGGCGACGGCAGACTTTATCGCCGCCTCGGCGAGCTGACGCGCATGCTCCACGATGCGCTGCACGAGCTCGGCTACGACAAGTCGCTCGAGCGCGTCGTGCACGCGCTCCCGGATGCGCGCCAGCGCCTCGCCTACGTCGCCGACGCGACCGCGCGTGCCGCCGACCGCGTGCTCGGTGCGGTCGAGCGCGCGCAAGCGTTGCAGCAGGTCTTCGGCGAGGAGGTGCAGGCGCTCGCGCAGCGCTGGAACGCCGCAGGCGGTGCGCCCGACGCCTCGCTCGTCGAGACCACGCACCGCTTCTTTGCCGCGGTGCCTGCGCGCTGCGCGCGCATGTCCGAGGAGCTGACCGAGATCCTGCTCGCGCAGGACTTCCACGACCTCACCGGCCAGGTCATCCAGAAAATCACGCGCCTTGCGCATGCGATGGAAGAGGAGCTCGTCCGGCTGCTCGTCGAGGCGGCGCCGGCCGAGTTGCGCCGGCCCGCGCCCAGCGAGGGATTCGAGGGGCCGGTGTGCGATGCGCGCGGCCGGAGCGACGTCGTCACCAGTCAGAAACAGGTCGACGAGCTGCTCGAAAGCCTCGGTTTCTGAGGGAAAGGGCGCGACGCGCGCCCGCGCCGCGCAGCCGCGCGAGCGCCCGCCGCTCGCGACGCGCGAGAACCGCGATGTCCGCCTCGAAGGCATCGTCGGCAGGTTCCTCGCCCGCCTCCACGGGCTCAACGAGCGGCCAGCCGCGCGCGAGCGCTTTCTCGTCGCAGGCCCAGGGATCGAAATCGCGCAGGTCCATTGCCGGTTCCTCCTCGCCGCTACGGGCTCACGCTAGCGCGCGCACGCCGGCGCGGCGCGCGAAATAGCGCAGGCGCGCGCGCGCTTTTCTGCCGTCTCGCTGCGCGCTGCGCTTTCCATAATCGGGCGCGATGAGGCAAAGAGCACGGCGTCGAGGCCGCGCCGGCGGCAAGGCGAGCACCGCGCGCTAGGCGATGGAGAACGCGCGCGACGAGGAACGGCAGCTTCCCGCCTCGGAGCGAAAGCTCGCGCAGGCGCGCGAGCGCGGCCAGGTCGCCCGCTCCGCGGAGCTGCCCGCGGCGTTGCTCGTGCTGCTGGGGGCCGGCGCGCTCTGGGTGTGCGCCGACCTCGCCGCGAGCGGATTCGCGCGGCTCGTGCGCGCCGGGCTCGTCTTCGGCGTGCCCGAGGCCTTCGACGGTGCGCGCGCCGTGGCGCGGCTTGCCGAAGCGGCGGCCGAGGCGCTCGTGTGGCTCATCCCCTTCCTTGCCGCGGCCCTCGCCGCGGCGCTTCTGGCGCCCCTTGCGGTGGGAGGCTGGACGTTCTCGGCGCAGGCGCTCGCGCCGGACCCGGCGCGGCTCGATCCGTTCAAGGGGCTTGCGCGCATCTTCTCGCTCGAGGGTGCCATCGCGCTGGCAAAAGCCCTGGCGAAAGCCGGCGCGATCGGCGCGGTACTCGTGCTCGTGCTCTGGGGGCAGCGCGGTGAGCTGGCCGGGCTCCTCGCGCTGCCGGTGGAAAGGGCGGTGCCGGGGGCGGTGGCGCTGCTTGCGCAAGGGGCGTTGGCGGCCGCGCTCGCTTTCGGCGCCATCGCCGCGCTCGATGTGCCGCTGGCCATCTGGCAGCACCGGCGCCGGCTGCGCATGACGCGCGAGGAGCTGCGGCGCGAGCAAAAAGAGACCGAGGGCGATCCGCTGCTCAAGGCGCGCATCCGCAGCATCCAGCGCGAGACCGCGCGCCGGCGCATGATGCAGGCGGTGCCGAAGGCCGACGTCGTCGTCACCAACCCGCTGCACGTCGCCGTCGCCCTGGTCTGGCGCGAGGGCGCGATGCGCGCCCCGCAGGTGGTCGCCAAGGGCCGTGCCCTCCTTGCCGCGCGCATGCGCGAGCTTGCCGTCGGCCACGGCGTGCCGGTGGTCGAGGCACCGCCCCTGGCGCGCGCGCTCGAGCGGCACGTCGCCGTCGGCGCCGAGGTGCCGCAGGCGCTCTACGGCGCGGTGGCGCAGGTGCTCGCCTACGTCTACCAGCTGCGCGCGGCGCGCGCGCGCGGCGGCGCCGCGCCGAGGCCGCCCGCGCCCGAGGTTCCCGCCGAACTGGATCCCGGCCGATGAACGCGCTCGCCCTGGCGATCGGCCGCATCGGTGTCTCGGGCCTCGCGGCGCCGGTGCTCGTCGTGCTGGTGCTGGCGATGATGATCCTGCCGCTGCCGCCGTTCCTGCTCGACCTGCTTTTCACCTTCAACATCGCGGTGGCGATGGTGGTGCTGCTCGCCGCCGTGCACACGCTGCGCCCGCTCGACCTCGCGGCGTTCCCGACCGTGCTCCTCGTCACCACGCTGCTGCGGCTGTCGCTCAACGTCGCCTCGACCCGCGTCGTGCTGCTGCACGGCCACACCGGCACCGACGCCGCGGGCAAGGTGATCGAGGCCTTCGGCACGTTCCTCGTCGGCGGCAACTTCGCCGCCGGGCTGGTCGTGTTCCTGATCCTGGTGGTGATCAACTTCGTCGTCATCACCAAGGGCGCGGGCCGCATCGCCGAGGTGAGCGCGCGCTTCACGCTCGACGCGATGCCCGGCAAGCAGATGGCGATCGACGCGGACCTGAACGCGGGGCTGATCGGCGAGGCCGAGGCGCGCCGCCGTCGCGCCGAGATCGCGCAGGAGGCCGATTTCTACGGGGCCATGGACGGTGCGTCCAAGTTCGTGCGCGGGGACGCGATCGCCGGCATCCTGATCCTCGCCATCAACGTCGCGGGCGGGCTCGCGATCGGCGTGCTGCAGCACGACCTGCCCCTTGCCGTCGCGGCCGACCGCTACCTCGTGCTCGCCGTTGGCGACGGGCTGGTCGCGCAGATCCCGGCGCTCGTCATTTCCACCGCGGCGGGCCTTCTCGTTTCGCGCGTGGCCGGTGCGGGCAGCGAGGGCGAGGACATCGGGCGCCAACTGGCGCGCCAGCTCTTCACCTCGCCGCAGTCGCTCGCGATCACCGCGGCGGTGCTGGCGCTGCTCGGTGCCATCCCCGGCATGCCCAACGCCGCCTTTCTCGCCTTTGCCGCCGTTGCCGGCGCCGGAGCCTGGGGCTTGCACAGCCGGCGCGTGCGGGCAGCCGCACCGCAAGCCGCACCGGCACCGGCCCCGGAGGCGACGGAGCTGAGCTGGGACGACGTCGTGCCGGTGGACGTGCTCGGGCTCGAGGTCGGCTACCGGCTCGTGCCGCTCGTCGACCGCGCGCAGGGGGGCGAGCTGCTCAGGCGCATCCGGGGCGTGCGGCGCAAGTTCGCGCAGGAAGTCGGCTTCCTGCCGGCGGCCGTGCACATCCGCGACAACCTGGAATTGCGCCCGGGCGGCTACCGCGTGCTGCTCAAGGGCGTGGTCGTCGCCGAGGGTGAGGTGCATCCCGGTCAGTACCTGGCGATCGATCCGGGCGGCGTGCAGGGGACGCTCGCGGGCACGCCCGTGCGCGACCCGGCCTTCGGCCTGCCGGCGATGTGGATCGATGCGGCGCAGCGCGAGAGCGCGCTCGCACAAGGCTGGACGGTGGTCGACGCAAGCTCGGTCGTGGCGACGCACGTCTCGCAAGTGCTCTACGCGCACGCGGCGGCGCTCCTTGGCCGCGCCGAGACGCAGGCGCTAATCGACCAGTTCGCGCGCCACGCCCCGAAGCTGGTCGAGGACGTGGTGCCCAAGGTCGTTGCGCTCGCCACCGTGCAGCGCGTGCTGCAGAACCTGCTCGAAGAGGGGCTGCACGTGCGCGATCTGCGCACCATCCTCGAGACGCTCGCCGAGCAGGCCGGGCGCAGCACCGACCCGGCCGAGCTGACCACCGCGGTGCGCGTTGCGCTCGGCCCCTCGATCGCGCAGCAGGTGTTCGGAGCCGGGCGCGAAGTGCAAGTGATCGCGCTCGAGCCGGAACTCGAGCGCCTGCTCGCCCAGAGCTTCGCCGCAGGAGAAGCGCTCGAGCCGGGGCTGGCCGAGGTCCTTGCGCGCAGCGCGGCGGCGGCGGCCGAGCGGCTCGAGAGCCTCGGCCAGCCGCCCGTGCTCGTCGTCGAGGACCGCCTGCGCGCGCCGCTCGCGCGCCTGCTGCGGCGCGCCCTGCCGCGGCTGCGCGTGCTCGCGCATGGCGAGCTGCCGGGTGAGCGGATCGTGCGCGTGCTGCAGACGCTGGGGGCTGCGTCATGAACACCGCGGCCGAGTCGCGTCCGCTGCGTTTCACCGGCGCGAACGCCCGCGAGGCGCTTGCGCGCGCGCGCGAGGCGCTCGGCCCGGATGCGCTCGTTCTGGCCAACCGCCGCACCGCTTGCGGCGTCGAAGTGCTCGCCATCGCGCCCCAGGCGATCGAGCGGCTGGCGCAGGGCGAGCCGGACGCGACCGCGCAGGCGACCGCGGCGCTCGCCGAACTGCGCGCGCTGGCGGCGCGCATCGCCGCGCAGCTCGACCGGCTCGCCTGGGCCGAGGAGGCGCGGCGCCGGCCGCTCGCGGCGCGCCTCGCCGGGTGGCTCGTGCAGGCGGGTTTCGGCGAGGCGCTCGTGCGCGCGCTGCTCGCGCGCCTGCCCGACGATTACGGCGAAGAGCGCGCGCGCAGCTGGGTGGCGGCCGCGCTCGCGCGCAACCTGCGCGTCGTCGCCGAAGGCGAGGATCCGGTCGGCCGGGGCGGCGTCTACGCGCTCGTCGGTCCGACTGGCGTGGGCAAGACCACGACCGTCGCCAAGCTCGCCGCGCGCCAGGTGGTGCGGCACGGGGCGGCTTCGCTCGGATTGGTCACCTGCGACGGCTACCGCATCGGCGCGTACGAGCAGCTGCGCGCCTACGCGCGCATCCTCGGCGTTCCGGTGTACGCGGCGCACGACGAGGCCGAGCTTGCGCACGCCCTTGCCGCGCTCGAGGGACGCAGGCTCGTGCTGATCGACACGGTGGGCGTGGGCCAACGCGACGCCGAGCTCGGCGAGCGCCTCGCGCCGCTTGCCGGAGCGCCGGTCGCGCGCCTGCTCGTGCTGTCGGCAAGCGCGGATGCGGCCGCGCTCGAGGAGTCGGTGAACGCTTTCGGCGGCAGCCGCTGTAGCGGCGCGGTGCTCACCAAGGTGGACGAGGCGGCGCGCCTCGGCGTCGCGCTCGATGTGCTGCTGCGCCACCGGCTCGCGCTCGTCGCGGTGGCCAATGGCCAGCGGGTGCCCGAGGACCTGCACCCGGCGCACGCGGGCTGGCTGGTCGACCGGGCGCTGCGCGGCGCGCCGGCCGGCGCGCCGGCGTGCGCCGCCGAGCCGGCGCTCGAGGGCTTGGCGTGAGGGGCACGAGCGATCAGGCCGAAGGGCTGCGGCGGCTGCTTGCGCCGGCGCGTACGCGCGCCCTCGCGCTCGACACGACGGCGCTGCCCCTGTCGGCGGGCCGCGCGGTGGTCGCGCTCGCGAGCGCCTGCGCCGCCGCCGGCCGCGACGTGCTCGTGCTCGATGCGGGCCGCGGCGAGGTCGCGGGCGCGCTCTCGCTCACCTGGCGCCACGGGCTCGCTGACGTCCTTGCCGGGCGCTGCCGGGCCGCGGATGCGGTGCTGGCCACGCCGGCGGGCTTTCGGCTGCTGCCGGCGGGGCGGCTGTCGTCTCCGCTCGAGGCGAAGGACCTCGGGCGTGCGCTTGCCGAGCTCGCCGAGGCTCCGACACTCGTGCTCGTGCATTGTGGCGGGGCGCAGGAGCCACTGCTGCGCATCGCCGCCGCAGGCGAACTGCTCCTCGTCGCCGGCAGTGGAGCCGAGTCGCTCACGCGCGTCTACGCGCGCATCAAGGAGCTTGCGCGGCGCGAAGGGCGGCGCTCGTTCCGGCTCCTCGTCTGCGGCGCAAAAGAGGCCGAGGCGCGGCGGGCGCAGCAGGCGGTGGCGCGCACCGCGCTCAGCTACGCCGGCGCGGCGGTCGGCTTCGGCGGCTCGGTGCGCGCGGGCAGCGCGCCGCTTGGCGAGGATTGGCTGCGCGTTGCGCACGCGCTCGAGGGCTGGCGGCTCGCCGAGCTCGGCCCGCGGCCTTGCGCGGAGGCCGTCGGTGTATACGCGTAGCGGCACGCTCGAGCGCGACGAGGCCATCCGGCGCTACCTGCCGCTCGTGCGGCGCATGGCGCACCATCTGCTGGCACGGCTGCCCGCGAGCGTCGAGCTCGACGACATCGTGCAGGCGGGCGTGATCGGCCTCATGGACGCCCTGGCGCGCTACCAGGACACGCACGGGGCGCAATTCGAGACCTACGCCGCGCAGCGCATCCGCGGCGCCATGCTCGACGAGCTGCGCCAGCAGGATTGGCTGCCGCGCGGGGTGCGCAAAGCGCAGCGGCGTATCGACCGGGCGCTCCGCGCGCTCGAACACCGCCTCGGCCGAGCGCCCAGCGAGGCGGAGGTCGCCGCCGAGCTGCGCCTGCCAATCGAGGAATACCGTCGCCTGCTCGAAGAGGCGCACAGCGCGCAGCTCGTCTTCTACGACGAAGGCGAAGCGGACGAGGGCGACGATTTCGTTTCGCGTCGCGTCCCCGACCCCGCGCAGGGTCCCCTCGAGCGGCTGCAAGATCGGCGCTTCCGCGAGGCGCTCGTCGCCGCGATCGAGAAGCTGCCCGAGCGCGAGCGCATGATCATGGGGCTGTACTACGAGCAAGAGATGAACCTGCGCGAGATCGCCGAGATCCTGGGGGTCACCGAGTCGCGCGTCTGCCAGTTGCACAGCCAGGCGATCGCAAGGCTGCGCGCAAGGCTGAAGGACTGGTAGGGGGCCCCTGCGACCCGGTCGCGCCTCTCGCGCACGCGCTCCGGGCGGGCTGCGCCGGGTGGCGAAATCGGTGTACAGTGTCCCGTCTCAAGCATTGCCGCCTGCAGCCGTAATGGTGCGTAAATCCCGACGTCTGCCCGCCCGATGACCTCGCCCAAGACCGACGTCGTCCTCATCGAGGACAATCCGAACGACGCCGAACTGGCGCTGCGGTCGCTGCGCAACTACGTGCCGCGCGACCGGCTGCTTCTGCTCGAAGACGGGGCAAAAGCGCTCGATTACTTCTTCGGTCCACTGGGTGGGGCGAGCGGCCACGTGCCGCTGCCGAAGGTGGTGCTCCTCGACCTCAAGCTGCCCAAGGTGAGCGGCTTCGAGGTTCTGGGTCAGCTCAAGTCCGACGAGCGCACGCGCATCGTTCCGGTCGTCGTCATCAGTTCCTCGAGCGAGGAGCGCGACATCCGGGAGAGCTACCGCCTGGGAGCGAACAGCTACCTCGTCAAGCCGGTCGGCTTCGACGAGTACGCGAGCGTACTCACCGAGGTGGGCCGCTACTGGGGCGTGCTCAACCGGTCGGTCGAGTCGAAATCCTGAGGGCCGCGCGCTAGCCCTCGCCGAGCGCGCGCGCGCGCAGGAACGGCCGCGCCGCCCCGTCCGGGCCGTAGCCGGCTGCAAGGAGCGCACCGAGCGCGGCTAGGCGCGCGCGCGCATGGCGCTCGAGCGCCGCGACGAGCCGGCCGTTTCCCTCGTTGAGCGCGCGCGCGCGGCGTGCAAGCGCGGCAAGCTTCGCCGCCCCAGGCGCGCGTGCGCGCGCACCGAGTGCGCGCCAACCGCCGCTCAGCCGCTCGAGTTCGGCGGCAAGGCTTTCCTTGCGCGCGGCAAGCTCGGCGAGGCGCGACGCGTCGTGGCGCCCAAGCGCCTCGCGCTCCTGCTCGAGGAGCGAAACGAAGCGCTCGAGCGCCGCACAAAGCGGCGCTGCAGGGTCCGTCGCAGGCTGCGCGCTGGTTTCGGTCTCGAGAGAGCGCATCGGCTGCTCACGCGGCCGCTTTCTTCAACTGGAGGATTGCCGTCCCCACCTCCATCGAGGCCTGCGAGAAAGGCGTTCCGTTGCCAAGCGCCTGCTCGGCCTGATCGTATTGCCCGAGGTTGATGAGCCGCGCGACCTTGCCCGCCTCAATGTGGAAAGCCTTGTGCCGCTGCACCACGACCGCGAACTCGGGCCGCGCACCGTGGCGGGCCCTGCCTTCGCCGTGCAGCCACTGGCCGAGCGCGCAGCGGTTGTCGACCGAGATCGTGTCCACGTCCATGCGCTCGCGCTTTGCGATCGCGCTGCGAAACTTGACCTTCCACTCCGCGTGCCTTTGGATGGCTTCATCGAGATTCACTGCACGTCCTCCTTGCTCACAATTCGTCTACCCTGGCCAAGAGGCGCGCTCAGCGCCGCTCGGCAAGCAGGCGTTTCATCGCCTCGATCAGGCGGTCTGCGACCACGCCCGCATTCACCCGGAAGCGCCCCTCCCGGATCGCTTCCTTGAGTTCCTGGACCCGGGCTGCGTCGAAAGGCTGGCCGGCGCTCAGTTCCGATTCGAGCAGGTGCAGCCGGCCTGCGAGTTCCGAGAGGCTGACGCTCTCGGTCGCCGGACCCCCCGGCGCAGGCCCTTTGGCCTCGGTGCGCGGCGCGCCCTGACGCTCGGCCCGCACCGGATCGGTCACACCGTTGATTTTCATGGCCTTTCTCCTGTACCTCGAGCTCCGGGCGCTCTCGCTCCCACGGGATTACGGCACGGGCCGCCTCGACTTGAGCCTCCTCAGTCCGAGACCTCGACCAGTCGGCCGCCGCGGGCGGTGCCCGTGAGCGTGCGGCCCGAGGCGGTTTGCACCCGCACTGCGCCGCCCTCGGCGGCGGAAGCGAGCGCCCGCCCTTCGGTCGAGACGGTGAAACCATGGCCGGCATAGACGATGCGCACGGCATCGCCTGCGGCGACAGCCGGCCGGGCAGCGAGCAAGTCGGCTCGCAGCGGTTCGCCCGGTCTGAGCGGCCGCCGCAGCGTTTTCCCGGGAATCTGCGCAGGGTCCGCGACGAGCTGCCCCGGTGCCTCGCGCGTCAGTTCGACCTCCTCCAGGCGCACGTCGCCGGAAGTGAGCTCGAGTCCGGCGGCAAGGGGGCGTGCGGCGACGAGCGCGGGTCCCCAGAGGCGCACCTGCACCGGCAGGTAGTGCGTGGAAGCGCTTGCGCCTTGGCCGCAGCGCACACCCACCCAGCTCCGCCCCCACAGGCGCGCGCCCTGCGGCAGGAAGGGCTCGAGCCGCTCGCAGCGCGAAAGGTCGATGCGCGCATCGAGCGCGCCGACCTCGATTTCGACGCGGGCGGCAAGGCCGGCCGCCTCGCGCTCGAGCAGCAGCCGGAGGCGTTCGCCCGCGTCGGCGCGCGCGCCGCCGGCTGCGGCCAGCGCGGCGGCAAGAACGGAGGCGAGCGGAATCATGGGCGAAACCATAGGCCGGTCGCGCACGCGCGCGGGCGCCGAAAAGCGCGCGTGTGTGTGCGCTTTTCGGCGCATGGGAGCGGCAGGCCCGCGTGCACCATGTGCGCCATGATCGAACGGCTCCAGCACGCGCTCCGTCCGCAGGCCGAGGCGCTCGCGCTGCGGGCAAAGCACCAGGAGATCCTCGCCGGCAACCTGGCCAACGCCGACACGCCGGGTTACCGGGCCGTGGACTTCGATTTTGCGCGCGCGCTCGAGGCCGCGCTCGCCGCGCGCAAGGGGGCAAGCGCGCCGCGGCTCGAGCAGACCCCGGCGGTGCAGCCGGCCGCCGACGGCAACACCGTCGACCTCGACCTCGAGCGCGCCAAATTCGCCGACAACGCGATTCGCTACGAGGCGGCGCTGCGCGCACTGAACGGCCAGCTGCGCACGCTGCTCGACGCGATCAAGGGCTAGTGCATGTCGCTCGGCAAGGTCTACGCCATCGCCGCGAGCGCAGTCGCCGCGCAGGCGCAGCGGCTGAACGCCGTTGCCTCCAACCTCGCCAACGCCGACACCGCCGCCGCGCCGGGCGAAGCCGCGTACCGCGCGCGCCGGGTGGTGTTCGAGGCCGTGCCAGCGCCGGGCGCCGGCGCCGCGGTGCGCGTCGCGCGCGTGCTCGAGGACGCCGCCCCCCCGCGGCGCCAGTACGATCCGCGCCATCCCCTTGCCGACGCGCAGGGCTACCTGACGCTCGCCAACGTCAACGTGGTCGACGAGATGATCGACATGATCGCCGCCTCGCGCGCCTACCAGTCCAACCTCGAAGTCATGAACACCGCGAAGAGCCTGATGCTGAAGACGCTCAACCTCGGGAGCTGACCGTGCAGAGCGCCGCCATCGCCGAAACGGCCGCCCCGGCCGCGCGCGCCTCCGGCGCCGCCGCGGCGCAGGACACCGAAGAGCGGTTCCTGCGGCTGCTCGTGGCCCAGATGCGCAACCAGGATCCGCTCAACCCGCTCGACAACGCGCAGGTGACCGCGCAGATCGCCCAGATCAGCACCGTGCGCGGCATCGAGCGGCTGAACGCGACGCTCGCTGCGCTCGCCGCGTCGATGGCGCTCGCGCGCTGGATCGAGGCCGCGGCGCTCGTCGGCCGCGAAGCGCTCGTCGAGGCGGACGCGCTCGCATGGACGGGCGAGTCGCTGCGCGCCGGGTTTGCGCTCGCCGGGCGCGCCGACCTCGTCACGGTCGAGATTCGCGATGCGGCGGGCGTGCTCGTCGACCGTCGCGAACTCGGCGCGCGCGAGGCCGGGGTGCACGTCTTCGCATGGGACGGCCGCGACGCCGCCGGGGCACCGGTCGCGCCGGGCCGCTACCGCCTCGCGGTGAGCGCTCGGCGCGGCAGCGAGGCGGTCGAGGCCACCGCGCTCGTCGCCGCGCGCGTCGCCGCCGTCGCGCGCGAAGGCGAGACGGTCGTGATCGAGCTTACCGGCCTCGGTCGGCGCGAACTCGCCGCCGTGCGCCAGATTCTGTGAGGAGACAGGCATGAGCTTCCAGCAGGGACTTTCGGGACTGAACGCCGCCGCGAAACAACTCGACGTCATCGGCAACAACGTCGCCAACGCGAACACCGCCGGCTTCAAGGGCTCGATCGCGCAGTTCGGCGACGTGTTCGCCAACGCGGTGGCCGGCGCAAGTGGCAGCCAGATCGGCATCGGCACGAGCCTGACGGCGGTGCTGCCCGTCTTCGGCCAGGGCAACATCACCGTCTCGGTGAACCCGCTCGACATGGCGATCAACGGTCAGGGGTTCTTCCGCGTCTCGACCGGCGGCACGATCAGCTATACGCGCAACGGCCAGTTCAGCCTGGACCGCGAGGGCTACCTCGTCACGCCGGCGGGCGGACGGCTCACCGGCTACCCGGCCGACGCCTCCGGCACGATCGTCGCCTCGACGCCAACCGAGCTGCGCATCTCGACCGCGGCGCTCGCGCCGGCGGCGACGACGGAGGCCCGGATCGAACTCAACCTCGACTCGCGTGCCACTCCCATCGCCGCCGCCTTCGACCCGGACGACACCTCGACCTACCACAGCGCGACTTCGATCGCGGTCTACGACTCGCTCGGCAACGCGCACGCGCTCACCGCCTATTTTGTCAAGACCGCACCGAACAACTGGGACGTGTACGCGGCGCTCAATGGCACGCCCGTGGGCGCGGCGGCGATCGGCACGCTCGCTTTTGCACCCGACGGATCGATCGACACCGGCGCAACCTCGCTGCCCTTCGCGCTCGCGGCGCCGATCACGACCGGTGCGCTCTCGCCGCTCGCCTTCGGCCTGGACTTCAGCGGGAGCACCCAGTTCGGCAGCCCCTTCGGCGTGAGCGCGCTCACGCAGGACGGCTACCCGGCGGGCAAGCTCACCGGCTACGCCATCTCCTCCGACGGCGTGATCCTCGGCCGCTACTCGAACGGCCAGACGCGCGCGCAGGGCCAGATCGTGCTCGCCAACTTCGCCAACCCGCAGGGCCTGCAGCCGATGGGCAACAACCAGTGGGGCGAGACCTCGGCTTCCGGCCAGCCGGTGGTCGGCACGCCCAATAGCGGCAACCTCGGCGTGGTGCAGTCCGGCGCACTCGAGGAATCGACCGTCGACATCACCGAAGAGCTGGTCAAGATGATCACCGCGCAGCGCATCTACCAGGCGAACGCGCAGACGATCAAGACGCAAGACGCGGTCCTGCAGACGATGGTCAACCTGCGCTAGCGCACCTCGAACCGTGGACCGTCTCGCGCACATTGCCGCCTCCGCCGCGCGCGCCCTGGCGCTGCGGCAGGAGGCGGTCGCGCACAACCTCGCCAACGTCTCGACGCCGGGCTTTCGCGCCGAGACCGTGGCGACGCGCGCCGTGCCCTTCGGCGCGCCGGGGCTGGCGACGCGCGTCTTTGCGCTCGAGCTCCTCACCGGCGCGGACAGCACGCCGGGGGCGATCGTGCGCACCGGCCGCGAGCTCGACGTCGCGATCGAGGGGCCAGGCTGGATCGCGGTGCTCGGCCCCGACGGTCGCGAGGCGTACACGCGCAGCGGCAGCCTGCAGGTCGGACCCACCGGGGTGCTCGAGACGCGCGCCGGTCACGCCGTGCTCGGCGAAGGGGGGCCGCTGTCGCTTCCGCCCGAGCACCGCGTCGAGATCGCGCGCGACGGGACGGTGTCCGCCGTGCCGGAGCGGCCACCGCTTGCGGGCGTCGTTCAGGTCGGTCGCATCAAGCTCGTCGATCCGCCCGCGCAGAGCCTCGTGCGCGGCGCCGACGGGTTGTTTCGCCTCTCCGGTGGCGGCGCGGCCGAAGCGGCGCCGCACGTCGCGCTCGCCGCCGGTGCGCTCGAAGGCTCGAACGTGAACGCGCCCGCCGAACTCGTGCGCATGATCGCCCTGGCGCGCCAGTTCGAGCTGCAGATGAAGCTCGTCGCGCACGCCGACGAGAACGCGCGCCGGGCAACGGCGCTGCTCGGCACGAACCCCTAGGAGGACGCGCATGATCCGCTCGCTCTGGATCTCGAAGACCGGGCTGGAAGCCCAACAGACGAACCTCGACGTCATCGCCAACAACCTCGCCAACGTGCAGACGAACGGCTTCAAGCGTTCGCGTGCGGTGTTCGAGGACCTGCTCTACCAGACGCTGCGCGCCCCCGGGGCGCAGTCCTCGCAGGCGACGCAGCTGCCCTCGGGCCTGCACATCGGCACCGGCGTGCGCCCGGTGGCCACCGCGCGCATCCACACGCAGGGCAACCTGCAGCAGACGGGCAATCCCCTCGACGTGGCGATCAACGGGCAGGGTTTCTTCCAGGTGCAGCTGCCCGATGGCACGAGCGCCTACACGCGCGACGGCGCTTTCCACCTCGACGCGCAGGGCCAGATCGTCAACTCGAACGGCTTTCCGCTCGCCCCCACCCTCACGGTGCCGGCGAACGCGCTCGCCGTGACGATCGCGCAGGATGGCGTGGTCACCGTCACGCAGGCGGGCAATCCGCAGCCGGTGCAGATCGGACAGATCCAGCTGGCCAACTTCATCAACCCGGCGGGGCTCCAGCCGATCGGGCAGAACCTGTACCTCGAGACCGCGGCCTCGGGCACGCCGACGACCGGCACTCCGGGCTCGAACGGCCTCGGTTTGCTCAACCAGGGCTACGTCGAAGCGAGCAACGTGAACGTGGTCGAGGAGCTGGTCAACATGATCCAGGCGCAGCGTGCTTTCGAGATCAACTCGCGCGCGATCCAGGTCTCCGACCAGATGCTGCAGAGGCTCGCGCAGCTGTGATGCGCCGCGCCGCCGTCACGGTCCTCGCTGCGCTGTGCGCCGCGTGCGCCGCTCCGCGCGTGGAGGTGCGCGAGCCGACGAGCGCGCGGCCCGCGGCGGCGCCCGCCGAGGCGGCGCGCGAGCCGGGCGCGATCTACCGGGCCGGGTCGTACCGACCGCTGTTCGAGGACCGGCGCGCGCGCTACGTCGGCGACACCCTCACGATCGTCATCGCCGAGAGGGTGAGCGCCACGCAGAAAAACGCGACCGTGGTCGCGCGCGGCGCCGAGGTGAAAGCCGAGATTCCCACGTTCAACGTGCCGCTCGTCAACAACGTGCCGGTCGTCAAGGGTTACCACAACCGCATGGCGGGCACCGCGATCGAGGGCTCCTCCTCGAACCGGCTCGACGCCAAAGGCGAGACGAGCGCGTCCAACGTCTTCTCCGGCACGATCACGGTGACCGTGGTCGAGGTGCTTGCCAACGGCAACCTCGTCGTCGCGGGCGAAAAACAGCTCGGCACGAACCGCGAGAAGGAAGTGCTGCGTTTCTCCGGCGTCGTGAATCCGGCGACGATCGTCGGCAACACGGTCAGCTCGACCCAGGTCGCCGACGCCCGGCTCGAATACCGCGGCGAGGGCGCGCTCGACTCGGCGCAGGTGATGGGATGGCTGGCACGGTTCTTCCTGAGCGTGCTGCCGTTCTAGCGCGCAGCGTGGCGCTCGCCCTGGCGCTTGCGCTCGCGGCGCTCGGCGCGCACGCCGAGCGCATCAAGGATCTCGCCTCATGGCACGGCGCGCGGCCCAATCCGCTCGTCGGCTATGGCCTGGTCGTCGGCCTCGATGGCACCGGCGACCAGACCACGCAGACGCCGTTCACCGTGCAAAGCCTCGTGACGATGCTCGCCCAGATGGGTGTGCAGCTGCCGCCGGGGATGAACCTGCAGCTGCGCAACGTCGCGGCGGTGATGGTGACGGCGACGCTCCCGGCCTTCGCGCGCCCGGGCCAGACGCTCGACGTGACGGTCAGTTCGCTCGGCAACGCCAAAAGCCTGCGCGGCGGCACGCTGCTGCTGACGCCGCTGCGCGGCGCCGACGGCGAGATCTACGCGATGGCGCAGGGCAACGTGGTCGTCGGTGGCGCAGGCGCGGCCGCGGGCGGTGCGCGCGCGCAGGTCAACCAGCTCAACGCGGGGCGCATCCCCTCGGGTGCGACCGTCGAACGCGCGGTCGCGGTGCCCCTGGGGGCCGACGGGCGCCTGCGGCTCGAACTGCACGCCTCCGACTTCGAGACCGCGCGCCGCGTGGCGCAGGCCGTGAACGCGCGCTTCGGCCCGGTTGCGCGCGCGCTCGATGCGCGCGCGATCGAGGTTGCCGCGCCCGCCGACGAGAGCACGCGCGTCGCCTTTCTCGCCGAGCTGGAGAACCTGGAGGTGGAGGTCGGCGTCGCGCCGGCCCGGGTGGTGATCAACGCGCGCACCGGGTCGGTGGTGATGAACCGGGCGGTGCGGCTCGAGCCGGCGGCGGTTGCGCACGGCAACCTCGCGGTCACCGTCACCGCCACGCCGCAGGTGAGCCAGCCGGCGCCGCTCTCGTTCGGGCAGACGGTGGTGACGCAGCAGACCGACATCCAGATTCGGCAGGATCGCGGCGAGCTCATCCACCTGGAAGGAGGCGCGAACCTGGCCGACGTGGTGCGGGCGCTCAACCTCATGGGCGCGACGCCGCAGGATCTGCTCTCGATCCTGCAGGCGCTCAAGGCGGCGGGCAGCCTGCGCGCCGAACTGGAGGTGATCTGATGCAGTTCTCGCCGGTCGATCCCGCGCTGGCGGCGCTCGAGCAGAGCGCGCGCACGCAGCCGCAGCGCGCGCTGCGCGAGGCGGCGCGCGAGTTCGAGAAGGTGTTCGTCCAGATGCTGCTCAAAAGCCTGCGCGAGGCGAGCCCCCGCTTCGACCCGCTCGCGAGCGGCGCGGAGCGCCTCTTCCAGGACCTGCTCGATCGCGAGTGGGCCGAACTCGTCGCGCGCCGCGGCGTCGGCCTTGCGCCGCTCGTCGAACGGCAACTGGCGCGCAACCTGCGCGCTCCCGCCCCCGCTCAAGAAAGCCCGCCCGCCGCCGTAACCGAGGAGCGGGCGCAGGTCTTTCTCCGCACCATGAGCGAACCGGCGAAAGCGGCGGCGCGGGCGACGGGGCTTCCGCCGGCCTTCGTCCTCGGGCAGGCGGCGCTCGAATCGGGCTGGGGGGCGCACGAGCCGCGCTTTGCCGACGGCCGGCGCTCGCACAACGTCTTCGGCATCAAGGCCGGAGCGGGTTGGCGCGGCCCGGTGGTCGAGGCCGTCACCACCGAATACGTGAACGGCGTGGCCGAGCGCCGGGTCGAGCGTTTCCGCGCCTACGGTTCCTACGCCGAAGCCTTCGCCGACTGGGCGCGGTTGATCGGCGCATCGCGGCGCTACGCCGCGGCGCTCACCGAGCGCAGCGAACCGGTGCGCTACGCCGCGGCGCTCGCGCGCGCCGGCTACGCCACCGATCCGCGCTACGCGGACAAACTCGCGCGCGCGATCGACCGCGTGCAGCGGAGCCTCGCGTGACCAGTTCCATCTTCGGCGTGGCGACGAGCGCGCTCACCGCCGCGCGCGCCGCGCTCACCACGACCACGCACAACATCGCGAACGTCCACACCGAGGGCTACACGCGCCAGCGCGTGCTGCTCACGACGCCGATGCCGAGCTTCACGGGCGCCGGCTTCATCGGCGCCGGCGTCTCGGTCGAGACGGTGCGCCGCCTCTACAGCGAGGTGCTCGAGGTGCAGCGGCGCGACGCCGCCTCGCAGGCCGCCGGCGCGGCGATGCTCGCGCGCCAACTCGCCGCGCTCGACGATCTGCTCGCCGATCCGCTGGCGGGGCTCGCCCCGGCGCTCGTCGGCTTTTTCGAGGCGGTGCATGCGGTGGCGGCAAGCCCCGCGGACCCTGCAGCGCGCCAGGCTTTCCTTGCCCGGTCCGCGGCGCTCGCAACCCGCTTCCGCGACCTCGATGCACGGCTTGTCGCCCTGCGCGACAGCGCAAACCGCCGCCTGGAGGCGGCCGCCGCGAGCGTGAACGCCTACGCTGTCGAAGTCGCACAGCTCAACCGGCGCATTCTCGAGAGCGGCTCGCAGAGCGGCCAGACGCACGCGCCGAACGACCTGCTCGATCGCCGTGACGCGCTGCTTGCGCAGATCGGCCGCTACGCGGCAGTGAGCGCGGTCGCGCAGCCCGACGGCACCTTGAACCTTTTCCTCTCGAGCGGGCAGGCGCTCGTCGTGGGCGGGCAGGCGTACGCGCTGGAGGTCTTCCGGGACCCCGAGTCGCCCGAGGACTACGCCGTCGGACTTCGCACCGGCGCGGTCACACTGGCGCTGCGCTCGGCCGACATCGCCGGCGGCGAGATCGCGGGACTGGTCGAATTTCGCGACGACGCACTGGCGCAGGCGCGGCGCGCGCTCGGGCGCATCGCCGTCTCCCTGGCCGCGGAGGTGAACGCGCAGCACCGGCTCGGCCTCGACCTGCACGGCGAGCCGGGCGGCGAGCTCTACGCGGTCGGTGCGCCGCGCGCGGTCGCGCGCGCCTCGAATGCCGGCGACGCGCAGCTTGCGGCGAGCGTGGCCGTCCCATCGGCCCTCCGCCCGAGCGCCTACCGGCTCACCTGGGACGGCGCGGCGTGGCAGATCGTGCGGCTCGCCGACGGGGCAAGTTGGAGCGCGGCCGCGCTTCCGCAGACGGTCGACGGCGTGGAGATCGCGCTTGCCGCAGGTACGCCCGCCGCGGGCGATAGCTTTCGCATCGAGCCGACGCTTGACGCAGCCGGGACGTTCGCGCTACGCCTGTCGGAGGCCGCGCGCGTGGCCGCGGCCGTGCCCGTGCGCGCGGCAAGCCGCGCCGCGAACGCAGGCAGCGCAGCGGTCGCCACGCTCGAGGTGCTCGCCTCGCCCGGCGGCGGCTTTCCCGGACGGTTGACGCTGCGCATGACCGCGCCCGGGGCCTTCGACCTGTACGACGGCCCGACCTTTGTCGGCTCGGCGACCTACGTGGAGGGCGAGCCGCTCACCCTCGCTTTTGCCGGCTGGAGCGTGCGGCTTACGCTGCGCGGCACGCCCGCGGCCGGCGACGAGCTCTACCTCGACCCCAACACGAACGCCAACGCCGACGGCGGCAACTTCCTCGCCCTTGCCCGCTTGCAGGAGCGGCGCGTGCTCGATGGCGCGACGGCGACCTGGGCGCAGGCCTGGAGCGAGACGGTGAGCGCGGTCGGCAACCGCACGCAGGAGGCGCTCATCCGCGCCGATTCGAGCGCGCGCCTCGCCGAGCAGGCGCGCGCGGCGCGCGAGGCCGTCTCCGGCGTCAATTTGGACGAGGAGGCGGCGAACCTGCTCCGTTACCAGCAGGCCTATCAGGCGGCGGCGAAGGCGCTCGCCGTCTCCGCAGCGCTTTTCGAGCGCCTGCTCGAGCTGGGAGGCTAACGCCCATGGAGCGAATCAGCACGTCGCTGCTCTTCTCCCTCGGCGCCGAGCGCATCGGCCGGCAGCAGTCCGAGTGGATGCGCACCCAGCAGCAGCTTGCCACGGGGCGCCGGATGCTCGCTACTTCCGCCGACCCGGTCGCCGCGGCCGAGGCGCTGCGCGTCGACCAGGCGCTCGCCGAAGTGCGGCAGTACGGCGCGAACCGGGGCATCGCCCGCGACACGATGGCGATCGCCGAGGCCATGCTCGCCGAGGCGGGTGACGTGCTGCTCGAGGTGCGCACGCTGCTCGTACGCGCGGCCAACGGCGCCCTTGCCGACTCCGACCGACGCGCGATCGCGATCGAGGTGGAGGGTCGCTTCCAGCAGCTCCTTGCCCTCGCCAATGCCACCGCCGCCGACGGCACCTATCTCTTCGCCGGCCACCAGGCGGGCAGCCCGCCCTTTGTCGAGACGCCCGCCGGGGTGGCCTTCGTCGGCGACGAGGGCGAACGCCGCATCGCCGTCGCCGCCGGCCGCGACATGGCGGTCAGCGCAAGCGGCGCGGCGCTCTTCGACCGCGCAAACGGCGCCAAAAGCGTGTTCACGACGCTGCGCGAACTCGCGCAGCTTCTGTCCGCGCCGGTGAGCGACGCCGATGTCTTCGCGGCCTCGGTGCAGCAGGGGCTGCGCGAGCTCGACGGCGCGGCGGCCCGCGCGCTCGCCGCGCGCGCGCGCTTCGGCGCGCAGCTACGGGAGTTGGACGACCTGGCGGATTTCGGCGCCGCCGTCGAGGTGCACGCGCAGGCGCAACTGTCGCGGCTGCGCGACCTCGACTACGCCGAAGCGGCGAGTCGCTTCGCCGCGCAGCAGCTCGCGCTCGAGGCGGCGCAGCGCTCCTATCTGCGCGTCACCGCGCTGTCGCTGTTCGATTACCTGTGAGCGCGCGATGAGCGCACGGGCGCAGGGCCCCGCGCCGCGACCGGCGGCCCTTGCCGCCGCGGCGGAAACCGCGCGCCTGACCATGCGCGCGCTGGCCGAGCGGCGCCTTGCCCCCACGCCCGAGAACTACGCCCGCCTCTGGTGCGAGCTCTCCGGCGAGGCGCCGGCCGAGGAGGCCGAGGCGGTGCGGATGCTGCGCGAAACGGTCGCGCGCGTGCTCGTCGAGGCGGTCGTGCCGCGGCTCGGCTACGACGAGCGGCTCGCGGCCGAGGCGCGCGACGTGGCCGAGCGATTTCGCGCCGCGGCCACGCTCGCCGAGTTGCGCGACGCGTCCGCGGCGCTGCGCCAGTTCTGGATCCATCTCGAGCTGCGCGGCGAGACGGTCGCCGACCTGCTCGGTCAGGCGCTCGCGCTGCTGCAACTCGTCGTGCGCAATTTCGCCGAGCTCGCCCCCGACGAGCGCTGGCTGCGCCCGCAACTTGCGCGCCTCGAAGAACTGCTCGCCCAGCCGCCGCGGCTCGAGACGCTGCGCGAGGCCGAGCGCGGCCTGCGCGAGGTGATCTACCGGCAAGGGGCGCTGCGCAGAAGCATGGAGGAGGCGGAGACGGCGCTGCGCAACATGGTGGGCGTCTTTCTCGAACGGCTCGGCCTGCTCTCGGCTTCCACGGGCGAATTCTCCGCGCGCATCGGCGAGTACGCAAAGAAGATCGCGGCCGCGCGCGATCTCGCCTCGCTCGCCTCGCTCGTCGCCCGGCTGCTCGAGGACACGCGCAGCGTGCAGGCCGATCTGCTGCGCTCGCGCGACGAGTTGCTTGCCGCGCGGCAGGAGGCGCAGGCGCAGGCCGCGCGCGTCGCGCAGCTCGAGCGCGACCTGGAGGCGGTCACCGCCCTCGTGCGGCAGGACTCGCTCACCGGCGTGCTCAACCGCCGCGGGCTGGAGGAGGCGTACGCGGCAGAGGCCGCGCGCTGCGAACGCCGTGCGAGCCCCCTGTCGCTCGCGGTCATGGATCTGGACAACTTCAAGCAGCTCAACGACCGGCTCGGGCACGCCGGCGGAGACGCGGCGCTCGGGCACCTTGCGCGCACCGCGCGCGCGGCGCTGCGGCCCTCGGACACGATCGCGCGCTGGGGGGGCGAGGAGTTCGTGATCCTGCTGCCGGACACGGCGCGCGACGACGCGCTGCGGATCATGCAGCGGCTGCAGCGCGCGCTCACCCGGCGCTTCTTCCTGCACAACAACGAACGCGTGCTCATCACTTTCAGCGCGGGCGTTGCCGAGCGGCTTCCGGGCGAGAGCCGCGACGCGCTCATCGCGCGCGCCGACCGTGCGATGTACGAGGCGAAAAAGCAGGGCCGCAACCGGGTGGTCGCGGCCTGAGCGCTAGCGGCGAACGCCGCTCCCGCCCGAGGAATTCTCCTCGACCCGGAGGTTGTCGAGCCGCACGCCGCAGCCGGCGCACTGGACCGAGCCGCCCGGATAGAGCAGAAAGCGGTCGCCCTCGCAGCGCGTGCAGAACCAGGCGCGCGCCTCCAGGGGTCCGGGGCTGCCCGCGCGCGGCGCCGCAGCGCGGCTTTTACGAGCAAATTTCAGCACTTGCCCCATATTCTCGACGCCGAATCTTTGATTTGCGACAACGGCGGCCGTGTGCCATCACTTTAGCGCCATTGATCCGGAACAAAGGGCGGGGTAGCCTCGCTCTTGCAAATCTATTTGTTCGACACGAGGAGGACGCCATGTGGTCCAACCCCGAGCAGTTCCTGAGCTTGTACCGCGCCCAGCTCGAAAGCCTTGCGGCGGCCACGCGCGCAACCCTCGAGATCGCCGAGCGGCTGCGTACCCGTCAGCTCGAGGCCACGCGCCAGGCGGCGACCGAAAACGCGGAATGTTGCCGCGAGATCACCGCGGCCAAGACGCCCGAGGAACTTTTCGCCGCGCAGGCGCGGCTTGTCAACCACCAACTCGATGTGTCGCTCGGCTACTGGGCGCGGCTCGCCGAGGCCGGCCGCCAGGCGCAGGTCGAGGCTGCCCGTCAGCTCGACGCCCAGACCACGCGCCTCTTCGATGGCCTTAACTCGCTGCTCGATGCGGCGCCTGCGGGCAGCGAGCCGGTCGCGAACGCCATGCGCGCCCTTTTGCAGGCAGCGCGCGCCGCGTGCGGCTTCGGCGCGCAGGCGGCCGAGCAGGCGGCGCGTCTCACCGAAACCCAGATCGAAACCGCGACCGCCGGGATCCGCGAGGCGATCGCCAACGCACGGCGCAAGACCGCCTAGCGCGCCGCCCTCGCGCGCGGGGACGGGGCTGCGGGGTGGTGGCAAAATCACACTAGATATAGTGGTCCACCCCCCTACGGATGTCAATATCCTGAGGTTCGACCGGGCACCGCGGCGTCCCCGGCGCTCGCTCTTTCGAGCTGCGCCCGCTTTCCCTGGCTCGCCGTTCGACCGGACACGCGGCGGCCCCCGCGCTCAGTCGAGCAGCCGGTTCTCGATCGCGTAGCGGGTCAGTTCCGCGTTCGAGCGCGCGCCGATCTTGGCGAGCACGCGCGCGCGGTAGACGCTCACCGTCTTCGGCGAGAGCGCGAGCGCGGCGGCGATCTCCGAGAGCTTGCGGCCGGAGGCGATCAGGCGCAGCGTCTGGAACTCGCGGTCCGAGAGCAGTTCGTGCGGTGGCCGCTCGGACGGGTGCGTCATGCGCTCGGCCAGCAGTTCGGCGACTTCGGCGGTGAGGTAGCGGCGGCCGAGCGCGACCGCCCGCACCGCCTCGCGCAGTTTCTCCGGCGCACTGGCCTTGTTCAGGTAGCCGGCCGCACCCGCGCGCAGCGCCCGCAGCGCGTATTGCTCCTCGGGGTACATGCTCACCATGAGCACGTGCACGCGCGGGTGAAGGGCGCGCACCGACCTGAGCACATCCATCCCGTCCTTCTGCGGCATCGCGATGTCGAGCACGAGCACGTCGCAGTCGCGCTCGCGCAGCAGCGCCGACAGCTCGGCGTAGCCGGAAGCCTCGCCGACCACCTGCACGTCGCCTGCCTCCTCGAGCACCTGGCGCATGCCGCGGCGTACGATGGCGTGGTCGTCTGCGATGACGACGCGGATCATCGCGGGATGCCGACCATCACGGTGGTGCCGGCGCCCGGTGCGCCACTGAGCTCGAGCCAGCCGCCCAGGCGCGCGACGCGCTCGCGCATGCCCCGGATGCCGTAGGAGTGCGGCTTGGCGGTGTCGCCCTCGGCAAGGCCGCGCCCGTCGTCGCGCACCTCGAGCGTCACCTCCTCGGGGGTGGCGAAGAGCTCCACCGTCACGCGACTCGCCGCCGCATGACGGGCGACGTTCGTGAGCGCCTCCTGGCAGATGCGGTAAAGCGCGGTCGCCTTCTCCGGCGTGAGGTCGATGTCCTCGTCGCAGCCGCGGAAGGCGCAGGCGATCGCGTGCCGTCGGGCGAACTCGGCGCA
>OGCL01000223.1_pt1 | contig 64821 bp, 67 predicted proteins | sample 1570041 | NCBI WGS metagenome assembly OGCL01 (sample SAMN06266162, study PRJEB24511) | hot springs metagenome | isolation source: Hot spring water | place: South Africa: Limpopo | collected 2015-06-22
AACAATTTCAAGCTGACGGCCGAACAGCTGGACAAGGCGATCACGCCGAAGACCAAGTGGTTCATGTTCAACTCGCCATCCAATCCATCGGGTGCTGCCTACAGCAAGGAAGAGCTGAAGGCGCTGACCGACGTGTTGCTCAAGCACCCACATGTCTGGGTTCTGACCGACGACATGTACGAACATCTCGTGTTCGGCGACTTCGTGTATTACACGCCGGCGCAGGTCGAGCCGAAGCTTTATGACCGCACGCTGACCATGAATGGCGTGTCCAAGGCCTATGCGATGACCGGCTGGCGTATCGGCTATGCGGCCGGCCCGCTGCCGCTGATCAAGGCGATGGACATGATCCAGGGCCAGCAGACCTCGGGCGCATGCTCGGTTGCCCAGTGGGCCGCCGTCGAGGCGCTCAATGGTCCGCAGGACTTCATCACGGAATCGAAGAAGGCCTTCGAAGAGCGCCGCGATCTCGTGGTCTCGATGCTCAACCAAGCTTCGGGCATCGTATGCCCGAAGCCGGAAGGTGCCTTCTACGTCTATCCGTCCTGTGCCGCGCTCATCGGCAAGACCGCACCCTCGGGCAAGGTCATCGAAACCGACGAAGACTTCGTCATGGAACTGCTGGCGACGGAAGGTGTCGCGACCGTTCACGGCTCGTCCTTCGGTCTCGGCCCGAACTTCCGGGTGTCCTACGCCACCTCGAATGCCAAGCTCGAAGAGGCCTGCAGCCGCATCCAGCGCTTCTGCGCTTCGCTGAAGTAAGCGATCTTCGGAGACGGAACGTAAGAAAGGGCCCGCGTCGCGGGCCCTTTTGCATTGAGGAGTATGATCAACCCTTCGTAAGCTTGATGATCGTGGAATCTCCACCGCCGCGCTGTTCGGTGACGGCGTAGACCGCGCCATCTGGGCCTACCCTCACGTCGCGGATGCGGGCGCCGAGATCGACGCGTTCCTCGTGCTTCACCCGGTCGTTTTCCATGTGCAGGATAACCAGGCCCTGGCTGACCAAGCCGCCGACGAGGAAGGCGCCCTTCCATTCGGGGATGGCATCGGCGTCGTAATAGGCCATGCCCGAAGGGGCGATTACGGGATCCCAGTAATAGATCGGCTGCTCCGTGTCGGCCATCTGGGTGATGCCGTCGCCGACTTCTGCGCCACTATACTCAACGCCGTAGGTCACTTCCGGCCAACCGTAGTTCTTGCCGGCTTCGGGCAGGTTCAGTTCGTCGCCGCCCTTCGGGCCATGCTCCACCGTCCACAGGCGGCCCTGGCCGTCCAAGGTTGCGGATTGCAGGTTGCGGTGGCCGAGCGACCAGATCTCGGGCAGAGCGCCGTCTTCGCCGGCAAAGGGGTTGCCGGGCAGGGCTTCGCCGGTCTGGCTGATGCGAAAGATCTTGCCAAAGCCGCTTTGCAGATCCTGAGCTTGGACACGCGGCTCGGCGTCGGAGCGCTCGCCGACGGTCACGTAGAGTTCGCCCTCAGGACCGAAGACGAGGCGGGAGCCAAAGTGCTTGTCGCCGTCGTAAGTCGGCATCTGGCGGAAGATCACGTTCACGTCTTCCAAAGCGCCGCCGCCTTGCTCGTCAAGAACCAGGCGTGCCGAGGCAACCGATGTGCCGTTGCCATCGTCTCGCGGCTCGGCATAGGAGAAGAAGATCATGCCCGAGGTCTCATAGTCAGGGGCGAGGGCCACGTCGAGAAGACCACCCTGGCCATCCGACATGACTTCCGGGACGTTGGCGATTTCGGGGCCGGCATTGCCGTCTTCACCGATGATGTGCATCGCGCCCTGTTTTGCTGTCACCAGCATGCGACCGTCGGGAAGGAATTCCATGGCCCAGAGATGGGGCAGGCCTTCGGCAACGACTTCCGTCTGGATGCTCACGACCTCCGGAGGCTGCGGGGCCCGGGTCTGGCCGCTGAAGGCTGGTTGCTGGTCGGGCGCGTTCGGTGCCGCCGTTTCGACGGGGGTCCCTGCTTGCTGGGCGAAGGCGGGAAGAGTGGCAACGCTGAGGCTCAGCATGGTTCCGGCGAGGATGTGCGGCAATCGCTTCATGGGTTTCTCCTGGTCTGGTGGATTGTCCTGGATCAACGCCTGAAGTGGTTTCAAAGCTCCCGCACGAAAGGTCATCAGGGATCAAGTTTGCTTTATCGCCCGGTGAACTGGCTTCCTCACCATCCCACAAAAAGAGCGGGCGCTGGGCCCGCTCTCACCAATTATGTCGCAGTCTTGATCCAACTGCCGAGATACGGCGAATTGGCGAAGATCTTCTCTCTGTCCCTCCAGATCGCGGGGAGGGCCAGAACAGCGAGGGCAGCGAGAGTGATGAAAGTCTTCATCAGCTGCGACAGTTCCGGGGTCCGGGCGTCGATATAGTAGACCGCATAGACGATCAGGACGTGCCAGACATAGATCTGCAGCGAGTGCCGGCCGAGCAGCTGCAGAAAGTTCAGCGTGAAGAGGCTCGTCAGGGTCGAGGCGATCTTGCGGATCACTGCATTCTCATGGCGCGGGCCGGCGATCAGAATCCAGGCCATTCCATAGGCGACGGCCGCGAAATTGATCAGATAGACCGGGCCGAAGTCGGCGCGAATTTCCATCAGGCCGAATTTCTCCAGAACGAAGCCCGGCATGAAACCATGGGCAGTCGCGATGCGAAGCGGCAGGAAGAAGAGCGTGACAGCAAGGGCAGTCCAGACAAGCGTGGTGCGATTGGGGTCGAAGACCTTCTGCCACTCGATCTTCTTCATCGAGGTGAGTGTGCCCGCGATGATGCCGGCGAAGAAGACGATCTGCCAGCCGAGCAGGTTGAAGGAGACGCGCAGGCCCTGTGCGTCGGGCGCGCCGGCGAGCCAGCTGTCGAGCGGGAAAGTGATGATGCGGTGCAGGCCGAGCTGGGCTGCGAGCCAGACCAGCAGCGAGCCGATGGCGACGCCGAGCCAGTGGCCACGGATGCAGAGCCAGATCACCACAGGCGCGAAGACCATATAGACGATATACTGGGGCAGGATGTCCATGAACGTCGGCTGGACCAGGAAGGTCGCGATCGGCGCGAGCGAGCTTGGATCAAGCAGGCTTGCGTCACCCAGCCAGTTCTTCCAGGCGGACACCGCACCGGGCAGGACAAGCTGCAAGGCAAGCACGATCAGGATGATTGCCATGGCGTAGCGATACAGTTCCAGGGCGCGCGACCAGATCTTGTCGCGTCCGACGGCGTAGCCATCCTTCATCATCTTGCGGCTGTAGACCATTCCGGTCAGCAGGCCCGACAGAAAGACGAAGCCCTGCGCATCCTCGACGAAGGCGAGGTTGCGGTGGTTGATTTGAACCAGCCAAAGGCCGCCCGTAAACACCAGGTGGTTGATCAGCATGAAGACGAGGAAATAGCCTCGCATACCGTCGATCACGTCCAATCTTTTCACGTCCGACTCCGAGTTGGCCCCCCGGTGACCCGCGGCGGCGATCATCATCCGCATCATGTTGACAATGCGGCGGGAGGCCCAATGGGGGCCGATCCGTGCGAAGGGAACGGGGCTTTTCCCCAAAAGTTCCCTTCCGGAGCGCTCACGGATCCGTGCCTCGATGTCGCAGGTATGAGGCCTACAGGCCGAGAAAGGCGAGCATGATGAAGGTGGCGAAGAGGACGAAGTGTGTCATGCCCTCGATCGCATTCGTTTCGCCATCGTTGAGGTTGATGGCCGCCGCGACCAGCGTGATGGCGACCATGGTGGTCTGAACCGGCGTCATCGCCATGACGAAAGGTTGGCCCGTATATAGGGCTATGGCCTCCATCACCGGGACCGTCAGAATGACGGTGGAGAGGGACGCCCCCATGGCAATATTGACGACTGCCTGCATGCGGTTGCGCAAGGCGGCGCGCATGGCCGTCAGGATCTCTGGCGCGGCAGAGATGCCGGCCACCAGTATGGCGGTCAGGGCGACCGGCGCGCCCGTGCCCTCAAGACCCGCATCCATCAGCACCGACATGACTTCGGCGAGAACGCCGATGAGCACGACACCGAAGAGGATGACACCTATGGACCAGAAGGTCGAGGTTCCCTGATGGTGCTCCGCCGCTTCCTCTTCCGGTGGTGCTGTTCCGGCTGCAGTTGCGGCGGCATGCCCGGAACTGCGCGAGGGATAGCTGTAGGAGAAGAAGTAGCTGTGTGTGCCGACCTGCATGCGCAGGAAGAGGGCATAGAGCGCGATCATCGCTCCGATGGTGAAGACGGAATAATACTGCCAGCGATCTCGCGGAATGAACTCCGGTACGATCATCGAAATGCCCATGGCGGTCAGGATCATCACGCCATAGGTCTTGCCCGAGTCATCATTATAGGGTTGTTCTCCGTGCTTCAGCCCACCCAGCAGTGCTGCGAGACCGAGGATGCCGTTGATGTCCAGCATGACGGCCGAATAGATCGTGTCGCGCACCAGTGTGGGCGAGGCGCCGTTGTTCATCATGATCGCGAGGATCAACACTTCGACGGCGACCGCAGAGAGTGTCAGGATCATCGTGCCATAGGGATCGCCGACCTTGTGAGCGAGGACCTCCGCATGATGGGCGACGCGCATGGAACCCACCACAATGGCGGCAATCAGGGCGGCAGCGCCGAGCAGTGACGCGACCTGCCCCGCGCCGAGGACGGCATGCTCCAGCCCGAAGCCCAGGATAGCTGCTGCAATCGGAATCAGCAGAAGTCTTTCCTCACGGATGCGCGACACCTGCTTCTCCTTGTGCTGATGGCGCTCCGCTAACGGAACCGACGGGTGTGCTGTTCCCGCCTGACCGATCGTGTTTGCGCCTTTGACCTTTTGATGGAATACTCCTCAGAGCCTAGAAGGAGAAGGCCATGGTGAAGATCATCTACGAGATCGTTCCTCATGATGGCGGTTGGGCCTATCGGCTCGGCGGCGCCTATTCGGAGGCGTTTCCGACCCATGATCAGGCACTGGAAGCCGCGCGTATCGTCATGGAGGAGCAGCAGGTCGGCGACGAGCCGGTGACAATCAGCTATCAGGACGAGACGGGACGCTGGCGAGAAGAGTACAGCGACGGCGGCGACCGTCCGGAGGTGGAGATCGTCGACACCTTTGTCGATGAGAATCGTCCTCTGGCCTGATGCCCCGGATCGGAAGCTTTGTCTTTTCAGCCGCTTGAGCTCGTTCGCTCACGTCTCGAATCCGCTTGTCTTGTCGCCATCCGATGCTTTGCGCGGCAGCCGCTTCCAGTCGTTGAGGCCGGAAACCAGAGCGTCGAAGGTGGCGCGGTAGCGCGGCACGGCCTTCAGGTTTTCGTGCATCACGACGAAGGTCTCGAGTGACAGCTCGAGTGCTCCTGGGAGGACTTCCACGAGGTCCGGTTCGCCGGCAGCGATTGCGTGCTGGCACATGCCGATGCCGAGTCCTGCGCGGATGGCGGCAAGCTGGACCAGATTGCTGTCGGCGCGGAAGTCGAAGCCGATGCCGGCCAGGTCTTGCCGTTCTCTCAGGATGTCCCTGATGTAGGCGAGCTGCCTGTCGAAACCGATCAGGCGGTGGCTGGCAAGATCGCTGAAAGCCTTAGGGGAGCCATGGCGCTCCAGATAGCGCCGGTGGGCGTGGAAACCGAGCGAGAGCTTGCCGATCCTCCGGCTAATCAAGGCGGCCTGTCTGGGCTGGACCATACGGATGGCAATATCTGCTTCCTGCTGAAGCAGATCCTCGACGGCATCGGAGGCCGAAAGCTCAATCTCCAGACCCGGATGGTTCTCCTGCAGTCGGGCGAGGATAGGCGGCAGGGTTTCGACCGCGATTACCTCACTTGCGCTGATGCGAACGGTGCCGCGCACCGCCTCCATGTCGCCGGAGGCAATGCGAGCGAGAGCCGAGGACATCGCGGCCATGCCATGCGCATGTCCCTGCATAGCGCGCGCCTTTTCCGTGGGGAGAAGCCCCTGAGGGCTGCGCAGAAAAAGGGGGGCACCAAAGGCCTGTTCCAACGTTTCGATATGTCGACCCGCCGTGGGTTGGGTCAAACCGAGTCTGCGAGCGGCGGCCGACAGCGAGCCGGTCTCCAGGACGGCGAGAAAGGTTCGGTAGAGATCCCAGCTGATCTGATCGATAGTCATTCATTTTTGTATATCATCCGAACAATCTTTGGCAATTCTGCATATTGGCAGTCGCTGTCACACTCACTCCGGTTTCAATGACAGGAGATGACTATGACAGAGAACATGACGAACCCATCGCTGGAGCGACCGCTTGCACTTGTGCTTGGCGCGACGGGCGGCATTGGCGGGGCGTTGGCCTCAGCTCTTCTGCAGCGCGGCTACAGAGTTCGCGCCATGCACCGGGCACCGGAGCGCCAGATATCGGCTCGACCTCGGTATGAGTGGGTGAGGGGTGACGCGATGCGGGCCGAGGATGTCTTGCAGGCTGCAGAAGGCGCAAGCGTCATCGTGCACGGCGTCAATCCGCCCGGCTACCAGAACTGGGCCAAGCTCGTGCTGCCGATGATCGACAACACGATTGCCGCCGCTCGCGCCGTCGGGGCGCGGATCCTGATGCCCGGCACGATCTACAATTTCGGCCGCGATACCTTCCCGCTGGTGGCCGAGGACAGTCGTCAGGAGCCTGAAACCGTCAAGGGCCGCATCCGCGTGGAGCTTGAGCGGCGATTGGAACAGGCGGCGGCGGAGGGGGTGCCGGTTCTAATCGTGCGCGCCGGGGACTTCTTCGGACCCGACGCCGGCAACAACTGGTTCGCACAGGGCCTCGTCCAACCCGGCAAGCCGGTGCGCTTTGTCATCAATCCCGGGCGAAGGGGTTTTGGCCATGCCTGGGCCTATCTGCCGGATGTTGCCGAGACTTTCATGCGGCTGCTTGATCGGGCGGACGCACTGCCGCGTTTCGCGCGGTTTCACATGCACGGATTCTATGATCCGGATGGTGCGCAGATGGTGGCGGCGATCGGTCGAGCCGTGGGGCGACCGCGCATGCTCACCATCGGCTTTCCCTGGCGTTTGGCAGGATTGGCCCGGCCTTTCGTGCCTCTGATGCGGGAGTTGCACGAGATGCGCTATCTCTGGCGCGAAACGGTGAGACTCGACAATTCGCGTCTGTTGGATTTTCTCGGAGAAGAACCCCGGACGCCCATCGATGTCGCGGTAAAGGCGACCTTGCAGAGCCTTGGCTGCCTGATGGACTTGGATGCATCGACTAGACGCGATTCTGTGCTGCGCGTCGCAGGAGGCGAACGATGAGCACGTCGGTCACCAATACGTCGTTACCGGTGCTGGCCTTCAGAGGACTGGCGACCGTCGTCGTCGCCGGTGTGGCCGGGCAATTCCTGCTCGCCGGGATGGCGGTGTTCGGCGCCGGCACCGGATGGGAACTGCATGCGGCGACGGGAGGGGCACTCGGGCTGCCGGTGCTCGCGCTCTTTCTTTTGTCGCTGTCACAGGCACTGCACGGATATCGGCGCAGTGGCGCCCTGTTGCTCGCCGTCTATCTGCTGCAGGTCATGCTGGCTGCGATCGGTGGCGGGGTGCCGTTCCTGGGCGCGCTGCATCCGGTTAACGGGCTGGTGATGGGCCTGATCTCCGTCCGGTTGGTCGGCCTGCGATCGCCCTGAAGACATCGGCGTCAGCTGTAGGGCGCCCGGCCTGCCCGGACGCCCTCATCGTGTCAGGCAAGCGCCGGATAGGTCGTGTAACCTTCCGCGCCGCCGCCATAAAGCGTGGCCTGGTCCAGCGGGTTGAGGGCCGCATCTTCCTTCAGACGGCGGACGAGGTCCGGATTGGCAATGAAGGGGCGGCCGAAGGCGACGAGGTCGGCATAACCGCTCTCGACGGCTTCGATCGCCGAGACGCGGTCGTAACCATTGTTGGCGATCCACGCACCCTTGCCGCCGGCATCGCGATAAGCCGCCTTGAGGGCCTTCCAGTCGAAGGGCAGGACGTCACGGGGGCCGCCCGTCGCGCCTTCGATGACGTGAACAAAGGCGAGATCGAACTTCGCCAGACCTTCGACCAGGGCGGTGTAGACCGCCTTTGGATCCGGGTCAGAGACATCGTTGGCCGGGGTGGTCGGCGAAATGCGGATGCCCGTCTTGTCGGCGCCAATTTCCTTGGTCACCGCCGCGACCACTTCAAGGGTGAGCCGGATGCGGTTCTCGATCGAGCCACCATAATCATCCGTGCGCTGGTTGCTGTTGGATCGCATGAACTGTTCGAGCAGATAACCGTTGGCCGCATGGATTTCCACGCCGTCAAAGCCGGCTTCGACGGCAGCCCGGGCGGCCTTGCGGTAATCCTCGATGATGCCGACCAGTTCAGCCGTTTCCAGGGCGCGAGGCTCGGAGGTTTCCACAAAGGCGCCGGAGCCATCGGGATTGAGAATGTAGGTCTTCGACTTTGCAGCAATGGCGGAGGGTGCAACGGGGGCGCCGCCCTCCGGCTGTAGGCTCGTATGCGAGATACGTCCGACATGCCAAAGTTGGGTGACGATCTTGCCGCCGGCGGCATGAACGGCATCGGTGACCTTCTTCCAGCCCTCGATGGCCTCGGGCTTGTAAAGGCCGGGTACGTCGGCGTAGCCCTGTGCCTGATGGGTGATGGCGGTGCCTTCACTGATGATCAGGCCGGCGGTGGCGCGCTGGCGATAATAATCGACATTGAGATCGTTCGGCACCGCGCCCGGAGAACGGTTGCGGGTCAGCGGCGCCATGGCGATGCGATTGGATACGGAAATGGTGCCGACGGATGTCGGTTCAAAAAGCTTGGACATGAAACCTCTCGGGAGTTTCCAGCGACGGGAAATGTCGCCGGCCTGCCCGATGTGGGGCGTCACATCGTGCTGTTCAAGGACTTCAGGAATTCAGCAATCGTGTCTTCGTTGCGGCGATAAAGGACACGCTGGCCGACACGTTTGGAGCTGATGAGGCCCGCTCGCTGGAGCGTGGCGAGATGGGCTGACACTGCGGACTGCGACAGGCCGGATCGTTCGAATTGACCGGCACTGATCCCGTCGGTCGCGTCCTCTTTCGGTACCCCGAAGTATTCCTTGGGATCCTTCAGCCAGATCAGCATTTCCATCCGCGCCGGGTGAGCCAGCGCTTTCATCACGTCCTCCAGGAACATGTCCCCTCCAAATCGTCAGCAATTCCAGTCTGCAGCGGATCGATCTCTGAAGTCGGGCCCGTGATGCCCGGCGCCAGTTCCGCCAGACGTTGAAACGGCTCGAAGGATCTATTGTTCCAACAAGATAACAAAAAAAGAGGGCCACCGGAAAAACCAGGGCCCTTTGAATTGTGAAGGTCAAAAACCTCCAGAGGGGAACAGCTGCTGCGGTGGAACTGGGAGGAAAAAGCCACCATGTGCATCAGCTGTGTGCGATATGGTGGTTTTTTGTGCAGTGAACAATGCTTTTTTATGCATGTCAGGCATGCGTGAGCTGCATCTCTGTGTGCCATACCTACAGAAAAGGCAGCGTTGCCGCTGCCTTCAGAAGTTCCAGTTGCGGGCCTTGGCGACGATGAAGTCCCTGAATGCCTTGAGCTTTGCGGCGTTCTTGATTTCGTCCGGATAGCAGAAATAGGTGTCGAAGGAAGGGACATCGGCGCTGGTTACCAGCTGCAACAGGCCTGGGTCGCGGCCGACAATATAGTCAGGCAGCATGGCGATGCCGATACCCAGAAGGCAGGCACGCTTGATCGAGGTGAGGCTGTTGATCTGCAGATGCGGGATACGCGGATTGTCGGAGGATCGTCCTGCGACTTCCAGCCAGTTCACATCGAGCAGGTAGTTCGGTGCCGGCTCGCCGAAGGTGATGATCTTGTGGTTGTCGAGATCCTCGATCGATTGCGGCTCACCGTAGCGGTTGATGTAGGACGGTGCGGCATAGACATGCATGTGCACCGTAAACAGCTTGCGCTGGATGAGATCCGACTGCTGCGGCTGGCGCAGGCGGATCGCGCAATCGGCATGGCGCATGTTCACGTCCAGCTCCTCGTTATCGAGGATCAGCTGGATGGACATGTCGGGATAAAGCTGCAGGAATTCCTGCACCTTGTCGGTGAGCCAGCCCTGGCCGAGGCCGACGGTCGTGGTGACGCGGAGCTTGCCGGACGGCTTTTCCGTTGTCTCGGTCAGCTGCATCTTGACGGTCTGCAGCTTCAGGAGGACGTCATGGGCGGTGCGATAGAGTAGTTCGCCCTGTTCGGTCAAAATCAGTCCGCGCGCATGGCGGTGAAACAGCTTGACGCCAATATCCTGCTCCAGAGAGGAGACCTGGCGGCTGATGGCCGACTGGGACAGGTGCAGCTTGTCGGCCGCGTGGGTGAAGGACCCAGCTTCGGCGGCCGCATGGAAAATGCGCAGTTTGTCCCAGTCCAGCGGCATGCCGCCCCCTCTCATCATGGCTATTCCGCCGCTTGTTGTGTCTCGACGGGAAGCGCCGACAGGAAGCGTTCGGCCTCGAGTGCTGCCATGCAACCCATGCCGGCGGCGGTGATCGCCTGGCGATAGACATCGTCGGTGACGTCACCGGCAGCAAAAATGCCGGGCACATCGGTCGCGGTCGAATCCGGCGCGGTCCAGAGGTAACCGTTCGACTTCAGCTTCAGCTTGTCCTTGAACAGCTCGACGGCCGGCGCATGGCCGATGGCGACGAAGACGCCGTCGATCGGCATCTCGGTGACGGCGCCGGTCAGCACGTCCTTGAGCTTCACGCCCGAGACCGAAGGCGGCATTGGCGGCTTGGCCGGCGCGCCGGTGATTTCCTCGACCGTCGTGTTCCAGAGAACGCGGATGTTCTCCTTGGCGAACAACCGCTCCTGCAGGATCTTTTCCGAACGGAAGCTATCGCGGCGATGGACAACGGTGACCGACTTGCAGATATGCGAGAGATAGAGCGCTTCCTCGACGGCGGAATTGCCGCCGCCGACGACAATGACGTCCTTGTTGCGATAGAAGAAGCCATCGCAGGTGGCGCAGGCGGAGACGCCGAAGCCCTGGAAATGCTGCTCGCTCTCTATGCCGAGCCACTTGGCCTTGGCGCCGGTGCAGATGATCAGCGTATCGGCCGTCCAGATCTGGCCGCTATCGGTCTTCACCGTGAAGGGGCGGTGGCTGGTGTCGACTTCAGTGACGAGATCGCTGACGATCTCGGTGCCGACATGGATGGCCTGATTGAGCATCTGCTCCATCAGCCAGGGGCCCTGGATCGGATCGGCAAAGCCCGGATAGTTCTCCACATCCGTGGTGATCATCAACTGGCCGCCCTGTTCCATGCCGGCGATCAGAACCGGCTTCAGCATGGCGCGGGCAGCATAGATGGCGGCGGTGTAGCCGGCAGGGCCGGAGCCGATGATCAGCACCTTGGTGTGGCGGGCAGTCATGTCGCTTCCTTTCAACGCGCGGTCCGTCTTGTCGACCGGGGCCTCGGATATGGGGCTCACCCTGTCTTCGCGCAACTGGCGCCCATTTAGGATCGAAGCGAAGCGCAGATCAAGGCATGGGGCTGCATTAGCAACAGAGCTTTGCGCGCCCACGCAATAATTGTGCGTGAGCGCGGAGGATTCTTGCCAATTTCACGCGTTGGAGTAGATAACGGACACATCTTCAAAAGGAGCGACCGTGCTCAAGGTAGAACTCGACGCCATCGACCTGCGCATTCTGAAGGAATTGCAGCGGGACGGGCGGATGACCAATGTGGAACTCTCCGAACGCGTCGGCATTTCGGCACCGCCCTGCCTGCGCCGGGTGCGCAAGCTGGAGGAGGCGGGCGTGATCGAAAGCTATCACGCTGTTCTCAACGCCAGCCGCCTCGGCTACGACCTCGTCGCCTTCTGCATGGTCGGGCTGAAACACCAGTCGGAGGCCAACCTCAAGGCCTTCGCCGCGGCCACCGACAGCTGGCCGATCGTCCGCCAGGCCTGGATGGTCAACGGCGACAGCGACTTTCTGCTGCATTGCGTGGCCGAGAACTTGACGCGGTTCCAGGACTTCGTCATCGAGGTGCTGACGGCCAACGAGCATGTCGACACCGTGCGCACCATGCTGACGATCCGGCAGGTGAAGAAGGTGGGGCTGGTGGAGATTTGAAATCCTTTGATACGGAGGACGCTGGCTGATGAAGTTTACATCCAAAGGGCTTTACTACCACGCCCTATCTTTCTTCAGCCGTGGAAAGCTTTTGCTGGGACGCGACGCATGGATTAAGCCAAGCGCGAGAATTAACTTTAGACGAGGTCGCGTATCAATTGGTCACTCCATCACCTTGCAAAAGGGCACTCTTGTCGACGCTCAACGCGGATATGTCACCATCGGAGATGACGTATCTCTAAACCACTACAGTATTGTCCTCGGTACCGGTGGGGTGAGCATTGGTAACAGCGTACGAATTGCCGCGCATTGTATGATTGTATCATTCGATCACAACTTCGATGACCGCAAGGTGCCAATCACCAAGCAGGGCATTACTAAAAAGCCGGTCGTCATTGAAGACGATGTATGGATCGGTGCGGGGGCCAAAATTCTCGGAGGCACCGTGGTCTCGCGTGGCTGTGTTATCGGCGCGAACGCTGTGATTAAGGGCAGGACAGAGCCCTACGGCATCTATGTTGGTAATCCCGCGCGCCTAATCAAGTACCGTGGCTCAGATCAGCCGGTATCAGATAATCCCCGCTCTTCTCACGAGCAAGCGGTTGAAAATTGATGTCCATAAGTAGAAAAAACACCTTGATTGCATTGTTTTCATACAATATGGGCGCGTTGCTTGAGCATTGCGTCCACTCTATTGAGGAGAATTGCGCCGGCTTTAGGCTTCTCGTGTTGGATGATGACAGTGATGAACCGGTCACTACTCAAGTCCTGCAGAGCCTCAAAGCTCGTGGTGTTGATGTCTACTCGAATTGCTCTGCTAAAGGGGGGAGGAAGCACGGAAATCTATACAGCAATATCCGTCATGCCTGTCATGTTGCCGAAGAGATGGGCTTGCAGTATCTCCTGATGGTCCAGGATGATATGCAGTTTGTGCGGGCCTTGTCTGAAGAAGTCTTGCAAGAGTATTCGACTTATCTTTCCGCAAGCGAGTTCCATCTGCAGGTTGATCCACGTTTTCTGATGCGGCGGTCCTACGAATTTGTCGCTGAGACTGGCACTTTTCGCCACGCAGGGCTCATGTCGTATGCAGACGTTGGTTTCCTTGATCTGCGTAAGTTGAGGCGAAGTGGCTGGGAACTAAGGGACGGCGAACGGGAAAATGCTTACGGGCTCAGGGCCCGGGGATATTTACGTACCTTCCCTCGTACTCCCGTGATGATGCATGTTCCCTTTCCGCCCCGCTACAGGAATGGCGCTCTTAAAAGGTCACTTCTTGTTCCGTTCCGTGGACGATATCGCTTTGCCCAGATGACTGCCGAAGAGATTTCTAATATGGACAATCGACCGAATGACCTTGCTCCGATCTATCGCGACTTTCTTCGTGTCCAACCAATGGGTATAGCACGTCTGCCTTACTTGCTTCTTGGTGACCGAAAAATTTTCTCGTAAGGAATTTCTACATCATGTTCTTTTTCAAAAAGAAGCATCCGTATACCAAGCAATTGACGATCTCGCCGCCGACACCGTCGGAGAACAGGGCGGGCGTCGCGATAGTGGCCTGTATCAAAAATGAAGCAGATTATCTGACCGAATGGCTACGGTTTCACGATGCGATCGGTATTAAGCACTTCTACGCCTATCTCGACCATTGTGACGACGACAGCGAACGGATCTTGCGCGAGTATTCCGGTAGAGCGGCGATCACGCTTATTCCTTGGGCGGGTAGGATGATTGACACCCCGACGTCCAAGCTCCTCAACTCACAGGTGATCGCCTTCAGTCATGCCATTCAGAATTTTGGAGCGGGTTACAAATGGATGGCTTTCATCGATGTAGATGAGTTCTTGCTCCCGAAAACCGGCCGTTCACTGGAGGAAGCCCTGGAAGGCTCGAGAGGCTTTCCAAATATCTCGCTGCCTTGGCATATGTTTGGCCCAGGCATCCATGATACGAAACCCGATGGGGGGGTCCTGCGGAACTATACCCAGCGCGCGGCCAATCCACTCACAAAGAAAAAGAATGTCCGAAATTACAAGTGCATCGTCGATCCATGTGCTGTGTCAGAAGTCAGTGTCCATCACTTTTCAACCCTTGAATTCGGAGAGGAGACGAGCAACGATCAGGGTGTAAGATTCAGCCGGAAAGGTCGCAAAGATCCTTCCTTTTATTCCGCGAAGTATATCCAGCTGAACCACTATTACTCGAAGTCGCGTCAGGAGTTGGCGCGGAAGCTAGCTCGGGGGCCTGCTTCCCCTGCAAGCCGCGCCCGCTACGAAGAAAGAGTGCTGTCCGCAGTGGCCAACATCGAAAGCGAACTGGTTGAGGATCGTTCCATGCTCGATTTCTTGGACCGTATTGGATTTACTTGATCTGTGAGACATGCTTTCCATGCGGAAAAATGCCGACCGTCCGCTTATCAGGGCCCTTTTCAAGATAGTGTGCTCCGTTGCATTCGGTCGTGCTCGGGCTCATTATCAGAATTGGCTACCTGGGTTGTCGCTCACTCTGCCGCAGCAGGGTGCCAATGGCGAAATTCGCCACAGGGGTGTACGTGTCGCGGCGCTTTTCCCTTCGGACATTCTGCTGGTTCCTTCGCAGTCCTCTGAAATTTTGATTATCGGCTCTGGCCCCTCGGTAGCGAACGCCGCCATCAATGCGATCGCCCCAAAAACCGCCTTTTTGCTCAATGGCGCGATTAACTTGATCTCCAGCCATGGTATTGAGCCGTTCGCGGTTGCCATTGAAGACGAACGTTTCGTATGGAGACATTTCGAAACCATGAGAGCACACGTCTCTCACGAAGTTACGACACTTATGTCACCCGCCGTTATCCGCGCGGTGTGCGAATTGGATCCGGCTTGGCTTGAGGATAGGCGGATCGTGCTGATTAACGATATCCGAAAGCCGTACCTTGTCAGAAAGCGCTCTTCCAACGAGCTAAGTGCCTTATCCTACGTGCTAATTTCTTCCACAGGGGCGGGCTTTTCCCTTCTTCCTGATCAAGGTGTTTTTCAAGGTGGATCGGTCGCGATTACAGCCTTTCAGTTCGCAATTTCCCGTCGTCCTTCAAGGATTAGCTTTCTTGGTGTAGACATTAACAACGCTGAAATGCCGAGGTTTTATGAGCGTTTGGGCGAGCAAGCCTACTCCGGGGTTTCTATTGCCAAGCAACGTATATTGGACCATCTACAAGTTGGGTTGACCGTAGCGGTGGAAGAAGGGATCGAGGTCGTGACCTATTCGTCGATCTCCGCTTTGCGTGAAATCGGCATCTCCTATGATCGACGATTGGCGATGTCATAGGGCTTCGTTGGTCTGTTTACATTTCTACCCTTTGAATAGTCGCAATGTATTTCGGGTGCCGCCCTACGCAGGCAAATAAACTCTTTCTAGCTGTTGAGCTTCGCCTTCTATGCTGAACTCCACTGAGGCGTGCAGGCGTGTGGCATGCGATGCAATGTTGTGTTGCGAGTTATCCCTGAGCCACTCTTCAACGGCTGCGTTAATGCCATTAAGATCGTCGGCAGGTGCCACCGTACCCAACACAGTGTCTTCCACCGCCAACAACTCCGAAAACGCCCCCACATCCGTTGCCACCACTGGCACGCCCGTCGCCATGGCTTCAAGCGGGGTCAGGCCAAAACCCTCCCAGCGCTGGGGGGCGACGAAGAGGTCGAGGGTGCGGTACCAGTCGGCGATGTTCTTGTGTTCGCCGACGAAGAGGATGCGGTCGGCGAGACCGGCTTCTTTGACCTTCGCCTTCAGTCCGTTCTCGAAGTCGATGTGCTTGGGCGTCGCGCGGCCGGCGATGATGGCGGCCCAGTCAGGGTGGGACGGCAGCAGGTCGATCATCGCGTCGACAAAGAGGTCGGTGCCCTTCTGGTGACGGATGCGGCCGAAGCAGCCGATATAGCGCAGCTTGGGGTCCAGCCCGCAGGCGCGCTTGGCTTCAGCCTTGTCTTCGGCAGGTTTAAACTTCTCGCAGTCAATGCCGTGCATGATCACGGTATTGGGGACTTCGAGATAGGCGGCGGTCTTGGCGCTGGTCGCGATCACCGCATCCATCTGGCGGATCAAGAACTTCGTCCAGGCGGAATGCTTGCGCTGCGAGGCGGAGGTGAAGACAAGCTTCAGCGGCATGCGCAGGATGTCGCGCAGGATTATGCCCGGCAGCATCTCGATGTTGCGGCGGGCATGCCAGACACGGTTTTTCCGGCCTTCCGGCGGGCGCCACAGTTTCCACAGATCGCGGAAACGCAGATGCGGCAGATCGGGGGGGAGGCCTGGACCCAAAACGGCGACCTTCTGACCCAGGCGGTTTTGAACCGGGACAAGCTGGATAATCGTCGAGGTGACGCCGGATAGACGCTGCTTGAAGTTCGGTGCGATCACGTGGACCCCGGCGGGATCCACGTAAGTCTTCGGCTTCGCCATCAATGCGACCTGTCCATCAACCCCACTTGACCGCGAGGATCTCGTAGGCCTTGGAGCCGCCGGGGGCGACGACTTCGATGTTGTCGCCGACTTCCTTGCCGATCAGGGCGCGGGCGATCGGGGAGGAGATCGAGATGCGACCGGCCTTCACATCGGCTTCCTGGTCGCCGACGATCTGGTAGGTCTTCTCTTCTTCGGTGTCTTCGTCGATCAGCTTGACGGTGGCGCCGAACTTGATCGTCGAGCCGGACATCTTCGAGAGGTCGATGACTTCAGCGCGGGCAATCAGGTCCTCGAGTTCGCCGACACGGCCCTCGTTGTGGCTCTGGGCCTCCTTGGCGGCGTGATATTCCGCATTTTCGGAAAGGTCGCCATGGGCGCGAGCTTCGGCGATTGCCTCGATGATGCGCGGACGCTCTTCCTGCTGACGCCAGCGCAACTCCTCATTGAGCTTGGCGAAGCCGTTCTGCGTCATCGGTACCTTTTCTACCATTTCTATATCCTTCGTCTTCATGGCCGCAGGCGCGGGCACAAAAAGAAAACAGGTTCCGAAGCAAAGCTGCGGAACCGTGTCACAAATCAGGTTGAAGGCACTATAGCAGAATGCTCGGCGCAATTTCCAGAGTTTTCGACAGGAGATCTATATACGCCTCTCGAAGCGAAAAGCGGAGTGAAATCAGTGATGTTTGTTGCGATTGGACGGAATGTCGCAGGGTGGTTCATTGACGGCAGTGGCTAGAACATATAGAGAACATCCTTATGAAGAAGTCGCTCAAAGAACGTCTCGCCATCCTCTCCGACGCTGCGAAATACGATGCCTCCTGCGCGTCCAGCGGCACGACGAAACGCGACTCGGCCTCCTCGGGCGGGCTCGGCTCGACGGAAGGATCGGGGATCTGCCATGCCTATGCGCCGGATGGCCGCTGCATCTCGCTCCTGAAGATCCTGCTCACAAATTTCTGCATCTACGACTGCGCCTATTGCATCAATCGCTCGTCGAGCAATGTCGAGCGGGCGCGCTTTACGCCGGACGAGGTGGTGTGGCTGACGATCGAATTCTATCGGCGCAACTACATCGAGGGGCTGTTCCTGTCCTCCGGCATCATCCGCTCTTCCGATGATACGATGGCCGAGATGGTCAAGGTCGCGAGAGATCTGCGGACCAAACATGACTTTCGCGGTTATATCCATCTGAAGACGATCCCGGAGGCCTCCGCCCATCTGGTCGAAGAGGCCGGTCTCTATGCGGACCGGTTGTCGATCAATATCGAGCTGCCGACCGATCACGGACTGGAACGCTATGCGCCGGAGAAGCGGCCGGTGAACATTCGCCGCTCCATGGCGGACCTCAGGCTCAAGATCGACGAGGCGCGCGAACCGACACACACCGGGCGGCGCAAGAAATTCGTGCCGGGCGGACAGAGCACGCAGATGATCGTCGGTGCCGACGGCGCCAGTGATGCGACCATCCTCGGTTCATCAGCGCGGCTCTACAGCTCTTATGGCCTGAAGCGTGTGTATTATTCAGCCTTCAGCCCAATCCCCGACAGTTCCCGGAACCTGCCGCTGATCAAGCCGCCGCTGATGCGCGAGCACCGGCTCTATCAGGCAGACTGGCTCTATCGCTTCTATGGCTTCTCGGTCGAGGAAATCGCGTCGATCGGGGAGGGCGGCATGCTTGATCTTGAGCTTGATCCGAAGCTTGCCTGGGCGCTCGCCAACCGCGATCGCTTTCCCGTCGACGTCAACACGGCGGATCGCGAGACCCTGCTCAGAGTGCCCGGCTTCGGTACGAAGACGGTCAAGGGGCTGCTCTCTGCCCGACGTCATCGGCGGGTGCGTCTGGAGGATCTGGCACGGCTGGGTGTGTCCTTGAAGAAGGTGCGCTCCTTCATCGTGGCGGAAGGATGGTCTCCGCATCGCAGTCTCGACCGGTCGGATCTTCGTGCTGTCTTTGCCCCGCCGGCCGAACAGCTCGCGCTGTTCTGATGCAGACGGTAACGCTCGAAGGGCGCGGTGAATTTGCCGAATGGCGGGATGCCGCGCGCCACTTGCTTGGGCGCGCGGTCGCACCGCATGCGGTTCGCTGGCAGCTCTCGGGGCAGGGTGAGGATCTGTTCGCAGACGTCGTTGCTGCGGAACCAGCTGAAGGCGGAGCCTCTGACGTCGCCGTACCGAAAAGCTTCATCGAGGCCGCGGAGGCGGCGATCTGTCATTCTGATCCGCAGCGGTTCTCGCTGCTCTACCGCATTCTCTGGCGGCTGCAGGAGGATCGCAAGCTTTTGCAGGTGACCTCCGATGCCGATGTGGCGCAGCTGGTGCGGCTGGTCAAAAATGTCCGGCGAGACAGCCATAAAATGAAGGCCTTCGTGCGCTTTCGCGAGGTGGAGGCGATGCAGGCTGGGCGGCGACGCTTCGTCGCCTGGTTCGAGCCGGAGCATTTCATCGTGGCGCGCACCGCGGGCTTTTTTCAGCGCCGTTTCACCGACATGGACTGGCTGATCGCCACGCCGAAGGGCTCGGCCGCCTGGAATGGCGATGAGCTCAAGACCGCACTTGAGCCTGCCTCCCGGCCGGAAGCCGAAGACGAGACCGACGAGCTCTGGCGCACCTATTTTGCCAATATCTTCAATCCGGCGCGGGTGAAGATTAGGGCCATGCAGTCGGAGATGCCGAAAAAATACTGGAAGAACATGCCGGAGGCGTCGCTCATTCCGGATCTGATCGCCGGCGCCGAACGGCGGGTTCAGGACATGGCGGCCCGCGAGGCGAGCCAGCCGCCGGCCTTTCACGAGCGGCTGCAGGCGCAGTGGCGCGGACAGGAGGACGGGGTCGAGTTGGCCGGTCTGCCGCCGCTCAAGCGCCTCCGGGAGGAGGCGGCTGGCTGCACGCGCTGTCCGCTGCATTGTCATGCGACGCAGACAGTGTTTGGCGAAGGGCCGGCGGATGCCGCGATCATGTTCGTCGGGGAACAGCCGGGCGACGTGGAGGATCTGGCGGGCAGACCATTTATCGGTCCTGCCGGCAAGGTTTTCGACGAGGCGGCAGCCGCCGCCGGCATCGACCGGCGACAGATCTACGTGACCAATGCGGTCAAGCATTTCAAATATGAGCGGCGGGGAAAGCGGCGTATCCATATGCGGCCCGATGCCGGCGAAGTGGCCCATTGCCGCTGGTGGGTGGCCAAGGAAATCGAGATCATCCGGCCGCAGATCGTCGTGGCACTGGGTGCGACCGCCTACCTGTCGCTGACCGGCGAAAGCCGTCCGATCGCCGAGGTGCGCGGCATGCCGATCCCCATGCAGGAGGGCCGGATGTTGCTGGTCACCACCCATCCTGCCGCCATCCTCAGAATGCCCGACGAAGACGTGAAGGTGCGCAGCCTCGAAGCTTTCCGGTCGGACATGCAGGGTGTGCGGCGCCTCTTGGATACGCTTCCCGCCGCGTGACGTCGCCCCTCAGTGCCCGCTGATACGACTCTCATCCAGCTCCGTTCGCGCATAGACACGGGCGGCGATGGCGGCGAGCAGCAGAAGGGTGACGGTTGCCAGCGCGCAGCAGAGGGCGAATCCTCCGGCATAACTTTCTTTGGCGACACCGATCCAGGGGGCTGCTTCGTTGCCAGTATTGCGGGCGACTTCCAGGGCGGTGCCGAGAGCCGCAGTGACGGAATCCCGGTCGCCGGCGGACAGCCCGGTCAGGTCTGCATGCTGCATGCCGAAGCGGTAGAACAGCGTTCCGAGACTTCCGAGAATTGCCACGCCCAGCGCTCCGCCGAATTCCGCGCTCGTTTCCGAGATGGCGGAAGCGGAGCCGGCGCGCTCGGGCGGGGCCGTGCCGACGATCAGGCCGGTCGTGGTCAGGATCACCGGCACGAATCCGAGGCCCATGATCATGCTGGCGCCGAGCACTCCGATCAGGCTCGAATGCCAGGCCGCAATCGCCATGAGGCCGGTACCGAGCGCATTGACCATGAGGCCCAGCAGAACCGTGCGCACTGGCCCCAGTCTGTTCGTCACCCGCCACGCCTGGAACGACATGACGGTGAAGACGAGGGAGGAGGGGATGGACCAGAGGGCTGCCTTAAGCGGCGAAAGTCCGATCACAAGCTGCAGGAAGAGGTTCTGGAAGAGGAAGATGCCGAAGATGAAGAAGACGCCGGCGAGGTTGACCATCAGCGAGGCGGTGAATGCCGGGATCCTGAACAGGGCAAGATCGATCATCGGGTGTTGCAGCACCTTCTGACGCTTGACGAAGATGAAACCCACGGCGAGGCCGAACAGCACCGGCAGAAGCTGCGTGAGGTCGAAGCCTTCCGCTGCCATCTTCTTGAAGCCATAGACGATCGGCAGGACGGTCAACAGTGAAAGGGCGACGCTCACAAGGTCGAGACGCCCGGCGTTGTCGTCCTTGTATTCGGGCAGCAGGAAAGGGGCGCTTGCGAGAAGGGCGGCCATGATCGGGACGTTGATCAGGAAGACCGACCCCCAGTGGAAATACTGCAGGAGCAGGCCGCCGATCAGCGGGCCGATCAGGCCGCCGAGTGCAAAGGCCGTGCCCCAGACGCTGATCGCGCGATTGCGCTCGCCTTCGTCACGGAAGAGGTTGACGACCAGCGACAGGGTGGAGGGCGCAATCGTTGCACCGGCGATGCCAAGCAGGGCACGGGCGATGATCAGCATTGAGGCGGTATTGGCGAAAGCCGCGAAGACAGAAGCCGCGGCAAAGAAAAAGGCGCCGATCAACAGCACCCTGCGTCGACCGATGCGGTCGCCGAGCGTGCCCATGGTGACGAGAAAGCCTGCGACCATGAAGCCGTAGATGTCGTTGATCCAGAGCAGCTGGGTGGCCGACGGATCGAGATCAGCGACGATCGCGGGCATGGCGAGGAAGAGGACCGAAAGGTCCATGGAGTAGATCAGGCAGGCAATCGACAGGATCAGGAGGCCGATCCATTCGCGCCGGGTCGCCTTTGCGGAAACTGCCTCAATCGTTTCGGTCATCGAACTATCTCTCAAGTGAAACCGGGGCACATTGCCGAAGCACAGGGCATTCGACAAATGTCAAATTTTGATGAGAGGCTTCTTGTAACCTGATCAATCGAAATGATTGTGCGCCTCCCGCTTGGGATCACTCCGTCCGGGCTTAGGACAGGCAACGCCTCACCGGCTTGTGTGCGAACGGCTGCTCGCGCTATCACGGGTCTGATCCTGCAGCGCGCATCAAATGACGGCGGGACCTCTTGGGGAGATGCCGTTTGCAACCGACAATCTTTTTGACCGCTGTCGCCATGCTGGCTTTTGCCGCGAACTCGCTTCTGGCGCGCGAGGCGCTGGGCACGCTGTCGATCGAGGCGGCGGGCTATACGGCCATCAGGATCATATCGGGAGCGGCGGTGCTCTACGGGCTCATGCGACGGGGACAGCATATGCCGCAGGCGGCGGGCTCTTCCTTGCCGGGAGACTGGCTCGCTGCAACTGCGCTTTTCGTCTACGCCATCGCCTTCTCTGCCGCCTATCTTTCCCTCGGTGCCGCCACGGGCGCCTTGATCCTGTTTTCCTCCGTGCAGGCGAGCATGGTCACCTTCGGGCTTGTCAAAGGCGATCGTCCGAGCCTGCGGGAAGTCGCGGGCTTTGCGATCGCCTTCGCGGCCTTCGTCTATCTGATCCTGCCGGGCGTCGGGCGGCCGGATGCCATCGGTTGCCTGCTGATGATCGCGTCCGGGATCGCCTGGGCGGTCTATACGCTGCGCGGCCGCGGATCGCAGGATCCGATCGGTCAGACGGCGGGCAATTTCGTCCGGGCGTCGATCTTCTGCCTGCCGCTCGCCGTATTTGCGGGTCTCTACGAGACGGCATCGACCTCTGGCGTATTGCTTGCGCTTGCCTCGGGCATCGTCGCATCCGGTCTCGGCTATGCGATCTGGTATACGGCGCTGCGCGGGCTCACGACCTTTCAGGCAGCGCTGATCCAGCTATCCGTACCGGTCATAGCCGCCCTCGGCGCTATCCTGTTTCTCAATGAGCGGCTGACGCTGCATTTCGTGATCGCGGCTTCCTGCGTCATCGGCGGGATCGCGCTCGCCATCCTCGCCAAGCAAAAGCGTCAGGCCTGATCTCATTGTGTTGCTTCCGGCCTTAGCTTGAGGAATGGATCGCGCTGACATAGGCGTCCAGCCGTGCCAGGGTCTGCTTGCCGCCCTCGATCGCGCCGAACTTGAAGGTCGCGTCACGCGCTTCTTGCGTCGGGAAGATCAGGATCATGGTGACACGGGTCTGATCGCCTTCGGTTCCAAAGGTGATGATCCCGTCGAAATGAGCCGGCTCTCCCATTTCCCCACCATGCTCATAGGAAATGCGGCTGGGTGGCGTGATCTCCCGGTAGCGTATCCAGTTCGGCCAGTCCTTGCCGTCGGGACCATGCATCGTGTAGCGCCACAGGCCGCCGACGCAGAAATCCATCTCATGCGTTTCGTTCTGAAAACCATCTGGCCCCCACCAGGCGTCAAGGTGGCGGGCGTCCGAAAACATTTCAAAGACAAGATCGATCGGGGCGCGGACGAGGCGGTCGAACTTGAGGATACGGGCGGGGTCCAGTTCTGCTGTCATGTCAGAGGCCTCCTTGGGCGATGACCTGCTCGAGGCGGTCAAAATTCTGTTCGTTGGCGGCGTGGATGAAATTTTGCAGTTCACGATTTTCGTCGGTCGGTTCGAAGAGCATCCGCCATTTCAGGCGCGTGCCCGTTCCTTCGCCCTCGAAGGTCATCTCGAGGGTGAAGACATGCATGGGTTCATGGTGAAGAGCGACGACGCGTCGAGCCTCTTCGATCTCGTGAAAGGTCCATCGGTTGGCGAAGTCGGTACCGTCGGACGAGGTCATGGTGATGCGCCAGTCTCCGCCAACACGGAAGTCGAACGCGTCGATCCGGTTGGTGAATCCATGCGGCCCCCACCAGAGCTCCAATTTCGTGGGGTTGGCGATCGCATTGAAGACAGCCGCTGGGGCTGCGGACAGCAGACGTTCATTCAAGATCTCGAGCTTGTCGGTCATTTCTGGTCGTCCTCCTTGTCTTCGCGCTCCGTCTGGATGGCGGCGAGATAACCTTCCAGGCGATCCAGCCTGTGTTCCCAGAGCTTGCGGTAATCAGCCAGCCATCCATCGATGGCTTGCAAGGGTTCCGCTTCGAGCCGGCAGGGGCGCCATTGCGCGCTGCGACCGCGCGAGATGAGCTTGGCACGCTCCAGCACCTTCAGGTGTTTGGAGACGGCGGGAAGGCTCATCTCGAAGGGTTCTGCCAGTTCGTTGACCGTTGCCTCGCCGGTTGCCAGCCGCGCGAGAATGGCCCGTCGGGTGGGGTCGGCCAGAGCCCCCAGCGTCAGGGAAAGAGGATCGCTGCTCATAATTAGCTCTTCGGTTAATTAACCTATAGGTTTAATAAATACCTAAGTGAACGGAGTCAAGCCGCTACGCTGTACTGAGCCTCGCAGGGGTCAAAAGAGTGGGTCTGTCTGACGATTAGCCGAAGAGTTCGATCAGCCCCGAGATGATCGTTGCGCCGCCAATGGGAGCAATCAGAAGCAGGATGATGTTAAGTCCGGCGATCCATGCCAGCGCCTTCTTCTGGCGAGGCGTCAACCGCTGCGGGTCCTGGTGGGCCGGCGGTTCTGGCGGGGGCGTGTAGTTGTTGAGATCGAGAAACATGACTTGGACCAGTCTCGTCTGCTGGGCGGTGAGGCGTTACCCCCTAACATAGGCAGCAGAGACAGAGTTCCAGTGCGATGTGGGCTGAGCAGGGTCTCGCTGCTGCCCTAAATACTGGCCCATCCCGCGAGGCATCAGCGGGGTGTGCTTATGCAGCGTCTTCAAGTGCCGCAGCAGGAAGGTTGGCGCGTGCATTCAGAACTTCCAGGCCAACGATGCGGCCATCACGATCGTAATCCAACATGATGCCTTCCGAGACCTCTTCGGTCTCAAGAACCGGTTCCATTGAGAAGCGGATGTAAGCGGCATTCGCTGCAGCATCGTATTCGAGCTTCGGCTTCATTGCGGCTTCCGTGCGTTGCGATCCAGAGACGTTAGAAGGATAAGCGTTCTAGCCTCAGTCTCCAAGCAGGTTCCGTGAAAACCAAATCGCCGCACCCAAGGATGCGGCGATTTTGTCGTATTCATGCACTATCAGGCGGCTCGCAGGCCAGCTGAAGCGTGCCGCCTCAGAAGTAGCTCTGCAGCGGGCGAACCTCAAGCTGGCCGCCCTTCAGCGCCCGGATGGCTTCGGCGGCAGCGAGGGCGCCGGCCATCGTCGTGTAATAGGGCACCTTCTGCATCAGGGCGGCGCGGCGCAGCGACTTCGAATCCGAGATCGCCTTGTTGCCGTCGGTCGTGTTGATGACCAGCTGGACCTGTCGGTTGCGGATGGCGTCCTCGATATGCGGACGGCCTTCCAGAACCTTGTTGATCTTCACGGCCGGAATGTCGTTCTCGGCGAGGAAGCGCTGGGTACCGCCGGTGGCAAGAACCTTGAAGCCGATCTGGGTGAGGATCAGGATCGCCGGCAGGACGCGGGCCTTGTCCTCGTCGCGGACAGAGACGAAGACCGTGCCGTCGCGCGGCAGTTCGACGGATGCGCCGAGCTGGCTCTTGGCGAAGGCGAGCGCAAAGTCGGTGTCGAGGCCGATGACTTCGCCGGTCGAGCGCATTTCCGGTCCGAGCAGCGTGTCGACGCCGGGGAAGCGGGCAAACGGGAAGACGGCTTCCTTGACGGCGATATGGTTCAGGTTGCGCGGATCGGGCTTGGCGCCATAGGCGGCAATCGCGTCATCGAGCTTCTCGCCGGTCATGATGCGGGCAGCGATCTTGGCGATTGGGGCGCCGATAGTCTTGGCCACGAAGGGGACCGTGCGCGAGGCGCGCGGGTTGACTTCGAGAACGTAGATCACGTCGTCCTTGATGGCGTACTGGACGTTCATCAGGCCGCCGACATTGAGCGCCTTGGCCATGGCGGTCGTCTGGCGCTCCAGTTCATCGAGCGTGGCCTTGGAGAGGGAACGTGACGGCAGCGAGCAGGCCGAGTCACCGGAGTGAATGCCGGCTTCCTCGATATGCTCCATGATGCCGGAGACGAAGACGTTCTCGCCGTCGCAGAGCGCGTCGACGTCGACTTCGATGGCATTGGTCAGGTAGCTGTCGAAGAGAAGTGGGTTCTTGCCGAGCAGCGTGTTGATCTGGCCCGTCTTGTCGTTCGGGTAGCGCTGCTTGATATCCTCGGGCACGAGTTCCGGAACCGTGTCGAGCAGATAGTTCTGCAGCATGCCCTCGTTGTGGATGATCTGCATGGCGCGGCCACCCAGAACGTAAGAGGGGCGGACGACCAGCGGGAAGCCGATTTCCCCGGCAACGAGGCGGGCCTGCTCGACCGAATAGGCGATGCCGTTGTTCGGCTGCGTCAGGTCGAGCTTCATCAACAGCTTTTGGAAGCGGTCGCGGTCTTCGGCGAGGTCGATCATGTCGGGCGCGGTGCCGAGGATCGGGATGCCGTTCTTTTCGAGCGCTTCGGCGAGCTTCAGCGGGGTCTGGCCGCCGAACTGCACGATGACGCCGACGACTTCACCCTTTTCCTGCTCCGCGCGCAGGATTTCGATCACGTCTTCGGCTGTCAGCGGCTCGAAATAGAGGCGATCGGATGTGTCGTAGTCGGTCGAGACGGTTTCCGGGTTGCAGTTGATCATGATCGCTTCAAAGCCTGCATCCTTCAGCGCGAAGGCGGCGTGGCAGCAGCAATAGTCAAACTCGATGCCCTGGCCGATACGGTTCGGACCGCCGCCGAGGATGACGACCTTCTTGCGGTCGGAGATCTCGGCTTCGGAGCGGAGCGCGCCGACGAAGGGCGTCTCATAGGTCGAATACATATAGGCGGTCGGGGACGCGAATTCGGCAGCGCAAGTGTCGATGCGCTTGAAGACCGGACGGACGCCGAGGCCGTTGCGCAGTTCTGCGACTTCCTTCGGGCGCTTGCCGGAGAGGGAGGCGAGGCGGGCATCGGAGAAGCCCATGGCCTTCAGGGTGCGCAGATTGTCGGCGTCTTCCGGCAGGCCATGCTCGCGAACGCGGGCTTCCATGTCGATGATCGCCTTGAACTGGGCGATGAACCACGGATCGATCTTGCAGCCTTCATGGACTTCTTCCGGCGACATGCCGAGACGCAGCGCCTGGGCGACCATGCGCAGGCGGTCCGGCGTCGGCGTGCCGATGGCGGCACGGATGGCGTTCTTGTCGTCACCCTGGCCGAGGCCCGGGATCTCGATCTCGTCGAGGCCGGTGAGGCCGGTTTCGAGGCCGCGCAGCGCCTTCTGCAGCGATTCCGCAAAGGTGCGGCCGATCGCCATGACTTCACCGACCGACTTCATGGCGGTGGTCAGTGTCGGCTCGGCGCCCGGGAATTTCTCGAAGGCGAAACGCGGGATCTTGGTGACGACATAGTCGATCGAGGGCTCGAAGGACGCGGGCGTCGCTCCGCCGGTAATATCGTTTTCCAGTTCGTCGAGCGTGTAGCCGATGGCAAGCTTGGCGGCGACCTTGGCGATCGGGAAGCCGGTGGCCTTCGAGGCCAGAGCCGAGGAGCGCGAGACGCGCGGGTTCATCTCGATGACGACGAGGCGACCGTCCTTCGGGTTGACGGCAAACTGCACGTTCGAGCCGCCGGTTTCGACGCCGATCTCGCGGAGAACCGCGATCGAGGCGTTACGCATGATCTGGTATTCCTTGTCCGTCAGCGTCAGCGCCGGAGCAACGGTGATCGAGTCACCCGTGTGTACGCCCATCGGATCGATGTTCTCGATCGAGCAGACGATGATGCAGTTGTCCGCCTTGTCGCGGACGACCTCCATTTCATACTCCTTCCAGCCGAGGACCGATTCTTCGATCAGGACTTCGGTGGTGGGGGAGGCGTCGAGGCCGGAATTGATGATCTCGTAGAATTCCGAGCGGTTGTAGGCAATGCCGCCGCCGGTGCCGCCCATGGTGAAGGACGGGCGGATGATCGCCGGCAGGCCGACGACGTCGAGAGCCTGGGCGGCAATCGCCATGGCATGGGCCATGTAACGCTGCTTGCGGTCGGTTTCGCCGAGGTTCCACTGGTTTTCGAGCTCATCGAGCGCCTTGTCGAGCTCCGCGCCTGATAGCTTCGCCTTCAGCTCGTTGCGAGCGGCTTCATGCGTCTTGCGGTCGGCATCCTTGATCTCGGTGGCGTTTGCCAGCATCGACTTCGGGGTTTCGAGACCGATGCGGGTCATGGCTTCACGGAAGAGGGCGCGGTCTTCGGCCATGTCGATGGCGGCTGGCTTTGCGCCGATCATCTCGACATTGTAGCGGTCGAGAACGCCCATGCGCTTCAGCGAGAGTGCCGTGTTCAGCGCCGTCTGGCCGCCCATGGTGGGCAGCAGCGCGTCGGGGCGCTCCTTGGCGATGATCTTGGCCACGACTTCCGGGGTGATCGGCTCGACGTAGGTGGCGTCCGCAAGGCCCGGGTCGGTCATGATCGTGGCCGGGTTGGAATTCACCAGGATGACCCGGTAACCTTCTTCCTTCAGCGCCTTGACGGCCTGGGTGCCGGAATAGTCGAATTCGCATGCCTGGCCGATGACAATCGGGCCTGCGCCAATGATGAGGATGGACTTGATATCTTGGCGCTTGGGCATGGCTCTATCCGTTCTTTGACCTGCGCGAAAAACCGGCCTGGGTGAGGGAGGTCACCGGCCGGGCGCAGAGAGATGGTCTTTTCAGGCTAGAAGCGGCTTATAGGGAAATGTTTGGTCGGAAGGAACCCCATAATTGCACCGTCCGGCACGAAAGTTGGGGAGGGAATTTATGAACGAGAAGCCGAGCGGCTCCGGCTTATGAACCTCAGGACGGCACGTTAATGGTAGGCGCTTGCGCTGGTTGTCGCAGGAGTGGCGGGCTGATCTGCGCCAAACGCTTCGCCACCCAGATGCTCAGAAACGCTAGTATTGCTCCTGCCAGGACGTCTACAAGATAGTGACCACCGTGTGATAACGTAGATGTGGCCATGCCAACATTTAAAAGTAGGATCGGATAGCGCAGCCATGGCACCGTCAACATGCTCACGGCGCAGATGACGGCCGTAGCTGTGTGAACCGATGGGAACGTCAGAATTCCCTGAGCTTTGTCCAATGACAGCAAGAACTCGGCTTGATTTCTTACAGCGTGAAACTGATCGAGAAACGCAAAGCCGAATTGAGCGTTGATTGACTGCAACGTCGTTCCATCAATGCCGTATGTTACATTGGCCGCCACGGCAGGAAACCAGATGGATATAAAGCTCGCTGTGTAGCAAACGAGCGCATAACTGAGAACCAGACCGACGCCTCTGCCAGGTTGTCCTGCCAGTATGAGGATCAGTGGCAGCAGCACGAGTTGGAACGCGAATGACGCGTATGCCTGCATGAGAAACCACGCCAGCCACTCATGGGAATCGACCCAACGGATGAAGGCAGCACCGTCGAACCCCAGTTTCTGGTCTGATGAGACCAGAAACTGATCCGCTAGAGGCAGGCTGAGCGACGTCGCTAGGTAGGATGAGGCAAGGCCGAGAACGGATAAAGCCACGCCGACGGACAAGGTCTCCATGACAAGCGACCACCTGTGAAAGCCGCGTCTTGCACATATCCACGCAGTGACCATCAACACGCAGAGGCTTGTGGCGACGGGTCGCAAAGATTCGTAGTCGAGGGATATCTTGGATTGCGACAACAGCGAGGCCACGACGATGCTGCTTGCGGCCATGGTGAGCCACAACCAACCGCGAAGGTTCGCTGTCTCTCCTGTCAACATGACACGCCTCCGTTGTCGTCCGATCACAACTTGTGCAGGGCATAGCTTAAGATTGCGTTGGCGCTCGCTGTGTGTCGGCAAAATCGGCCGGAGGTCAGGTCGTCACACGAGGTTCACGCGTGATTGATAGTCCCCGCAGGATCTTGAATGAGGTGTTCCCGCATGCAGCCCAATCTCCTGAGCATCCCCAACCATCTCCGTTTTGCCTCGCTCAGCGACAATCCGGGTCAGATCCCCCATCTCGGGACACGTTACGACACCTCGGGCAGGTTCCTCACCGAGCGTGGCAATACCGTCGTCTGCCACCTGGTGGAGGGCTCGGAGACTGCCTCTGTCATCGCCGATGCCCGTGAACGGTTCACGCAGATGCCGAATGCCGACAAGCTCGCCTTCACTGCGGCCTCAAGCCTGCACATGACGCTGTTCCAGGGGATCATCGAGACGCGGCGGGCGCTGCCCTATTGGCCGGATGATGTGCCGGTCGACACGCCGGTGTATGACATGACCGCAATCATGTTGGATCGGCTGGCGCTATTCGAACCGGGTGAAGCCTTCCGGATGCAGGTGACGCATGCCACACCGAACGGTCTCACTCTCGACGCGGTGACGGACAGGGATCGAGCCATTCTGAAGGACTGGCGCGACCGGCTGGCGGAGCTGCTGGGCTACCGACATCCCGATCATGACACCTATATCTTCCATATCACCTTTGCCTACATGATCGAACGGTTCGACGATGCGATGCTTGCGGCGTGGGTGCCGTTCCTCGAAGATGTCGCTGCCGACATCCGCCGGCGCTCTCCTGTCATCGAGCTGCGCCCGCCCGCCTTCTGCGCCTTCGATGACATGAACCATTTTGAAGAGCTTCTGGTGTTCGAGCCAGTCTGAGCTGTCCAAGAAGAAGTCGGCCGTTGAAAAGAAAATGGCGGGTCGAAACCCGCCATCAGGCCTAGATCCAATCTGACGTCGGTTCTCAGAATTCTTCCCATTCGCTGCCGCTCGGGGCCGGCTTGGCGCCCATGGCCGAAGCGATCTTGCCGGCCAGCGCGCGAGCAGGAGAGGTGACCGGACGGGCGGCTTCGCCGGCGGGTGCCGGGCGAGCCGAGGAGACAGGACGAGAGGCCGTCGTGGTGGCGGCGAGGTGGGTGCGTGCAGCCTGGGACCCTGCTGCCTGAGCAGAGGAGCCAAGGTTGAACTGGGCAAGGCGGGCCGAGAGCGCCTGGACTTCCGACACCAGCGTATGAGACGCGGCATTGGTCTCTTCGACCATGGCGGCATTCTTCTGAGTGCCTTGGTCCATGATGTTGACTGCCGAGTTGATCTCGTGAAGGCCGGTCGATTGCTCGCGGGCGGCATCGACGATGGCATGCACGTTGGTATTGATCTGCTGCACTTCGGCGACGATGGCTGAGAGTGCTTCGCCCGTCTGGTCAACGAGCGAGACGCCGTGCTTGACCTGTTCACCGGAGGCCGAGATCAGTGTCTTGATTTCCTTGGCGGCGTTTGCTGAGCGCTGGGCAAGTTCGCGTACCTCCTGGGCGACAACCGCAAAACCCTTGCCGGCCTCACCGGCACGGGCTGCCTCGACACCGGCATTGAGCGCCAGAAGGTTGGTCTGGAAGGCGATTTCGTCAATGACGCCGATGATGCTGGAGATGGACTGCGAGGACTGCTCGATCGCGCTCATCGCGTCGATAGCGGAGCGGACCACTTCGCCCGAGCGTTCGGCGCTTTCCTTGGTCCGGCTGACCTGCTGGCCAGCCTCTTCCGCGCGCTGGGTCGATTCCTTGACGGAGCGCGTGATCTGCGAGAGGGCCGCCGAGGTCTGCTCGACAGAGGCCGCCTGCTGCTCGGTGCGGCGGGCGAGGTCGTCGGCCGCGGAGCGTATCTCGTTGGAGCCGTTTTCGATCGTCGTGGCGTTGTCGCGGAAGGAGATCATCGCAGCGCGCAGCTTTTCGATGGAGTCGTTGAAGTTGCCGCGGATCTCGTCGAGAGCAGGAGAGAAGGGCTTTTCGAGGCGCACGGTCATATCGCCATCCGACAGGCGGGCGAGGCCGGCGCGCAATTCGTCGACGACGAAACGGATTTCCTCCTCACGCGCCTTGTGGCCCTTGGAGCGTTCGACGCGTTCGATCTCTTCCTGCTCGTAGCGCGCTTCAGCCTCCTTCTCGAGTTCGACCTTCTTGCGGTTGCTTTCGAGAAGCACGGCGAGCGAGCGGGAAAGGTCGCCCAATTCGTCGGTGCGGTCCTTGTCCGTGAGTTCCACGTCCAGACGTCCTGCTGCGATCTCGGTGGTCTGGCCAATGACCCGATTGATACGACCGATGAAGCGGCGCGCGAGAAGCCAGCCGACGACAATCAGAAGAATTGTTGCGCCAGCGATGATCAGGGCAGAGGTCGAGACGGTCTTCGACAGAGCGCCAAGAACCGTGGCGCTGGGTACGGAAACGACGACATTCCAGACGGCGCCCGGGAAGGGCTCGATCGGAACGGCAACCGCCATGCGCTCGACGCCATCCTTGTCGAGGATGGTGGCAACGCTGCCCGGCGCTTTCAAGACCGCTTCCCAGGCAGAGGCGTCGAGACCGCTTTCCTTCAGTGCCTTGCCCATGACGGCCTTGTCGGGATGGCTGACAAAGGCATTGGCGGAGGAGAGGAGCGCAATATAGCCATCTCCAAGGGGGCGCTTGGCAGCGAGATCTGTTGCGGTCTGGTCGAGATCGATGTCGGCGCCGACATAGGCAACCGCCTTGCCCTGATCGAAGATCGGGATGGAGATCGTCGTCATGAGGACGTCCTTGCCGTCCACCGGGTAGACATAGGGCTCCATCAGAACCGATTTTCCGGTCTTCACGGGCAACTGGTAATAGTCGCCGGCGCCAGGCGTGTCGTAATCGACAAGAACATCGGTCTTGATGACCCCGCCGGAGCGGAAGATATAGGGCACGAACCGTCCGGTGGCATCATGAGCCGGCTTGCCGACGAAGTCCGCGTCCTTGCCGTCAAAGGCGCCCGGTTCCCATCCCGTGGAGACGCCGATCGCGCCGGGATAGGCTTCAAGTGCCTTGCTCATCACCGCCATCGCGACGTCACGGTCAGCTAGCCCCTTGGCTCGCAGGGCTTCCACGGAGGTGCGCAAGCCCTCGACCATCTGGAAGGCGTTCTTCAGGCTGTCATTGATCTCTGCCGAAGCATTGGCCGCTGCCAGACGCATTTCCGTGATGCCCGCTTCCCGTATGTGACCCGAGGTAAGGCCGACCAAGGTTGCGGCCACGCCGATCGTGGTGACGACACCGAGCGCGACGGTGGAGAAAATGTTCCGGCTGGTAGCGGATTTGAATAACATGGGCCGTTCCCTCATTAGCCTTTGACTGCAAGGCAGCGGATAGCTGCTGCGACACCGGTGTGCGCCGGCATTTGGAGGACAATTTAGCCCGGCATGGTTAAGTAGATATTTATATTCGGGGAAGCCGTTACGGGCGCCGCTTGATTGGTCTGCGGATTGACGGGAAGGTGCGTTGAAAGCGGCGAGTCGGCGCGAGGAGGCCTGGTAATGTTCAGGGAATATAGGGAGCATGACGGGTTGGCGCTCGCCGATCTGATGCGCCGTGGCGAGGTTTCTGCTTCGGAGGTGCTGGAGGCTGCGATCGCGCGGATCGAGGCCGTCAATCCGGCAGTCAACGCAGTCGTCCGGCCGCTGTTCGACCGGGCCCGCCAGAAGGGGGCTCAGGTCATCCGCGATGCGCCGTTTGCAGGCGTGCCCTTCCTGGTGAAGGATCTGCTGGCGCAGATCGATGGGGTGCCAACGGGCAATGGCAACAGGCTCTGGGCGTCTCGGGTCGCGAGTGGAAACAGTGAACTGGTCGACCGCTGGGAGCGGGCAGGTCTGGTTATTGCCGGGCGTACCAATACACCTGAATTCGGCCTGACTCCTTATACGGAGCCCGATGCCAACGGACCGACGCGGAACCCTTGGGACCTCTCGCGCACCGCGGGCGGCTCCTCCGGCGGGTCTGCGGCTGCGGTCGCATCCGGCATGGTTCCGATTGCCTCCGGGGGAGACGGCGGTGGGTCGATCCGCATACCTGCCTCGGCCTGCGGTGTCTTCGGGATGAAGCCGACCCGCGGGCGAACGCCGGCCGGGCCGTTTATCGGCGAGGCCTGGTCGGGCTTCGCCGGCGAACATGTCTTGACGCGGTCCGTGCGCGACAGCGCTGCCGTGCTCGACGCCACTCACGGGCCGGATCGTGGCTCGCCGCATCCGCTGCCGGCGCAGGTGGGCACTTTCCTCGCCGCGTCTCAGCGCGATCCGGGGACATTGAAGATCGCGGTTTCGCGCCAGCCTATGCTTGGCAAGGCGGTGGCCCCTGAGGTAATCGCAGCCTTCGACGACACGGTGAAACTGCTCGCCGATCTCGGCCACGAGGTGGTCGACGCCGCACCGCCGGTCGAGCGAGAGGCCTTTTCCATGGCCTTCCTAACGGCGCTGGCCGGCGAGTTGCGCGCCGATATCGAGTTCACGGCAAAGACCTTTGGGGTAAAGATCAGACCCGGCGATTACGATGCCTCGTCCTTCGGCATGGGACTGCTGGGGGAGGGCTTCACGGCATCTGACCTGATTACTGCGCATCGTTATCTGACTCTCTCGGCGCGTTCGATCCTCGGCTTCTTCGAAGACGTCGACGTGCTGATGACGCCGGTACTCTCTACATTGCCGGTGAAGATCGGTGCGCTGCAGCCGAGCGCCATGGAAAAGAAGCTTTTGACGGTGCTCGGTTATGTCGGCGGCGGTCGGCTGTTGAAAAAGCTCGGGATTGCCGAGCAACTGGCGGCGCAGACTTTCGAATTCATTCCGTGGACGCCGGTGTTCAATGTGACCGGCCAGCCGGCTATGTCCGTGCCAACAAGCTGGTCGCCCGAGGGGCTGCCCATCGGCATGCAGTTTGTTGGGCGGTTTGCTGACGAGAACACTTTGTTTTCGCTGGCCGGGCAACTGGAGCAGGTGCGACCCTGGAAGGACCGCCGCCCGCCGCTCTGATCGTCCTCCGGTCAGAGGCGGGGGACGACCAGAACCTTTACTTCGCCCGGCTGCGGCGGCTTGCTGACGACGTCTGGCGCCTCGTCGAGCGACACCTTGCGCGAGATCAGCTTCTCCACCTCGATACGGCCGGAGGCGATCAGGTCGGCGGCGCGGCGATGGGTGAAGGGATTGAGGAAAGATGTCACCAGCTTCACCTCACGGAACAGGAGATCGAAGGGTTCTATGGCGATCTCTTCGCCCTGGGCCATGACGCCAAGGATGACGGCGGTGCCGCCCGGGCGCACAAGTTTTGTCGCTTGGACGACCGTTTCGCCGACGCCGGCGCATTCCAGGACGACGTCCACGCCGCCGGGGACGAGACCTGTCTCGCCTGACACCTGCGCGATTACGTCACCGGCTGCCGGATCGACACTCGCTGTCGCACCCAGCTCTTCGGCAAGCCTCCGGCGGGTCGCCTGGCGGGTGACCAGGATTACCGTGCTTGCTCCGGCAAGCCGGGCCAGTTGTACCGTCAGCAGGCCGATGACGCCGCCGCCGAGCACAACGACTGAGGAGCCAGCCTTGATCTCTGCGAGATCGATACCGTGCAGGCAACAGGCGAGTGGCTCGCAAAAGGCGCCATGCATCGGGTCGAGGTCTGCGGGCAGCAGGAAGGCCTGTCTGTGAGGAACCACGACATAGTCGGCAAAGCCGCCGTCGCGGTGGATGCCGATAGCCCTGAGGTTCCGGCAGAGATTGACGCGACCATTGACGCAGTGGCTGCAGCGGCCGCAGGCGATGTTGGGGTCTCCGGTAATGCGATCACCGATCGAGAAACCGGAGACGCCGCTTCCAATCTCTTCGACAATGCCGCTGAACTCGTGGCCAAGGGTGACCGGGGGCGTGCAGGGAAATTCGCCGTGATACAGATGCCGGTCGGTGCCGCAGACACCACAGGCCTCGACCCGGACCAGCAGGTCGTCCGGGCCCGGGCGAGGCTTGTCCACCTCGCGCGTAAACAGCTTTCCCGTTGCCTCCAGTCGCATTGCCTTCATGGATCACTCCTCCCAAAGTGTCTTTGTCGGCAAAGCTTGCATGCGGCGCGCCTGCTGCCAAGCGCCGATAACGTGGCTGATGCAGTTACATAAACTAGAAAGTTGCAAGCTGCGGCTCGACGGAGATACCGGCGGGCGATAGATAGTTCAAATAAGGACAATCCAAGGATCTTCTCTGATGATCACCGTGCATTACCTCGACAATTCGCGCGCCCACCGCATCCTCTGGCTGCTCGAGGAGCTGGGGCTCGATTATCAGGTCAAGGTCTATCATCGGACGAAGGACTATCTGGCGCCGAAAGAGCTGAAGGCCATACATCCGCTGGGCAAATCACCAGTCATCGAGGACGATGGACGGGTGGTTGCCGAAAGCGGCGCGATCATGGAATACCTGATCGAGACCTATGGCGGGGAGGGGTTGCGCCCGGCGGCCGGCACCGACGAGCGGCTGCGCTATCGCTACTGGATGCACTATGCCGAGGGTTCGGCCATGCCACTTCTGGTCATGAAGCTGATTTTCTCGCGCATCCCGGGGCAGGTGCCCTTTTTCATCCGCCCGGTGGCAAGGATGATAAGCCAAGGGGTGGCGCGCAAGCTGATCGATCCCCAGCTTTCCGACCATCTCGATCTCTGGATCGGCGAGGTCAGCAAGGATGGCTGGTTCGCGGGCAAGGAATTTTCTGCGGCTGACATTGCCATGAGTTTTCCTGTCGAGGCGGGCTTGACCCGCATTGCCGAGGGCAAGGACACCCGCGTTCTGCGCGAGTGGATCGAGCGAATTCGTTTCCGTCCGGCTTATCAGCGCGCACTGGCTCGCGGCGGGGAATACGGCTACGCGAAGAGCTGACGTTCTTCAGACAGGACCGAAGCGTTGACGTACAGCCTCGGCATAGCTGCGGCTGACGGGGATTTCAGCACCGGATTTCAGACGGATGATCAGGCGGCCATGGCTGCGCGCAAGGGCCGTCACCTGGTCGGCGGCGACCCAGTGTGACCGATGGGTCTGCAGGCCGTCCAGCGAGCCCAGTTCCTTCAGGGCATCGGAGAAGCGCAACAGGATCAGTTGCCGGCCGCGGCTGGTGGTGACGACCGTGTAGTGGTCCTCGACTGTCAGGTGGACGATCGCGCCGCGCACTTCCAGCTTCAGCCTGGCAGTCAGTGGCGGCTCCTCGCTCTGCGAGGTGGGTTTGGCCGGGATCTCATGGGCACTGGACATTTCAGACGGCGCAGCCGACATCGTCAGATGGGTCAGCAGACTGAAGAGCACCGACAGCGGCAGGCAGACAAGCAGTTGCTGGCCGAAAGATGTGCTGCTTGGCGTTGCCCCCGTCCATGACCAGCGGATGAGCTCGACGGCCGAGGCTACGAAGGGTGTCGCGATCACAGCATTCACCGTCAGCAATGCGAGCGTGCTGCGCATCCGACCGGCAAGCGCGATCTCACCCAGAGTGATCACGACAATTGCGACCGTCCAGGCGGCGGCATGCAGGAGCGTCCAGAAGGCAGCGCGCTCGGCCAGCCCCATGTCATCCATGGTGCCGGAGGGACCCGTCGCGACGAAGACCAAGACGACGATGGCAAAAGTCGCCCAAAGGCGGGGCGAGCGGATGAGCGTCGTCCATTCACGAAGCGCGGATTGCAGGGCGGTGCTGTTCACGAATTTCTCTCGACATCGACGGTAAAGCATTTGTCGCGGCGACCTGCCGGAGCGATCAGCGACAGACAATCCATTGAAACCGCGATTCTGTGCAAGGCAAGCCCCATGTCGCTCTCTCTCCTCTCGCAGTCCTCTCTCGCCATCCAGATCCATGTCACCGCCGCAGCTTCGGCCCTTGTCCTCGGTGCGATCCTGCTGGTCGCCCGCAAGGGCACCCGTTTTCACCGCCTGCTCGGGCGGACCTGGATAGGTCTCCTGCTGATAGCGGCGCTTTCCAGCTTCTTCATTCAATCGCTGCGCCTCTATTTCGGCTTCAGTCCCATCCATATCCTATCGGTTCTGACACTGATCGGCAGCTTCCAGGCTGTGGCCGCGGCGCGTGCAGGGCGGATTGCCGAGCACCGGCGCCATGTGGGCAACCTCTACACCTTTGCACTTCTCACAGCGGGTGCGTTCACGCTGCTGCCGGGACGCCTGATGCACAAGCTGTTGTTCGGTGAGGCTCAGGGGCAGGTCCACCTCATCGCCATAGGATTGCTGCTTACGGTTGCCGGTCTGCTGCAATGGTGGCTGAGACGGGGAGATGGGCGCTTCTCGGTATGAGCGCCGGTAAGGTCTGTCCTCTCTGGTGTTAGGGAACAGTTCGGCTATCTTCTCATTGATACGGGCGTGATTGGTGGGAGGAAGCAGAATGGAATGGAGAGGCCGTCGGCAGTCCAACAATATCGAGGACCGGCGTGGACAATCCTCTGGTGGAGGATTCGGCCGTAATCCCTTCGGCCGTTCCGGCATCCAGCTCCCGATGGGCGGAAGGCGCGGCGGCGGCCTGAGCTTCGGGACGATCATCTTTCTCGTGGTCATCTACTTCGTGCTGAAGGCCATGGGCATCGACATGCTGCAGGTCCTAAGCGAGGGCAATGTGGGTGGCTCCGGCTCCGGCTACGAGCAATCGATCGGGCAACGCCCGGCGGGGCAGGCTGCCGACGATACGACCGCCTTCATCCGTGTCGTGCTCGCTGAAACCGAAACGACCTGGAGCACGATCTTCTCCGCCTCGGGTGAAACCTATCAGGAGCCGATGCTGGTGCTGTTCTCCGGCTCGACGTCTTCGCCCTGCGGCCAGGCCTCCTCGGCCACGGGACCGTTCTATTGCCCGGCGGATCGCAAGGTCTATCTCGACACCGAGTTTTTCGACCAGCTTGAGCGGCAATTCGATGCGGCGGGTGATTTCGCCCAGGCCTATGTGATCGCGCATGAGGTTGGGCATCACGTGCAGAACCTGACGGGTGTGCTGCCGGAGTTCAACCGGCAGCGCCGTTCGATGGGCCAGCGGGAGGCGAACCAGATGTCGGTGCGCGTCGAGTTGCAGGCCGATTGTTATGCCGGGATCTGGGCAAAATCGGCTGACAAGGAAGGGATCCTCTCCGATGGTGACCTTGAGGAAGCGCTGAATGCCGCGCAGCAGATCGGCGACGATACGCTGCAAAAGCGCAGCCAGGGCTATGTCGTGCCGGACGCCTTCAACCACGGGACCTCCGCACAGCGGATGAAGTGGTTCAAGCGGGGCTATGACAGCGGCAATGTGAGCGCCTGCGACACCTTCTCCGGCGCGATCTGACGGGCCGGAGCGCTTAGCTGATCAACAAGGCCGTCAGCCAAAGGCCGAGGCCAAAGACGGTATGGGCTGCAAGATTAAGGGCCCGAACCTTGTTCGGGTTCTGTGTCTTTGAGGCCGCCCATCCGAGCCCGAGCCCCGGCTGTAGCAGGAACCAGCCGGCTGCGACGGTGACGATGCCCCAGATCCAGGCCGGCAGGAGCGTCGGTTCAGCGAGCCATGCATGGCCGAGCATGAGGGCGAGCATGATGCCGTAGACAATGCCGACGGCATAGTGGGAGATCCAACCGAGGGTCAGTTCTTGGCTGTAAGCTTCTGCATTCGCGATGCTGTCGTGAAAGACGCGCCCGGACTTCAGGTGGTAGAACCAGCGTCCGACAGGCGCCCAGTTCGGCTTAGATTGCTTGAAGAGCGTCGTGAGTATGATCGCCCAGATATCCATTGCGACGGTTGCTCCCAGGCCGATGAGCGCGCCGCGCCAAATCAGTTCCCACATCTCTCGATCAATCTCTTGCTGCTTTCAGGGGCGTAAACTCTAGGCGGGTTCCGATGAGGCAGAAAGGTCGGTTCGGCCGGCTTTCGTTCGGCACCTGCGTTTTTCCGTGATGTCTAAGGGCTGCCCGTGTCCGCTGGCCAATTCCTCCCATCAATATCTCTGATGTATCGCGCAAAAAATCTGCAACCTGATGATTCCATCTTGCTGGATTGCGTGATGGCGCTTATCCCGTTGCGACATGCCGCTCCCCAGTATGCTCTGGAAGCGGCTTTTTTCGTTGAGACCAAGCCATGCACACCGATGTCGTCACGCTCGAAACTCCCAGTAATGCTCCCGTGGGAGCCGGTAGCTGGATGTCGCATATTCGCGCCACTCTCTCGCTCGGCATCCCGCTGATCGGCGCGCAGCTGGCGCAGCTTGGTATTCATACAACCGACGTGATCATCGTCGGACAATTGGGCGCGGCTCCACTGGCGGCCATGGTATTGGCCGGCCAGTTTTTCTTCACGATCTTCGTTTTCGGTTCGGGATTCTCTATCGCGGTTATTCCGATGGTGGCCCAGGCCTATGGTCGCGGCGATGTCATATCCGTTCGTCGCTCGATCCGCATGGGTATGTGGGTTTCGATCCTCTACGTGCTCCTGACGATGCCGCTATTCTTCAATGCCGAGAGGATCCTTCTGGCGCTCGGACAGAAGCCGGAAGTGGCCGCGCTTGCGGCCAACTACGTGTTCATCACCCAACTCGGCCTTTTGCCGGCACTGCTGTTCGCGGTCTTGCGGGCTCTGGTGAGCGCAACCGGCCGAGCCCGGATCGTACTCTGGGTGACCGTCGGCATCCTGGTCCTGAACGCCATTCTGGCCTACGCCCTCGTTCTAGGCCATTTCGGCCTGCCAGCACTTGGCATGACCGGTGCTGCGATCGTCGCAGTCATCGTTCAGTGGGTGAGCTTCGTGGCCATGGTCATCTACCTCCAGACCCGTGACGAGACACGGCGCTACGAGCTGTTCGTCCGCTTCTGGCGTCCGGACTGGCAGGCGTTCCGCGAGGTCGTGCAGCTGGGTTTGCCGATCAGCGTTACGATTCTTGCGGAAGTCAGTCTGTTCAGCGCGGCGTCGCTTCTGATGGGGCGGATCGGCACCATCGAACTTGCGGCCCATGGTATTGCATTGCAGCTTGCCTCGATCGCCTTCATGATTCCGCTCGGTTTGTCCCAGGCCGCGACCGTTCGCGTCGGTCTGGCGCATGGTCGCGGCAATTATCCGGAACTCGTGCGCGCCTCCATTGCGGTGCTCGCCATTGCCGGCATCCTGTCTCTCGCGGGTGGGATCCTGTTTCTGACCCTGCCGCAGCCGCTATCGGCTGCCTTCATCAACGAGAACACGCCGGCTGCCGCCGAGGTGCTGGCTTATGCCGGCCCGCTGGTCATGGTCGCCGGGCTTTTCCAGTTGGTCGACGGAATACAGGCAATCGCCAGCGGCCTCCTACGCGGCCTTAAGGACGCGCGTGTGCCGATGTTCATTGCGCTTGCCGCTTATTGGCCGATCGGATTTTTGCTCGCCTGGCTCATGGCCTTCCCGCTCGGCGTCGGCGGGATCGGCATCTGGTACGGCTTCTCGCTGGGGCTGGCGAGCGCTGCCATCATGCTGTGCCTGCGCTTCTATCTGAAGGTTCGGCACGAAATGAAAGCGGCCCGGATTTGATCCCGGGCCGTTCAATTCTCGATCTCTGATTTCGCTTAGCGTTCGGCGAGTGCCGGTTCGCCCTTCGTTTCGCGCACCATGTTGATGAAGCGGCGGAAGAGATAGTGGCTGTCCTGCGGACCGGGCGAGGCTTCGGGGTGGTGCTGCACGGAGAAGACCGGCTTGCCCTTGAGGCGAAGGCCGCAATTGGTGCCGTCGAAGAGGGAAATGTGAGTCTCTTCAACGTTTTCCGGCAGTGACTTCGAGTCGACCGCGAAGCCGTGGTTCATCGAGACGATCTCGACCTTGCCCGTGGTGAAGTCCTTGACCGGATGGTTTGCGCCATGGTGGCCCTGGTGCATCTTTTCGGTCGTGCCACCGAGCGCCAGACCCAGCATCTGGTGGCCGAGGCAGATGCCGAAAAGCGGCTTGTCTGACTTGATCAGGTTCTGGATCGCGGGAACGGCATATTCGCCGGTGGCGGCCGGGTCGCCCGGGCCGTTGGACAGGAAGATGCCATCGGGCTCAAGTGCCAGAATATCCTCTGCCGAGGTGGTGGCGGGAACGACGGTTACCTTGCAGTCGAGGCCGGCAAAGAGGCGCAGGATGTTGCGCTTTACGCCGAAGTCGACGCAGACGATGTGGTACTTGGCATCTTCAGCGCCCAGTGTCGTGTGCCCTTCGGTCCAGTTCCAGTCCTTCTCGTTCCAGACGGAAGACTGACCCGATGTGGCGACCTTGGCGAGGTCCAGGCCGACGAGGCCGCTCCAGGCCTTGGCTTCGGCTTTCAGCGCTTCAACATCGAAGACACCGTTCGGGTCGTGGGCGATGACAGCGTTCGGCGCACCGTTTTCACGGATCCAGGCCGTCAGCGCGCGCGTATCGACACCCGAGAGGCCGATGATGCCGCGGCTCTTCAGCCAGGCGTCCAGATGGCTTGCTGAACGATAATTTGATGGCTCCGTGATGTCGGCCTTGAAGATCGTGCCAACCGCGCCGTGGCGGGCTGCCGGCGTCAGGTCTTCGATGTCTTCGTCGTTCGTGCCGACATTGCCGATATGCGGGAAGGTAAAGGTGACGATCTGGCCGAGATAGGAGGGATCCGTAAGGATTTCCTCATATCCTGTCAGTGCGGTGTTAAAGCAGACTTCCGCCTGCACCTTGCCGGTTGCGCCTATGCCATGGCCTTCGATGACGGTGCCGTCGGCGAGAACGAGGAGGGCGGTTGGCTTGCGGGTCGTCCAGGGTGCTGTCGCGGTCATGGTCATTCCTTGTTCGCCCGCGTGCCGGCCCCTTGCCGGAGCGGTATCGCAGGACCATTTATGTTGCAGATCGAGGCCGCGCGAAGTCGCGCGTTTTCAGCCCTGATGACAATTTGCGTGCAGGTGCCGAGCAATAGACGCATCAGATGGCGAGGTCAATTCCGGAGTTGCTTGCGAGCCGGATTTCCACCAAGCCATTTCAATGGTTTGCTCAATTCGTTTGCACTGCAGCACATGTCTGGCTATGAGAACCACTTAACGAACACGGAAAAGCCACAATCGCCCACGGCGAGGAGGCAGCTCCCCGGAGAAGAAAATGATACGCGACACGCTCGCCAACTCGCTGAAAGAGTCCCTGAAGGCCAAGGACGTCCGCCGGACCTCAACCGTGCGTCTGATCCAGACCGCGATCAAGGATCGCGACATCGCCAATCGTGGAACCGGCAAGGATCCCGTCAGCGATGACGAGATCATGCAGATCCTGATGAAGATGATCAAGCAGCGGGATGAATCGGCGAAGATCTATGCCGAGAACGATCGTCCGCAGCTCGCTGCCCAGGAGCGCGAGGAAATCGACATCATCAAGTCCTTCATGCCGGAGCAATTGCCGGAGGAAAAGGTGCGCGAACTCTGCGCTGCCGTAATCTCCGAAACGGGCGCCCAGGGCCTGCGTGACATGGGCAAGTGCATCAGCACGCTGAAGGAGCGCTATTCCGGCCAGATGGATTTCGGCAAGGCCTCTGGCGTGGTCAAGGACCTGTTGAAGTAATCGGATCCCATCGCCTTGAGTGAGTTTCGGCGCCGCCTTCGGGCGGCGTCTTGCGTTTTCTAAGACTTGGAGCGCTTCTGCTCGTCGACGAAATGGCGCAGGACCGCATTGATGCGGGTCTGGTAGCCCTTGCCCGTCGCCTGGAAGAAATCGATGATATCGGGGTCGAGGCGGATCGAGATCGCTTTCTTTCGGTCCGGGATCACCATTTTGGCCTTTGACCAGTCGATGTCCATGTGGTCCTTCCAGTCGGGATCGTCGCGCATGGCGCGCTCGATATCCTCGTCGGTCATGGCATCGACGCGCGCCCAGTCGGTATGGCTCTTTTCCCCGCGCGCTCGCTTTTCCAGAATTTCAGCGATAGTAGTGCGTGTGATATTCTCTTCGCTCATTTTTTCTCGCAACGCGGGCGGATATTATCCGGCAGACGTTTCCTCTCATGGTGTAGACTGCTGTAATCAATCGGCCGCTTTCCGGGCATGTCGCAAGTATACGATGCTCCCCGTTGGTCACGGTCAGTGTCTCAAGGCGAGGTCCGGCCAGAGCCAGAACAACATCGTCGAAATCAATCCCGTGCTTGTGGCGATTGATGATCCGTTTTGCATCGTCACATTCGAAGGCCCATTTTTCCTGCGGAATGTCGTCCAGGCTTGGCATGGTCCGGGTTCTCAAAGTCTATCATCACTATTGTATATACAGTCGTCATTACAATCAACCTCTGTGAATAACGGGCACTTCGCGCGAAAGCCTTGGCGCATCATGCGGGCCGCGCCTATATGGAGGATCAGCTTCCCAGGGATACCGATGCGCTTTTCCAATGACTTCCTCGACGAGATCCGTGACCGCGTGCCGATTTCGGCCGTGGTGGGCCGTCGCGTGACCTGGGATCGCAAGAAAACCAACGTATCGCGGCAGGATTACTGGGCCTGTTGCCCCTTTCATGGCGAGAAGAGCCCGAGCTTCCACTGCGAGGATCGCAAGGGGCGCTACCATTGTTTCGGTTGCGGTGTGTCCGGTGACCACTTCCGATTCCTGACAGATCTCGAAGGGTTAAGTTTTGTCGAGGCTGTGCAGCAGGTGGCCGACATGGCCGGCATTGCGATGCCGCAGCCTGACCCGCAGGCAGAGCGGCGGGAGCGCGAGCGCACCACGTTGCAGGACGTCATGGAAATGGCGACGCAGTTCTTCCAGGACCAGTTGCAGACGGCAAGCGGGGCAAGAGCGCGGGCCTATCTGCGCGAGCGGGGGCTGTCTGGTCGGACGATCGAGACGTTCAGGCTCGGATATGCACCGGAAAGCCGGAATGCGCTGAAGGAGTATCTGGCGTCAAAGGGGGTGCCAAAGGAGCAGATCGAGGCCTGCGGGCTGGTCGTTCATGGCCCTGATATTCCTGTCTCCTATGACCGCTTCCGCGATCGCATCATGTTCCCCATCCTGTCGTCGCGCGACAAGGTGATCGCCTTCGGTGGCCGCGCGATGGCTGCCGATGCCATGGCGAAGTATCTCAATTCCAACGAGACCGAGCTCTTCCATAAGGGCAATGTACTCTACAATTTTTCCCGAGCCCGACGGGCCATGCAGGGTGCCGATGGTGCCGACACGCTGATTGCCGTCGAAGGCTATATGGACGTGATCGCGCTCTACCAGGCCGGCATTGAGAATGCCGTCGCGCCGCTCGGGACCGCGCTGACGGAAAACCAGCTTCAACTCATGTGGAAGACGACGCCGGTGCCGGTGCTCTGCTTTGACGGCGATGCTGCCGGCCAGCGGGCCGCCTTCCGGGCTGTCGATCTGGCGCTGCCGCACATCAAGCCGGGCCAGTCGCTGCGCTTTGCCATGCTGCCTGACGGCAAGGATCCGGATGACCTCGTCAAGCGCGACGGGCGCCAGCCGTTCGACCGGGTGCTTGCCGAGGCACGGCCGCTCGCCGAGATGGTCTGGATACGCGAGACGCAAGGCGGTGGCTTCGATACGCCAGAAAAGCGCGCGGAACTCGAAGCGAAGCTCAAGCAGGTTGTCAATGTCATCGGCGACGAAAACGTGCGACGCCATTATCAGCAGGATGTGCGCGACCGGCTCTATGCCTTCTTTCAGAGCGCCCAGCCCGGTCGCAGCGAGCGCGGCAATTTCCAGGGCGGTGGTCGTGGTCAAGGGCAGGGCGGTCGTGCCGGTGGACGACCTCCCGGACCGGTGGCCTCCAGCCGCGGCGCGATTTCCGATCGCCTGGCCCGCTCGGGGCTCGTGCGCGGTGCGCTCGATCAGCCGACACTGCGCGAAAGCGTGTTGGCGCTCACCATCGTCAATCACCCGCGCTTGCTCGAGGATGAGTATGACGAGATTGCCGCTATCGACTACGAACATGCCGGGTTGCAGAAACTCTGGTCGTCGCTTCTGACGGCGGTGGCCGAAGCCGGAGCATCGTTGACGCGTGAGGTCCTGATCCAGAAGCTGGAAGCACATAGCCATGGGGCACTGCTGCGCGGCCTCGACCAGCAGATCCGAAATGCGCGCCTCTGGATCGCGACCGAAATCGCGGCCTCGGAAGATGCACGCGAGGGCTATAGCCAAGCTCTGTCTCTCTACAAGCGGGCGAGAGCCCTCAAGCGTCAGCGCATGGAACTGGAGCGCGAAATCGCCGAGGCGACGGAGACCGATGATGCCGGACGTATCGAGCAGGTGATCAGCGCGCTGCACGAGGTTCAGCTCGAGGTTGCGCGGATGGAAAACCAGGAGGCGATCATCGACGGCTTCGGTGTCATGTCCGGTCGGGTGAAGGGGCCGGCAACCGGACACGGCTGATGTAATCGTTTGCACAAATGTATTGCGCTGCGACGGTAAATGAGGGATTCAACACCTACTCTCTTATCGCCGGAAGCCAGAGTGTCTCAGGACGAGTTTGATTTCATAGCCCGCAACGGGCGAAAACTGCGCTCAGCCTGGCGATTGCCCAACGCAGTCTGGTGGGTGGCGAGAATCGGCACTGCCGGTTATCCGCCGCGGCTTCGCCGGAGGCTTGCGGTGACGAACATCATCTCCGCCATGGTCAGCCTCATGACCATTCCCTACATCCTGCTCTATGCGCTCTACGACTGGTACGGGTTGCTGCCGGCGATTATCGCATTTTCGCCGCAGATCATCCTCTACGCCTTGGCTCCGTTCTTTCATCGCTTCGGGCCGACTTCAGCTGCCCTTTACCTCTGTTGCATCTGGCTGATCTTCGGCATCGGCTATTGCATGTTCTTCGGGCGCGAGTCGGGGCTGCAATTCTACTTCCTCGCGGGAGCCGCGGCCTCCCTGCTGGTGTTCGGGCCGGAACGTTTAATCCTGTCCGCCTGCGTCACGATCGTTGCGTTGATTGCCTTTCTGGTCACGGAGACCGTCTTCGTCGCGCCGCTCGGCTTCATTCGGGTCGAACCCATTTTTCTGGATACGCTCTACTACCTGACGGTTCCGTTCGCCTTTCTGCTGATCTTCACGACCTCCTACTTCGCCTTCAAGGAAGCGTCGCAGGCGGAGCTGGCCCTCGAATCTGAATACGAATTCTCCGAGCGCCTGCTGCAGAACATCCTGCCACGCGCCGTCGCCATTCGCTTGCGCGACCACCGTACCCAGTTGGTGGCCGATCAAATTCCATCGGCAACGATATTGTTCGCCGATATCGTCAATTTCACGCCCCGCGCAGCCCGGTGGCAGCCGCAGCAGGTGATTGCCTTCCTTGGTCGGGTCTTCAGCCAGTTTGACGCCATCGCAAGTGCCCACGGGCTGGAGAAGATCAAGACGATCGGCGACGCCTATATGGTGGCGGGCGGTCTGCCTGAGCCGAAGCCGGATCACGAGGCAGCGGTGGCACGGATGGCGCTCGATCTTCTCGATTGCTGCAGGCAGATCTCGCAGCAGGTGGGGGAGCCGGTTGAAGTGCGGATCGGGCTCGATACCGGGCCTGTGGTTGCGGGTGTGCTCGGGCCGAACAAGCTCCTTTACGACGTCTGGGGCGATACGGTGAACACAGCCGCGCACATGGAATCTCACGGGGTCGCCGGGCGTATCCAGGTGGCCGATTGCCTGAAGAAGAGGTTGGAAGATCGCTTCGATTTCGCATTGCGCGGGGACATCGAGGTCAAGGGCAAGGGGGCGATGCGGGTGTGGTTTTTGACGGGTGCCAAGTCTGACCCGATCACCTCGCGCTGATGCCCAGTTCGCCCGTCGTCCCCCCTTGTTTCTCCGGTGTGATGTCCTACATCTGCGAAGATCGGTGATAAAGGCGCCGTAATACGGCTTGTTTTGTTGATTTTCCCGATCCGGCCTGCAGAAAGGCTTGACGTCAGGAAAAATTGTGGGAATCACCAATCCAAGCACACAAGGGTGAAGTGGGTTCGGACGGATCTCTGGTATGATGACCGGTCATGCAGACAATCAAGGTTTCGGCGCTACGACCGCAATGCCCATAGTTAATCAGGAATTAAGCAACACTCCGTTAGGTCACTGACAGCTATCCGCCCGGGTGAGTGGTTCGTTCTCCCATCCCTCCGGCGACCAGCAGCATGATCAGACGTCAGGGAAAGCGACAAGATAAATGGCATCGAAAGTCAAAGAAAACGAAGAAGCCGACAGCGAACGCGAAGGCGCGCCGGACGGTCCGCTTCTCGATCTTTCCGATGACGCCGTCAAAAAGATGATCAAAGCCGCCAAGAAGCGCGGCTACGTCACCATGGACGAGTTGAATTCGGTTTTGCCGTCGGAGGAAGTGACCTCGGAGCAGATCGAAGACACCATGGCCATGCTTTCCGACATGGGCATCAATGTCATCGAGGACGAAGACGTCGACGAGGCCCAGGGCGGCGATGACGACAATGACGACGAGCCAGAAAGCGAGGGCGGTGAGCTAGCTCCGACCGCCGGCACTGCCGTTGCCACTGCAAAGAAGAAAGAGCCGACAGACCGTACCGATGACCCGGTGCGCATGTATCTGCGCGAAATGGGCTCCGTCGAGCTTCTGTCGCGCGAGGGCGAAATCGCGATTGCGAAGCGCATCGAGGCTGGCCGCGAGACGATGATCTCCGGCCTCTGTGAGAGCCCGCTGACCTTCCAGGCGCTGATCATCTGGCGCGACGAACTCAACGAAGGCACGACGCTGCTGCGCGAGATCATCGATCTCGAAACGACCTATTCCGGTCCGGAAGCCAAGGCTGCGCCGCAGTTCCAGTCTCCTGAGAAGATCGAGGCCGACCGCAAGGCAGCCGAAGAGAAGGAAAAGGAGCGCGCAAAGCGCCGTCCGCAGGCTGCTTCCGGTGACGATGACGACATCACCGCCATCGGTGGCGAAGGCATGCCGCAGGAAGAAGAGGAAGAGGACGAGGACGAATCCAACCTGTCGCTGGCTGCGATGGAATCGGAATTGCGTCCCCAGGTCATGGAGACCCTCGACCTGATCGCCGACACCTACAAGAAGCTGCGCAAGCTGCAGGACCAGCAGGTTGAAGCGCGTCTCGCCTGCGCCGGTACGCTGTCGTCCGGACAGGAGCGTCGCTACAAGGAGCTGAAGGATCAGCTGGTGACGGCCGTCAAGTCGCTGTCGCTCAACCAGAACCGTATCGATAGCCTTGTCGAGCAGCTCTACGACATCTCCAAGCGCCTGATGCAGAACGAAGGCCGCCTGCTGCGTCTTGCCGAAAGCTACGGCGTCAAGCGTGACAGCTTCCTGGAACAGTACCAGGGTGCAGAACTCGATCCGAACTGGATGAAGTCGATCGCCAATCTTTCGGCCCGTGGCTGGAAAGAGTTCGCGAAGGAAGAATACCAGACGATCCGTGACATCCGCGGCGAGATCCAGAATCTTGCGACCGAAACCGGTATCTCGATCGCGGAGTTCCGCCGCATCGTATCGATGGTCCAGAAGGGCGAGCGCGAAGCGCGTATCGCCAAGAAGGAAATGGTCGAGGCGAACCTGCGTCTCGTCATCTCGATCGCCAAGAAGTACACGAACCGCGGTCTGCAGTTCCTCGACCTCATTCAGGAAGGCAATATCGGCCTGATGAAGGCGGTCGACAAGTTCGAATATCGCCGCGGCTACAAGTTCTCGACCTACGCGACCTGGTGGATCCGTCAGGCGATCACCCGCTCGATCGCCGACCAGGCCCGCACGATCCGTATTCCGGTGCACATGATCGAGACGATCAACAAGATCGTCCGGACCTCGCGCCAGATGCTGCACGAGATCGGTCGCGAGCCGACGCCGGAAGAACTGGCCGAAAAGCTCGCCATGCCGCTCGAAAAGGTCCGCAAGGTCCTGAAGATCGCCAAGGAGCCGATCTCGCTCGAAACCCCGGTGGGCGACGAGGAAGACAGCCATCTCGGCGACTTCATCGAGGACAAGAACGCGCTTCTGCCGATCGATGCCGCCATTCAGGCGAACCTGCGCGAAACGACGACCCGCGTTCTCGCTTCGCTCACTCCGCGTGAAGAACGCGTCCTGCGCATGCGCTTCGGCATAGGCATGAATACTGACCATACGCTTGAAGAAGTCGGTCAGCAGTTCTCGGTTACCCGCGAACGTATCCGCCAGATCGAGGCGAAGGCGCTGCGCAAGCTGAAGCATCCGAGCCGGTCGAGGAAGCTGCGGAGCTTCCTGGACAGTTAAGCCGGGACCCGGCACAAGATCACGAAAACCCGCTGGAGCGATCCGGCGGGTTTTGTTTTCAGATGAACTGAGCAGGGTGGGCTATCGCAGTGCAGGCTGCAGCCATCACCTTGTCGAGCGTGGCAATCGGCAAGCCAGTCCTGACCGCAATGGCGATGTGAAGACTGTCTGCGGCCCTCAGGCTTAGCTCGCTGCGATCGCACAACCGTGCTGCAGCATGAAAGTCTTGTGAAGCGACGGGCAGGACGACTAGCGACCGGGAGACGAGGCGATTGAAGGCTGCAAGAGCCGTCGCCTTCTGTTCGGTACCAATCTGGTCGGTCCGAAGTTTCAGTGACAGGGCGGAAGAGAACTCAGTTACCGTCCACCCGCTTAGATGCAGCGAGCCGGGTATCTGCTCACGTAGCCATGCGGACACCCGCTCAGCCGCCGGCTCTCGGGTGAGAAGTGCGACGACGATCGACGTGTCCATGTAGTACATCAGTAACGGTCTTCGTCCCGCAGACGCCGGATGCCGTCCTCTTCTGTCGGCGGCATTTGCCTGATCACGTCATCAAGCCATTCGAAGTCGATTGGCTCAAGAAAGTGTTCCACAGGCACAAGACGCGCTACGGGTTTGCCATGTCGTTCGATTTCTATCGTTTCACCCTGTTCGGCTTTGACCACGAGTTCACTCAGATGCGCCTTGGCCTTTGCGATGTTGACCTTCGTCACCTCGCTCCTCCGTGAGAATTTCCATAAGTAGAATTATGGTCATCATAGTCCTATCTGGGAAGTAGTAAATGAAAGGACAGGCGCCATTGTTTTGGCACAGCGTTCTTTCGCCTCCCTTTTCGCCGCAATCGTCGCTATGGATCGGGCTATGACGGATCACAGGAAGACAAGCAGGCGGCGCCTCGGTGGAGGGCTTACGCTTTCTCTGCTGCTGCATGGGCTTGCGGTGGCGGTTTTCCTCGTGAGTTTTGATAGTCCGCTCGAATTGGCAGAACAGGAACAGGCGATCGAGGTCACGCTGGTTGCGCCGCCGCCTGAACCGGAGCCCGAGGCGCAGGCGGAATCTGCGCCGGAGCCGCAGCCCGAGGCGACAGAGCCTCCACCCGAGGAAACGGCTGAAGCAGAACCGCCGCCGCCCGAACCGGAGCCACCAGCACCGGAACCACAGCCTGAGCCGGAGCCGATCGAGCAAACACCCGTTCCCGAGCCAGAGCTTCCGGACTCAGCATCTGCGCCTATTCCCATATTGCGCCCCGTAGTTCGCTTCGGCGAAAGAGACAGCGGGCCGGAACTGTCGCGCGGGACCGAAGCCGACGTGGAGGCTACGGAAGAAACGCAGGCGGAGGAGCAGGCGGATGAAGTCGCCGATGCCGAAGCGAGGCTGGCGCAGCCCGAGATCGCGCTCCCTGAAGCTCCTCCACTTGAAGGAGCCTTGCCAGAGGCTGCGGCAGAAACCACTACAGGCGACGGTGAAGCGGAGGCGGCCACTCAAGAGGAAGCAACCGACCCTGCCGTGATCACCGCCGTCTCCGAAGCGGAATTGAAACCGCGGGAGGTGACGGAGCTTTTCTCCTCGGCCATCTCTGGCGACCGGGCTGCGATGACCGCCATGGCGGGCCTCACGCGCCAGGAGCGCGGCGATCAGCTTTGCGGCACTGAACTGAGCCAGCAGCTGCGTCGGGGGACCCCCGCCTATGTGCCGTATCTGCTGCCGATCCTTCGTTTGAAGGACGGCAATGTGATCGATGTGCCGCTTGCGGCCTTCCGGGAAATCAATGGGGCGTGGATCAACATCGCGGTGCGCTGCGAGGTTGATGACGAGGCTACGCAGGTGGTGCGCTTTTCTTTATCGGTGGGCAAGACTGTTCCTCGCTCCGAATGGGCCGAGCGCGGATTTCCTGACAGCTGAGGCTGTGGTCGTCAGCCGAGTTTCTCCCTTATCACCGCCATGAAGATCCGGGCGCCGATCGCCGTCAGGTCATCAGGATAGTCATAGTCGGGATTGTGCAGGGCAGGGTGCTTCTCGCCGGCGCCTAGGAAGAACATGGCCGATGGGCAGACCGCGCGTAGCCGACCGAAATCTTCCGAAGCCCGCATCGGCAGGTTTCCTTCGTCAAACCGTACCCCCTCTGCCGTCAGGGCGGCCTCCAGATCGGCGACAGCCTCCGGCGCGTTCTCGCAGTGGAAGAAAATGTCGTGGTAGCTGATGGCGTGCTCGAGGCCTGCGTTCAATGCGGCTTGGGTCACCAGTCCTTCCGCTTTTTCGCAAAGCTCGGCCATACGGTCGTTGATCAGGGTACGCAGCGTCACCCAGATTTCGGCATCGCCGGGAGCAATTCCGAACGCCTTTTCGCCCAGAGATGCGTGGGTGACGGTGGCGAGCGTGAAATCGGTCGCCGGTGGTGCGCCGTGGGAGAGGGCGGTCAATGCCGGCATCAAGTGGGACATGGCTGCCATGGGCGAGGTGCCGGTTTCGGGCTGCGAGGCATGCGCCGTCTTGCCGGACAGCTTGATCTTCATGCCGCGCGAGGCGCAATTGACCGGGCCGCTCTTGAGCGCAGCGGTGCCGAAGGCGAGACCCGGCATGTTGTGCAGCGAATAGGCGAAATCGGGCTTAAGCTCGGAGAAGCGCGGATCGGCAAGCACGGCTGCGGCACCACTGCCGTCTTCTTCCGCGGGTTGCCAGAGCAGCACCACCCGGCCCCGTGTTACGGCCTGCCGCGACAGGCCGGTCGCCAGCGCGATCAGGATGGTCGAATGGCCGTCATGGCCGCAGAGGTGGCCCTTGCCAGATACCGTCGAGCGATGATCGGCCTCGGACTTCTCTTCGATCGGCAAGGCGTCGAGTTCGGCGCGGAAGAGAAGCGTGGGGCCGGGCTTCTGGCTGTCAAAGACGGCTGCGACACCGTGGCCGCCCAAGCCCGTCAGAATTTTCGATGGTGCAAAAGGGCGAAGCGCCTCAACCACCCGTCGCGCGGTTTCGCGCTCCTCGCCCGAGACCTCGGGGTGTCGGTGCAGCTCATGGCGAAAGGCTTGAAGGTCCACAACGTCACGATTGGTCAGGAACATGCGATCTTCTCCTCTTGTCCGACATGATGCTTACAGCAAGGCACGCAGCCGCCCAAGAGCAAGGTTCAGATGTCAGATCAGCAGTTTGGTTGCGATAGAAGCCATGACCAGGGCGATGACCCCATCGAGGACACGCCAGGCGAAGGGTCTGGCAAACAGGGGGGCAAGGAGCCGCGCTCCGTAGCCAAGGCTGAAGAAAAAGACGAAAGACGCTGTCATCGCTCCGAGTGCGAAAGCGGCTTCGTGGCCGGCATACTGAGTGGAGATCGAGCCCAGGAGCACGACGGTGTCGAGATAGACATGCGGATTGAGCCAGGTGAAGGCGAGGCAGGTCAGAAGCGCGGTTTGCAAGCTGGTCACGGCGACATCCCCCGCACGCAAGCTGTTTCCTCCCGTCCAGGCAGCATAGACGCTGCGCAGGGCATAGGCGAAGAGGAAGGCGGCACCGCCATAGCGGAGGGCAGGCTCCAGCCAGTCGATGCGTGACAGGACTGTCGCAAAGCCTGCCACTCCGGCTGCAATCAGGATTGCGTCAGAGATTGCGCAGGTCAGGACCAGCGGGAGCACATGTTCGCGGCGCAGGCCCTGGCGCAGGATGAAGGCGTTCTGAGCGCCGATGGCGAGAATCAGACTCAGGCCCAGGAAGAAACCGGCAGTGGCGGCGGTGAACATGGCGAACTCCATTTCGATGCCGCTTTGACTAAATGATCGTTAGATATTAGGAAAGATTATAATTCTCATGCATCATAAGGGGTGCTAATGTTTGATCCGGCGCATCTGGTCGCGCTGTCGGCGGTGATCCGAGCAGGTAGCTTTGAGCGCGCCGCGCAGATGCTGCATGTCACGCAGTCCGCGATTTCCCAGCGGTTGCGGCAATTGGAAGAGCAGGTCGGGACATCCCTGATCATTCGCTCGCAACCCTGTCGGGCCACCGAAGCGGGGGAGCGTCTGTTCCGCCATGCGGAGGAGCTATCCTTGCTGGAGCAGGGGGTGCGTCGCGACCTGGGGCTCGCCTCGCAAGGCGCGCGCGAGGCTGGAACATGGCCGACATTCAGGCTTGCCGTCAATGCCGACAGCCTCGCCACCTGGTTTGTGCCGGCGATGGCTTCGGTGAAGGAGGTGCTTTTCGATCTCGTCATCGATGACCAGGATCACAGTGCGGAATGGCTGCAGCGGGGAGAGGTAAGGGCGGCCATCAGCGGATCGTCGAAGCCCGTTCAGGGGTGCGACTGCCTGCCTCTCGGGGCCTTACGTTATCTGGCGACCGCCAGCCCCGCCTTTGTCGAGCGATGGTTCGGGGGCGAGCAGGTGACTGCGGCTGGGCTGAAGGATGCGCCTGTCATCACTTTCAATGCCAAGGACCGCCTCCAGACGCGATGGGCCGAGAAGGCGCTTGGCGTTGCTGCGACCGGGCCGTCTCACTGGTTGCCCTCCAGCCATGCCTTTATCGATGCCGCGATTGCAGGTCTCGGCTGGGGAATGAATCCAGAGCACTTGGCGGCCAAAGCGCTGGCCAGCGGTGAGCTCCGGGAAATCCTGCCCGGACAGTTCCTTGATGTGCCGCTGTATTGGCATGTCAGTCGCGTGGTGGCCGGCGTAACAAAGCCTTTGACCGAATCCGTGCTGCGGGCCGCCAACACCGTGTTGCGCCCGATCGCCTGAAGGGAGCGCGGCCCGTGCGGGCCTTGCCTCTGTTCGAGGTGAGCCTATGTTCAAAACAAAGAAGGAGAGGCCCATGTCACTGGCAGAACAGACACTTGCCGTCATCGACGCACTCAATCGCCATGACTTCGATGCGCTGATGTCCATGTTCGAGGAGGAGGCGGTGCTTGACCTGCCTGATGGGATCCGGGTGATCGGGCACGCGTCTTTCCGGGATACGCTGGCGGCCTACGTGCTTCGCCATGGTATCACGCTGTCGGATCACGTCGTCATGAACGACCGTGCCGGTTTTCGGGTCGCGGTCGAATGCACTCTCAACGGCGATGACCGGCGCGATGCCGATGGCGGCGCGGATGCAGATCAGGGGCCCTATGCGCTGCCTGCAGTGCTGGTGCTGGAGCGCGAGAACGAATTCTTCCTGCGCTTCAGTCTCTATGCGGCCACGCGTCCCTGAGGAGACAATTGTCAGTTCGAGCCGAGATAGTTTTCAAGCACGGTCACGATCATGGCGTGATCCTCCTCGGATTTGAGGCCGGAGACGGTGATGGCCGCCACGACGCCGGTGCCGGAGACGCGGACCGGGAAGCTGCCGCCATGATCGGCATAATCCAGGGGGTCAAGGCCGATTTCGGGAGACAGGCTGCGGCCGCGGGCACGGTTCAGTTCGCCGACGCGTAGCGATGCCTTGTGCATGCGCAGCGTCACATTGCTCTTGCGGCGGGCCCAGTGGTCGTTGTCGGGCGAGGCGCCGGGAAGAGCGGCGTGGAACAGCGTGCGGTCCGGTGTTCTGATGTCTATGACCACCGGAGCCTTTTCGGAGAGCGCGAGTTCGACCAGCCGGCGGCCAATCTCAAGCGCCACCAATTCGTCGAAGCTCTTGAATACGAGCTGGCTTTCCTGTCTTTCGATGCTTTCGATCAGGCTCATCGGTGCATGGTCCTCCATTTTCCGGCGGGAGACTATAGAGGCCGGTAGAGACTGGCTAGGGGCGCGGGTGCAGGTTTCCCCGCCGAACTACGGAAAGGCGTATCAGATGGCGATGCTGAAACTGGCGATAGCGACAAGGGGGCAGGGGCTCTACGAGTTCACCGATTCGGCCCGTGACTTCCTGCGCGGGAGCGAGATGGAGGAGGGGGTGATGACCATCTTTGTCCGCCACACCTCCTGTTCGCTGCTGATCCAGGAGAATGCCGACCCGTCGGTCCAGATCGACCTCAAGGCCTTCTTTCGCCGGCTCGTGCCGCCCACGACGGATCGCACAATGGACTGGATCACGCATCGTGATGAGGGACCCGACGACATGCCGGCCCATATCAAGGCGGCGCTGTTGCCGGTGTCGCTGTCGGTGCCGTTTGCCGATCGGCGCCTGCTGCTCGGTACGTGGCAGGGCATCTATCTGTTCGAGCACAGAGACAGTCCCCATCGCCGAGAGGTGGTCCTCCATATCTGACATCTCAGCTGCACCGCAGAGAGCAAGGTGAACAGTCGCTGAATGCAGGATTCTGACTGCATTCAGGCAGCCTCTCCTATCTTCACATCAATCGCTCGGAACGGCGGGATGGAAACGACGGCGTCACGATGCGCCACTCAAGGAGAGAGAAAATGTTCGGCATGTTTCGCAAAATCGGTCTTGCTGCCCTTGTCTCGGTCATGGCGACCACCGGTCTCGCCTCCACTGCGTCCGCCGACGGTTTCGGCTGGGGCGTCTACATTGAAGGTCCTCGTCATGCCGGCCCCGGTTGGGATCGCCCTGGACATCGCCCGGGCTGGGACCGCCCCGGCTGGGATCGCCCGCATCGCGGCGAGTGCCGTCCGCATCACGCTGTGGAAAAGGCCCGCTGGAACGGCCTGCGCCGGGCCTTCGTCGCCGATGTCACGCCACGTCGTGTGGTCGTTGCCGGAGTTCGCCACGGCGGTCGCGACCGGATGGTCTTCGCCAATGTGCGCGGTTGCCCGATCATCCGCTACTGAGGATAAGGCTGCGGTGCCGATCGGCTTGCCGCTCAGGGTGCAGTCTTGATCGCCCGCCGCCCGGGCCATGCAGCAAGGAGCCAGACAAGAGCTCGGCTGCATGGCCCGATTTTTCCATGGCGTCGCCTCTCGATGCCTTGAAGACGCCCGAATCGTCGCGCATATGGCGACCAACCCGCTGGTCCGGGCCCCTCTGGCAAGAGCTTCCGGCGCCCTTGCGATGTCGGACCGTTTCGACACCGCTGCCGGTCCAAGGACCAGTCGATGAGACGCTACAACTCCATTCAGATTTCCCCAGGTCGCTTTCCCTCGTTCGACGGCGTCAACGCCCGTCACGGCGAACCGAAGCCACGCTTGCAGACGCCGCGTGACATCGGCTCCCTCCTGTCCAGCTCGGAGACTGCCCGATGATTGCCGAATGGATTGCGTCGGTTTTCGCAATGCTGGTCGTCGACCCCATAGAGGCAGATATCCGGCATCGGCTTGAGGCGATGAAAGCCCCTGCTGCAATCGTCAGTCAGGCGGGCGATTGCCTGCGCACCACCGGGCCCCGACTCATCGAACGCGCCACTGGAGACCTCTGGTGGGCAGGAAGCACCGTTGTCTATGTCGCCGTCGGTGTGACGAGCCCGGTCGAGTTGCTTGATGCCAGCAATCCGAGCTGTGCGCCGCTTGCCAGCTATATCATTTCCGCTGAGGCGGAAGCCTGATTTCATCTACGAGGAGGACAACTGATCCATGACCCTATCTGCTGCAACCATATCCGCGCATTCCGTCCATCCCCATGAGGAAGATGGGCTGGGCAGCATCCGCGCCCGCCGCAACCTTCTGGCCGGTTACTGGGCCGGTTCGCTCATCGGTTTTGCCGGTGACGACCTCGGGCGCTATGCCCGCGACCTGCATATGGTCGATCATGTCGTGAGCGGTGACGGAGATGTCATTGCGCGGCTGTCGCGTGATCTTGCGACCGCCGGCCACAGCTTCACAAAGGCCGACATCGAGGCGGCACTTCGGCGTTTTCATGTACAGGCGTTGAAGGATACCGGCTGCACCGAGTGAGCGGCCCTGGCCACAGATTCACTGGAGATCTTATTGGTGGAGGCATTCGTCGCCACCGATCGCCCGGCGAAAGGGGTGGCGCGTCTGGAAGCGCGTGCCGCCTTATGCCGGCTTTTCGCGCATGACGCGTTGTTTCCCGCCGCAGACGCGCTACACTTCCCTATGTCAGCAGTAAAACGCTCGGGGAGGAGCAGTTTGATGAGACGCATGTGGCCTGAGGAATTCAGCTTCATTCTCGACGGAGCGGAGGAAGTGACGCTCGAAAGTGCGGCACGTGATCGTGAGGACGGTTCGCGCAGTGACGCAATCCACCGGCGGGCGCTGAAGGTCCGCATGACGCAGGCAGATTACGAACGCATCTGGCCACTGGCGGAGGCACGCTACCGGCTTCAGGGGCGGGATACCGGCAAGGCGATCACCCTGATCGTCAACAATCCCCATTACAGCCAGTGGCATCCTGCTGACGGAGGCACGGAGGAGCGCCTGTCGGATAGCGGACGGACCTACACCATACCGTATGTGGTGGTGCATTTCCTGCTCGACGACGTGCGGGAGCCCGTGGAGGCCTGAGTTCAAAGGCTGGCCGCCGGCCAAGGCGGTCAGCCGCGCCCCCGCTCTCATTCTAAATTGCGATCAGATGACCTTCCTGGCTTCACGTCAGGGGCGGTGCCGAGGGCTGTCGCAGCCAATGCGGCAGCACATCATTCAGCGATGGCGCTGGAACAATCTGCCCCTGTCCGGCTTTCCCAGCCATTGGGAGGCGCATCTTGATGACAAGCGATATTTTGACGGAAGACGTGGCGACACTTGCGTCCCGGCTTGAAGCGATGACCGAGGACGAAGTCTTCGCCGCCATGCGGTTTCTCGAACAGCGCAGCGAGGATGCCTCCAGCGACCGGGAGGAAGCCATGTCGAGGATTGCCCTTGTGGAGGACGAGCTCGAACGGAGGTTCCCGGGACAGTTGCTGGCGCCCTATCTCAACTGGAAGAAGAGCAGCATCTGATCAGTGATCTCTCCCGATCGCGCATCCGGCGCGCGGGAGTCCCCTCCTTAACCAGCCCCATCCGCTCCGTCCAGCGCCGCATTCCAGCCTTTTGCCGCCGACACAGACATCAGGACATCCAATGAGTTACAGCACCAAACTTTCCCTGACGGTCAACAGCCAGCACCATCACATCGACGTCGACAACCGGACCAGCCTGCTCGATCTGTTGCGCGAACACCTGCATCTCACCGGTACCAAGAAGGGATGCGATCACGGCCAGTGCGGCGCCTGTACTGTCCTCGTCGATGGACGCCGGGTGAATTCGTGTCTGACGCTTGCCGTGATGCATGATGGAGACGAGATCACCACGATCGAAGGCCTTGGCCAGCCGGGTGACCTGCATGCCATGCAGGCGGCCTTCGTCAAACATGACGGCTTTCAGTGCGGCTACTGCACGCCCGGTCAGATCTGTTCCTCCATTGCGGTCCTGGGGGAGATCAAGGCCAATATTCCCAGCCATGTGACCGAGGATCTGACCGCCCCGACTGCGGTGACGCCGGAGGAGCTTCGGGAGCGGATGAGCGGCAATCTCTGTCGGTGCGGGGCCTATTCCAACATCATTGACGCCATTACCGAGGTTGCGGGAACATCAGCATGAGAGCCTTCACCTTTGAGCGCGCCGCATCCATAGAGGCGGCCAGCCGTTCTGCCGCGAGCAACGGCCAAGCCAAGTTCATAGCCGGCGGCACCAATCTGCTCGACCTCATGAAGCTCGAGATCGAAACGCCGACACATCTGATTGATGTAAACGGGCTCGGCCTCGACCAGATCGAGGCGACGGCGGATGGCGGTCTGCGGATCGGGGCGATGGTCCGCAATACCGATCTTGCGGCACACGAGGTCGTGCGCCGCGATTATCCGCTGCTGGCGCGGGCTCTGCTTGCCGGCGCGTCCGGGCAGCTGCGCAACAAGGCGACGACCGCGGGAAATCTGTTGCAGCGGACGCGCTGTCCCTATTTCTACGACACCAACCAACCGTGCAACAAGCGCCAGCCGGGGAGCGGCTGTTCTGCTATCGGCGGCTTCAGTCGCCAGCATGCCGTGCTCGGCGTCAGCGATGCCTGCATCGCCACACATCCGAGCGATATGGCGGTTGCGATGCGTGCGCTTGATGCGGAAGTGGAGACGGTCAGGACTGACGGCACAAAGCGCGCGATTGCCATGGCGGATTTTCACCGACTGCCCGGCGATACGCCCGAGCGCGAAACCGCGCTGGAGCCGGGAGAACTCATCACGGCTGTGGTGCTTCCGCGGCCAATCGGCGGTCGGCAGATTTACCGCAAGGTTCGTGACCGCGCGTCCTATGCCTTCGCACTGGTCTCCGTCGGGGCCGTGATCCATGCGGACGGATCGGGCCGCGTCGCGCTGGGTGGGGTGGCGCACAAGCCCTGGCGTGTGGAGGCGGCCGAGGTGGAACTGCCCAAGGGTGCTGGCCCTGCCGCCGCAGTTCTTCTCGCAGGCGCGCGTCCGACGCACCAAAACGAGTTCAAGCTTGCCCTCATCAAGCGGGTTCTGGCTGCGGTGATCATGGAAGCACGGGGGTAACGTCATGAAATTCGACACGCCAGCCACCACCAATCCGATCGACAGCCTTAAAGTCGTTGGTCGTCCAACCCAGCGCATCGATGGTGCGTTGAAGACGAGCGGCCGGGCGAACTATGCCTATGAATGGCACGATGCTGATCTGCGATATGCCCATGGTTATCCGGTCGGGGCGGGGATCGCCAAGGGTCGCATCATCTCCATGGATACCGAGGCTGCCAGAAATGCGCCCGGCGTGATCGCCGTGGTCACCACGCTTGAGGTCGGCGACCGCAAAAAGGGCGAGTACAATACTGCAACCTTGTTCGGTGGCAGCAAAGTGCAGCACTATCACCAGGCGATCGCTCTGGTGGTTGCGGAGAGCTTTGAACAGGCCCGCGCCGCTGCCTCCATGGTCAGGGTGGATTATGAAGAGGAGACCGGGGTCTACGACCTTGAGGCGGAAAGGGAGACGGCCGTCAAGCCGGATGAGGAGGATGAACCTGACACGGCCTTTGGCGATTTTGATGCCGCTTTTGCTGCTGCGCCCGTGACGCTCGATGCCGTCTACCGCACGCCGGACCAGTCGCATGCAGCGATGGAGCCGCATGCCTCGATTGCCGCCTGGGATCATGACGAACTGCGTGTTTGGACCTCCAGCCAGATGATCGACTGGTGGCGAGGAGACCTCGCGACATTTCTCGATATGGACAAGGAGAAGATCCACCTGATGTCGCCCTTCATCGGTGGCGGTTTTGGCGGCAAGCTCTTCCTACGGGCGGACGCCGTGCTCGCGGCGCTCGGTGCAAAGGCGGCTGGACGCGCGGTCAAGGTAGCCCTGCCACGGCCCATGATCATGAACAACACCACCCACCGTCCGGCTACGATCCAGAGGATCCGGATCGGTGCTGCATCCGATGGGAGGATTGAAGCGATCGCCCATGAAAGCTGGTCCGGCGACCTGCCGGACGGCAAGCCGGAAACCGCGGTCAACCAGACAAGGCTGCTCTATGCCGGCGCAAACCGGATGACCGCGATGCGGCTGGCGACGCTCGATCTGGCGGAGGGCAACGCCATGCGCGCGCCGGGTGAGGCGCCGGGCATGATGGCGCTGGAGATCGCCATGGATGAAATGGCTGAAAGGCTCGGGCTGGATCCAGTCGAATTCCGGATCATCAATGACACACAGGTCGATCCTGAACATCCCGATCGGCCGTTTTCCCACCGCGACCTTGTCGGCTGTCTGCGGCTCGGGGCCGAGCGTTTCGGCTGGAGCCATCGTGGACGCCCGGGCGCGCGCCGCGAGGGGAGCTTTCTTGTCGGCACTGGGGTAGGGGCTGCATTCCGCAATAACCTCGTCGTTGCCTCGGGTGCCCGTGTGCGGCTTTCATCAGACGGACGGATCACCGTCGAAACCGACATGACCGACATCGGCACTGGCAGCTACACGATCATTGCGCAGACTGCGGCGGAAATGATGGGGCTGACGGTGGATGACGTGGATGTGCGCCTCGGCGATTCGCGTTTTCCGCTGTCCTCCGGATCCGGTGGTCAGTTCGGGGCCAACAGCTCGACGTCCGGGGTCTACGCCGCCTGCGTCAAGCTGCGTGAGGCGGTCGTTCAACGCATGGGCTTCAATACGGCTGACGTCGTCTTCGAAGATGGGCACGTGCGCTCGGGCGGTCGCACCGTTCCGCTTTCGCAAGTTGCCGGGCCGGAAGGTCTCGTCGCTGAGGACACCATGGAGTGGGGGGATCTCTCGAAAACCCATCAGCAATCGACTTTCGGGGCACATTTTGTCGAGGTGGCCGTGGACATGTTCACGGGCGAATGCCGTGTTCGGCGCATGCTGGCGGTCTGTGCCGCAGGCCGCATCCTCAATCCGATCACCGCGCGAAGCCAGGTCATAGGTGCCATGACCATGGGTGTCGGTGCCGCCCTTTCGGAGGAGCTTGCGGTTGACACGCGCCGTGGCTTTTTCGTCAATCACGACCTCGCAGGTTATGAGGTGGCGGTGCATGCGGACGTCCCGCATCAGGAGGTGATCTTTCTTGATGAGACGGACCCGCTGTCTTCGCCGATGAAGGCGAAGGGTGTTGGAGAGCTCGGCCTGTGCGGCGTTTCTGCGGCGATCGCCAATGCGATCTACAATGCGACCGGCGTGCGGGTGCGCGATTATCCCATCACGCTCGACAAGCTGATCGACGGCCTTCCGGACGTAGCGTGAGGTCAAGGCTGTCGCCGGCACCAGCAGATAGTCCCGGTCGCCCGTCCGGCTTATCAGGCCACTCGGCCAAAACCTTGGCCGCTGCGCTGTGCCCCAATCCAAGTACTCTGAAGCGACGAAAGGGGGAGGGGGCAGCCTTTTCAGAGGAGAGTGGAAAAAGCGTCACATTCGCTCTTGCGTGGGGGGTGAGTTGCCGCTATGAGACAGCCCGCGCCTTGAAGCGCCGACCAATGTGACCGGAGAGGTGGCTGAGTGGTCGAAAGCACCGCACTCGAAATGCGGCATACTCGCAAGGGTATCGTGGGTTCGAATCCCACCCTCTCCGCCATTAATGTTCTCTGTCCATACCGAAGACGTAGGTAACATCGTGTACATGAGACATGGGTGACAACCTCATGCCGAACGGGTTGTCGATGGTTTGCAAAGTCCTCTGCTCGAGATTGAGGTAACCCGGAACATAGGGCATGAAGCTGACGGGGTAAATTCCGTCGTCAACTTCTTTGATGCCGAGCTTCTGGCCTGCCATGATAGCCGAAATACTGATCTTCTTGGGATGCATGCAGATGCGCCCGCAGGGGGTGACCAGGACATCTCTGTCGTGGAAGGGATAATCGACCTGCGGCAGGCCCTTATAGGCTTGAGTCGAGTCGCTGTAGATGTCTTGCGGGGTTCTCATGTTGAGTGCCTACTGGGGGCGTTACGTATTGGATTCGCTGACGAAGGGATCGAATCGGGCCTGTTGCTGCAGCTTGTTCATGCCCGCTGGGCGGGTGGCTTCCTTCTTGAGTGTCAGATGCATGCGTTCGTGCCGGTCGTTCTGTTGCGGATGGCCGGGCTTGGGTTGCGTTCGATGGTGATGCCCAGTCTCAGCCACCAGACGGAGAGCTTCGACGGATTGTAGATGCCGTTCGGGCTTGCGAGGGGGCACGCCGTTGTCGCTGCGGATTGCGCTTGGCAAATCGCGCTCCGAAAACAGCCGGCGAAACGCCTTGATGGCGGGAAGCTCCTTGTTCGGCGAGAAGGCTTCACAGGCCAGAAGTTAGCGTGACGCCTGGTCGGTCACCGTCACGGGGTAACATATCGCCCGTCCGCCAGGTTGAACGCGTCCTTGAAGTCGACACACCAGAGATCGTTGGGAGCGAGTGCTTGACACAGGTCGGCGCCCCCAGCCTTGTTGCGGTGGCGCTCGCAGGCTTGGGCAATCAGCCCATGGCGATCGAGAACCGTATGAACAGTACTTGTCGGGGGGATGCGCACCTCGCCTGCGAGCTTGCCGACGAGGAGTTCCCGGATCTTACGCTCCCCCCCCCAGTGGGGCTTGTCCTTCTTCGAGGCAATGATCATCGCCTCGATCTGATCAGACAGTTGATTGGAATAGCGCACCGGATGACATGACCGGTCCGTCAGCGCCTCAAGCCCTTCCTGCCTGTAGCGATTGAAAATCTTGTAGCCGGTCTTGCGCGATATGCCGAAGTCCCGACACACCTCGCTCATCCCTTCGCCCTCCAGCAGCCGGGCGACAAAAACGAAGACGTTCCTTCATCACCGAAGTATCTTTCCACCCTTGCCCGGCAGGCCATGCCTCGCATCGCCGGGAGGGGTATCAACACCTCCCGCCAAAAGCGAAAAGTGTTACCCATGTCTCCGGTACAAAACGTCACCTATCTCTCAGGTCGGACAAATTGTCCATACCGAAGACATAGGTAACATCGTGTACCTAAGACATGGGTGACAACCTCGTGCCGAACGGGTTGTCGATAGTTTGCAAAGTCCTCTGCTCGAGGTCGATATATCCTAGATCATAGCGCATGAAGCTGACGAGCCAAATGCCGTCGTCGACTTCCTTGATGCCGAGTTTCTGGCCTGCCATGACGACGGAGATGTTGATCTTCTTGCGATGCATGCAGATACGTCCGCAGGTAGTGACCAGCACATCTCTGTCGTGGAACGGATAGTCGACCTGCGGCAGGCCCTGGTAGGGTCGGGTCGAGGCGCTGTAGATGTCTTGCGGTGTCCGCATGTCGAGTGCCTCATGCGGTCGTTCCGTATTGAATTCGCTGACGAAAGCGTCGAATCGTGCTTGCTGCTGCAGCATGTTCATGCCCGCAGGCCGTGTGGCTTCCTTCTTCAATGTCAGATGCATGCGTTCGTGCCGGCCGTTCTGTTGCGGATGGCCCGGCTTGATGCGTTCGATGGCGATGCCGAGCCTCAGCCACCAGACGGACAGCTTCGAAAGATTGTAGAGACCGTTCGGGCTGGCGAAAGGCACGCCGTTGTCGCTGCGGATTGCGTTTGGCAGGCCGCGCTCGGCAAACAGCCGGCGAAAGGCCTCGATGACAGGAAGCTCTTTGTTCGACGAAAAGGCTTCACAGGCCAGAAGATAGCGTGAAGCCTGGTCGGTCACCGTCAAGGGGTAGCAATATCGCCCGTCCCCCAGCTTGAACTCACCCTTGAAATCGACACACCAGAGATCGTTGGGAGCGAGCGCTTGAGACAGCTCGGTGCCCTCGGCCTTGTTGCGTTGGCGCTTACGGGCCTGGGCGACCAGCCCGTAGCGATCAAGGACCGCATGAACCGTGCTTGTCGAGGGGATGCGCATGTCGCCTGCGAGCTTGCGGACCAGGAGTTCCCTGATCTTGCGCGCACCCCAGTGCGGCTTGTCCTTCTTCGAGGCAATGATCATCGCCTCGATCTGATCTGGCAGTTGATTGG
>OGCL01000224.1_pt1 | contig 64787 bp, 63 predicted proteins | sample 1570041 | NCBI WGS metagenome assembly OGCL01 (sample SAMN06266162, study PRJEB24511) | hot springs metagenome | isolation source: Hot spring water | place: South Africa: Limpopo | collected 2015-06-22
GCCTCCTCGGCCGCTTCAGCCTCCCCCTAAACAATCCCCTTTTCTCGATTGGTTCGAACACCGCCTCCGGGCCTTCCGGATCCAGGATCTCGTTGTCGGCGAGCCATTTTTCGAGGTCCGAGATTGCCGGCGTTTCATAGGGCTTGAGGGTGGGCGTGTTTGCGCCTGTCGCGCGCAATGCCTCGATTGCGGCGATCAGCGAACCGTGCTGCAGAACCGCCTGCTCGACAACATCTGTCGCGACGCCCAGGTGCTCGGCGAGGAGGTCGTTGCGGAAACTGGTTATCTTCCGGGAAAGCTCTTCCGACCCGCCGGCTTCCAGTGCGACGTCGCATTCCTGGTCGAAGCGCATCGATCGGTTGTTGATGTTGGAGGAGCCGACGCGAAGATAGTGGTCGTCGATGACCATCAATTTCGCGTGTACGTAGATCGGCTGGCCCTTCGTCGTGACGGGGTGATAGATCCTGAACCGTCCGTATGTGTCGTGGCGGCGCATGGCCTCGGCGAGGCGCGCACGGGCCGTGTCCATGGCGAGTGTCCCGAGCCAGTTGTCGGAGGTCGTCGGATTGATCAGGACGAATTCCGGTCCTTCCGGTTCGGCGAGCCGCTTGGCAATCGCCTGGGCCACGGCGCGCGAGGCGAAATACTGGCTCTCCGCATAGACGGTGTGGCGGGCGGCATTGATCATGTCGATGTAGAGCTGCTCGATCTCCGTGACGGCGACCTCTTCCTGGTAGGCGGGGCTGGTGCGGGCAAGGGCTATGTCGACGGCGCCGAAGGAGAAGTTCGGCGCGGTGTCGGCAAGAGGCGGCTGGGCCGCCACGATCGGCACCTCCTCGCCGCCGGCCCGGGTCCATCGATAACGGCAAAGCTCGCCCAGGGCGCGTGCTGCGGGGCCCGTGAAGCGGCTGGATATGTCATGCCATGGTCCGTAAGGCCTGCCGTTGGGGCGGCGGCGGTCGGGATCGTCATCCAGATGCTGGCGCGTGTCCCAGCGATCCAGGGTCACGTCGATACCGCCGCAATAGGCGACGGCACCATCGATCACCAGCATCTTCTGGTGGTGCGAGCTGCCGAAGGGATGCTTGCCGTCCAGCCTGACGGAAATCTGCCGGTTCCATTTCCATCGCAGCAGATAGGGAAGGTTTGATGGCCTTGCCCAGCTGGCAAGCGGCGCCGGACTCCAGAGCAAAATCCGGATTTCGAGCCCGGGGGTGCGACGCGCAAGCCAGAGCAGGAAGTCGCCCACGCCCCTCGGCGCGCCGTCATCGACCCTCGGGTGGCCAAGGGTGATCGATGCATCGAAATCCCAGCCGACAAAGAAGATGACCCGCTTGGCTGCCTTCATCGATGCGCGGATCGAAGCGAAATAGTCATTCGCGTCGATCAGGATCGAAAACTCGTCAGCCTTCTCGATCCGCCAGCAATTCTGGGAGGGCGAGAAGATCGTGGGTAGCGCCATCGTTTACTCCAGACAACCGGTCGCTACACGCGGCTAGCGCAACCATCGCTTCAGGGCCTCAGGGCCAGCCTTAACAATAGCGGCTGCGTTGCGTGTTACAAGGTTGTCAGGATGAGAATGGCGGGCGTGGGGGTTGCTGCCACATCCCGCCATGACGGTTCCGTGTTCATCCTCACGCACTCCGGCTCCAGAAATCCGGCAGGCTTCACCCTATTGTGCGCCGTCGACGAACCCGTTGTTCCTTGTTTCGCGCAACAAATTCCTCCCCCGGAAGTTCCCCCTTTCGAAGCAGCACACGAAGGGAGCGGATGATGGCGAAGGATGATGCGACGGTGAGCTATGACGGGCCGGCCGGTGGCTGGGGGTCCTTGAAAGGCATAAGCCGCATCGCCGGCAAGGAAGGCATCAGCCCCGGGGCAGTCGCCACGCTTCTGGAACAGAACAAGCCGGGCGGCTTTGCCTGTGTCTCCTGCGCCTGGACCAAGCCCGCCGATCATCATCCCGTGGAGTTCTGCGAAAACGGCGCCAAGGCGACCATCTGGGAGCTGACGTCGCGCAAGGCGGGGCTGGAGGTCTTTGCCCGTCACAGTCTGACAGAGCTCAAGAGGTTCAGTGACTACGAACTGGAGCAACTCGGGCGACTGACACAGCCGATGCGGTATCACCGGGCCAGCGACCATTACGTGCCCTGTTCCTGGGACGAAGCCTTTGCCGAGATCGGGCGCGAGCTGAAGGCTCTCGATCCGAAGAAGACCGTCTTTTACACCTCGGGCCGGGCGAGCCTGGAGACGGCCTATTGCTGGGCCCTGTTTGCCCGTGCCTATGGCCACAACAACCTGCCCGACAGCTCGAACATGTGCCACGAGACGACCTCGGTGACCCTGAAGAAGGTCATAGGTTCGCCTGTCGGCACCGTCGTGCTCGACGATTTCAAGCATTGCGACGCGATCTTCTTCTTCGGCCAGAATACCGGGTCAAACAGCCCGCGCTTCCTGCATGTGCTGCAGTCTGCGGTGCGGCGCGGCTGTCGCATCGTCACCTTCAATCCCGTGCGCGAGCGGGGCCTGGAAAGCATGATCAATCCGCAGGAGCCGACGGCGATGGTGACCGGCAAGGAAACCGCCCTCTCCTGCCAGTATCATCAGGTGAAGCCGGGTGGCGACATTGCGGCGCTGCTGGGGCTGTGCAAGCACGTGCTTGCCGCCGATGATGCAGCGCGAGCCAACAATCGTCATGTCATCGACCGGGCCTTCATCGCGGAGCATACGGTCGGTTTCGAGGATTTCGAGGCGCGACTGCGGGCGCTCGACTGGGCCGAGATCGAGGCGGTCTCCGGTCTGACCCGTGCCGCGATAGAAGCGGCCGGCACCGTCTATGTGGAGGCCAAAAACACCATCGGCATCTATGGAATGGGTCTCACCCAGCATGTGCATGGCTTCGAGAACATTGCCACCTATGTGAACCTGCTCCTGATGAAGGGCAATATCGGTCGCAAGGGCACAGGAATGTCGCCAGTGCGCGGGCATTCCAACGTGCAGGGCCAGCGCACGGTCGGCATTGCCGAGAAGCCGGAACTCGTGCCGCTCGACAGACTGGCCGAGCTTTACGATTTCGAGCCGCCGCGCGAGAAGGGCATGAATACGGTAGAAGCCTGCGAGGGTATCCTCAATGGCGAGGTGAAGGCATTCATCGGGCTCGGCGGCAACTTTCTGCGGGCGGTCCCCGAGCAGCGGGCGATCGAGGAGGCCTGGCCGCGGCAGCGGCTGACAGTTCAGATCGCCACCAAGCTCAACCGCAGCCACCTGATCAATGGCGAGATCGCCTATCTCCTGCCCTGCCTCGGACGCAGCGAAATGGACACGCTGACCGGTAAGCCGCAGGTGGTGTCGATGGAAGACAGCCTGAGCTGCTTGCATGGTTCCGTCGGCAAGCGCAAGCCTGCAAGCAAACACCTGAAGTCGGAACTCGAGATCGTCAGCCGATTGGCGCAGGCGACACTGCCCGATAATCCCAAGATGATGTGGGGTCACTGGGCGCGCGATACTGCTCTGGTGCGCGATATGATCGAGCGAACCTATCCGGATCAGTTCTCCGACTTCAACGCCCGCATCTTCACGCCGGGAGGTTTCTATCGGGGCAATTCGGCGCGTGAGCGCCAGTGGAACACGGAGAGCGGCAAGGCGGAATTCGTCACGCCGGAAATGCTGTCTGCCACGGGTTTCGAGCCAGCGCCGGAGCGGCTGAGCCTGATCACTTTGCGCAGCAACGACCAGTTCAACACGACGATCTATGGCTTCAGTGACCGACTGCGCGGGATCGAGGGCAAGCGCGACGTGTTGCTGATCAATCCGCGCGAGATCGAGCGGTTCGGGCTGAAGGTGGGGGAACGGGTGGCACTTGTTTCGGATGCCGGAGATGCGACCGACCGCCGCGTCGGCGGGCTTGAGGTGCTTCCCTTCGACCTGCCGGATGGCTGCGTCGGCGGCTACTATCCGGAACTCAACCCGCTGGTGCCGCTCTCGCACCACGATCAGCAATCGAAGACCCCGGCTTACAAGTCGGTTCCGGTGCGAATCGAGCGCGGCATCTGAGCTGCCGCCCGATCGCTTGGATCAACAAATCGGCCCCACGCGTTTTTCCGATGGAACAATGTGCGCGCATGCGTGTTGCGCCTCCTGGAGGCAAGCGCGGCGGGCGTGAGTGCGCACGGGGCAACAGACAAATCCTACGCCGAAACGGGGGTGGCAATCATGAATCTGGACATCTATTGTGGCCCTGCTCCCTTACCGGAGACGGTGTGGACAAGCTGGAACTTTGATCCCCCCTTGCTGGCCGGTATCGGCGCCATCTTTGCGCTGCTCGTGATATCCGCCGATACAAGGCGTCAAAGGTTGGCCGCAGGTGCGTCTCTGGCCGTCATGCTGATCGCCTTTGTTTCCCCACTTTGCGCGCTGGCGTCGGCGTTGTTTTCGGCCCGGGTGCTGCATCACATTCTGCTCGTCACCTTCCTTGCCCCCCTGATCATCCTGTCCATTCCTCCGCGCCTCCGGGAACGGCAAATTCTGCCGGCCCAGCTGTCGTTCCTGGTGCATACGATCGTGATGTGGGTCTGGCATGCGCCGGGGCCCTATCTCTTCGCCCTCTCCACCCCCGCTGCCTACTGGCTGATGGAGTTGACGCTGGTCGGATCGGCGCTGTGGCTGTGGACGGACATTCTCAGCCCACGTCGCCCGGCGGGATCGGCGCTTGCGCTCCTGCTCGGCACGACGATCCAGATGGGCATGCTCGGGGCTCTTTTGACCTTCTCGCGGGAGCCGCTGTTTGCTGCGCATATCGACTCGACGCAGCCGTTCGGCCTGTCTCCGCTTGCCGATCAGCAGCTAGCAGGCTTGCTCATGTGGGTACCGGCGGCCCTGCCCTATCTGTTCGCGGCCCTGCTTCGGCTGCGAAGCGTGTTTGCCGGCAGAAGCTTCGACAGCGAGGCGCCTCGCTGATGATTGCCCTGTTGAAGTTCGTACATATTGCGGCCATCGCTGTCTGGACAGCGGGCCTTATCAGCCTTCCCAGCCTCTACGTGCAGCGTGCCCATGTCAAAAGCGACGATGCGCTCTACCGAATGCAGCGCATGACGCGTTTTGCGTTTGTCGCCATCATATCCCCGGCAGCCTTCATTGCGGTCGCCAGCGGCATCGGGTTGAGCTTTCTGAGGGAGGTGTTCTCCCCGTGGTTTTCCTGGAAGCTCGGTTTTGTTGGGCTGCTGGCGATGTTCCACGTCTTTTCCGGACTTGTCGTCATCCGGCTGTTCAGGGACGGCGAGGTCTATCCCGCCTGGCGCTTCCTGCTTGCCACGGTCAGCTGCTGTCTCGTGGTCGTCGCGATCCTCGTCCTGGTCCTGGCCAAGGAGGCACCCGAGATCGCGCTGCCGGCGGTGATGTCCGAACCGGGCGGCCTCAAGCGCCTGCTCGATCCAATCAATCCTTGGGGGACACCATGAGGCCGATACCGTGATCGAAGATCAGCTTGCCACCATGCCAGCCTGCAACCCCGGTAAGAATGGCCGCGAGAACCGAGAGCAGCATACCATGCGGGAGCACAGCCTGCGGATCCATAAGCCTGAGACCCCAGTTGGCACCCGCGACCGAGATCAGGGTGATGGCGGCAATTGCATGAGCCCAGCTCGCCGCCCGTGCCCGGATGCCCGGGACGAGCAGCAGCTCGGCCGTGCCCACGATGCCCGCAGCGACACCCGCCAGGAAGGCGGTGCCTGCAGTCCAGACACCGACGCGCAGCCAGAACGGATCGGCGGAGAACCAGTAGAAGACATCGACAGCAAGCGTGCCAAAGACAAGGGCGATCGGGAAATGCACGCTCATGGCATGCAGCGGATGACCGGCGACCGCGATCGCGGAGGTCTTGTCCTTCTCTTCGAGCTTCTCAATGACAGGATTGGTATTTTCAGACGTCTCGGCCATGGGCATCCTCCGTTTGCGTTGAAAAGGGCGCTACTCACCGGAAGGTTCCATCGGCTCGGCGGTGCCGTTGCCAGCGCCGGCTTCCTGTCGGCCTGTTCCGGCGATCTTTCTACCCTTGATCCCGCAGGCCCTTATGCCGGCGCGATCGCCCGATTGTGGTGGATCATGCTGATCGGGGCGGCACTCATCCTGGCGCTGGTCCTCGTACTCTTCGCCCTCGTCATGCTCAAACCCGGCTTTGGACGCCGTCTCTCTCCCAGGGGGTGGATGATTGCGGGTGGCCTCTTCCTGCCTGTCCCGGTGCTCGTCGCCTTGATGGCCTATGGCATGGCGCAGGGCGAGTACCTGATCGGAGCCTGGCAGAAGGAGCCGGTCATTGCGCATGTCGAGGCCCGCGGATCCATGTGGCGCTGGGAGTTTGGCTATCCGGATATAGGCCCTGGCGTCGGCACGGCGGAGACGCTGCATATCCCGGCCGGCGGGGTCGTGGAGGTGCGCGTGACGAGTTCGGACGTCGTGCACAGCTTCTGGATACCGCGTCTGGCCGGCAAGATCGACGCCGTGCCCGGACATCAGACTGTGCTGCGCATCAAGGCAGATGTGCCGGGCCGATATGGCGGCATCTGTGCCGAATATTGTGGCATCGGCCATACCGGTATGCGCTTCATCGTCGAAGCCCATCCACCGGAGACCTATCGCCAAAGACTTGAAGCGCTTGCCGCAGGAGTGCCCGCACCATGAACGACGCCAAGCCCGAGACAGGCTACGAAGCACCGGAAACGGCGATCCGGCTGCACCACCAGTTGGATGCGATCTGGGGATCGGGACGCGGACTGGAGCGGCTGTCAGCCGTCAACCACAATGTCGTGGGCAAGCGCTTCATGGTCACTGCGCTGGTCTTTTTTGCCATTGGCGGCGTTCTCGCCATGCTGATCCGCGCGCAGCTCGCCTCGACCAACAGTGCCTTCCTGGACGCCGCACAATACGCCCAGGTCTTCACGATGCATGGCGTGATCATGATGTTCCTGTTCGCGATCCCCTTCTTCGAGGGGCTGGCGATCTATCTCCTGCCGAAGATGATCGGCGCACGCGATCTCGCCTTCCCCCGAATGTCGGCCTATGGCTACTGGTGCTACCTGTTCGGCGGCTCCTTCCTGGTGGCGGCGCTCGTCTTCGGGATCGCGCCCGATGGCGGCTGGTTCATGTACACGCCATTGTCGTCCCGCCCCTATTCACCCGGCATCAATGCCGATGTCTGGCTGCTCGGGATCACGTTCGTCGAGATTTCGGCGCTGGCGGCGGCCATCGAGATCATGGTGACCATCCTCAAGGTCCGCTCTCCGGGCATGTCGCTCACCCGCATGCCGATCTTCGCCTGGTACATGCTGGTGGTCGCGGCGATGATGCTGATCGGCTTTCCGCCGCTGATTCTCGGCTCGATTCTGCTTGAGGTGGAGCGGGCCTTCGATCTGCCCTTCTTCGACCCGACACGCGGGGGCGATCCACTGCTCTGGCAGCATCTGTTCTGGTTGTTCGGACATCCGGAGGTCTACATCATTTTCCTTCCGGCGGCCGGGGCTCTCTCCACCATCATCCCGGTCCTTTGCCGCACGCGGCTTGAAGGTTACGGGCTGATCGTGGCGGCGATTGTTGCCATGGCGTTCCTCTCCTTTGGGCTCTGGGTTCACCACATGTATACGGTGGGCATCCCGCATGTGGCCCTGTCCTTTTTCTCAGCCGCGAGTGCCCTGGTCGCGATCCCCACCGGCATCCAGATCTTCGCCTGGCTCGCGACGATGGCCCATGGGCGGCCGCGCTTCTCGATCCCGATGCTGCATGTCTTCGGCTTTTTCTTCGTCTTTGTGGCGGGTGGGCTCACCGGGGTGATGCTCGCCATGGTGCCCTTCGACTGGCAGGCGCATGACACACATTTCGTCGTGGCGCATTTGCACTACGTGCTGGTCGGCGGCTTCGTCTTTCCGATGATGGCGGCGGCCTATTACTGGCTGCCGCACATCACCGGTCGGCAGCCCGTGCAGCACTTGTCAAAGCCAGCCTTCTGGCTGGTCTTCATCGGCTTCAATGTCACCTTCTTCATCATGCACCTCACCGGTTTGCGGGGCATGCCACGGCGCGTCTTCGAATATCCGCAGGAGGCCGGCTGGGAGGTCTTGAACTTCATCTCATCGGTCGGCGGCTTCGTCATGACGATCGGCTTTGCGCTTGTGGCCCTGGATCTCATCTTGCTCATTCGTCACGGGAAACCGTTCCGTCGCGACCCCTGGGAGGCGGGCACGCTGGAGTGGGCAACACCCACGCCGCCGCCATCTTATAATTTCGGTTCGCTACCGCATATCGAGGTGCGCGCCGATGCGCTGGCGCCCCGCCAGCTCGGGCCGCAGCTTGCCGCCGGTCGCGGCTATCTCGGCTTCATGCGCAATGGCTGGATGGAGACGCTGGCGGTCGACATGGTCAGTGGACGTCTTGACCACGTGATCGTGCTGCCCCGCCCCACCTACCTGCCGCTCTGGACAGCCATGGCGACGGCCCTGTTCTTCGCCAGTGTGCTCTTCAAATTCTACTGGCTGACACCCGTCGCCTTTTTCGCTGTGATCGGCCTCTTTTTGCTGTGGACCCCGGCGACCGGGCTCAAGCGGGATATCGGGCCGCTGGAGATCGGTCTTGACGAACGGGCACTGCATCATCAGGAGGTAGAGCAGCCGCCGTCCTGGTGGGCCACCGTCTTTGCGCTCGCAGCCGATGCCACGCTCTACACTTCGCTGATCTTCGGTGGTTTCTTCCTCTGGCTTTCCGCACCCAATTGGCCGCCACCGGAGCTCGACTTCACCTTCACCGGCCTTTCGCTCGTCATCGCCGTCGCGCTGGTGATGGCAGCGGTTGCAGGCAGGCTGGCGGATGGACGACGGGCCAAGACGCTGATGGGTCTTTGCGTTGCGCTTGCCGCACATCTTGTCAGTGTCGCAGCACTGGCCGTTCTGCTGATGTCGATCCCGGCGCCGAGCGGACATGCAGCCTCAGCCTCAGCCTTTGCGGTTGCCGCCTATGTGGCGCTGCATGCCGTGATCGGTGCCGTTCTGGCTCTCTATGGCCTGTGGCGCTGGAAGGCCGGCTACATCTCGGTCCGGCGCAGGCTTGATCTCAGGATCGGCCGTCTGTGGCACGATTACACGGCGGTGGCGGGCCTTGTCGGCCTCGCCTTCCCCTTCGTGCTGGAAAGCCTGACCGGCATTGGAGGGCGATGAGATGAAGGCACCGACATTCCCCCTGCTGCTCACCGGCTTCGTCATCTGGTCCGGCGCTTTCCTGCTGCTTTATGGTGCCCAGGCTACCGGATGTCACCTTGGCTGGCATGAAATGCAGATAGGACCGACCTCGGCTTTGCGGTTGCTGCTTGCGGCGATGCTGGTTGCCACCCTGGCGCTGATCGGCGGGCTGCTCCTCTATGCGAAAAAGACCCTGGAAGAGCCGGTGACAGACGAGGCAAAGCTGCTGAGGAAGATCGCGGCCATGCTGCAGGTGGCAGCTCTGGTCGCGACGCTGATCACCTATGGCGGTGTGTTCTGGCTGACATTGTGTTGAGCGGGATCATCCCCGTCTTGCCGCATCAATCTTCGCCACGTCGATCTTGCCCATCTCCATCATTGCCTCGAAGGCCCGCTTCGCCTCATCACCGCCTGCGGCTATGGCCTCGGTCAGAGTGCGGGGCGTGATCTGCCAGTTGACGCCCCATTTGTCCTTGCACCAGCCGCAGGCGCTCTCGCTGCCCCCATTGCCGACGATGGCATTCCAGTAGCGGTCGGTCTCTTCCTGATCCTCGGTCGCGATCTGGAAGGAGAAGGCTTCCGAATGCTTGAAGGCGGGGCCGCCATTCAGGCCCATGCAGGGAATGCCGGCGACCGTGAAATCGACGGTCAGCACGTCTCCTGCCTTGCCGGAGGGGTAATCCGATGGCGCGCGGTGGACGGCGTTGACCTGGCTGTCGGGGAAGACCGTTGCGTAAAAACGCGCGGCGTCTTCGGCGTCGCGATCGTACCAGATGCAGATGGTGTTCTTCGGCGTTGGCATGGTCCCTCCTCCCGAGATCCAGACATCCCTCCATTGCACGCCTGAGACACGGCGGCGTCAAGGGGGAGATCGGAACACCACTTAAGCAGCGTTCAAGTCCGCCGTCTCGCCGAAGCCGATGATCAGCCTGGGGCTCGACATGTCGCCACTCTCCTCGTCGACCTGGACGGAATAGGCGGCCACGCCGATGTGGCGGGCAGACATGGCGGTGGCGATCTTTTCGGCGGCGGCAGCACTTGAGGCCTGACGCATCTCGCCGGGCACGACGGCACCGCGATTCTTCTTGAAGGGAAGGACAATGAATTTTTCGGCCAGTGACATCAAAAGAACTCCGGTTTGTTCTCTTAATGTTCCAGTCCGGCCCCTGTGTCAACCCGCAACAATCTGCGGCGGCGAAAGGCTGGGAGAAAACTACCAGCCACGCAGTTTGCACTCTGAAACTTCGCCTGCTTCCCCGCCCGCATAAAAGGCGGGCCCCGGCTTTCCCGTCAGGAAAGCGGTGACGAGGGATCCTCAGAACAGGCCGACGCCCGGCGGTGGGGTTACCGGGGCTGGAGCCGGCAGTGGCTCGCCTTGCGGTACAAGGTCATCTTCCTGCGGGAAGTCGGATTCCGGCAAGGGACCGCCGAAGTTCTCGGTCGGGACCTCACGCGGTGCTTCGAGCGGCGGTACAGTCGCCTGAGCGGGATCTGTGCCCAGTGCCGGGACCTCAGTTGGCTCGGTGGTCGTGGCAGGTGCTGCGGCCTCGGCCTTGGCCGGTTCCGGCGCAGGCTTGGCCACGGCCTCAACGCCGGGCGGCGGGGGCACTTCCGAGCTTGCCTTGCAATTGGTCAGCCACACGTCATAGATCGGGTGCTCCACGGCATTCAGCGCGGGGCTGTCGGCAAACATCCAGCCAGAGAAAATTCGACGAATCTTGCGGTCGAGCGTGATCTCGTCGATCTCAATGAAGGCGTCGATCTTCTGCGCCTCGGCCTCGTCGCGCGAATAGCAGATCTTCGGTGTCACCTGCAGGGCGCCAAACTGCACGGTCTCGTTGACATAGACATCAAAGGTGGTGATGCGGCCAGTGATCTTGTCGATGCCGGCGAATTCCGCGACGGGATTTTCGAGGCGGGCAGCATCGGCTCTCCCGGCAAGGCCAAGCGATGCCACGGCGGCAAGCCCGACAACCGGAATGGTCCATGCCCATGCACTCAATTTCATCGTCCCGCTCGCTTTCGTGGATACTGGAGGCCAGATACGAGAAGGGCCCCACTCAAGAGGCCCTAATGCCGGATTATGGCCAAATCGGGTATCAGCTGCCCGGCGTCCAGGCGTCATAGTCGCCGGTGACGCGCGGACGTTCACCATTGACCGCAATCGAACCCTGCGGGCGATAGGCGGCAGCCGTGCCTGTCTGGTTGGGGCGATGTGCCTTTTCCCATTCGCGCGGCTTGTAGTCTTCCTTGGATGGCGGCGTATCGGTGCGGTAATGCATCCAGCCGTGCCAGCCGGCAGAGATCTTTGAGGCTTCGGCGTAACCGTTGTAGATCACCCAGCGCTTTGGCTGGCCCCAGCTCGTCATCGGGCCTTCGTAGTAGACATTGCCGAATTCGTCTTCGCCGACGCGCTTGCCGTGCCGCCAGGTGAAGAAACGGGTGCCCATGGTCTGACCGTTCCACCAGGTGAAGATCTGCAAGAGGAGCTGCTTCATCGTGTATCCTTGGCTCTAGCCGCAGGCCGCAAGACGGCCTTGTCGATCAGGTTCGCTTATGCCGCCTCGCCCTCGGCTTGTCCAGTGATTCCCCGTCGCACCCCAATCATTTCAGCCTCATCTTGAAACCGATATGGGATGGCGTGAAGCCAAGGCGCTCATAGAAGCGATGGGCGTCCTTACGCGCGCCATTCGAGGTCAGTTGGACGAGGCGCATACCGCTGTCTCGGGCAATTTGGATGGCGAAGTCGATCATCCGTGCCCCGATGCCCCTGCCCCGCCTATCGGCACGCGTCTGGACCGCCTCGATGATCAACGCGGATGAGCCACGTGCCGTCATTGTGGTGGTGATCATGGTCTGGAAGGTGCCGACCACCTCGCCGTCAAGCTCGGCCACATAGAGGGTTTCGTTCGGGGAGGCAGCAATCCGGGCGAATGCCGCGCGATAATCCGGCAGCGCTAGCGGGTCGTTGGTATCGCCATGACCGCCGAGCGGGTCGTCGGCAAAGAGTGCGACGATCGCCGTCAGATCATTCTCGGTCGCTTCCCTGATGCGCACTGATTGGACTTGCATGCCACCCCCGCTGTTGCGCTAGTCTGGCCTTTGCATAACCATCCCGGGGGACTTCTTGATGACAGACATGCGACGACTGCTGACAATTCTGTGCGTAAGCCTTTGCTTTGGACCTGTTCAGGCGCAGGACGGCGGGCGCAAGGCGATCGCCTTCGTTCAGGCGCCTGAGATGGGGGCTGGCGTCTGCGTCGAAGGAGACACGGCCACTGCCATCGACTGTGCCATGAAGCAATGCATGGAGAGCGGCGCAACCGCGCAGGATTGCCAGGTGAACGCCACCTGCTTTCCCGCCAACTGGAGCGTCGATGTCTTCATGATGGCGGATGGCGGGCCGCACTGGCACCAGTATTCCTGCGGCTGGCAGACCAAGGAGCTTGCGTTGAAGGCTGCCGAGCTTGCCTGCAGCAATGCCAAGGAGAACAACCTCGTTGAATGCAGCGCCGTGCAACTGGTCGATGAGGAAGGAACCATTCTGGCGCCGCCCTTCGAATGAGCGTCCGCAGAGAAACGGAAAAGCCGCTTACTTGAGCGGCTTTTCCATGATCAGTGCCTCAATCCCGCTGTCGGGGCCACCGCAGTTCTTCGTCCGGTCGACCTCGACGAAATCATGTGCCTCATAGAAGGCAATGGCGCCGGCGTTTTGCGGGTCGACCTCGAGGCGCAGGATTTCTGCATCCGGAAAACAGGTCTCGACCTCGGCGAAGAGATCGCGGCCGATGCCCTGGCGCTGGTGGTCGGGGTGGATATAGAGCTGGTGCAGTATGGCGGTCTTGGTGAGCTTTTCAGACATGGCCGCAAAGGCCATGCCGCCGATCCGCTTGCCGTCATCAGCGACGAGATATTCGCCGCCCTTCAGATGGATGCGCCGCTTGATTTCGGCCGGAGAATGCCAAGCCTCAATCAGCTCTGCGACCTTGGGCACGCCGTAAAGGGCGTCATAGGTCGCGTGGAAACTCTGCGTCAGCAGGGCGCGGAGCGGTTCGACATCGCGATCGGTGGCCGTGCGGACGAAGAACACCAGGCTCACTCCTCCGGGATACCAAGCTTGGCCTTGACCAGAGCCTGAACGGCCTGCGGGTTGGCCTTGCCGCCGGTCGCCTTCATCACCTGGCCGACGAACCAGCCGGCAAGCGTCGGCTTGGCAAGCACCTTGGCCACCTGGTCGGGGTTGGCGGCGATGATCTCGTCGACGGCCTTTTCGATGGCGCCGGTGTCGGTCACTTGCTTCATGCCGCGCGTCTCGACGATTTCGGCCGGGTCGCCGCCTTCATTCCAGACGATCTCGAAAAGGTCCTTGGCGATCTTGCCGGAGATGGTCTCTGCCTTGATGAGATCGATGATGCCGCCGAGCTGGGCGGGCGAAACCGGAGTCTCTTCAATGGCTTTGCCGGCTTTGTTCAAGGCGCCCAGCAGGTCGTTGATGACCCAGTTGGCGGCCGTCTTCCCGTCGCGGCCTGCGGCCACGGCCTCGAAGTAATCCGCAATCGCCTTTTCCGAAACGAGTACAGAGGCGTCGTAGACGGAGAGGCCAAGTTCGGCGACGAAGCGGGCCTTCTTGTCGTCGGGCAGTTCCGGCAGATCCTTTTTCAGGGCGTCAATATAGGCATCGTCGAATTCGAGCGGCAGGAGGTCCGGATCGGGGAAGTAGCGATAGTCATGCGCGTCTTCCTTCGAGCGCATGGAGCGCGTCTCGCCCTTGTTCGGGTCGAAGAGCCGGGTTTCCTGGTCGATCGAGCCACCATCCTCGAGGATGGCGATCTGGCGACGGGCCTCGTATTCGATGGCCTGGCCGATGAAGCGGATCGAGTTGACGTTCTTGATTTCGCAGCGCGTGCCAAATTCGCCGCCCGGCTTGCGCACGGAGACGTTGACGTCGGCGCGCATCGAGCCTTCGTCCATGTTGCCATCGCAGGTGCCGAGATAGCGCACGATCGAGCGCAGCTTGGTCATGTAGGCCTTGGCTTCATCGGACGAGCGCATGTCGGGCTTCGACACGATCTCCATCAGGGCGACGCCCGATCGGTTCAGGTCGACATAAGACATGGTCGGATGCTGGTCGTGCATCGACTTGCCGGCATCCTGTTCCAGGTGCAGGCGCTCGATGCCGATCTCGATGTCCTCGAAGTTGCCCTGACGGTCGGGGCCGAGCGAGATGATGATCTTGCCTTCGCCGACGATCGGATCCTTGAACTGCGAGATCTGATAGCCCTGCGGCAGGTCCGGATAGAAGTAGTTCTTGCGGTCGAAGATCGAGCGCTTGTTGATCTTGGCCTTCAGGCCAAGACCGGTGCGCACGGCCTGGGCCACGCATTCCTCATTGATGACGGGCAGCATGCCGGGCATGGCGGCATCAACGAGCGAGACGTTGGAATTGGGGGCGTTGCCGAAGACCGTGGACGCGCCAGAAAAGAGCTTCGAATTCGAAAGGACCTGAGCATGGACTTCCATGCCGATGATGACTTCCCAGTCGCCGGTGGCACCGGGAATGAAGCGTTTCGGATCGGGCGTGCGGGTGTCTACTAGGGTCATCGGATGCTCATGTCATGCGTGGACGTGTTGCCTCGTGAGGTAGAGCAATTGTGCCGAAGGTGCAAGGCTTGTGGGTTCGCAGCGCAGGTGAAGTCCAACCACTGGAAAGAGAAGGAACACTTAAGCATTGCCTGCCACTCTCGGAGACATGACCCTGGACACACTCCTCATTTTCCTTGGGCTCTTTGCCGTCTGGAATGCGGCCGTGTTCTACATTTACGCCTTCGATAAGATGGCGGCGCGCGGTGGCATACGGCGTGTGCGGGAGGACACGCTCCTTCTCTTGGCCATAGCCGGAGGCGGAATCGGAGCTTTTGCCTGCCAGAGGCTAATGCGGCACAAGACCAGGAAGCCGCCCTTTACCGTCTTGCTGCCGCTCATGGCGGCGCTCCATCTGGTGCTCGTTCTCTTGATAGCCCTCTTCCCCGACACCGCGCTTGCTGCGGCACACAGTGTGGCTCTGTTCCTGCGTTCGCTTGCCTAGAACTCCTGGCCGTAGCCGGCACGGCTCGCCTCCGCCAGGGACTTTGAGAGGCCGACCGACTGCACATCGCGGTCGAGCTTGGGATTGTAGGTCACTGTCAGCCAGTTCACTGTGTAGCCATGCTTTCCGAAGAATTTCAGGGCATCACTGTTCATGGCATGGGTCTGAAGGCGCGCCACGGAGAAGCCTTGTGCCTTTATTCCCTCTTCGACGGCGGCCAGAAGCGCTGTCCCGAAACCCTGACCTTCAAAATCCGGATCAATCCAGAAATCGGTGATCGTCTCGTCCATGTCCTCGCGTGCGGCCCAGCCAACGGCAACACCCGATGCCTCGACGATCATGATGGTCAGCCAACCATCGGCGGCAAATCGCGCGAACGCGTCCCGCGCATTGGCGGCCATCTCTGTAGCCTCTCCGACCGAGGCCATCGCCTTTCGCCAGGCGCGCATCCCGATCTCCGTCAGGAGTTCGCCATCCTCCTCTCGCGCCTTGCGGATCGTGATCATCCTCACCTCTTCGTTACCAGCAGTAAAACACCCGTAACGATTCTTGACCAGACACCGCGCACAGACCCGCATGGACGCAGAAATGCGCGCGTGTTATTCAAGGGGGTCAACAGGAGTTTTGATGTTCGGTTTGTCCGAGTCCCGGTAAAGGCCCTGCCCGCGATCCAACAGTGATCTACCGGCCAGGGCCAGAAAACGAAGCCCCGACGCTTATTGAGCGCCGGCCCCGTTTTCTTGCGCGCTTTCGGGTGCGCTATTCCGGACATCAAACAATGGACATTTCGCGCTCAGACCAGCGTATCCTTCATCTCATGGCCCAGGGCGGCTGGATCGAAATCCATCGCGACGAAAGACGCAAGATCGAGAAGACCTTGTGCTTCTCCCGCGATGGCTGGCTCTACCCCAGCTTCGATGTTGAGCTTTTCCGCAGGCTAAAACGTCTGAAGGCCATCAGCTCGAAGCAGGGCAAACCCTATCGCATCACCGAACGGGGCCTGCGGCTCGTGAGGGCGGAACTGGACAACCGGTGACGCCAAAGGCCGGCGCTTGAACGACACTACAGGTGTAGTTACAATGCGTCATGGGCTATGAGTGGGACGCCGCGAAGAATGTCGCCAACCAGATCAAGCACGGGATCTCGTTCGAAGAAGCCCGTTTGATCTTCAAAGGCGACGTTCTGACCGGCGTCGACAACCGTCGTGATTATGGCGAGACCCGCTATACCAGTATCGGCGCCATCGAGAAATTGATCGTGATCGTCGTTGTCCATACATTCCGAGGCGACGTCACCCGCATCATCTCAGCACGTCTCGCGAACCGCAAAGAAAGGCAGAAGTATCATGACTATCTCCGCCGCTCGCCTTAAGGAGCTTCAGTCGCGGTCGGACGCGAACATCGACTATAGCGATATTCCGGAACTCGATGACACGTTCTTCGAAACCGCTGCCCTCGTCACACCAGCGGCCAAAACGCAAATCACCGTGCGGCTCGACCGGGACGTGCTTGAGTGGTTTCGCGGACAGGGCAAGGGTTATCAGACACGAATGAACGCCGTCCTGAAGGCCTACATGGAGAGCGAGCGCCGCCGCTCGCGTTAGAAGACCAGCTGCATCTTCACCTTGTCGACCGCCATTCCCATGGACGGCGAATGCTGCATGCCGCGCCAGACGATCTTGAAGCCCAGATCCTTGTAAAGCCGGATCGCGCCTTCGTTTGCGGCATGGGTGTCGATCCTCGCCCGCTTCAGACCTTCGGCTCGCATCTCGCGCAACAAGTTCGAGATGAGGGCCGAGCCGATACCGAGGCCCTGATGCGCAGGGCTCACCCAGAGATCAGAAATATAGTCGCGTGCACCATCGCGGGCAGTCCAGCCGGCGATCTCATCGCCGAGCTCACCGACGGTGATCAGGCTGAAATATTCCTCGGCGAATCGGCGAAAGCTCAGCCGAATGCGGACCATCATGTCGACGCCAAAGGCATTCAGCACCGGATTGGCGGCCCAGGCGTCGAAACCGACACGGCCGACGATGTCCGCATCGGCCGCCGTCATGTCACGGATGACGAAGTCCCTTACCACCACTTGGCCGGCGTGAACTTGCCGGCGGCCTGTTCGATGACATGGGCGGTCTTGAACAGCGTCTCCTCTTCGAACGGCTTGCCGATCACCTGGAGGCCGAGCGGCAGACCCTTGTTGTCGAGGCCGGCGGGAACAGAGATGCCCGGCAGGCCCGCCATGTTGAGCGTGATGGTAAACACGTCCTGCAGGTACATCTTGACCGGATCGGCGGCCAGTTCCTTGTCGCCGATGGCGAAGGCGGAGGACGGTGTGATTGGGGCCAGGATCGCATCGACGCCGGCTTCAAACGCAAGCTCGAAATCCCGCTTGATCAGCGTGCGCACCTTCTGCGCCTTGAGGTAATAGGCGTCGTAGTAGCCGGCGGAGAGCACGTAGGTGCCGATCATGATGCGGCGCTGGACCTCCTTGCCGAAGCCGGCGGCGCGCGTCTTTTCGTACATGTCGGCGATATCCTTGCCGTCAACACGCAGGCCGTAGCGGACGCCGTCGTAACGGGCGAGGTTCGACGAGGCTTCGGCGGGTGCAACGATATAATAGGCCGGCAGGGCGTATTTGGTGTGCGGCAGGGAAATGTCGACGATCTCGGCGCCGGCTTCCTTCAGCCAGGCGATACCCTTTTGCCAGAGCGCCTCGATTTCCTCTGACATGCCTTCGACGCGATACTCGCGGGGAATGCCGATCTTCATCCCCTTGACCGAGCCACCGATGGCCTTCTCGTAATCCGGAACCGGCAGATCGACTGACGTCGTATCCTTCGGGTCGGTGCTTGCCATCGACTTCAGGAGGATGGCGGCGTCACGCACATCGCGCGCGATCGGGCCGGCCTGGTCGAGCGACGAGGCGTAGGAGACGATCCCCCAACGGGAGCAGCGGCCATAGGTCGGCTTGATGCCGACGGTGCCGGTGAAGGCGGCTGGCTGGCGGATCGAACCGCCGGTATCGGTGGCAGTCGCACCGGCGCAGAGATGGGCGGCGACGGCAGCTGCGGAGCCGCCCGAGGAGCCGCCAGGGACGAGCTTCTCGTCAGAGCCCTTGGCCTTCCACGGGTTGACCGCCGGGCCGTAATAGGAGCTCTCGTTGGACGAGCCCATGGCAAATTCGTCCATATTCAGCTTGCCGAGCATGACGGCGCCGGCATCCCAGAGGTTCTGGGTGACGGTCGACTCGTATTTCGGCTTGAAGCCGTCGAGGATGTGGCTGCAGGCCTGGGTGTGGACGTCGCGGGTGGCGAAGAGATCCTTCACACCGAGCGGGATGCCTTCAAGGACGCCGGCCTTACCTTCGGCGATGCGGGCGTCGGACGCCTTGGCCATGTCGCGGGCGACATCCGGGGTCACGGCAACGTAGGCGTTCAGCGCGCCATTCGCAGCCTCGATCGCCGAGAGATAGGCATCCGTCAGTTCGACGGCCTTGATCTCCTTGGCGGCGAGTTTCGCGCGGGCTTCGGCGATGGTGAGGCTGGTCAATTCGCTCATATCAGGTTCACTTCAAACTGTCGGCGGGCCAGCAGGCCCTCAAGAAACGGGAGGCGCTCTCAGGTTGCAGAAGGCGTCTTATTCGACGACCTTCGGCACCTGGAAGAAATTGCGATCGGTGGCAGGGGCATTGGCAACGATGTCCTCGGCCTTGTTGCCATCGGTGACGACATCCTGACGCTTCTTCATGGCCATTGGCATGACCGAGGTCATCGGCTCCACGCCTGTGACATCCACTTCGTTCAGCTGCTCAACGAAACCGAGAATGCCATTCAACTCCCCGGTCATGCGGGCTGCATCCTCTTCGCTGACAGCGAGGCGGGCAAGGCGCGCAACGCGCTTGACGGTAGCGAGGTCAACAGACATGGCATTCTCCGGATAAGCTGTTTTCTTCGCTATAATGGCCGTCAAGCGCTGAGGCAACGGGGTTTGTCAGACCTCGACGGTCGAGCCGGCCTGCGGGGCGACAACGCGGGTGCGCGTACCGTCCATGCCGGCGACGAATTTTTCCGGCGTCTGGTCGATGATCGGGAAGGAGCCGTAGTGGCAGGGGATCGCCGTCTTGAAGTCGAAGAAGCGCTGGCAGGCGAGTGCCGCGACCGCACCGCCCATGGTGAAGCGGTCACCGATCGGCACGATGCCGATATCCGGCTGGTGCAGTTCGTTAATCAGCTTCATGTCGGAGAAAATGTCGGTGTCGCCCATGTGGAGGACCGATGCCTCGTCATCGAAATGCATCATCAGGCCGTTGGCATTACCGAGTGCATGGGAGACGCCGTCCTCGGTAATCTGTGCTGAGGAATGCAGCGCGTTGGTGAAGGTGACCGTGAAGCCTTCAAAATGAATGGTGCCGCCGGTATTGCCCATTTCCAGCTTGTCGACGCCCTTGCTGCCGAGCCAGGCCGCGAGATCGGCATTTGCAAGCACGGTTGCGCCGGTTTCCTTGGCCAACTGCACGGTGTCGCCCACATGGTCGCCATGGCCGTGGGTCAGCAGGATATGCGTGATGCCCTTGGTCATGTCCTTCCGGTCGAGACCGGCAAAGCCCGGATTATGGGTCAGGAAGGGGTCGATGAGGATCGAGGCCTTAGCCGAATCGAAGCGGAAGGCGGCGTGGCCGAGCCAGGTGATTTTCATGATGTCAGTCTCCGGTCTTCAAATGTCTGTCGGAATATATGGCAAGCCGGTCCTTCGGCAACGGGCGCGCCGAGTTGCCTCGCCGGTCCGGACGGTTTAAGCGACGAGCATGACAGCCGTAGCGCTGAGTGCAAGAAAGGAACGACCATGGCCGATGACGACTACGTGTATGACGAGGCGACCGGCGAATGGCGTCCCGCCTCCGAAATCGCGGCAGCGGCCGCGGCCAAGCCGGTTGCTCGTGATGCCTCCGGAACCGAACTTGCCGATGGCGATTCGGTGGTGCTGATCAAGGACCTCAAGGTGAAGGGCGCCGGCCAGACCCTGAAGCAGGGCACCGTGATCCGCTCAATCCGGCTGACGGATGATCCGGAACATATCGACTGCCGCCACGACGCCATCAAGGGCCTCGTGCTCAGAACTGAATTCGTGCGCAAGCGCTGATCCCGGACAAGAGACATCATGGCAACGCTGACGATCGAGGAACTGGCAGAGCGGTTGAAACCCGGTGAAGCGATTGCCGGGCTCGACCTCGGCACCAAGACGATCGGGCTGTCAGCTTCGGATCTCGGCCGGCGCTTTGCCACCCCTCGCCCTGTGATCAAGCGGGTGAAGTTTACCCAGGATGCGCAGGTCCTGCTGTCGTTCGCGGCCAAAGAGAAGATCGCCGCCTTCGTCATCGGCCTGCCGGTCAACATGGACGGCTCATCGGGCCCGCGTGTGCAGGCGACGCGCGCCTTCGTGCGTTCGATGTCAGAAAAGACTGACATTCCCTTCATCTACTGGGACGAGCGGCTGTCGACGGTCGCGGCAGAACGGGCGCTGCTCGAAATGGACGTCTCGCGAGCCAAGCGCAGCGAGCGGATCGATTCCGCCGCTGCGAGCTTCATTCTTCAGGGGGCGCTGGACAGGCTCTCGGCGCTTGCCCGCACTTCAGACGATTCCGCCGACTTTTCCTGACGCGCCGTCCACCAGGCCTTGATCTGCTTGCGGCGACGGAAGCCGATGATGGCGAACAGGATCAGACTGTCCACGATGATTGCCCGCAGAACCAGCGGCGGGATGGTTTCTGGCGCGATGCCAAGGACGTTACCGTAGATCTGAAAGACGAGGTCGTGGGCGTCGCGAGTCAGCATGAAGATACCGAAGCTCATGTCGTAATAGGACAGACCGTACCAGGCGCCCAGGATCGTGATGGGCAATGCCCACAAGAGCAGAAGTGTCTTCATGTCGTTTCCGCCTTTCGATCGAACGACAAATCATTTGCCGCCGGCCAGCTTTCCACCAGCCATTTCAGCGACGCCATCGCAGTGAGCACGACCGTCGGAACGGCGATGTCGAGCGCCAGCCCCGAGAAAAACACCATCATCATGATGGTTGCCATCGGTCGTGCCACAAGCGCGTCCGTCACCACTCAACCCTTTAACGTCTGTCCCACCCAAAAGGTGGCCCGTTCGCCGCCAGGGCGCAACGTAAACCATTTGTTAAGGTTAACGGCGCCTGTGGATGAAGCGTTTCAGACACTTGGCCGAAAATGTCGCGAAGACACGATTTCCGATTGTTTGCACGGGGTTTGGGGGCTACCCCTCGCCTGCCCGCCATCCTGGACCCGCCATGCTCATTATCTTCGAAAGCATCCTTCCGATCTTCCTTCTCGTGATTCTCGGCGTGGTGCTGAAGCGGACGTCACTGATCAACGAGAGCTTCTGGAGCGGGCTCGAGCAATTCGGATACTTCGTGCTTTTCCCGGCCCTGCTCTTTCAGACCCTGTCCACCACGGATTTCTCGTCGATGAACAGCGGTGGAATCGGCCTCGTCTCGCTGCTGGCCGTCTGCGTCATGACAATGCTTGTGCTGGCAATGTGGCCGCTTCTGCGAGGCCGAGGTATGGCAGGCGCGACCTATACTTCCGTGTTTCAGACCTCGACTCGCTGGAATGGCTTCATGGCGCTGGCGATTGCCGAGAAATTGACGGGTGAGACGGGGCTTGCGGTCATCGCCATCATCATGGCGTCGATTATCGTCCCGCTCAATCTGATCAATGTCGGCGTGCTCGTGTGGTTCTCGGGCGAGAGCCGGGGGCTGAAGACCTTTGTGATCCGCATCATAACGAACCCGATCATCATCGGGGCTGCGCTTGGGGTCGGCGTCAACCTTTCCGGAGTGACTGTCTATGCGCCTGTCATGACGGCGGTGGATCTTGTCGCCAGCGCGTCGCTCGGTCTGGGTCTGGTGACGGTTGGCGCTGGACTTCGGATCGCCGATGCCCTGAAGCCGCAACCCAGTGTCCTTCTGACACTGGTGTTCAAGCTCGCCGTGTTTCCAGCGGTCGCCGTCGGGCTCGCCCTGGCCTTCGGCTTTTCAGGCGACATCCTGGTAATGATTGCACTGGGAGCCGCCGTCCCTACGGCCATGAACGGCTACGTGCTGGCCAAACAGATGGGCGGCGACGCCGATCTTTATGCGGCAGCGGCCACAGTGCAGACAGTCGCCGCCTTCTTCACCATTCCGTTGGTGCTTTATCTGACCGCTCAGGTGGCCGGCGGGTAAAGCAGATCCAGGACGTAGCGGGAATCGAAGCGCGCATCGAGCACGCCATAGGTATGGCGCCAGCCACCCGCGAGGCGTGATTCGAGGAAGGCATCGGCAATCTTCCCTGCGCCCAGTCGATAGAGCTCGGCGGCACCGGCCGCGAGCGCCAGCTGCTCGATCAGCAGACGGCCGGCGGCCTCGTCACGTTCGGCGAGTGCGGTTGCCGCGCGCAAGACTTCGACGGTCTTTTTGCCGGAGGGACCGAGATCGCGCTCAAGGCCGGCGAAGAGGGTCTCGAAGAGATCCTTGCCACGGCTCAGCACGCGCAGGACATCCAGCGCCATGACGTTGCCGGAGCCTTCCCAGATCGCATTGACCGGGGCTTCGCGATAATGGCGAGCGATCGGGCGCTCCTCGACATAGCCGCTGCCGCCGATGCATTCCATGGCTTCATAAATCAGCGATGGCGCTATCTTGCAGATCCAGTATTTCGCGACCGGCGTCATGACACGGGCATAGGCCGCATCGACAGGGTTTTCCCGCGCCTTGTCGAAGCTGTCGGCGAGGCGGAAGGCAAGTGCCGTGGCTGCGGCGACGTCCAGCGCCATGTCAGCAAGCACTCGCGTCATCATCGGCTGATCGATCAGGTTCTTGCCGAAGACCATGCGGCCACGGGCGTGGTGTACGGCCTCCGCCATCGACGCACGCATCATGCCGGCAGACGAGAGCGCGCAGTCGAGGCGTGTCAGCGTCACCATGTCGAGAATGGTGCGCACACCGTCGCCCGGGGTGCCGAGCAGGAAGCCGAAGGTCTCGGCGAACTCGACTTCCGAAGAGGCATTGGAGCGGTTGCCGAGCTTGTCCTTGAGCCGCTGGAATTCCAGGCCGTTCGCGGACCCGTCTTCGAGGAGACGGGGCACGAGAAAACAGCCCATGCCATCCTTGGTCTGTGCGAGCATGACGAAGGCATCGCTCATTGGCGCGGACATGAACCACTTGTGGCCCGCAAGGCGATAGATCCCCTCGCCCACCCGTTCGCCGGTCGTGGTATTGGCGCGCACATCCGTGCCGCCCTGCTTTTCGGTCATGCCCATGCCGATGGTGACGGCACTCTTCTGCATCGGCGGCTTGTTGCTGCTGTCATATTTGCGCGACAGGATGCGCGGCGTCCATTCCTTCTGAACGGCCGGAGAGGCGACGAGAGCTGCCACGGAGGCGCTGGTCATGGTGAGCGGGCAAAGATGACCCGATTCGAGCTGGGCCGTCAGGAAAAAGCGGACGGCGCGTGCCTTGTGCTCATGGCCACGTGCTTCCGGCGCATTTTCCCAGACAGAAGAATGCAAGCCCGAGGCCATCGACCGGCGCATCAGGGCATGCCAGGCCGGATGGAATTCGACAACGTCGAGACGTTCGCCACGCACGCCGTGGGTTCTGAGCTGCGGCGGGCTGGCATTGGCCATGCGCGCCAGTTCCTGGGCTTCCGGCGAAGTGACGTATTTGCCGATGACGTCATATTCCTCGCGCAGCGGGCGCGACAGCGAGGAGGTCAGATCGACGAGCAACGGATCGGAGCGATAGGCATTGACGCCGGACCAGGGCTTGGGCTGATTCAGCGCTGCGAGTTTTTCTTCCGTCCGGTTCATCAATCTTGCCGATCTCGTGGGAGGCGCAGTTTGGATCCCCAACCCTTCGCCTTCGTAATGTCCATTGTGGTGAAGCATCCAGGGCGCTGACAACGCCGGTGTTCCCTACCTTCTGTTCGCTCCTATTACATGGGGACCGCGCGTCAATCCACCTAGCATGTGCTTGCCCGGCCCGTTCCCACACTTTATAGACCGCGTGACATCTCAGGAGGACGTCCATGGTCTTCTTTCCCCATCGCCATCTCATCGGCATCAAGGGCCTTACCGAGCAGGACATCACGTTCCTTCTCGACAAGGCGGACGAAGCCGTCAAAATCAGCCGCCAGCGGGAGAAGAAGACTTCCACGCTGCGGGGCCTCACCCAGATCAACCTCTTCTTCGAAGCCTCGACGCGGACGCAAGCCTCTTTTGAGCTTGCGGGCAAACGTCTCGGTGCCGATGTGATGAACATGTCGGTCGGCAATTCCTCGGTGAAGAAGGGCGAAACGCTGATCGACACGGCGATGACGCTGAACGCGATGCGGCCGGATGTGCTGGTGGTGCGGCATTCCTCGGCGGGTGCGGCGGCGCTTCTGTCCCAGAAGGTTGCCTGCTCGGTGGTCAACGCCGGTGACGGACAGCATGAGCATCCGACCCAGGCGCTGCTCGACGCGCTCACCATCCGCCGCGCCAAGGGCAAGCTGTCGCGCATCATCGTGGCGATCTGCGGCGACGTTCTGCATTCGCGCGTGGCGCGGTCGAACATCCTGCTGCTCAACGCCATGGGCGCCCGTGTCCGCGTCGTGGCACCGGCGACACTTCTGCCGGCCGGGATCGCCGACATGGGCTGCGAGGTCTTCCACGACATGAAGGAAGGGTTGAAGGATGCCGACGTCGTGATGATGCTGCGGCTTCAGCGCGAGCGCATGTCGGGCTCCTTCGTGCCGTCGGTACGCGAATATTTCCATTTCTATGGCCTCGATGCCGAGAAGCTGAAGGCTGCCAAAGAGGATGCGCTTGTGATGCATCCGGGCCCGATGAACCGTGGCGTGGAGATCGCTTCGGAAGTCGCAGACGGCCCGCAGAGCGTGATCGAGAGCCAGGTCGAGATGGGGGTCGCGGTCCGCATGGCTGTCATGGAGACCCTGCTGGTGTCGCAGAACCAGGGACCGCGTTCGGAGGGAATGGGCGCATGAGAAAGCCTCTCGTTCTCAAGAATGTCCGGATCGTCGATCCCTCGCGCAAGCTGGACGAAGTCGGCACTGTTATCGTCGGCCACGACGGGCTGATCCTCGCGTCCGGCGCCGATGCACAGAACCAGGGCGCACCTGATGGTGCCGAGATCCGCGACTGCCGCGGGCTGACGGCCGTTCCAGGCCTCGTGGATGCCCGCGTCTTCGTCGGCGAACCGGGGTCGGAGCATCGCGAAACGATTGCGTCCGCAAGCCGCGCGGCTGCGGCCGGTGGCATCACCTCCTTCATCATGATGCCGGAGACGGATCCGGTCATCGACGACATCGCGCTCGTGGAATTCGTCAAGAAGACGGCCCGCGATACCGCCGATGTCCACGTCTATCCGGCAGCGGCCCTGACGAAGGGTATGACCAGCGCCGAGATGACCGAAATGGGGCTCTTGCAGCAGGCCGGGGCGGTCGCCTTTACCAATGGCCGCTATGGATTGCACGACACGCAGGTGTTGCGCCGCGCGATGACCTATGCGCGCGAGTTTGGCGCGGTGATCGCGCTCGAAACACGCGAGAAGTATCTGGCGGCCAACGGCGTGATGAACGAAGGGCTGCTCGCGAGCTGGCTGGGTCTCGGCGGCATCCCGCGCGAGACCGAACTCATCCCGCTCGAGCGTGATCTTAGGATCGCGGCACTGACGCGAGCCAAGTATCATGCCTCGCAGATCTCGGTTCCGGAATCGGTGGAGGCGATCGAGGTCGCCCGCACGCGCGGCGCCAAGGTCACCTGCGGCATCTCGATCAATCACTTAAGCCTCAACGAAAACGACATCGGCGAATACCGGACCTTCTTCAAGCTCTATCCGCCGCTGCGCTCGGAAGACGACCGCATGGCGATGGTCGATGCGCTGGCCAAGGGCAAGATCGACATCATTGTTTCCTCGCATGACCCGCAGGACGTCGACACCAAGCGCCTGCCCTTCGGCGAAGCGGCGGACGGCGCGATCGGGCTTGAGACGATGCTCTCGGCGGCGCTTCGTCTGCACCATGCCGGTCAGGTTCCGCTGATGCGGCTCATCGACGCCATGTCGACGCGGCCCGCCGAGATCTTCGGCCTTCCGGGCGGCACGCTGAAGCCGGGTGCGCCTGCCGATATCGCACTCATCGATCTCGATGAACCCTGGCTCGTGTCGCGCGACAGCCTGCTTGCGCGGTCGAAAAACACACCGTTCGAAGATGCTCGTTTCTCGGGCCGGGCCGTCGCGACCTATGTCGGCGGCCAGTGCGTCCACATGCTCTAAACTTCAGGGGACACGGATTACCATGATCGACTTTTCGTCTCTCGGCTGGGGCAATCTCGCCATCGTTCTCCTGTTCGGCTACCTGCTGGGCTCCATCCCCTTCGGTCTGGTGCTGACCAAGATGGCCGGCCTCGGCGACCTGCGTTCGATCGGCTCGGGCAATATCGGGGCGACCAACGTTTTGCGCACCGGCAACAAGAAGCTGGCTGCAGCGACGCTTCTTCTCGACGCGCTCAAAGCAACTGCGGCAGCGCTGATCGCCCATGCGGTGTTCGGGCATAACGCGGCGCTGTTCGGGGGCTTCGCCGCCTTCATCGGCCACCTTTTCCCGGTCTGGCTCGGCTTCAAGGGCGGCAAGGGTGTCGCGACCTATATCGGCACGCTGCTCGGTGTGGCGCCGCTGATGGTTCTCGTCTTTGCCGTTGCCTGGCTCTCGGTCGCTTTCATCACCCGCTACTCTTCGTTGTCCGCCCTCGTCGCCACACTTGTCATTCCGGTTGTATTGTGGATACTTGGGGTTGAAGAGGCCGCGCTCGTCACGGCAGTCATGACCGTCATTACCTATTGGCGTCACAAAGAGAACATCGAGCGGCTGATCGCGGGAACGGAAAGCAAGATCGGCAAAAAGGGCTAGAGGAAAGCCATGGTGTCAGGCAGCGCAAGACGGAAAGGGATTGCGCTGACGGACCGCCAGAGGATCGCCTGGCTCAGGCTCATTCGGAGCGACAATGTCGGGCCTGCGACGTTTCGCGATCTCATCAACCATTTCGGTTCCGCCGAAGCTGCGCTGGATGCGCTTCCAGAGCTTTCCCGGCGGGGCGGATCGACGCGCAGCATCCGGATCGCAACGATTGCAGATGCCGAACGCGAGATCGAAACCGCTCATCGTCTCGGCGCCTGCTTCATCGGCATTGGCGAACCGGACTATCCCCCGGCGCTCCGACAGATCGATGCGGCCCCTCCCCTGATTGCGGCCAAAGGTGATCTCAGTGTCGCCACCCTGCCTGCGGTCGGCGTGGTTGGCTCGCGCAACGCTTCGATCAGCGGTGCGAAGTTCGCGGCCATGATGGCAAAGGAGATTGGTCGAGGCGGCTATTCGATTGTGTCGGGCCTCGCGCGTGGCATCGATGCGGCCGCCCATCGTGCGAGCCTGGTGACGGGCACGGTTGCGGCAATGGCTGGCGGACTCGACCAGCCTTACCCACCGGAGAACATCGATCTGCTCGACCAGATTTGCAGCGGCCGTGGCCTCGCCATATCGGAAATGCCGTTTGGCTGGGAACCGAGAGCGCGTGACTTCCCGCGCCGCAACCGGCTGATCGCGGGGATGGCGCTGGGTGTCGTCGTGATCGAGGCGGCTGCCCGATCCGGGTCGCTGATCACCGCACGACTTGCCGGAGAGTTCGGACGGCTGGTTTTTGCGGTGCCCGGCTCACCGCTCGATCCGCGATGCGAGGGGACCAACGGGCTGCTGAAGGACGGGGCGACGGTCACGACCAAGCCGCAGGACGTGCTGCAGGCATTGGCGCCGATCTCGGAAGTCGATCTGTTTTCGCCCAACGAGGCGGACGAGCCCAAGGAGGAGGAAGTCGGAGAACGCCCTCTGGCCCCGCCGCCGAATGACGATGAGCGGCTCATCATCGTGCAGGCTCTCGGACCCACTCCGGTCGAAGTCGACGACATTATCCGTCATACCGGTCTGCCGGCATCGTCCGTCTATCTTGTCCTGCTCGAACTGGATATCGCCGGTCGGCTAGAGCGGCATGCGGGTGGCTTTGTCTCGTTGAGCATGCTGGATTGACAGCGAACGACGACCGGATTGGACGTCACCCGCTTCCACATAGGCCATCTCGATCAGGTAGCAGAGCATCTCGGCCCCTTCATTTTCCGCAACCAGTCGCAGCTCCGCGAGCATCTGGCGGATGTATGCGATGTTCTCCATTGTGCGGTTTCCGCGACCATTCGTCTCGACTGTGTCTCGTGCCATCGCTCTCGTCCGTCACCCGCAGAGGCCGGTGCAACCTGACCTCGCAATCCCTAAGGAAAATACAATAGAGCATTTATCTCAGATTGCAATCTACCCAGCATCTCCTACAGGTTGTATTCCGTTGTACTGTCGGAAAATCCGCCCCGCCTCTTGACCGCAGGCGTTTCGCCCTCCATGTCGGAAAACCGTGTTCCGAAGACGGTGGTGCGGTGCCGCTGATCGGATGCGTTGAAGGTATAGTTGTCCAATGAACGTCGTAGTCGTAGAATCCCCGGCCAAGGCCAAGACGATCAACAAGTATCTGGGTTCCGGATACAAGGTGCTCGCCTCGTTCGGCCATGTGCGCGATCTGCCGGCCAAGGATGGCTCCGTTCTGCCTGACCAGGATTTCGAGATGTTCTGGGAGGTCGATACGGCCTCGCAGAAGCGCATGAAAGATATCGCCGATGCGGTGAAGTCGTCGGACGGCCTGTTTCTCGCAACCGACCCGGATCGCGAAGGGGAAGCAATTTCATGGCATGTGCTTGACCTTCTGAAGAAGAAGAAGGTGATCGGCGACAAGCCGGTAAAGCGCGTTGTCTTCAACGCCATCACCAAGAAGGCCGTGCTCGATGCCATGGCCAATCCGCGCGACATCGATACGCCGCTGGTCGACGCCTATCTCGCCCGCCGAGCGCTCGACTATCTCGTTGGCTTCAATCTCTCTCCCGTTCTCTGGCGCAAGCTGCCGGGTGCGCGCTCGGCCGGTCGCGTGCAGTCGGTGGCGCTGCGGCTGGTCTGCGACCGTGAAAACGAGATCGAGCGTTTCGTGCCGGAGGAGTACTGGAACATCTCCGCACTCCTTAAGACGCCGCGCGGAGACGAATTCGAGGCCAAGCTCGTTTCGCACCAGGGAAAGCGCATGCAGCGCAACTCGGTCACCAATGGCGAGCAGGCCAATGCGATCAAGGCGTTGCTGGAGGGAGCGGCTTTTGCCGTCGACAGCGTCGAGGCCAAACCCGTCAAGCGTAACCCCGGCCCACCCTTCACCACCTCCACCCTGCAGCAGGCAGCATCCTCGAAGCTTGGCTTCTCAGCGTCGCGCACCATGCAGGTGGCGCAGAAGCTTTATGAAGGCATCGATATCGGCGGCGAGACCGTGGGTCTGATCACCTATATGCGTACCGACGGTGTGCAGATGGCACCGGAAGCCATCGACGCCGCCCGTGCCGCCGTGCTCGACCAGTTCGGTCAGCGCTACGTCCCGGAGAAGCCGCGCTTATATTCAACCAAGGCGAAGAACGCCCAGGAAGCGCACGAAGCCATTCGTCCGACCGATTTCAATCGCTCGCCGGACAAGCTGCGGCGCTTCCTCGATGCCGACCAGATGCGCCTTTACGACCTGATCTGGAAGCGCGGTATCGCGAGCCAGATGGCCTCGGCGGAAATCGAGCGCACCACGGTCGAGATCCTCGCCGACAACAAGGGCGACAAGGCAGGCCTGCGCGCCGTGGGATCGGTCATCCGTTTCGACGGCTTCATTGCCGCCTATACGGACCAGCGCGAAGAAGGCGAAGCACCGGAAGATGGTGACGACGAGGATGGCCGTCTGCCCGAGATCAATGCTCGCGAGGCGCTGGCCAAGCAGAAGGTGAATGCCAGCCAGCACTTCACCGAGCCGCCGCCGCGTTATTCGGAAGCCTCGCTGATCAAGAAGATGGAAGAGCTCGGCATCGGCCGTCCCTCGACCTATGCAGCGACGCTGAAGACGCTGAGCGACCGTGAATATGTCATCATGGACAAGCGCAAGCTGGTGCCGCATTCCAAGGGCCGGCTGGTCACGGCGTTTCTCGAGAACTTCTTCACGAAGTATGTCGAATACGATTTCACCGCCGATCTCGAGGAAAAGCTCGACAAGATCTCCGCCGGTGAGCTGAACTGGAAGGACGTCCTGCGCAACTTCTGGCAGGACTTCTTCGCCCAGATCGAAGACACGAAGGAACTGCGCGTCACCAATGTGCTCGATGCGCTGAACGAGGCGCTGGCTCCGCTCGTCTTCCCGAAGCGCGAAGACGGATCGGACCCGCGCATCTGTCAGGTCTGCGGTACCGGCAACCTTTCGCTGAAGCTTGGCAAGTATGGCGCCTTCGTCGGCTGTTCAAACTATCCGGAGTGCAACTACACCCGCCAGCTGACCTCCGAAGGTGGCGCGGAGGCAGAAGCCAACGGAAACAACGAACCGCGGGCGCTCGGCAAGGATCCGGTGACGGACGAGGAAATCACGCTGCGCTCCGGTCGCTTCGGGCCTTACGTCCAGCGCGGCGACGGCAAGGACGCCAAGCGTTCGTCGCTGCCCAAGGGGTGGGCGCCGGCCGATATCGACTTTGAGAAGGCGCTCTCCCTGCTCTCGCTGCCCCGCGATGTGGGCCCGCATCCGGAAACCGGCAAGATGATCTCTGCTGGCCTGGGACGCTACGGACCCTTTGTCCTGCATGACGGAACCTATGCCAATCTCGAGGGCATCGAAGATGTGCTGTCTATCGGCATCAACCGTGCCGTCACGGTACTTGCCGAAAAGAAGGCCAATCCGGGTGGACGTGGCCGGACCGCAGCGGTCGCTCTGAAAGAACTCGGGGAACATCCTGACGGCGGCGCGATTACCGTTCGAGACGGTCGCTTCGGTCCCTATGTCAACTGGGGCAAGGTCAATGCCACCCTGCCGAAGGGCAAAGACCCGCAGGCGATCACCGTCGAGGAGGCGCTGGTGCTGATCGCAGAGCGTGCCGCCAAGGATGGCGGCGGCAAGACCAAGGCCAAGAAGGCCCCGGCCAAGACTGCCAAAGCAAAGTCGCAGGACGATGCCGAATCGAAGCCGAAGAAGACTGCTGCCAAGCCAAAGACGGCAGCGGCCAAGAAGGCGCCGGCAAAGGGCACCGCGAAGGCGAAGACAGCAAAGAAGAGTGCGACTTGAGCAAGAGACACCGCGACCCCTCCGAACTCTCCGGCTCCGGCAACCGCAAGAGCCGGCGTGCGGAAGGTGCGGCCAAGGCGAAGGCCGGCAACCCGGCCGCCATCATCCATGGCGAGGTGCCGCCGCGCGACGTGCTCATGCAGTTCATCACCGACAATCCGGATCGCGCGTCCAAGCGCGAGATCGCCAAGGCCTTCGGATTGAAAGGCGAGCAGCGTGTTGAACTGAAGCAGGCGCTGAAGGATCTCGAAGACGACGGGCTCGTCCAGAAGAGCCGCAAGTCACTGACGCGGCCCGGCGCCCTGCCCCCGGTAACCGTTCTCGATATCACCACGCGCGACAAAGATGGCGAATTGATCGGCCGACCGGCGGAATGGCCTGAAGAAGCGGGTGCGGCACCGGCCGTGCTGATCCGCCAGTCGAGTTCCGATCGTTCCAAGGGCAAGGCACCCGTCGGTGGGCTGGGAGACCGCGTGCTCGCCAAGATCTTCGCCAACAAGGACCGTACCGGTCCGGCCTATACGGCCCGCGTAATCAAGATCCTCGACCGTCATGTCGGCGCCGTGATGGGCGTCGTGCGCATGATGCCGGACGGCGGGGCCCGCCTGATGCCGATTGATCGGCGGGGCGAGGAGATGCAGATCGATGCTTCCGATATCGGCGAAGCCAAGGATGGCGATCTCGTCGAGGTGGAGGTCGGTCGTGCAGCGCGCATGGGCCTGACGCGGGCCAAGGTGCTGAGCGTCGTCGGATCGGTGGCCTCCGAAAAGGCGATCTCGATGATCGCCATCCATGCCCACGGCATTCCCCATATCTTCCCGCAATCGGTGATCTCGGAAGCGGAGGCTGCGAAGCCCGCCTCCATGTCGCATCGCGAGGACTGGCGCGACCTGCCACTGATTACCATCGACCCGCATGACGCCAAGGACCATGACGACGCCGTCTATGCCGAGATGGACACCTCACCGGACAATCCGGATGGTGTGATCGTGACGGTCGCAATCGCCGACGTCTCCTATTACGTGCGACCGAAGTCGGCGCTGGACCGCGAAGCGTTGAAACGCGGCAATTCCGTTTACTTTCCCGACCGTGTCGTGCCGATGCTGCCGGAGCGGATCTCCAACGATCTCTGCTCTCTGCGCGAGGGCGTGGACCGCCCTGCCCTTGCCGTCCGCATGGTGTTCTCGCATGAGGGCCGCAAGGCAAGCCACACCTTCCACCGCATCATGATGAAGAGCGCGGCCAAGCTTTCCTACCAGCAGGCGCAAGCCGCCATCGACGGCAAGCCTGATGACAAGACCGGACCGCTGCTGGAGCCGATCCTGAAGCCGCTCTGGCATGCCTATGCGGTGATGAAGCGCGGGCGCGACCGGCGCCAGCCGCTTGAGCTCGACATGCCGGAACGCAAGATCATCCTCAAGGAAGACGGAACCGTCGACCGGGTACATGTGCCGGAACGCCTCGACGCCCACAAGCTGATCGAAGAGATGATGATCCAGGCAAACGTCTCGGCTGCCGAGACGCTGGAGAAGAAGCGCCAGCCGCTGATCTACCGGATCCATGACGCGCCAGCGCTCGCCAAGCAGGAAGTGCTGCGGGAGTTTCTCGCAACGCTCGGCATGTCCTTGGTCAAGGGCGGCAACATGCGGTCCAATTCGTTCAATGGGATCCTCGCCAAGGCGCAAGACACGCCGCACCAGACGATTGTCAACGAAATGGTGCTGCGCAGCCAGAGCCAGGCGATCTACAGCCCCGACAATATCGGCCATTTCGGCCTCAACCTGATGAAGTATGCCCACTTCACCTCGCCGATCCGCCGGTATGCCGACCTGATCGTGCATCGGGCATTGGTGGGTTCGCTTGGCCTGGGCGAAGGCGGGATCACGCCGGACGAGGAGGCAAGCCTCGAGGACATCTCTGCGGAGATCTCGACTTTCGAGCGGCGCGCGATGGCCGCCGAGCGGGACACGATCAACCGCTTGATCGCGCATCACCTTGCCGGTCGCATCGGCGATGAGTTCGAGGGACAGATCCGGGGCGTGACGAAGTCCGGTCTTTTCGTCGCCCTGCCGCAATTTGGCGCAGATGGCTTTGTCCCGGTTTCAACACTCGGCCGGGACTACTATATCTACGACGAAGCGCATCAGGCCCTGACGGGCGAAAAGTCCGGGCTCGGCTATCAGCTCGGCGATACCGTCGAGGTCAAACTGGTCGAAGCGGTACCGCTTGCCGGTGCGCTCCGCTTCGAAATGCTGAGCGAGGGGCGCAAGATGCCGACCGGCACGCGCTCCTTCCACAAAGCGGGACGGCGTGGCCAGAAGAAGCCGGGCACGCGCCCGCCGCGCTCCCGACGTTGACACATTTGCCCCGGAGGCAGCCCATGACCGCCCACCACACCCAAGCCTCAATAAAGTATGGCGCCAGCGACAAGACAGAACGGCCGCTCGGGCGCTCGATCAAGCGCGGCATGCTGAACCAGTGCCCTGCCTGCGGGTCGGGCAAACTCTTCCGCAGCTATCTCAAGGTCGTGGACAACTGTGCGGCATGTGGCGAGGACTATCACCATCACCGCGCCGATGACCTGCCAGCCTATCTCGTGATCCTGATCCTCGGCCATGTTCTGGTCGGTGGATTCATGGCCACCGACCTCGTCTTCGAGCTGCCTGCCTGGGTACATTTCGCGATCTGGGCCCCGATCGGTATCGTGACTTCACTCCTGGCGCTGCAGCCCATCAAGGGCGGAGTCGTTGGCCTGCAATGGGCTCTGCGTATGCACGGCTTCGGCGGCGAAACGGACGGCACCGAGCCGTCGTGACGGTATGCGTGCTTTTTAAATTCGTCACCTGACTTTGGTCTTTTGCCGATAGGACTGAATTTTGCGGCAGACCCTGATTCGCGCCTTGCAGGCCAAGTTGCTTGACAGTCGCACCATTTCCAGTCTGAACATGCCGCGCCGATCATGGATGCCTGGGGAGCTCGTTCGAGAACATGCCATTGACGATGCCGACATCTTGCCCGCAGCCTACCGCTGTCCCACCCGAGGTGCAGACGGTTTTCGAGGTGAAAGATGTCTGAGACCAATGGGCTGAACGGTCACCGCGAGGAGATCCACTGGCCTTCGCTGGTTGCGGCAATCTCGGCAATCTCTGCGGTTGGTATCGCGATCGGCCTTGGCCTGCCGCTGCTCAGCATCATCCTGGAAAAGCGCGGCATCTCGTCGACCCTGATCGGCCTCAACTCCGCCATGGCCGGCATCGCCGCCATGGCTGCGGCACCCGTTACCACGAAGCTTGCTCATAAGCTGGGCGTCGTTCCGACCATGCTTTGGGCAGTCGTGCTTTCCGCCGTCAGTGCCGTCGGCTTCTATTATGCCAATGAATTCTGGATGTGGTTTCCGCTGCGCATCGTCTTCCACGGCGCAACGACCACACTCTTCATCCTGTCCGAATTCTGGATCAATGCGGCTGCCCCCTCACGCAAGCGGGGGCTGGTCATGGGCATCTATGCCACCATGCTGGCCGTCGGCTTTGCCTGCGGGCCCCTGCTCTTCTCGCTGATCGGCAGCGAGGGGCTGCTTCCCTTTGCTGTGGGAGCCGTCGCGATCTTGGCAGCAGCCATCCCGATCTACATCGCCCGCCACGAGAGCCCGGTGCTGAGCGAAAAGCCGGAGATGCACTTCTTCCGCTACATCTTCCTCGTGCCCACGGCGACTGTTGCGGTGTTCGTCTTTGGAGCGGTGGAAGCCGGCGGCCTGTCGCTCTTCCCGATCTATGCCACTCGCAGCGGCTTCACCGAGACACAGGCGGCGCTTCTGCTGACCGTCATGGGTATTGGCAACATGGTCTTCCAGATCCCGCTGGGGCTGCTCTCCGACCGTATGCGCGACCGACGGCTGCTCCTGTCCATTCTCGCAGCCGTCGGCCTTGCGGGTTCTCTGACACTTCCGTGGCTATCCGGTCACTGGCATCTCATGGCTGTGGTGCTGCTGTTCTGGGGTGGCTGCGTGTCCGGTCTCTACACGGTCGGGCTTAGTCATCTGGGTTCCCGACTCACCGGGGCGGATCTGGCGGCGGCCAATGCCGCTTTCATCTTTTGCTATGCGGTCGGCACGGTTGCGGGTCCACAGGCAATAGGCGCCGCCATCGATCTTACGGGCAATGACGGTTTTGCCTGGGCTATAGCGGGATTCTTTGCCCTCTATGTCGTGCTTTCCCTGGGTCGCCTGCTTTTTAACCCGAAACGCACTTGACTTTTCAGGCGCGATTTGTAGTTTCGCGCCAGATTTGCCGTGGGCCTCGTTCGGTCGTCCACGGCTTCGTTTATTAGAGGCAGGACGACCATGGCCAAGGCTACAACCATCAAGATCAAGCTTCTGTCGACGGCTGACACGGGTTTCTTTTACGTGACCACGAAGAACAGCCGTACCATGACGGACAAGATGACGAAGACCAAGTACGACCCGGTTGCTAAGAAGCATGTCGAGTTCAAGGAAACCAAGATCAAGTAAGACTTGATCCTGGGTTTCTCAAAAAGGCGTGCCGCTTCCTGCGGCGCGCCTTTTTCTTTTGTGGCTTAATCGAACTCAGCTCGCCAGACGCCCAAACGAAAAACACCGGTCTCCTTGCGGAAACCGGTGTCAGATCAGGGGGTCGGTCGGCATGCAACACGGCACGAGGAACCGCTTTTACGTCACACACCAACCGACCGACCCCACGACCCAGGAGATGCGGCGGACCTGAGCATCATGGGGTATCTAAAACCTCCGAAGAGGCCTTGTTCGATGGCTGCAAGTTCTCTCAAGTAGAGACAAAAATCAATAGTTTATTAACCGCTTGGTCAATCATCGCTGTAATATGGTTAAATCGGGAGCGGAGGAACTTTAGAACTGAAGGTGATAGTCAGTTCTACACACATTAATCATTGAGAATACCCTTAGTTATTCATTCCGAATATCAAGTCTATTTCAGCGCGAGCGCATCTCAGTGCCGCCACGAGCCAGTCTCCGATCAAGAAGCTCAATCTAATATGCAGTTAAATACAAACCAAACCAAGCAGATGTCAGCCTGCATCTCCCGCATCGCTACAAGGCAATTTGAAGATTATTCCGATTGCAACAGATCAATTCGTTTGTAACTGCTCAAAATGCCAGCAACAGGTCGGCGCTTTATGCGCAACACCGGCCCAGATAAAACTGTGAACATCTTGCTCGTCTGGCGTTCGCGGGGATCAAGGGCCCACGAGCCTGCCGGGAGAGGTCATGCGGCAGCGGCGACGACCCTGTTGCGACCGGAATTCTTCGCCTCGTAGAGAGCGCGATCAGCCTGTTTCAACAACTGTTCCGGCGTTTCGATTCCCGGACCCAGGGTGGCGATCCCCATGGATGCAGTCAGCATCAGGGGCGTTTCCCCCGAGCGAAGCTGGAAAGGCCGCGCCTCGATCATGCCCCGCAGCCGTTCGGCGACCGAAGCTGCGACTTCAGCCGACGTATCGGGCATGACGACAACAAATTCTTCACCGCCGAAACGGCAAGCCAGATCGGCGCCGCGCACGGTCGAGCGGATACGGCCGGCGAATTCTTTCAGCACCTCGTCCCCGGCGTCGTGACCATAGATGTCATTGACCTGCTTGAAGCGATCAATGTCGGTGATGCAGATGGTCAGCGGTCTGCCACGGACTTTAGCGCGGGCGAAGAGGGTACGCAGATGGGTATCGAGGTAACGGCGATTGTGGAGGCCTGTGAGGCCATCGGTCACCGCCAGTTCAATCGTCTGACGCAGGCTGTTGCGCAGCCGATCATTGTAGCGCTTGCGGCGGACCTGGGTGAGCGAGCGGGCAATGAGCTCATTGGGATCAAGCGGCCGGACGATGTAGTCGTTCACTCCGAGATCCAGGGCGCGGATGATCATCTGCTCATCCCCCTGCTCCGTGATCAGCAGGATCGGGATGAAGCGTGTCCGCTCCAAAGACCGGATCTGCGAGCAAAGCCGCAGGGGATCGTAGTCTTCCAGGTTACCATTGACGATCACGAGGTCGAAGGCGTTTTCTGCGGCCTCGAAAACGGCAGCCTGAGGGTCTGACATGGCCGACACTTCGGCGATCGGCTTGAGAGCCTTGATGATCCGTTCCTGTGAGGCGCCGCGGCTGTCGACCAGCAGGACCTGTGCCTGCTCTTCCAGGCGACCATCTTGCAGCTTCAGCATGTCATCGATTCCGGCCTGACGGGTCGTGTCATGGCGGACGCGGAGCTCGTCGGTCAGCGTCTTCAGCCGCACCAGGCTCTTGACCCGGGAGATCAGCTGCAGATCGTTGACAGGCTTGGTGAGAAAGTCATCGGCACCGGCCTTCAGGCCCCGCACACGATCCGAAGGCTGGTCGAGCGCCGTGACCATGACGACAGGAATGTCGGCTGTGCGTGGATTGGACTTCAGTCGCTCGCAGACCTCAAAGCCGTCCATCTCCGGCATCATGATGTCGAGCAGGATGACGTCGACCTGGGTGCGGTCGCAAATATCGAGGGCATCGCGGCCATTGCTCGCCGTCAGGACGTCGAAATACTCCGCCATCAGCCGCGCTTCGAGCAGCTTCACATTGGCGGGAATATCGTCAACGACCAGGATGCGGGCAGTCATGGCACTAAATCCTCACGCATCTCCGAGATAGGTCTTGATCGTTTCGATGAACTTGGGCACCGAAATCGGCTTGGAGACGTAGGCTTCGCAGCCCCCCTGGCGGATTCGCTCCTCATCGCCCTTCATGGCGAAAGCGGTGACGGCGATCACCGGAATGACATGCAAATCGGGATCGTCCTTCAGCCATTTGGTCACTTCGAGGCCCGACACCTCTGGCAATTGAATGTCCATCAGGATCAGATCGGGTTGGTGGCGGCGCGCAAGATCCATGGCCTCCATGCCATTTCGGGTCTGCACCGTTTCATAGCCGGACGCCTCGATCAGATCGCGGAAGAGCTTCATGTTGAGCTCGTTATCTTCGACAATCATCACCTTTTTCGGCATTCATCCGGTCCCTTGTCCCGCGCAAATGGCTTCCACAGTCATGAATTCCTGGCGCGGGTTGCTTCTTCCGTCACCAAGCAAGCTAGTGCAATTTGGTTTCGAAATCGGTAATTTGCCAGAGCAACAGGAAAAGACTTTATGAAAAACAGAGATATACCGGCCGATGCCGAAGCCACTGCGGTTGCCGTGCTCGGCTGGCTTGCCAATGAGCCGGACATGCTGTCGCGCTTTCTGGCGCTGTCTGGCGTCCAGCCAGGGCAATTGCGGCAGGCCGTGAACGACCCCGCATTTCTGGCCGGCATGCTGGAATTCCTCATGCAGCACGAGCCGACGCTGATGGCGTTTTGCGCGGCAACGGAAAGCAAGCCCGAATCGGTGGTCGAGGCCTACCACCGCTATGCCGGCCCGAGCGTCGATTCGGTCGACTTCTGATGCTGACCGATCTCGATCACATCAGTCTGGGCGACCGCCCGCTGGTCGTCTGCGATGTAGACGACGTCGTCCTGCAGTTTGCCACGCCGTTTGAAGCCTTTCTGGAAACCCGGGGGCATCGACTCCTGCCACGCTCCTTCAAGCTCACCGGCAACATCGTCACGGGCGCGGACGAAACAGCCGTTGAAGCACCGGCGGTAAAGGCCCTGATCGACGCGTTCTTCCTTGAGCAGGAGCGCTGGCAGACACCGTTTGCCGATGCCGTGGACAGTCTTCACGCCCTGGGCGCGGATTGCGACCTCGTCTTCCTGACCGCCATGCCGCCACGCCATGCCGAGGTGCGACGCAGACTGCTCGACCAATTGACGCTTCATTTCCCGATGATCGCCACGGAAGATGCCAAGGGACCGATGGTGGCAAGGTTGCACCGACAGAGACCCCTGCCCGTCGCCTTCGTCGATGACATGGTCCACAATCTGCACTCCGTCAGCGAGCATGTGCCGAATTGCCTGCTGGTCTATCTTCCTCCGCCGCTGGAGATCTTCCGCTTTGCGCCCGATCCACACGAGACCGTGCGCCGCGTATCCACCTGGCCAGAGGCGGCCAAACTCATTCGCGCACACGTCGGTGGTTGAGCGATCACCTCGCTTGCCTCATCCCTCTGCGCGGAATATGGTTGCCATGTTCAACCTTTGTTCCTGCCATGACCCGCGCCGCCCCAGTTCATCCCGGCTTCTGTCGCGACTGCCTGACCGGGCAGGCAGAGGGCCTGCGCCGATGCCGCTCCTGCGGCAGCCCGAGGTTGGTCTATCATCCGGAGCTCTTTGATCTTTCGATTGCACATATCGACTGCGATGCCTTCTATGCTGCGGTGGAGAAGCGGGACAATCCCGAGCTCGTCGACAAGCCTGTCATCATCGGTGGCGGCAAACGCGGGGTCGTCTCCACCGCCTGTTATGTGGCGCGCATTCATGGGGTGCGCTCGGCCATGCCGATGTTCAAGGCGCTGGAAGCCTGCCCGCATGCCGTCGTCATCAAGCCGGACATGGAAAAATACGTGCGCGTAGGGCGCCAGATCCGCTCGATGATGGAAGAGTTGACGCCCCTGGTACAGCCGATCTCCATCGATGAGGCCTTTCTCGACTTGAGGGGCACCGAACTGTTGCATCACGACCCGCCTGCACGGGTGCTCGCCCGGCTTGCCCGCCGGATCGAGGAGGAGATCGGGATCACGGTTTCCGTTGGGCTTTCCTATTGCAAGTTCCTGGCCAAGGTGGCTTCCGACCTGCAAAAGCCGCGCGGCTTTTCGGTTATCGGCGAGGCGGAGGCTCTGACGTTCCTTGCCGACAAGCCGGTGACGATGATCTGGGGCGTCGGCAAGGCGTTCGCCGCGACGTTGCAGGCCGACGGTATCCGCACGATCGGTCAGTTACAGGTGATGGACGAGACAGACCTGATGCGCCGCTACGGCTCGATGGGCCAGCGCCTCGCGCGTCTGGCACGCGGCATCGACGATCGCACCGTGCATCCCAATGATCCTGCCAAGAGTGTATCGGCAGAGACGACATTCTTCGATGACATTCACCGCTTCGACGATCTCGTGGTGCACCTGCGCGCCCTTTCGGAAAAGGTCGCGTGGCGACTGAAGCGGCACGAGATCGCGGGGCAGACTGTGGTCCTTAAGCTCAAGACATCGGATTTCAAGCTGAGGACGCGCAACCGGCGGCTCGATGATCCGACGCAGCTTGCCGACCGGATCTTCAGGACCGGGCTCGCCTTGCTGGAGAAGGAGACGGATGGGACGAAGTTCCGGCTGATCGGGATCGGCGTCAGCGATCTCGGGGACCCTACTCTTGCCGATCCTCCCGACCTCGTCGATGAACAGGCTGGCCGCCGAGCTGCAGCAGAAGCAGCCATGGACAAATTGCGCGACAAGTTCGGCAAGGGTACGGTACAGACCGGCTATACCTTCCCCTCCAAACGATAGGGCATTTCGTGACGCATGCGGGCATCGGCATCAGCAAGGGCAACCTCCCTCGTCGACAGGGCAGCCAGAGCGGTCGCCTGAGGCTGTTGCGGACGACTGCGGCCTACCGGCGCACGCGGCGCAATGACCTGATGCTCGGCGCCATCCTGGCCTTTGTTGCGGGCGCGATGAATGCCGGCGGGTTCCTGGCGATCGGGCACTATACGTCACATATGACCGGCATTGTTTCATCGCTTGCCGACAATCTTGCCCTGGGCCTCTTCGGCCTCGTCGGCGCGGGCCTCGCCCTCCTGGTCTGCTTCACGCTTGGCGCCGCCTGCTCCGCGATCCTGATCAACTGGGCGCGCCGGCATGCGAAGCGGCAGCAATATGCTTATCCGCTGGCGCTTGAATCCGGGCTGCTGATCGCCTTTGCCGGGATCGGCACCGTCGTGCCCCCAGCGCTCGCGGCTTCAGTGACGGCGCTCCTCCTGTGCTTCGTGATGGGCCTGCAGAATGCGACCATCACGAAGATATCCGGCGCGCGCATTCGCACGACCCACCTGACCGGCATGATCACGGATGTGGGGATCGAACTGGGCAAGCTCTCTTATCGCGGTGTGGCGCGACTGCTCGACCACCCCCCGATCGACGCGGACGGCCGGAAGCTGGGTATCCTGCTGCCGATTGTCGGCATGTTCTTTTTCGGTGGGCTCGTCGGGGCTCTCGGGTTCAAGCATATCGGCCATGCCTTTTCCCTGCCGATCGCCGCCCTGCTGCTCGCGGTAGCCTCACCGCAGTTGCGGCCGCGCCCGAGCCTTTGACGCATACGCATCCGTGTGACATCTGTGGACAGCTGATCACAGCCACGTGACAGCGCCGAACCTCAGGCTTTCACGAAACTTTTCTTAAACATCGTCTCATACACTTCGGACGTTCAGTTTTGCGTTTCAAGTGGTCGACCATGTTCCAGCGTTTCGTCCTCGCCTTCAGCTTCACCCTTATGGCCAGCACGGCGCTTGCCGCAGATGGCCCCTTGCAGATCTTCGTATCCAAGGCGGATCAGACTTTGACCGTCTATGACGGAGACGCGATCATCGCGACCTCAAAGGTATCGACGGGCAAACCGGGCCATACGACGCCTTCCGGCATCTTCTCGATCCTGGAAAAGCGCAAATATCACGAGTCCAATCTCTACTCGAACGCGCCAATGCCCTTCATGCAGCGGCTCACCTGGTCTGGCATTGCCCTGCATGAGGGGAAGGTCCCGAATTATCCGGCCTCCCATGGCTGCGTCCGCCTGCCGAACGGTTTTGCCAAGACGCTCTTCCAGATGACCGAGCGCGGCGCGCATGTCATCATCACCGATCATCCGGTGGCGCCGAGGCCGGTGCAGCACACCAACCTTTTCACTCCGAGACTGGCAGTTGATGACGGCGGCCTTCTCTCGGATGTCGAATTGCGCCCCACCCGGGTCGAGGCCAGTCTGAAACCAGTCGAAGTGGCGATGAACTCCGTGTCGCCGCGCAGTGGTGCGGAGGCCAAGCTAGTCATCGAGGAACCGCCCCCCCTGCGGATTCTGATTACCCGACGCACGCAGCGCGAGGTAACGACCGACGTCCAGCGACTTCTGAACAAGGTGGGCTTTGACGCCGGCATTGAGGATGGACTTCTGGGTACGCAGACGATTGCGGCGATCAGGGCCTTCAAAGAGAAACACGCAGTCGAGAAGGACGGCGAGATTTTGTCGAAGGCTTTCCTGTCCGTCCTCTACAAGGAGGCCGGCGAGGATCATCCGCCGACAGGCCAGTTGATGATCCGGCAGAAGTTTCAGCCGCTCTTTTCGGCGGCCGTCGACATCAAGGACCCGGAGAAAGCACTGGGCACGCATTTTCTCGAGGCATCGTCCGTTGATCGCTTCAAGCGCAAGGCCAACTGGCGTGGCGTGACGCTGGAGGACCACTTGCCGGCGTCCACCCAGAAGCGACTGGGCATCTCCGTGCCCGCCGACGACCCCGCGGCTTTCACCGTGGAAGCCGCACTGACACGCATCGTCATGCCCGACGAGTTGCGTGCGCGGATCGAGACCATGCTCAGCGAAGGTTCATCGATCACGATTTCCGACACGGGGATCGGCCCCGAGACCGGAAGCGGCACCGACTTCATCACCGTGACACGGGCGAAGCCGAAGGCCTGATCATCACACCAGTTCGACGTCGAGAACACCCGGCGTCGAGCGCATCGCAGCCGCGATCTCCGGGGAGATGCGGAAGCGTTCGGTGAGTTCGACCTCGATTTCCCGCTGGCCCTCGTCCTTGATCACGATGAAGGAGACGAGGCCGTCGCCTCGGGCATTGAGGTGCGCGGCGACGGCGCGCAACGGACCGGAATCCCGCACATAGACCCGCATGGCCTTCTGCATGCGGATCGACTGCTCCTCCAGGGACTGTGCCGTCTGAATGCGCAAACCGATACCCTCGGGGCGTTCCTCGGCCTGGACTGTCAGGACCAGCGATTTCCCGGCTTCAAGCAGATCGCGATACTGGTTGAGGCCTTCCGAGAAAAGAACGGCTTCATACTGGCCGGAAGCGTCCGAGAAGGTAACGATGCCCATCTTGTTGCCGGTGCGGGTCTTGCGCTCCTGGCGCGAGATGACAGTGCCGGCGAGGCGGCCGGCCGAGGCGCCCTGCTTCACCGCCATGGAAAAATCCGCGAAATTCTGGACGCGCAGCTTGTCGAGAAGATCCCTGTAGGCGTCGAGTGGATGGGCGGAAAGATAGAAGCCGAGCACCTGGAATTCGCGCATCAGTTTTTCCGACGACAGCCAAGGCGTATAAGGCGCAAAGGCGATCCGCTCAGGACCGCTCGCACCGCCGGAGCCGAACATGTCGGACTGACCGCTGACGGCATTTTCCTGCGCCCGCTGGGCATAGCCCATGATCCGGTCGATGCTGCCCACAAGTTCGGCGCGGTCGCGACCGAAGCAGTCGAAAGCGCCGGCGGCGATCAGGCTTTCGAAGACACGGCGGTTGATCTGCTTGGGATCGATCCTGAGGCAGAAATCCTCGATGCTCTCGAAGGGTTTGTCACCGCGCACCTCGACAATGTGCTCGACAGCGCCCTCGCCGACGCCCTTGATGGCGGCCAGAGCGTAATAGATCCGGTTCGGGCCGGTCTGGAAGTGGCGATAGGAGGTCTGGACCGAGGGCGGTACCACTTCGATGCCAAGGCGCCCGGCATCCTGGCGGAAGTCCACCAGCTTTTCAGTGTTGGACATATCGAGCGTCATCGACGCGGCGAGGAACTCGACCGGGTAATGCGCCTTCATGTATGCCGTCTGGTAGGAGACGATGGCATAGGCTGCGGCGTGCGACTTGTTGAAGCCGTAGTTGGCGAATTTGGCGAGAAGCTCGAAGATGTTGTTCGCCTGGGGCTTCGAGACGCCGTTCTTCATCGCGCCATCGACGAAGCGGACCGACTGCTGGTCCATCTCCGCCTTGATCTTCTTACCCATGGCGCGGCGCAAAAGGTCAGCTTCGCCGAGCGAGTAGCCCGACAGAACCTGGGCGATCTGCATGACCTGTTCCTGGTAGACGATAACGCCCTGGGTTTCCTTCAGCAGGTAATCGATCTTCGGATGGATCGACGCGATCTCTTCCTCACCATGCTTGCGGGCATTGTAGACCGGGATGTTCTCCATCGGGCCCGGGCGGTAGAGAGCTACCAGCGCGATGATGTCCTCGATACAGTCGGGACGCATGCCGATCAGGGCCTTGCGCATGCCGGCGCTTTCAACCTGGAAGACACCGACAGTTTCGCCGCGCGAGAGCATTTCGTAGGTCTTGACGTCATCGAGCGGGATGGCCGCGAGGTCCACCTTGATGCCGCGCTGCTCCTCGACGAAATCCACCGCCGTCTTCAAGACCGTCAGTGTCTTGAGGCCAAGGAAGTCGAACTTCACCAGACCGGCCTGTTCGACCCATTTCATGTTGAACTGGGTGACCGGCATGTCCGAGCGCGGATCGCGGTACATCGGCACCAGCTTCGACAGCGGACGGTCGCCGATGACGATGCCGGCGGCGTGGGTCGAGGCGTGGCGATACAAGCCCTCGATCTTCTGGGCGATCTCAAGCAGGCGCGCGACAACCGGCTCTTCGGCAGCCGCCTCCTGCAGCTTGGGCTCTTCCTCGATCGCCTTGGAAAGCGGCGTCGGATTGGCCGGGTTGTTGGGCACGAGCTTGCAGATCTTGTCGACCTGACCATAGGGCATTTCGAGCACACGCCCGACGTCACGCAGCGCAGCACGGGCCTGCAGCGATCCGAAGGTGATGATCTGCCCCACCTGCTCGCGGCCATATTTACGCTGAACGTACCGGATGACCTCTTCGCGGCGCTCCTGGCAGAAGTCGATGTCGAAGTCGGGCATCGAAACGCGCTCTGGATTGAGGAAGCGTTCGAACAGCAGTGAAAAGCGCAAGGGATCGACGTCGGTGATGGTCAGGGCATAGGCGACGAGCGAGCCCGCACCCGAACCGCGGCCGGGGCCGACCGGGATGTCATGCTGTTTCGCCCACTTGATGAAGTCGGAAACGATCAGGAAGTAGCCCGGGAACTTCATGCGCTCGATAACCGAGAGCTCGAATTCCAGCCGCTCGCGATAGTCCTTTTCTTCGTAGCCCGGCGCCATGCCAAGGGCGGCCAGACGCTGATCGAGGCCCTCCTCCGCCTGACGACGCAGTTCCAGCGCCTCCTCGCGCTCCGCCTCTTCCGGATCGTCGCTGCCGCCGGTGAAGCGCGGCAGGATAGGCTTGCGGGTATCGAGGACGAAGGAGCAGCGCCGCGCGATCTCGACGGAATTCTCAAGCGCCTCCGGCAGATCGGCAAACAGCTTCATCATGTCGGCCCGGCTCTTGAGGTAGTGATCCGGGGTCAGGCGGAAGCGGTCGTCATTCGAGACGATGGCGTTATGCGCCACGGCCATCAGCGCATCATGGGCATCGTAATCGTCGCGTCCCGGGAAAAATGCCTCATTGGTGGCAACCAGCGGCAGATCGTGCTCATAAGCGAGCTGAACGATGCGACGCTCGTGAGTGCGGTCGTAGTCACCATGACGCTGGAGCTCGACATAGAGGCGGTCACCGAACAAGCGTTTCAGCGCCACCAGCCGGCTTACGGCCTGCGCCTTGTGGCCGTCCTTCAACATCCGATCCACCGGTCCGCCACCAGCGCCCGTCAACAGGATCAGCCCCTCGGTTCCGCTCTCTTCGAACCATGAAAGCTTCACATGGGTCGGTTGCCCCGCATCGCCGCCGAGATAGGCCCGGCTGACGAGATCGACAAGGCGTTCATAGCCAGCCGCATTCGATGCCAGAACAACGACCGCCGGCAGATCCGGCAGGTGGCCGTTGCCGCCACGCTTCTCGCCGGTGGAATCCTCCATATCGATCGACAGCTGGCAACCGATGATCGGCTGAATGCCGTCACCGAGCGCCTTCTGGGAGAACTCGAGCGCGACGAAGAGATTGTTGGTATCGGTGATCGCAATCGCCGGCTGCTCGTCGGCGACGGCCTTGCCGAGGATCTTCTTCAGCGGCAAGGCGCCCTCAAGCAGCGAATAGGCAGAGTGCACCCTCAGATGAACAAAACCGGGGCCTTCACCCGATTTACCTGACGTCTGCCCGCCGACGCTCACCTCGCCCATACCGCTTCAATCCCTGATTTCTGAATCGGTCGGGATTTTCGGACTTCGCGCGTGCGAAGTCCAGAAAGAAGTCGGCCGGCAAAGCCTTCCTCACCAGCTTTGCATCCGGCAATTTCAGAGCGCCATCATCAGCAGCGCCATGCTGGATACGAAAACGGCCATCGAGGCAAATGCAGCAACGTCACGAAGAATATCGGTCATGCGCGTCTCCTGTCTCTTTATGTTTTTATTTTGTTCTCTCCTTGTTCCATTGTCAACCCAAAAAAACCTATAGCCTCGGCGGAACAAATTCCGCCGAGGCTCAACAGGCTACAAAAAACGAAAGTGTGGTTAGACCTGGAGTTCGACGACCTTGCCATCCACAAGGGTGACGCAGCGATCCATGCGCCTCGCGATCTCGTGGTTATGCGTCGCGATCATCGCCGACAGACCGGATTGGCGGACCAGCGCCTCAAGCGCCGAAAAGACATAGCTTGCGGTCTCGGGATCGAGATTGCCGGTCGGCTCGTCTGCCAGCAGCACGAGCGGGGCGTTGGCGACTGCGCGGGCAATGGCCACGCGCTGCTGCTCACCGCCGGAAAGTTCAGCCGGCCGATGGTCGGCCCGATGGCCAACGCGCATGTAGTCGAGAAGTTGCTTGGCGCGCTCTGCGGCCTCTGCCTTGGTGAGACCGGCAATCAACTGCGGCATCATGACATTTTCGAGCGCCGAGAATTCCGGCAGCAGATGGTGGAACTGGTAGACGAAGCCGACCGAGTTGCGGCGGATCGCGGTGCGTTCCTCGTCGCCCAGCTCCTGACAGGCGACACCGCCCAGTGTCACCTCACCGCCGTTCGGATGCTCCAGCAGGCCCGCGACATGCAACAGGGTCGATTTGCCGGTGCCGGAGGGGGCCACCAGCGCGACCGTTTCACCGGTCCGCAGGGTGAAATCGGCGCCCTTCAGAATCGAAAGCAGGGTCTCGCCCTGACCATAGTGGCGATCGATGCCGGAGAGCGAGAGAACCACGTCTTTTGCCATGGGGTTCGGCATCCTCATTCGTAACGCAGGGCCTGGACCGGATCCAGGCGCGAAGCCCGCCAGGCCGGGAAGATCGTGGCCATGAAGGACAGGCTAAGAGCCATGATGATCACCGACACCGTCTCGCTCGCATTCATGTCGGCAGGCAACTGGCTCAGGAAGTAGAGTTCCGGGTCAAAGAGCATCGTGCCCGAGACCCAGGAGAAGAATTGGCGGATGCTCTCGATGTTGAGACAGACCACGACGCCGAGAATTACGCCGGCGAGCGTGCCCGCGGTGCCGATCGCAGCCCCGGTCATGAAGAAGATCCGCATGATGGCCCCCGATGTCGCGCCCATGGTGCGCAGGATCGCGATATCACTCGACTTGTCCTTTACCAGCATGATCAGGCCCGAGATGATGTTGAGTGCAGCAACGAGCACGATCAGCGTCAGGATCATGAACATGACGTTGCGCTCGACCTGGAGGGCGGAGAAGAAGGTCTGGTTGCGCTGGCGCCAATCGGTCAGGAATATCTGGCGACCTGCGGCTTCCTCGATTTTCGGGCGCAACTCATCCACCGCATCGGGATTGGAAATGAAGAGCTCGATCGACTGGACGATGCCTTCGACATTGAAATAAAGCTGCGATTCCTCAAGCGGCATATAGATGATGGACGCATCATATTCCGACATGCCGATCTCGAAGATCGCCGAAACGGGATAGGATTTGACACGCGGGTTGACGCCAAGCGGTGTCACGTCACCTTCGGGCGAGACAAGCGTGATGGTGTCACCGGCCGCCAAGCCCAACTGGGCGGCCATGCGTGAACCGATCAACACGCCCTGCCCTGTGGCAAAACCAACCAGATCGCCTGAGCGAATATTCGAGGAGACGACGGAAAGCTTCGTCAGGTCATCGGGCCGGATGCCTCGGACCAAGGCGCCGGTGCCCGCTCCTTCTCGACCGGAGGCGAGGGTCTGCCCTTCGACCAGCGGCAGCGCCATGGTCACGCCCGGGACAGCGGCGAAGCGCTCCGCAAGGCCGGCATAATCGCTGAGCGGCTGATCCACCGCCTGAACGATCATGTGGCCGTTGATGCCGAGGATGCGCGAGACAAGCTCGGTCCGGAAACCGTTCATGACCGCCATGACGATGATCAGCGTCGCGACGCCCAGCATGATCCCGATGAAGGAGAAGCCGGCGATGACGGAAATGAAGGCTTCCTTGCGCCGGGCACGCAGATAGCGCCAGGCCACCATGCGTTCAAAGCCGGAAAAGGCCTTGGCGGATGCCGCCTTGCCCGTTGCTGCCGTCTCGTTGCCAGCGGCCGTCGTCGCCATGGTTTCTCCTTGCCTCGGGATCGCGCTCTCGCTCGCCCAGTCTCGGTTCGGCTTGAGGCCTCGAGCCTCAGGCCGTCAGCTTGTTGATCGCCGCTTCGATCGTCAGTGTCTCACGGGCGCCTGTCTTGCGATCCTTAAGTTCCACCTCGCCGGCGGCGACAGCACGCGGACCAGCAATGACCTGCACGGGAACGCCGATCAGGTCGGCGGTCGCGAACTTGGTGCCCGCGCGATCGTCGGTGTCGTCATAGAGCACGTCCTTGCCGGCATTCTGCAGGGCGGTGTACAGGCGGTCACAGGTCGTGTCGCAGCCTTCATCACCCGGCTTCATGTTGATCACAACGGCATCGAAGGGCGCGACAGAGGCCGGCCAGATGATTCCGTTCTCGTCATGCGAGGCTTCGATGATGGCGGGAACAAGGCGCGTCGGCCCAATGCCATAAGAGCCCATATGGACAAGGTGTTCCTTGCCATCGGGACCCTGCACCTTGGCTCCCATTGGCTCGGAATACTTCGTGCCGAAGTAGAAGATGTGACCGACCTCGATGCCGCGCGCCGAGAGGCGGTCGCCATCCGGAATGGCACCGAAGGCGGCCTCATCATGCATTTCCGACGTTGCGGCATAGACCGAGGTCCACTTGTCGAAGATCGACTGGAGGCCTTCGACGCTGTCGAAATCCGTGTCGGCCGAGGGAATGTCGAAATCGACGAAGCTCTTGTGGCAGAAGACTTCCGACTCGCCCGTATCGGCCAGGATGATGAATTCGTGGCTGTGATTGCCGCCGATCGGGCCGGTATCAGCGCGCATTGGAATAGCGCGCAGACCGAGGCGATCGAAGGTTCGGAGATAGGCGACGAACATCTTGTTGTAGGAATGGATGGCATCGGCCTGGGTGAGATCGAAGGAATAGGCATCCTTCATCAGGAATTCGCGCGAACGCATGGTGCCGAAGCGCGGGCGGATCTCGTCGCGGAACTTCAGCTGGATATGGTAGAGGTTGAGCGGCAGGCTCTTGTAGGACTTGACCGACGAGCGGAAGATGTCGGTGATCATCTCCTCGTTGGTCGGGCCGTAGAGCATGGGGCGGTCCTGCCGGTCGCGGATGCGCAGCATTTCCTTGCCGTAATCCTCGTAACGACCGCTTTCCTGCCAGAGTTCGGCCGACTGCAGGGTGGGCATGGAAAGTTCGATCGCGCCAGCGCGGTTCTGCTCCTCGCGGATGATGGCGTTCACCTTGTCGAGAACACGCTTGCCGAGCGGCAGCCAGGAATAGATCCCCTGGCTCTGCTGGCGGATCATGCCCGTTCGCAACATCAGGCGATGGGAAACGATTTCCGCTTCCTTGGGGTTTTCCTTCAGGATCGGCATGAAGTAGCGCGACAGACGCATAACGAATTCCAGACAGTTGACGATGCCGCCCAGACAGGCGGAATCAGCGATTGATACGGGGTGTCAGGAAGCGTTCATAGCTGGTTGACGATGAGAAGAAAACCCGCAAGCGGCGTTCCGGTTGCTCGCCCACAGAAGCTCCGGCGGCGCCTTGATGCGCCCAGCGGCAGCTTCAGCTGAAGGATTTCCGTGACCAGCAAATCCGGTCATTCGATGACCCTTATGCGACAAAAGCGAGCGCCGAATTATTTTTGGATGAGTGTAACAATTCTGCAAGATTCAGGGGTGACAACGATCACTGATTGGGCTAGGTTCAGCCCATAAAAGAGGCAGGGAGTTCAAATCTTTGCCATACTCGCGGTCAAGTCTTGGGAGGATCAGATCTAGGCGCGCTTGTCGCAGCCCCTTAATTGGTGAAGGATCACGCGAAGCTCAGAACAAGGTCTTTTGACCTTGTTTTTTTTTGCCCTGTTGACGAAACGGCCTTGCCGGCGATGCTTATCAGCCCTGTGGTTCAAGGCCCGGCATGATGATCGGCAAATCGTTGAAGCCGATGTCAAAATAGGTGCCGGCAACATACCAGACGCCATAGATCAGCGCCGAGACCGCCGTGGTGGTCAAGAAGATACGGGCCGCACGGAAGCGGCTCGGGGCGCTGGCTACGGTGCCGGGGACGACATTCTGATCGTCGTCCTGCGTGCGCAGGCCAATCGGCAGCACAGCAAAGAGCGTCAGCCACCAGATCACGAAATAGACCGCCAGTCCCGACAGGATCGCCATGATGTATCGCTCCACACCTGAGATGGCGCCAGACGTCCCGGTTGCGCCGTAAGCCCACCCTATAATCGTGGAAGCGACCGAGCACAAAGGCAAAAGCGTCGCAGGCCGCGCCCCTCCTCGATCAAGATGACTTCAACGCGGCGTGAATGCCCGGTCAGACCTGCTCGAGTTCGATCAGTGTGCCGAAAAAGTCCTTGGGATGGAGAAACAGGACCGGCTTGCCATGGGCGCCGATCTTCGGTTCGCCGCTGCCGAGAACACGGGCGCCTGAGGCCGACAACTGGTCGCGAGCTGCCAGGATATCGGCCACTTCATAGCAGATGTGGTGCATGCCCCCGGAGGGGTTCTTTTCGAGGAAGGCGGCGATCGGCGAAGCCTCGCCGAGTGGCTCAAGAAGTTCGACCTTGGTGTTCTCAAGTTCGACGAAAACCACGGTCACCCCGTGCTCGGGGAGCGCCTGCGCCTGCGAGACCTTGGCTCCCAGCGTATCACGGTAGCTTGCGGTTGCGGCAGTAAGATCCGGAACGGCGATGGCGATGTGATTGACGCGGCCGAGCATTTTTTCCTCCAGTCGATGCGAGCAGAGATTAGGTCATCCCTGCCCGCGCCGTCCCTCAGACTTTGGTCAGGAACACCGTGACAACAGGCTTCTTGCCCCAGACTTCATTGGCCGTGGAGCGCACCGCGCGGCGGATAGACTCCCGAACGGTATCGAGATCCTTGCGACGGCTGCGCGGTATGCTTTCGACGGCGCCAAGGACGGCGTCGTAAAGCGTATCTTCCATCAGTTCGCCTTCGTGGTCGACTTCCGGCAGTCCAAAAGGCACGACCTCGGGATCCCCCAGGAAATCGAGACGGCTGTCGAGAAGTACGCTGACGGCGACGTGGCCGACATAGGAAAGCTTCTTTCGGTCGGCGATACCCATCTCCTCGATGTCGCCAACCAGCTTGCCATCCTTGTAAACGCGACCGAATGGGGCCTGATCAATCACCTCGGCCGGGCCAGGCGCGATCCTCAGGATGTCGCCATTGCGGACATGCGGAACCGTGGGGATACCAGCCTGAAGAGCCAGTTCCTTCTGGGCGACGAGATGGGCCGCCTCGCCGTGCACCGGCACGAGTATCTGCGGCCGCACCCATTCATACATTTTCAGAAGCTCATTGCGGCGCGGGTGACCAGAGACATGCACGAGGGCTTCATTATCGGTGATGATGTGCACGCCCTGCTCGATAAGGCCGTTCTTGATCTCCAGAATGGCTTTTTCATTGCCCGGGATGGCGCGCGAGGAAAAGACAACCGTATCGCCTTTGGTCAAGGCGACATTGCGCATCTCGTCACGGGAAAGCTTGGCGAGAGCTGCACGCGGCTCTCCCTGGCTGCCGGTGAGGATGACAACCACCTTGTCGCGCGGGATGAAGCCGTATTCGTCTTCGGCGATAAAGGGCTTGATGCCCTGCATGATGCCGATATCGTCAGCGACCGCCGTTACCCGCTTCAGCGAGCTGCCGAGCAGCAGAACTTCGCGGCCTGCGGCTTCTGCTGCCTGGGCAATCGAGCGGATACGTCCGACATTCGAGGAGAAGGTTGTGATTGCAACACGGCCTTCGGCCGCCTCGATGATCTTCTGCAGGCCGACAGATACCTCTTCTTCGGACGGCGAAACGCCATCGCGCACAGCATTGGTGGAATCGCAGAGGAGTGCCAGAACTCCTTCATCGCCAACGGCGCGGAACCGGGCCTCGTCGGTCAGCGGCCCAAGCGAGGGATTGTGGTCGATCTTCCAGTCACCGGTATGGACGACGTTGCCAAGCGGCGTGCGGATGACCAGCGACATCGGCTCGGGGATCGAGTGGTTGACGCCGATTGCCTCGATCTCGAAGGGCCCGACATTGATCCGATCGCCCTGCTTGAACGGCGTGATCGGGATCTCGGCGCGTGAGCCTTCGTAGTCGCGCTTGGCTTCCAGCATGCCGGCGGTGAAACGCGAGGCATAGACCGGCACATTGAGGCCCGGCCATAGGTCATTCAGAGCGCCATAATGGTCTTCATGGGCATGCGTGATGATGATGCCCTTGAGGTTCTTCTTCTGCTTCTTGATGAACTCGATGTCCGGCAGGACAAGATCAACGCCCGGCAGATCGGGCCCCGCGAAGGTCACGCCGCAGTCGACCATGATCCACTGGCGATTGGACGGCGGGCCATAGCCGTACAATGCGAGGTTCATGCCGATTTCACCCACGCCGCCCAGCGGCAGGAAAACCAGTTCGTCGTTCTTGGCCATTCTTCTTTCCGATCCAGTCTACCCGAAAAACACATCTCCGGCGGCCACCGACATCATTCCGTCGGGGCCCCGGTCGAGCAACAAAATTCCCTTATCATCGATTCCGGAAAAGATACCGGAAATCGAGCGGTCCGGCAGGTTCACCGTGATTTTCTCGCCAATCCCGCAAGCGACACGACGCCAACGGCGGACGATCTCTGCAATGCCCCTGCCCTCATCCCAGACCGAAAGTACCTCGGCCATCTCTGCGAAGAGATGCGCAAAGAACTCCGGCGGTGAGATCGACACGCCCTGGTCGGCGAGCGAAGTCACCGGGTAGAGCGTCAGATCAGGACGATGGGCGATGTTGATGCCGATGCCGATTGCAAGCGCCATGCGGCCGTCGGCGAGACGCTCGGCCTCGAGCAAGATCCCCGACGTTTTCTTGCGCCCGATCAGCACATCGTTCGGCCATTTGATCTCCACGGGTTCGCTACCCGGCGCCATCACGGATTGGACCGCAGCGTGGACTGCTAGCGCGACGGCGAGCGGCAAAGAGCCAAGCTCTTCGGTCGGTGCCGGATCAATCAGCAGAAGAGTGGAATAGAGATTGCCGCGTTCGGAAACCCAGGGCCGACCGCGCCGACCGCGGCCGCCGGTCTGGCGTTCGGCCGTGACCCACAGAAAACCGGAATCGCCCGCGCGAGCGCGGGCGAATGCTTCCGTGTTTGTAGACAAAACTTCGTCGAGGGCTTCGTGCCGGAAATCGTCGAGCGAGATCCGGCGCGGTCTACCGAGGCTGGTCAATTAAACAACGTCTTTGCAGCTGCTTCCGCCGCGGTCCCGAGCGGGCCACCGAACAGGACGTAACCGAGGACGAAGAAGCCAGAGAGGCCAAAGACCAGGCGCAACTCGACTGACGTACGGGCGAATTCACCCTTTGCCTCGTCGAACCACATGACCTTGATGATGCGCAGGTAGTAATAGGCACCAATGACCGAAGCCAGAACGCCGATGATGGCAAGCGCGTAGAGCTTGGCTTCGATAGCCGCCACGAAGACGAAGTACTTGGCGAAGAAGCCGGCAAGCGGCGGGATGCCGGCGAGCGAGAACATCAGCGCTGTCAAAACGAAGGCCATGAAGGGACGCGTGGTCGAGAGACCGGCGAGATCGTCGATGTTCTCGACATTGCCGCCTTCCTTCTGGCGCATCGCCATGATGCAGGCGAAGGTGCCGAGGGTCATGACAAGGTAGATCATCATGTAGAGCAGGACGCCTGCGACGCCGGTGTCATTGCCGGCGGCCAGACCGACCAGTGCATAGCCCATGTGACCGATGGAGGAATAGGCCATCAGTCGCTTGATGTTCTTCTGGCCGATTGCGGCAACAGACCCCAGTACCATCGATGCAATGGCGATGAAGACGACGATCTGCTGCCATTCGGCAAAGATCGGCAGGAAGGCGTCGATGACGATCCGGACGAGGATCGCCATGGCGCCAACCTTCGGGGCGGCGGCCAGGAAGGCGGTGACCGGGGTCGGCGCGCCTTCATAGACATCAGGCGTCCACATGTGGAACGGTACGGCGGAGATCTTGAATGCCAGACCGGCAAGCACGAAGACCAGTCCGAAGATCAGGCCGAGCGACGGTTCGCCAGCCGAGAGAACGGCCGCGATCTCGTTGAAGCCGGTGTTACCGGTGAAGCCATAGACCAACGACATGCCATAGAGCAGCATGCCCGAGGACAGCGCGCCGAGCACGAAGTACTTGAGACCAGCTTCCGTCGAACGCAGACTGTCGCGGTTGATGGCAGCAACGACATAGAGCGCAAGCGATTGAAGCTCGAGCGCCATATAGAGCGTGATCAGGTTGTTGGCCGAGATCATCAGCATGACGCCGAGGGTCGCGAGCACCAGCAGGACCGGGAATTCGAACTTGTCCAGATGGTCGTAGCGGGCGTGCCCTACTGCCATGATCATCGCGGTGACCGAACCGACCAGCGCGAGGATCTTCATGAATTTCGCGTAGCCGTCGGCGATATAGGCGCCGTTGAAGGCTTCGCCTTCGGCGCCGGAGAAGACGAGCCATGCGCCGGAGAAGATCAGGAGCGCGATCGCCAGCCCGGTGACGACACTGTTCGACCGATCGCCCGAAAACACACCGATCATGAGCAGCACCATGGCGCCCACGGCCAGGATCAGTTCCGGCGTGACCAGATGCAGGCTTGCAATGAGAGTTTCAACGGTCATGTCCAAAGGATCCTGTCGTCAGTTCGCAACCAGCGCCAGCGACTGGGCTGCTTGCAAGGCTGCGGAGTAGTTGTTCACCAGATTGTCGACGGAGGCGGCGGTCGCATCGAGGATGGGAGCCGGATAGACGCCGAAGAAGATGGTGAGTGCGATCAGCGGGTAAAGAACCAGCTTCTCGCGAGCGGAAAGGTCGAGCATGCTCTTCAGGCTCTCCTTCTCAAGCGCACCGAAGACCACCCGGCGATAGAGCCAGAGCGCATAGGCTGCCGAGAGGATGACACCCGTTGCGGCGAAAAGTGCCACCCAGGTGTTCACGCGGAAAACGCCAACGAGGGTCAGGAACTCCCCAATGAAACCCGAGGTACCCGGCAGGCCCACATTGGCCATGGTGAAGACCATGAAGGCGACTGCATATTTCGGCATGTTGTTCACAAGGCCGCCATAGGCCGCGATCTCGCGTGTATGCAATCGGTCATATATGACGCCGACGCAGAGGAAGAGCGCGCCGGAGACGAAGCCGTGGCTGATCATCTGGAAGATAGCACCCTGCACGCCCTGCTGGTTGGCGGCGAAGATACCCATGGTCACGTAACCCATGTGGGCGACGGAGGAATAGGCGATCAGCTTCTTGATGTCTTCCTGCATCATCGCGACCAGCGAGGTATAGATGATGGCGATGACCGACAGCGTGAAGACGAAGGGCGCAAACATGTCCGACGCCAGCGGGAACATCGGCAACGAGAAGCGCAGGAAGCCGTAGCCGCCAAGCTTCAGGAGGATGCCCGCCAGGATGACCGAACCCGCCGTCGGCGCCTGAACGTGGGCATCCGGCAACCAGGTGTGGACCGGCCACATCGGCATCTTCACGGCGAAGGACGCGAAGAAGGCAAGCCATAGCCAGGTCTGCATCTGCGGCGGGAAGTCGTGCTGCAGAAGCGCTGCAATGTCGGTCGTGCCGGCTTCCCAATACATCGCCATGATGGCGAGCAGCATCAGCACGGAGCCGAGCAGCGTGTAGAGGAAGAACTTGTAGGACGCGTAGACGCGGTCCTTACCACCCCAGACGCCGATGATGATGAACATCGGGATCAGGCCGGCTTCGAAGAAGACGTAGAAGAGCACGATGTCGAGCGACACGAAGACGCCGATCATCAGGGTCTCGAGCACCAGGAAGGCAATCATGTATTCCTTCAGGCGCTTTTCGACCGAGGTCCAGCTCGCGAGAACGCAGAAGGGCATGAGCAGTGTCGTCAGGATGACGAACAGCATCGAGATGCCATCGACGCCGAGATGGTAGGAGATCCCAGTGCCGAGCCAGGAGTGCTTCTCGACCATCTGGAAGCCGGTGTTCGAATTGTCGAAGTTGATCCAGATAAAGAGCGACACAACGAAGGTGAAGACCGTCGTCAGCAGCGAGACGTTCAGGATGTTGCGGCGGCCGAGAGAGGTGTCACCACGGGTCAGCAGAAGCAGAGCCACGCCGACCAGAGGAAGGAAGGTGACCGTCGAGAGAATGGGCCAATCGGTCATCAGAGGGAGCTCCCGAGCATCATCCAGGTAACGAGGGCCGCGACGCCGATCAGCATCGCGAAGGCATAGTGGTAGAGGTAGCCAGACTGCAGGCGGACGACCTTCTGGGTCAGGCCGCCAACGGCCGAGGCAACACCGTTCGGGCCATAGGCGTCGATGGTGGCAACGTCACCCTTCTTCCAGAGGAAGCGGCCGAGCGCCTTAGCGGAACGGACGAAGAGGAAGTCGTAGAGCTCGTCGAAGTACCACTTGTTGAGCAGGAACTGGTAGAGCATCCACTGCTGTTCTGCGAGCTTCTTCGGCGCCGACGGGTTCTTGATATACATGTACCAGGCGGTGACGAAGCCGAGAGCCATGGCGATGAACGGGCTCCACTTCACCCATAGCGGCACGTGGTGGAACTCTTCGAGGATCTGGTTGTCGGGCAGTGTAAAGAGCGCGCCTTTCCAGAATTCGACATAGTGGTGGCCAAAGAAGTAGTCGTGGAACGCCACGCCAGCAAAGACTGCGCCAATGCCGAGCAGTAGCAACGGCAAGAGCATCACCATAGGCGACTCGTGGACGTGGTGCATGACATCTGCGGAAGCGCGCGGCTTGCCGAAGAAGGTCATGAAGGCCAGACGCCATGAATAGAAGCTGGTGAACAGCGCGGCGATGACGAGCAAGGTGAAGGCGAAGCCGCCGACTGCCGAATGCGAGGCAAAGGCAGACTCGATGATCGCGTCCTTCGAGAAGAAGCCGGCAAAGCCGATAATCGTGCCGGGGATACCGACCCCGGTCAGCGCCAGCGTACCGATGGTCATCGCCCAGAAGGTATAGGGGATGTGCTTGCGCAGGCCACCCATGTAACGCATGTCCTGCTCACCATCGACGGCGTGGATGACGGAACCGGCACCCAAGAACAGCAGCGCCTTGAAGAAGGCGTGCGTGAAGAGGTGGAAGACGGCCGCGCCATAGGCGCCAACACCCAACGCCACGAACATGTAGCCGAGCTGCGAGCAGGTCGAATAGGCGATGACGCGCTTGATATCGTTCTGCACCAAGCCGACTGTCGCGGCAAAGAAGGCCGTGATCGCACCAATGATGGTCACGAAGGTCAGAGCATCCGGCGAGAGTTCGAAGATCGGCGACATGCGGGCGACGAGGAAGACGCCGGCGGTAACCATGGTCGCGGCGTGAATGAGCGCCGAGACCGGGGTCGGGCCTTCCATGGCGTCCGGCAGCCAGGTGTGCAGCAGGAACTGCGCCGACTTACCCATCGCGCCCATGAAGAGCAGCAGGCAGGCGCCGGTCAGCGCATGGCTGCGGTCGAGCTGCATGCCGAAGAGGTTCAGAACAACTTCGGGAGCGGCCGCCGGATCGGTCGGCAGATAGGACTGGGCCGAAGCGAAGATCGTCTCAAGGTTGATCGAGCCGAACATCACGAAGAGCGCGGAGATGCCGAGGATGAAGCCGAAGTCACCGACGCGGTTGACGATGAAGGCCTTCATGGCAGCAGCCGAAGCCGACGGCTTCTTGTACCAGAAACCGATCAGCAGATAGGACGCCAGACCCACGCCTTCCCAGCCGAAGAACATCTGCAGCAGGTTGTCCGACGTGATGAGCATGAGCATCGCGAAGGTGAAGAGCGACAGATAGGCAAAGAAGCGCGGCCGATGTGGATCGTGATGCATGTAGCCGATCGAGTAGAGGTGCACGAGGCACGACACCGAGTTGACGACGACAAACATGACGGCTGTCAGCGTGTCGATGCGGAAGGCCCACTCGACATCGATGCCGCCGGACTGGATCCAGCGCAGCACGGGCACCTTGATGACCTCGTGGGCCTCGTGGCTCATGGCGACGTTGAAGAAGACGATCCAGGACAGAACGGCCACGATGATCATCAGACCGGTGGTCACATATTCCGACGCCTTGGCACCGATCTGGCGGCCAAACAGGCCGGCGATCAGGAAGCCGATCAGGGGAAGAAAGACGATAGCCTTGTAGATCATGACCCGATCAGCCCTTCATCATGTTGATGTCTTCGACGGCGATGGAGCCGCGATTACGGTAGAAGACCACCAGGATCGCGAGACCGATGGCCGCTTCAGCGGCCGCGACCGTCAGGATGAACAGCGCGAAGACCTGCCCAACGAGGTCGCCGAGGAAGGTCGAGAAGGCCACCATGTTGATGTTGACCGCGAGCAGGATGAGTTCGACCGACATCAGAATGACGATGACGTTCTTGCGGTTCAGGAAGATGCCGAAGACCCCGAGGGTGAAGAGCATGGCACTGACCGTGAGGTAGTGGGAAAGACCGATTTCCATTTTTCTGTTCCTTGACCTCTTGCTCGGCTCAGACGCCCTGGCCCGGCTTGACCTTGACCACCTTGACGGCGGTTTCGGGCGTGCGGGCGACCTGGGCGGAGATGTCCTGGCGCTTGATGTTGGGGCGGTGGCGCAGCGTCAGCACGATCGCGCCGATCATGGCGACGAACAGGACGAGGCCCGCAATCTGGAAGAAGAAGACGTAGTCCGTATAGAGCACGTCACCGAGCGCCTGCGTATTCTGACGCTCCGCCACGGCCGGGATGGGCTGGGTGATCGCGTTCAACGCTTCCGGGCTGATGACACTGCCGCCGATGACGACCACGAGCTCAACCGCGACGACCAGGCCGATCAGCGCGCCGATGGGGGCGTATTTGGCTGCCCCTGCCCTCAGTTCCGTGAAGTCGATGTCGAGCATCATCACGACGAAGAGGAAGAGAACCGCGACCGCGCCGACATAAACAACCAGCAGGATCATCGCCAGGAACTCAGCGCCCGTGAGGAGCAGAAGGCCCGAAGCGTTGATGAAGGTCAGAATGAGGAACAGGACCGAATGGACCGGGTTCCGAGCCGATATCACCATGAAGGCCGAAGCCACCGCGACAAAGGCGAAGAGATAGAAAAAGAGAGCCTGAAGACCCATGTTGGTGCCTTTTCATCTTCCCCCGGACGAGGGCCCTGCCCCGCCGCCCGATAAGGCGTGACCGATATCCCCATCGGCACGCCCGTTACAATTTCATCATGTGCCCCGGCGAAGCCCCGCGCTCCGCCTGAGGCGATCGATCCCGAGGGATCAGCGGTAAGGAGCGTCCATCGCGATGTTGCGCGCGATTTCACGCTCCCAGCGGTCGCCGTTGTCGAGGAGGCGTGCCTTGTCGAAGTAGAGTTCTTCGCGGGTCTCGGTGGCGAACTCGAAGTTCGGTCCCTCGACGATCGCGTCGACCGGGCAGGCTTCCTGGCAGAAACCGCAGTAAATGCACTTCACCATGTCGATGTCATAACGCACCGTACGGCGGGTGCCGTCGTTGCGGCGCGGGCCGGCCTCGATGGTGATGGCCTGGGCAGGACAGATCGCCTCGCAGAGCTTGCAGGCGATGCAGCGCTCTTCGCCGTTCGGATAGCGGCGCAGCGCATGCTCGCCCCGGAAGCGCGGCGAAACCGGTCCCTTTTCGAACGGATAGTTGATCGTCGCCTTCTGCTTGAAGAAGTAGCGCATCGACAGAAAGAAAGCGCCGACGAACTCCTTCAGGAAGACCGAACTGATAGCCTGGGTAAGGGCAGCCATCTTATTCTCCTAATCAGCCGAGTGTCCGGACGGGCGCCATTACGCCCAGCCCATCAGCTTCAGCACGAATGCAGTGATGATGACCATGGCGAGCGAGATCGGAAGGAAGACCTTCCAGCCGAGACGCATCAGCTGGTCATAGCGGTAGCGCGGAACGAATGCCTTCACCATGGCGAACATGAAGAAGACCATGGTCGCCTTCAGCACGAACCAGATGATGCCGGGAACCCAGTTCAGGAACCAGACGTCGACCGGCGGCAGCCAGCCCCCGAGGAAGAGGATCGTGGTCAGCGAGCACATCAGCACGATGGCTGCATATTCGCCGAGCATGAACATCATGTAAGGCGTCGAGCCGTATTCAACCATAAAGCCGGCGACGAGTTCGGATTCGGCTTCCGGAAGGTCGAAGGGCGGCCGGTTGGTTTCTGCCAATGCCGAGATGAAGAAGATCACGAACATCGGGAAGAGTGCCAGCCAGTGCCAGTCGAGGAAGGACGCCGGCAGACCCATCATCGTGCCGAGGCCCGTATTCTGGGCGAGAACGATGTCGGTCAGGTTCAGAGAGCCAACGCAAAGCAGGACGGTGACGATGACGAAGCCCATCGAGACTTCGTAGGACACCATCTGGGCTGCCGAGCGCAGCGCGCCGAGGAAGGGATACTTCGAGTTCGACGCCCAGCCACCCATGATGATGCCGTAGACTTCGAGCGAGGAGACCGCGAAGACGAAGAGGATGCCGACATTGATGTTGGCAATCACCCATCCGGCATTGACCGGAATGACGGCCCAGGTCGCGAGTGCCAGCGTCACGGCGACCAGCGGTGCGAGCAGGAAGACGCCCTTGTTGGCGCCCGCCGGAATGATCGGCTCCTTGAAGACGAACTTCAGGAGGTCGGCAAAGGACTGGAAGAGACCCCAGGGACCGACAACGTTGGGACCACGGCGCAGCTGGACCGCTGCCCAGATCTTGCGGTCGGCCAGAAGGATGTAGGCGATGAAGACGAGCAGGCAGACGAGCAGCAGGAGGGACTGCCCGATCATGATGGCCGCCGGCCACACATAGGTGGAAACGAAATTATCCATGGTCCCCTGCCCTTACTCTGCCGCGGCCTTGAAATTGTTGCGGGCCAATGCCGAGCACTCAGCCATAACAGCCGAAGCGCGTGCGATCGGGTTCGTCAAATAGAAGTCTTTGACCGGCGACGCAAACAGAGACTTGCCCATCTTCCCGGGTTTTTTCGCCAGCGCAGCAATATCGGCCGAAGAGCCCGGCGCAATCTCGTCGATCTCGGCGAAATGCGGGTAGGCTTCATAAAGCTTGGCACGAAGCTGCGACAGCGAATCGAAGGGCAGCTTCTTGCCGAGCACGTCGGAGAGTGCACGCAGGATCGCCCAGTCTTCGCGGGCCTCGCCCGGCGCGAAGCCGGCGCGGTTGCCCATCTGGACGCGGCCTTCGGTGTTGACCCAGGTACCCGACTTTTCGGTATAGGTCGCACCCGGCAGGATGACGTCGGCGTAATGCGCGCCGTTGTCGCCGTGGCTGCCGATATAGACAACGCATTTCGCGGTCTTGCCGGAGAAATCGAGTTCGTCTGCGCCGAGCAGGAAGACGACGTCGAGCGAGGAGAGCATCTGACCGGCAGCGACTGCCCCTTCGCCCGGTACGAAGCCGAGGTCGAGGGCGCCGACGCGCGACGCTGCGGTGTGCAGGACGGCGAAGCCGTTCCACTCATCCGAGAGGGCGCCAACATCGGCCGCCAGCTTGGCGGCGTTCGCCAGCACGACCTTGCCGTCAGCACCTGTCAGAGCCCCCTGGCCGATGATGATCAGCGGGTTCTTGGCGGCCTTCAGCGTCTCGGCGAAGTTGTTCTTGCCGGAGACGAGGTCGGACAGGGTCTCGGTACCGGCACCGAGATACTCATAGGGGTAACGCAACTCGCCGCCTTCGCCGATCACACCGATCGGCAGGCCGCCACGGCGCCAGCGCTTGCGGATGCGGGCGTTGAGAACAGCTGCTTCGAAGCGCGGGTTGGCGCCGACGATGAGGATCGCGTCAGCGGCTTCAATGCCTTCGATGCTGGCGTTGAAGAGGTAGGTCGAGCGACCGAGCGACGGATCAAGTGCCGTCCCATCCTGGCGACAGTCGGTATTCGACGACCCCAGCGCGTTGATCAGCGACTTCAGCGCGAAGATCTCTTCGACCGAAGCGAGGTCACCGGCGACAGCACCGATCTTGTCGGCAGAGGTCGAGGCGACGGCCGACTTGATCGCGGCAAAGGCTTCGGCCCAGCTCGCCGGCTGCAGACGGCCATCCTTCCGGACATAGGGGCGGTCGAGGCGCTGGGTCTTGAGGCCATCCCAGACGAAGCGGCTCTTGTCGGAGATCCACTCTTCGTTGATCTGCTCGTTGACGCGCGGCATGATGCGCATGACTTCGCGACCACGGGTATCGACGCGGATGGCCGAACCGAGTGCGTCCATGACGTCGATGGATTCGGTCTTGCCCAATTCCCACGGACGGGCGGTGAAGGCGAAGGGCTTGGAGGTCAGTGCGCCAACCGGGCAGAGGTCGACGACATTGCCCTGGAGCTCCGACGTCATCGCCTGCTCGAGATAGGTGGTGATCTCGGCGTCCTCGCCACGGCCGATCAGGCCGAGTTCTGCAATGCCGGCCACTTCGGTGGTGAAGCGGACGCAACGCGTGCAGTGGATGCAGCGGTTCATCACGGTCTTGACCAGCGGTCCGATATACTTGTCTTCGACGGCGCGCTTGTTCTCGGTGTAACGCGAGCTGTCGATACCGAAGGCCATGGCCTGGTCCTGCAGATCGCATTCGCCACCCTGGTCGCAGATCGGGCAATCCAGCGGGTGGTTGATCAGCAGGAATTCCATCACGCCTTCACGGGCCTTCTTGACCATCGGCGTATTCGTGAAGACCTCCGGCAATTCGCCGTTCGGGCCGCCACGGATGTCGCGCACGCCCATGGCGCAGGAGGCTGCCGGCTTCGGCGGTCCACCCTTCACCTCGACAAGGCACATGCGGCAATTGCCGGCGACCGACAGCCGTTCGTGGAAACAAAACCGCGGGACCTCGGCGCCAGCTTCCTCACACGCCTGCAACAGCGTGAAATGATCCGGAACCTCGATCTCTTTGCCGTCGATCTTCAGCTTAGCCATATTCGCCTTCCTGCCTCACGCTTCCGCGCATCCTGCCGTGGCATTCCTGCCGCGACTGACAGCTTTCGTCCGCACCGGATGAAAACTGCCGGTTTTATCCCTCAAGCCCGGCGCATCGCCCCTGCGCGGCCGGACCGTAATCTCACTTTCGTGATCGAGCCTTGCCGCCCGCCAAACGGCGTGCCTGGCCTGCCCAATCGTCTCGCAGCGCGCGGCCGGCGAGACCCAATTCCTTGTCCAGCGCCACAAGCGCCGTTTCATCCATCTCAGCCAGATCCTGGAACCGGGTGATCCCCCTGCCCTTCAGAACCTGTTCGACCTTCGGCCCAATGCCGTCGATCTTCTTGAGATCGTCGGCCTTGCCGGTGGCCTTTTTCGGCTTCGCAGCCGGAGCGGCGACCTCGATCGGCTTGGCCGGCGGAGCCTTCGCTTTCGGCGCGGCTCTCACCTTTGGTTCGGCAGCCGGCTTTGCTGCCGCTTTGGCTTTCGGTGCCGGCTTCGGCTTTTCTGCCTTGGCTGCGACCGGTTTCGCCGGGGCTTCGGCCTTGGCCTTCTCCTTCGGCGCAGCGGGCTTTTCCGACTTCGCCTTCGCCGCTACCGGCTTGGGCTCTGCAGTCTTGGGCTGCACCTCAGCCTTCGTCTCAGGTTCAGCTGCCGGCTTTGCCTCCGCCGCCTTGCGTTCGTCTTCCAGCTGCCGGGCGATCTGGCCGGTCACTTCCATGGCGCCCTGGATGGAGCCGAGGAAGAGCTTGCTCATCTGCGCCGCCATGCCGAAGCC
>OGCL01000225.1_pt1 | contig 64616 bp, 54 predicted proteins | sample 1570041 | NCBI WGS metagenome assembly OGCL01 (sample SAMN06266162, study PRJEB24511) | hot springs metagenome | isolation source: Hot spring water | place: South Africa: Limpopo | collected 2015-06-22
TTGTTGACAAAACTAGCTTACCACAGGATTAGTGTGTCTATTGTTAGAAAAGGAAATCTTAAGATTCAACACTTTTGTTAGCAAGCAAATCTGATTTTTAGCTTGTAATAAACAATATTGTGATTGGCAACTGTTATTTTTAGTTAACACATTAAATGTGTTTCATCATAATCTTGAACGAGTACTGGCGGATTTATTGTTCAATTTTTCCTAGATCATAAGGTATTAATCTCTTGTTTTTTCTATCACGATCGCGCTTTGAAACCGAAAATTCACCCCTGCTACGCAACATCCGCCGCGAGGGAATCGTGCTATACCCACAATGCCAAACTCAAAGGCCATCGTCTCATCCGGCGCAAAGATGGGGAAGCTGATGCAAAGCTGCGATCGGTTAGAAGGAGTGAGGAGTGAGATTTGACTGACATACCGTTGATAGGTCTGGGTACAGGTACAAAACTCATCCAGCGTTAAATACCGCCCCAGCCGATAAGGGGCCAGTGCCCCCTCCAGTTTTTTTTTGCACCGAAGGCCACCCGAATTAGGCAAACACCCGATGTTGCAACGAAGGCATCTGCCGCCGCACCTGGGTGAGTCGGGATGGATCAATTTGCGCGATCGCCACCCCCGGTTGATCCCCCGCATCCGCCAGCACCACCCCCCAGGGATCAATAATCATGGCGTGGCCGTGGGTATGGCGCAGGGAATAATGCTTCCCCGTTTGGGCGGGTGCAATCACATAGCACGTATTTTCGATCGCCCGCGCCTGTAACAACACCTGCCAATGATCCTTGCCCGTAAACGCCGTAAACGCTGCTGGGACAAACAACACTTCTGCGCCCGCCTTCGAGAGATGGCGATAGAGTTCCGGAAAGCGCACGTCATAGCACACCGACAACCCCAACTTGCCAAACTGGGGCGAATCGTACACCGTCGGCAGGACCTGCCCCGCCACCACCGTTTTCGACTCACAGTAGGTATTGCCATCCGGTACATTCACATCGAACAGATGCACCTTTTGGTATTGGGTCAACACCTGCCCGTCCGGTCCCACCAATTGGGCCGTGTTGTAGACTTTACCGTCCGGCGTTGGCATCGGGAAACCCCCACCCAGGAGCGTCACCTGATACCGCCGTGCCATTGTTTGCAGGAACTTTTCACTCGCCTGCCCAATCCGATCCGCCTGGGCTGCCTTTTCATCATCACTGCCCAGGAACGGGAAATTTTCCGGTAAGCCGACCAATTCGGCCCCCTGACGGACAGCCAAATCAATCAGGTCTTCGGCATGGGCCAGATTCTTTTCCAGATCCGGCAAACTGGTCATTTGGATAGCGGCGGCCAGATAGGACTGCATAGCGGTTTCAGCGGGGTAAGAACGAGGAAGGGTAACAACGAGGCCAAGCAAGGCTGCTGAAAAATTTTCCCATGTTGTTGGTACTTCCAAACCCTTGGGTTTCTCCTGAATCCACGCCAACCCAGTGATCCCTCACCCGCCTCTAGATGCCCCCGATATTTGCAAATCGGGAAATTCGGGGCAGAATGGGCTGATTAGGACGATACGTTATTGGCGTCGCCAAGCGAGCGGGCGGGAGGTTAGCGCGTATGTGTGGCATTGTTGGCTATATCGGTACCCAAGCCGCTAGCAGTATCTTACTGGAAGGACTGCGCAAGCTGGAATATCGCGGCTACGACTCGGCGGGGATTGCCACGGTCCACGAGGGCCAGATCCAATGTATCCGGGCCAAGGGCAAACTGCAAAACCTCGAAGATAAGCTCGCGGGTCAGGACAACCCGGCCCGCCTAGGCATCGGCCATACCCGCTGGGCCACCCACGGGAAGCCCGAAGAATACAACGCCCATCCCCACATGGATACAGCCTGCCGGATTGCTGTCGTCCAGAATGGCATTATCGAAAACTACCGCGAACTGCGGGAAGATCTGAAAGCCAAGGGCCACGCATTTCGCTCCGACACCGATACGGAAGTGATTCCCCACCTGATCGCCGAGTGTATGGCTCGCCCCGTCCCCGATCAGGGCCGATCCTTGAGCTATCAATCCCCCTTTCTAGAAGTGGTGCGACAGGCGGTGAACCAGTTGGAGGGCGCGTTTGCCCTGGCAGTGGTCTGTGCCGACTATCCCGATGAGCTAATCACCGTGCGTCAGCAGGCCCCCCTGGCGATCGGCTTTGGTCAGGGCGAATTTTTCTGCGCCTCGGATACCCCCGCCCTCGTGGCCCATACCCGTGCCGTCCTGTCCTTGGAAAATGGCGAACTGGCGCGGTTAACGCCCCTGGGGGTGGAAGTCTACACCTTTGGCGGCGATCGCCTGAAGAAATTTCCCCGTACCCTCAACTGGAACCCGATCCTGGTGGAAAAGCAGGGCTTCAAGCACTTCATGCTCAAGGAAATCTACGAGCAACCAGGGGTCGTGCGGGCTTGTTTAGAAGCCTACCTGCGGGACGATTGGACCCCAGAGCAGGGCGATACCTCCCCCCTAAAGCTTAATTTACCGACGGCTTGGGCTGACCAACTGGCCCATGTTCAGATCGTCGCCTGTGGCACCAGTTGGCACGCGGGACTAGTTGGTAAGTATCTCCTGGAGCAGTTGGCGGGCATTCCCACCCAGGTTCACTACGCCTCGGAATTTCGCTATGCCCCCTCGCCGCTCACACCCCACACCCTGACGATCGGTGTCACCCAATCCGGGGAAACAGCAGATACCCTCTCCGCCCTGGAGATGGAGCGCCAACGACGGCAGGATCAGCCCCCCGACTACCGTCCCCACCTGCTGGGGATCACCAACCGTACCGATAGCACCCTGGCGACGATCGTCGAGCAAATGATCAATACCCACGCCGGCATCGAAATTGGCGTCGCCGCCACCAAAACCTTTACCGCCCAGTTGATCGCCTTTTACTGCCTGGCGTTGGAATTGGCCTACCGGCGGCAAACCTTGTCATCAGAAGCGATCGGCCAAATTATTGAAGGGTTGCGGCAACTTCCGGCCCAGATGGAACTGATTTTGGAAAGCCAGGAGCGCTATATCGAAGAGTTGTCCCACGAGTTCTTTGAAACCCAGGACTTTATTTTCCTCGGACGGGGGATTAACTTCCCGATCGCCTTGGAAGGTGCCCTCAAACTCAAGGAAATCAGCTACATCCACGCCGAAGGCTATCCCGCCGGGGAAATGAAACATGGCCCGATCGCCCTGTTAGATGCCAAGGTGCCTGTCGTCGCGATCGCGGTTCCCGGTTCCGTCTACGAAAAAGTGATCTCCAATGCCCAGGAGGCCAAGGCGCGGGATGCCCTGTTGATCGGGGTGACGGCGACTCAGGATGATTATGCTAGCGAGGTGTTCGATCGCCTGCTGCCGGTTCCCGTCGTTGACGAACTTCTGTCTCCCTTGTTAACCGTGGTACCGTTACAATTGTTGGCCTACCATATTGCGGCGCGACGGGGTTTGGATGTGGATCAACCCCGCAACCTGGCAAAATCCGTCACAGTAGAATAGGAAGGAGGATCGGAAGCGAGGCATCCTAAATTATCTGATAGCAATCTCAGATAATTTATGAGTGTGGGGTGGGCATCCTGCCCGCGCAGGCTAGAAGCCTGCACTACAATCCTTCACCAACCATTTAGGATTGCTATAGTAGCCTCTGGTTGTCCGTGAAGGTTGAGTTAGTCCCTGTAATCCCTAGATTGCGAGTCGCTACGACATGATGCCTAACCTTGGTCAGCTTAGCCCGGATGCCACCCTGCGTATCCTGCCTGCGTATACGCTCGCGTTGGATGGTCAACAGCCCCTAGCTGCGCTCGCGAGTCAGTTTGAACAAGATCCGAATTTACCGGGCATCCTGATTACCCAAGGGTCCCGCTTACTGGGAATCATCTCACGGTATACCTTTCAGCTTGAGCAAGGCTGGTTTTCCCAGCAACCCACGGCGGCCCCTCGAACGATCGCCCAACTTTTGGCCGTGAGTAATCTGAAACCGCTGCAATTGCCGGATACCTGCCAAATTGATGCTGCCGTGCGCATGGTGATCAAACGGCCTCCGGAGGAAATTTACGAACCCATTGTGGTTGAACGGCGGGATCTCTCAATGGCCTTGATTGATGTGAAAACCCTGTTGTTGGCCCAATCGCACATGTTGGCAACCGTTAACCAGATGGTTAATCAACAACGGCTGATTATCCGCGAGTATCATGCCAAGCTCGACCTTGAACAAAAGGCCGTTGCCAGTCAGGCAGACACGATCGCACTCCAGAAAGCGGAAATTGCCCAAAGCAAAAAAGCCTTAGAAATCCAAAAGTTGGAAAGCCTCAACCAGGCTCGCCAACTGCAACAGGCCCACCGTTGCTTGCAAGCAGTGACCGAAACCCTGGCCCAGGAAAATGTGAGTGGACTCGAAATCACGTTTGAGGGGGTACAGGCCATCTGTAACAATATCCTCGCGATTACGGCCACGGGTCATGCCCTGTATTTAGAATTAGACAGTTTTCAGGAGAACTCACGGGCGATCGAAAAAATTAGCCAACAAGTGCAACACTTGGCGGTCCAGGCAACCGTCGCGGCTAATCAACCCACCGAAAGAATGGGCAACTTTGGCCGGATTACCACCGATATTAGCAAGTTTGCCGTCCACCTCCTGGATATTGGCCAGCGCCTAGAGCAATTTGTGTATCGGTTTAAAACCCGGATTCAAGATCTCACCCAGGTGGCACAACGGGGAACCCATGCCGCCCGATCGCTGGTCGCCACCGTGGAAACCACCGAGGGCATTTGGCATCACTTAGATACGATTATCCAGGACTATAACGCGCTCCCAAGCAATTCCCAAAAGCTCCCTCGACCGTTGCAACAGGAGGTGGCGATCGGGTTTCTGGCTCAGGATTTGAAACATCGCATTGACAAGGCTGAACAGGCCCTCATCCAATTGGCCCGTCGGGTTGCCCAGTCCCCAACGGAGTCCCCCCTGGTCACGAAGTTGAGTAAAACCTTGCAAACGGCCAAATCGAATGGGCTGCCCCCCGCGAGTACTACCCCTTCCCTAGAGGTTCCTTCGCCACCGCCCCTGCCTCCCCTAGGGGCATGCCCCCCAGCGACTCAACCGGAAGTGTTAACGCCGTCTCCCGCCGCGATCGGAGAGACGCCATCTAGTGACCACCCTACGCCCGCCAACCCATCCAGTCATCCTTAGCGAGTTAGGTCGGCTCAGGTAAAGCGCGGTGTGGAATTCAACGCCAACGGTACTTCCTATCTAGGGGTGTGGCAAAACGGCAAGCGTTTGCGTGGATTTGAGGTAGAAAAAGATTTTTGGCAGACGCATAATATTGAAGATTATCTTTAGGCAGAGGCGATCGCTCGTGGGGCCAAAGTTAACCAATTTGGGAGCCGATATCCTGTGGGTTGAGGATCTGCTAGACCCGACACTCTGCCAACACCTGATCCAGGTTGCAGAAACCTATCAATTTAGCCCGGCAGGGATTGAAATTGCCCGTTTGGATGATCAGATTCGCAGCAATGACCTGTTGGATTTAGGCGGGGATCACCCCTTGCTGGTCTCCACCAACCAATTGCTCCTGGGCAAGGTCAACCAAATTCAGGCCCTCCTATTCGAGTATTACGGCATCGCCTTCCCCCATGCCGAAGCCTGTTCAATTTTGCGCTACCGCGAGGGCCAGTTCTATCGCCGCCATGTCGATAACCTCTTGCTCGCCAGCCGGCTGGAAGAAGCCAAGCAGGGACTCCCAATCCGGGATATCAGTGTGGTGGGTTACCTCAATGAGGGGTTTGAGGGCGGCACGACCTACTTCGATCGCCAGAACTTAGAAGTTCGACCCAAACAAGGCTGTGCCGTGGTCTTCCCGGCCTACTACACCCACCCCCACCAATCACTCCCCATTACACGGGGACAAAAGTACGCCTTTACCACCTGGCTGTTTCACTAAGTAGGCCGCACTCATTAAACCCTAATTAAACGCGAGTTCGATCACAGTCCCATTGCCCTCACCCCCCAGCCCGCTCTCCCAAACGGGCGAGGGGGAGTACGACATCATCAAGGTTTGAACCCCCCTCCCTGGAGCAGAGGGGGTGGGGTAAGGGTCATCGAACTGACGTTTACGCTAGATCCCAATACCTCTCGATCGGGGTCCATTACTGACGTTTACGTTAGATCCCAATACCTCTTGATCGGGGTCCATTATGCTTGGCAGCGGTCGTGTTCCTAGCCATTTCCGTGCGTTTTTTTTTTCCTGTGGTACTCTGTTGCTCAATCTTGCGGCCCCGGCCCCCCTATCCACGGATTGGCGCGGACGGCGGCGGTTGAGATCACCCATTTTTAATGTTCTTCTCAGTATGAGGAGTGGCACGACGCGTGACTCTTGCAATCGATTTCCCATCTTCCCGTTTGCTGAACAATGGCCAATACCAACTAGAGGCCGTCGAGTACCAAACGGCGTTCCTCACCTCCTATCGGGCGATCGCCTTACCGAATGGACGATCGGTCCGCTTGCAAACCTGGCCCGATGGGTATAGCCACCCCTGCGAGACGCCCGTCGCTGCCCCGTCGTTAGCCCCTGACCGGACGGAGGATGAACGTCCCCGGCTCCAACAGCAATTTTTGGCCGCAGCCCAGCACCTCACCCAGATTGCCCATCCCCATTTGGCCCAGGTCCTCGATACCTTCACGATCGACGATCGCCCTTATATTGTTGTGGCCCCGCCAAGCGGTGTCACCCTGGCTGAGCGACTGCAAACCGATGGTCCCTTCACCGAAGCGGACGCGATCCAGATCGTGCGTCAAGTCGGGAGTGCCCTGGTACCGCTCCACGCCGCTGGCATTCTCCACTGGGACATCCAACCCCAGAATGTTGTGTGGGATGCCCAAACCCAACAGGCCGTCTTGACCCATCTCAGTTGGGCACGACTGGCATTCCTAGCAGAGGCCACCCCCGCGACCGAGTGGTTTGCACCCGGTTACACCGCCCTCGAACAATACCTACCAGGGGCCACGGCGACCCCTGCGACCGATCTCTATGCCCTCGCCGCCACCCTCTACACCCTTGTCACCGGCCAGGTCCCGATCGCGGCCATTCAGCGCGATCGCCAACCCCTCGTCAACCCCCGCCAGTTGCGACCGGATCTCAGCCCGATCGTGGAACAGATCATCCTTCAGGGGATGGAAATTAACCCCCGGCTGCGTCCCCAGGACTTGGGTCAATGGTTGGCCTTGCTGCCCCAGCGATCGCGATCGTCCGCCGCCCGCTCCCTGGTCCTGCCCAAACTGACTGTCACCCCGGCCCCCCGCCCGCCCGCCCGCGTTACCGCCGGTAGCCCCCCGCCCCCAAGGGAAACCCTGCCCCTCCCAACGCCAGTAGCAGCGGCCAACCCGATCCCCTTCCCTCCAGCAACGGGACGATCGCATCGCGGGTCGCCGAAGACGGCAATCGCTCCAACCCTACCGGCGGCCACCGAGATCCAAACCTCCCCGCGATCAGTAGCTGGGATGGAGGCGGCTCCAGTCAACGCCACTGCGGCCAAGGCGGCGCTAAAATCAATAAAGTCGAAGCGAGTACCCTCACGTTCCCAACGGGCTGCATCCCCATCGTCCCGTTTTACAAGTCCCCCTGTGTATCCCAATTCTTCTCCAAAGTCATCCCCCCCGATCGCGCTGCCCTCGCGCTTTCCCTCCAACCGTCGCCTCTTCCAGGGCCTCTTGGTGGCCTCGGCAGCGGCAGCCTTCTTTGGCGGCGGCTTTGGTCTTACCCTGCGTTTTGCAGGCGATCGTGGCCCCATGAACTCGCGGTTGCTGCAACCCAACCAGTCCTTCCCGCCCCAAACCTGGCCGGGGGAAGCCGATGCGGCCCAGTTCGACTTCAGTAACCTGCCCGCCACGGGCGAATCCCCCCGCTGGGAAGATCCCGTTACCCCGGCCCAACCCACCTGGCCCCTGGAGGAAGAATCCGCTTTTCCGCCCCCACCGGTCACCCGTGCCCCGATCGCGCCAGACCCGGCTTTGGAGTCAACGGGAACGGAGGCACCGAGTACTGACGTTAGCCCCTCCCTCGCAGAGCCATCAGGAACCGTATTCCCAAGTATCCAGCCAGCGGTCACTGCGCCCAAGCCGGATGTCCGATCACAGCCCAGTATGTCCCCGGCCCCCAACCCAGAGCCAGCCCCCCTGGGGGTAGAGCCACCGCCAACGGCAGGGGAACCAACGGCGGCTCCCCCCATTGCCCCACCCCCGGTTGACGCGGCTGGCCAGGAAGCCCCCGCTGTGCCGATGCCAGAGCCACGGACGGCTCCCCAGGAGGAATTGTCCTAACCCTTGGGGTAAAAGCCCTTGAGTCAATGCTTGGGTCAATGCTTGACTCAACGATCGCCAAATCGATCGCCCATCGATCGCCAAGAGACGCGGGGATGCCGACTAAAAACGTTATAATTTGATACGAAATGTTGTTATAAAACTTTGCATGAGCAGTTCCCTCATTCACGCGTTCTTTGTGGGACGGGCGATCGCCGAGACGATTTCTGAACAGGTGGAAGCGACGCTGACCGATGCGATCAGTACCTTCGGTAAATTTGACGCGGAGCAACGCGAACGCCTGCGCCAATTGACCGACGAGGTGCTAGAGCGGGCGCAGCGAGAGGAAGATCTCGCCCTCCAGGGGCGATCGGGTGTCGGGGCAGCAGGCGCAACCGGGGCAGCGGCGGACCTGCAAACGACGATCGATGATCTGCGAGCAGAAATTGCCCAGGTGCGATCGGCGTTGCAGCAGTATCGCAACACTGCCCAGTAGGCTACCCGGTCTAGTGCCGGTAAGTCACGCCGGGGCAAGGTTGGCCTGGGTACTCAGCCGGATTCGCGATCGGGGCGATCGGGGAACGCGCGATCGTCGGGATTCACCCCTCTCCCCGCTGGGACAGGTGATGGCTTCCGGTTCCCCTTGGACGCGTTGCCTCACCTTGGGGCCAGGATTAGTCAGATGCAAACCTCACGCAGTTAGGAAACCGAGTGTCAGTGCTTTCTGAGGCCACTAACGACGTTCAAGCGTTGCCACCGTCTGGCGATGAGCGGGATTTGCGCCGTGCTCCCGTGGGCAAGCGAGGACGGGGAGAAAAACTGACGATGGGGCGCAACTATCGATGGAACCGGGCACGGTACTCCCGGCAACGGCGCTATGTGGATATTTGGGCCTTTGTGCTCAAGTTTCTGGGGGGGTTGTGGCTGAATAACAAGCACTGGAGCTATGCCGGTGGGTTTACGGAGGACAAGCAACGCCGCCGCCGCCAACGACAAGCCGTCTGGGTGCGCGAGTCACTTCTGGATCTGGGACCCACGTTTATTAAGGTGGGGCAGTTGTTCTCGACGCGAGCCGATCTGTTTCCCAACGAGTATGTCGATGAGCTAGCCAAGTTACAGGATCAGGTGCCTGCCTTCAGCTACGAGCAGGTCGAGGCCATCATTGAGCATGACCTGGGCAAGCCAATCCAGGCGTTGTTCCGGAATTTTGATCCGATTCCACTCGCAGCAGCCAGCCTAGGCCAAGTCCACAAGGCTCAGTTGCACTCCGGTGAGGAAGTGGTGATCAAAGTTCAACGCCCAGGGCTGCGGCAGTTGTTTACGATCGATCTGCAAATCCTCAAGGGCATTGCCCGTTATTTTCAGAACCATCCCGACTGGGGACGGGGACGGGATTGGATGGGGATTTACGAGGAATGTTGCCGCATTCTCTGGGAGGAAATTGACTATCTGAACGAGGGGCGCAATGCCGACACCTTCCGGCGTAACTTCCGGGGGGTGGATTGGGTGCGGGTGCCCCGGGTCTTTTGGCGCTATACGTCCCCGCAGGTGTTGACCCTGGAATATGTCCCTGGGATTAAAATCAGCCACTATGAAGCCCTGGAGGCAGCGGGCCTCGATCGTACCCGTTTGGCACAACTGGGAGCCAAAGCCTATCTCCATCAACTATTAACCAACGGCTTCTTCCATGCCGATCCTCATCCCGGCAACCTGGCGGTCGATCCGGACGGTGCCCTGATTTTCTATGACTTTGGCATGATGGGCCAGATTCGCACCGATGTGCGCGAAAAGCTGATGGATACCCTGTTTGGCATTGCCCAGAAGGACGGCGATCGCGTCGTTGTCTCCCTGATTGAGTTAGGTGCCCTCGCTCCAGTGGATGATATGGGTCCCGTGCGGCGATCGGTGCAGTATATGCTCGATCACTTTATGGATCAGCCCTTTGAGAATCAGTCTGTTGATGAGATTATTGATGATCTATACGAAATTGCCTACGACCAGCCCTTCCGGTTTCCGGCCACCTTTACCTTTGTGATGCGGGCTTTTTCGACCCTGGTGGGGGTGGGCAAGGGATTGGACCCAGATTTTAATTTTATGGAGGTTGCAAAACCCTTTGCAATGCAGCTTATGGCCGAAGGCAACAACAGCAGTCCGACGAATAGCCTCTTCAACGAGTTGGGACGGCAGGCCGCCCAGGTGAGTAATACCGCCTTGGGCCTTCCCCGCCGGATTGAGGAGACCCTCGATAAGCTGGAACGGGGCGACATTCGGGTGCGGGTACGATCAACGGAGACCGAGCGGATGTTGCGGCGTTTAAGTAATGTTTACCTGGGAACCAACTACACCTTACTCATTGGCGCATTTACCCTATCTGCGACTATCCTATTGGTGAATCAATACGTGTGGTTAGCCCTGTTGCCGGCGATCGCGGCGGTAGCGGCGGCGGTGGCCTTGGTCCGGTTGCTGCTGCGGCTGGATCGGCTGGAGCGTATGATGTAACTACAATCAAGCCAGTGAGCCAACGTGTCTGAGTCTACTTCCCTCCCCCTGAAGCTTGTCTTTGCCGGATTAACCGATGTTGGGGTTCTGCGATCGGTCAATCAGGATGCCTTCTATGTGGATGACCCGGCGGGTCGCTATTTCATTGTGGCGGACGGGATGGGCGGTCATGCGGGCGGGCAGGAGGCGAGTCGGCTGGCGATCGATATTATCTGCGAGTATCTGGAGGAGCATTGGCAATCGCCGGAGTCCTCCTATATGTTGCTGAAGGCAGCGTTCCTGAAGGCGAACCGAGCAATTTTGCAGGACCAGCGGGAGCATCCGGAACGGGCCGATATGGGGACCACTGCTCTTACCTTGATTTTTCGGGGGGATGAAGTCTGGTGTGCCCACATTGGCGACTCCCGGCTCTACCGGCTACGTGGGCCCAAGTTGGAGCAGTTGACCGAGGATCATACCTGGGTAGCGCGGGCCTTGCGCGTGGGTACCATTACCCCGACCCAGGCACGGACGCACCCCTGGCGGCATGTGCTCTCCCAATGTTTGGGGCGGGCGGACTTACGCCAGATTGATATCAATGCCCTGGAGTTACAACCGGGCGATCGGCTGTTGTTGTGTAGTGATGGTTTGACGGAAGAGTTGCCCGATACGATGATTGCCCACCATTTGAAAAGTATTCGATCGTGCGAGAAGGCCGCTCAAGTGCTGGTGGAGGCGGCAAAGGAGAATGGTGGGCGCGATAACATTACGGTAGTGATCGTCGCGATCGATATGGACTAATCCCCAGCCTGTCGATCGAGGGGTCTGTCATCTGTAAACTTGAGGGTTTCTCATCGGCGCTCAAGATTCTTTCTCCGGCGGAGACGCTACGCGAACGGCAGGTTCAGGCTGGCCGAGACTAATCCGTTTCTCCTAGGGAGATGCGGCGCGAACGGGCTGAGCCAGTCGAGGGCAAGAATCTTCATCATAACCGTCCACGGGTGGTGTGTCAGTTTGGTTTTGAGAGGTAGAATGGGAGACAGTTGAGCGGTTGTTATCCCCTAGCTCCCCATGCCGAATAAGAAATATATCGTCGCCCTGACGCCAGAAGAACGCGAGACCCTGGAGAAGCTAACGATGACTGGGAAGACCAGTGCTTACAAACTGAATCACGCCCGGATTTTGCTCAAGGCGGACATCAACCACAGCAGCGGTGGGTGGCGTGACCAAGACATCAGTGCGGCCCTCGATATCAGTATTCCCACGATCGAGCGTGTACGGCGACGCTACGTGGAGCAGGGGTTGGAGGCGGCCTTGTCGCGGCAAGCCCCCCGTCACGCCAAACCTCGCTTACTCAATGGGGAACAAGAGGCCCATCTGATGGCCCTAGCGTGTACGGAGGCACCGACACAAGGGCGATGGACGCTGCGCTCGTTAGCTCAACAGATGGTGGCCCTGGGCTATGTGGAAAGTATTTCCCATGAAACCGTGCGGCAAACGCTCAAAAAAATCAATGGATAGACCGATCGCGATCCCGCCGCTGCGTTAACGGTGGTGTCACCTGAACACCGAACGTGAGTTCGATAACCGTGAATTGCCCTCACCCCCCAACCCTCTCTCCCAACGAGGGCGAGGGGGAGTAACGGCATCACCAAGGTTTTAGGCCCCTCTCCCTAGGGGAGAAGAGGTGGGGTAAGGGGCATTAAACTGACATTAACACCGAACCGCTCGGTCTTTACCGCCTCGGTCTTTACCACCTCAGTCTTTTCCCCCCAGTAACCCAGAGCAAGCAATGGTCCCTGCCCCCAACTCCACGGCCCCGAGGCTTCCGAGCGCGCATCCACCCCCCGGCTGGCAGGGGTTCCTCCATCTCCACTTTAGTCAGCGCGCGGGGGCAACCTATCTGCGCCAGGAACGGCTCCAGGCTCCGCTCAAAATCCAGCGACCGTTTTTCCCGGAGGGGGCAGCGGTATGTCACTGTGTGGCGTTACATACGGCGGGGGGGATTGTCGGCGGCGATCGTTTGACCCAATCCCTCACCCTTGATGCCCAAACCCAGGTCCTCCTGACGACGGCTGCGGCCACCAAAATCTATGCCAGTGAGGCCCGTACTGCCCACCAGGCGGTTCAGATCACCATTGGCCCAGATGCCTGTTTGGAATGGTTGCCCCAGGAGACGATCGCCTTCCAGGGTGCCCACTATCGGCAAACGGTACGGGTGGATTTGGCCCCTGGGGGACGCTGGCTGGGGTGGGAGTTAACGCGTCTGGGGCGGAGTGCGCGGGGGGAGACTTTTGTGGCCGGGGATTGGCGATCGTCTACGGAGGTGTGGCAGGGGGAGGTGCCCTTGTGGGTCGATCGCCAGTGGCTACCGGGGAATGCGACGGTGTGCCACAGCCCCAACGGGTTAGCGGGACAGCCGGTGGTGGGGACCCTCGCGTTTGTGGGGCAAGCCGTGGATCAGGCGCTCCTCGATCAGATCCGCCCCCTTGCGGCCCAACTTCAGATCCAGGGCGATACCGGCTTCTCCCCGCTACCCCAGGGACTCTGTTGCCGTTATCGTGGCCCCGCAATAACGACGGCAAAACGGTGGTTTGTCGCCATTTGGCAACTCTTGCGACCCTGGTATTTAGGGCGATCGGCGATCGTCCCACGGGTTTGGCCGGAGTAGGAACTCTTCACATCCTCTTGAAATTCTCTTAGGATCTCCTTGAAATTCCCTTAAAATCCCAAATCCGCCTTAGCGGCTTCCGCCGCCTTCAAGACCGCCGAGGTGGGCATTTCTTCCCAGGGCACATCACCAATCTCGGCATAGAAGGTCTCGTCGTAGGGACGGGTTTGCACGACGACCGGCATGGGCACAGCATGGCCGAGGACGAGGGCCTGTTGCTTTGAGTCCAGCTTGGCCAGGACCGATCGCAGGTTTTGTCCCCCTGATACACCGGTAAAAATGGCCTCGATATCTTTCTCGTCGTTCAACAAGGCCGTAATCCGCGTCCCCACCTGAGACATCACTTCCGCATCGATCCCCGATGGCCGCTGATCCACTACCAGCAGGGTTACGAAATACTTGCGCATTTCACGGGCGATCGTGCCGAAAATCGTTTGCCGCACGGTGGCTGGGTCCAGAAAGCGATGGGCTTCTTCGATCGTAATCACCAATTGCCGAGGGCGATCGCTGGGATTTTTCGTTTGCAAAAAGCGCTCGGTTTTCCGCACATAGGCATGGTGAATCCGACGGGCGATCACATTAGTGGCCAGCATATAGGAGAGCATATTCGACTGGGAGCCAAACTCGATCACCACATGTTTCCCGACCTCCAGACTTTCGAGAATTTGGCCTAGATAATTTTGGGAACTGGTATTACGGATATATTTCAAATCATCAAGACGGTTCAGCTTCCGTTGCAACGCCATAATCGAGGACTTGCTGCCCATTTTAGTTTCACAAAACTCCTGGATTTCAGCATTAGTCATGGCCAATAAACGGGTGATCCAGGTCTTGCCAAACTCGTTCCGCAAAATAATCGCATTTTCCAGACTAGCTTCCGAGAGGTTCAATTCATCCCGGACGAGCATTAAATCTTCAACTTCAAATTGGTCATAGCTGATATATAGTTCCTGGGCATCCCGAACCCCGCGTCGCTGGGTGGAATCGGGATCAAGGGTGTAGATCTGCACCTGGCCAGGGAAGAGTTGGCGCAACCCCTTAACGGTACTAAACTGTTTCCCCTCGCTAGCGGCTTCCCAGCCGTATTCGGAGTGCATATCAAAAATAAGATTGACCGCTGCCTGTTTGCGGATAATTCCCGATAGCAATAGGCGGGTTAAGAAAGATTTGCCAGTTCCCGATTTACCGAAAACACCATTACTGCGTTCGACAAAGCGATCGAGATCTAAACACACGGGCACATCCATGTCGATCGGTTTCCCGATCGCAAAATTCCGGCGATAGGGATCATCCTCCCACCCAAAGACAATGCGGAAATCCCGTTCGCTGGCCTCAAATACTTGGCTGAAGTGATTGGGAATGGTCTTAACGGGCATTAGCGCCACTTCGACATTGGTTTGGGCCGTGTAGGCAGCAAGACTAGCCTGATCTGGCTTGCTCGTTTTTTGGGCTTTACGGGGGGAATAGGCAACGTCAAGCTCAGCCTCGGTGGCAACGGTATTCGCCAACATCAGCATGGGGGCCAGGTTAATCGTGCCGTAGGTGCCTGTCCCAGCGAGAACTTCCCGCAGAAAACTATTGGTGGGATCAGGCGGGTTGGCTAAAATGCGCTGGCTGGTGGTGCCCAGGGCCACATCGGTCATCAAGCAAAAGAAGCGCGATCGGGTGCCTTGGACAACCAGGAATTTCCCCACCCGCACATCTTCCACCGAAACGTCAGCATGAAGACGAACCTCTAACCCCTGACTCAGGGAACCTTGAACGACTAAACCCAGTGGCTTTTCTGCTTTCATAATCGCTAGCCTAGCAGGTTTTTGTGACGGTAGTCATGCCTAAAGTCAGTCGTCTCGAAAAATCGGTTTGCACAGTTAGCCAGCTTTAGTGCCAGCAGACGCTTATCGCCTGCGCATCAGCGATACTGTTGGCAGATCAAGCGGTGCCTGAGCCGCGATGTCAATGCTTTGAGGTGCTCTGAAGTCAAGTCAATGTTTGCCCCTGAGACAGCCACGACGACTATCCCAGGGGGAAGGGCTGCTCTCTGGGGGGCTGTCATCCCTAAAATCGGAGAGAGTTTAGATCCCTGATCCCTGATCTGCCGCTGGTTCTTGCTCGACTTCTGGCGGTGCCTCACACACCAACAAAGCCACTGGAAACTCGCTCAGCGCCTCCCGCAACCAGAGCGTTTCCTCGCATTCAATCGCCCGCCCCGTCAGCACATTCTGCCAACGCGAAGCCAAGCCCAATGGTAAGCAAATCCGGGTTTCCTGCCAAACGTGCTCACCCAGGGGATATTCCCCCACCTTCAGCAATGCAGTTAGGAACCGAGGCACGATCGTGATGGCGATCGTCTGATCCCAACGACGGGCAAAGGCAACCACGTGATCCTTGAGGCTACCCAGAATTTTCAGCTTTTCATACTCACCCCGTTGGAACACGTCCTGATAGGTGTGCCGTGCTTGGAGGATTTCATGAATCAAAAACAGCTTCAGGCGACCATCGGTTGGGGTGGCCAGTAACTCGGTGATCAGGGCAGAGCGATCGTGGGCTAGCTGCGTCTGGAGCGCCTGGAGTCGGCTGCGGCGATCGGCAAAATCCACCGGCTGGCGGTTGTCGGGATCAACCAAATTCAACTCCCATAACTCCGTCCCTTGATAGAAGTCAGGCACCCCCGGTGCCGTCAACTTGAGCAACACTTGGGACAGTGAATTCAACAGCCCAAAGTGCTGAAGCTTGGGGAGGAATTCACGAAACGCCGTCACAAAGGGGGTGTCTTCATTTTCTGCCAGTTGTTTGAGAATATGGTGGGCAAATTGGGTGACCCCTTCCTCATAGTGGGTATCGGGTTTTAACCAAGCCGTATAGACCTTAGCTTCTCGAATCGCTTTGATTAAATAGTCCTGAATCCGTTGACTATAGCTGGCATAATCGATCGGCTCAAAGGGGAAGGTGCCTAGGAGAGTTTGGTAGAGGAAATACTCATCATTGCGATCGGGCACATCTCGCCCCCCAATTTCAGTCTTATAGCCCGCATTCGCCGACTGAAAGATAGATAAATAGTGCTCCCATTCCTGGGGAATTTCCGACAACACATTCAAGCGGGCACGCACATCTTCCCCTCGCTTGGTGTCATGGGTCGAAGTGGCCGACATGGCATGGGGCCAATACTCAACCCGATCCTGGTTAAAGGCATGAAACGCATCAGAAGAAATGCCAAATTGGCTGGGATCGGAACCCACTTCGTTCAGGGATAACAGGCGATTGTAAATATACAGTACCGTATCCTCAACTCCCTTGGCCATCAGGGGACCGGTGAACTGTTGCAAGCGCATCAGGAAGTGCAACCACGCCTGCTGATCGTCCTCTGACAAGGATTCATCAAACTCCCGCAGCAGGAATTTTTCCAGGAAACTTAATTCGTTGAGGAAGTTGGGAATATTGGCCTTGGCCTTTCGTAGGACCTGCCGAATAATCTCCTGATCCGCAAGGCTGGCACCATCGGCATTGATATAGGTCCGATAGACAGGAAAGACCGCCAACACTTCAATCAAGGCGGCCTTCAAACCATAAATGGTAAAGTCACTCGCATAGCGGTAGCGGTTAGACAATTCCTTGAGCAGGTAGGCCAAGTTATCAATATCACCCGCCATGTGCTTATCAATGATCAGGCGTTTTTTCTGATCGATCAGTTCTTCCACCACTCGCGCCTTTTGGGCACTTTCACCGTCGCAGACCTCCGCACTACCGATAAAGCGATAGTAAACATTGGTCAGCATTTCCTCCGAGGCTTTTTGACAGAAGAGGCCATTGACCTGATTGAGAAAGTCATATCCTGTGGTGCCTTGGACCGGCCAATTGACAGGCAAGCTTTCGTGGTTTTCCAGGATCTTCTCAACTACAATGTAGGCATCTTCAGCCCCCTCCCGCAGGCGATTGAGGTATTGGGTGGGATCATAGAGACCATCAACGTGATCAATGCGCAATCCTGTGATCTGTTTCTCCTGCACCAAACTCAAGATCAGGGCATGGATTTTTTGGAAGACCTCCTCATGTTCAATGCGCAGCGAAATCAGATCATTAACGGTGAAGAAACGGCGATAATTCAGTTCTTCATTCCCTACCTTCCAGTAGGACAGCCGAAAATATTGATCGGCAAGTAGGTTGTCGAGCAGATTAAAGCTGTCGGGCTTACCAATTTGTCCATTGAAGATAGCAATATTTTCCTGAATAAAGTCACGAATCACCTCGCTCTCGTTCCAAACTTCCCAGAGCATCCGTTTAATAAAGGCAATCTGCTCATAGCGCTCTTCCCCCTCCTCCAGGGATGGCATATAACGCAGAGCATAGAGGACCCCCAGCAGTTTGACAAAGTTGGGATCATTTCGACTCAGTTGCCGCCGCAAGCGATCGAGGTCGTGGGTGAGCACTTGCGTATAGGTTTCGATTTTGAGGGGTAGTTTTTGGTGATAGTAATTGATCGAAAAACCATGAAAGTCGTATTGCAGTTCTAATTCCCCACTTTCCAGACAATCGCCATAAAACTTGCCTAAAAAGGGAGCCAGAAGTCGCCCCTTCATGCCCGCATAGGGGTGGTCCCAGTGGATGTCAAAAAAATTTCGATATTGGGACTCCGGTCCATTTTCCAGCACATCCACCAAGATGACATTTTGGCTACTGAAGGCCATGTGGTTGGGGACAATATCCTGTACCCAGCCCAAACCATAGGCATGAACGGTTTCCATCAAGGCGGCAAAGTCTTCGGGGGTTCCTAACTCTGGATTAAGCTTATCGGGATCAACCACATCATAGCCATGACTACTGCCACTGCGGGCCTTGAGAATGGGAGAGGCATAAATATCGGAAATGCCCAATTCCGCGAGATAGGGGATGATAGCTTGGGCATCTTTGAAGGTGAAGTCAAGATTAAATTGCAGGCGATAGGTGGCAACAGGAATTCGTAACATAATGATTATCCAAATGCAACATGGGCGGGTCTAGCAGCCGCCAGAGAATCGGAAGGGGTGCCCGGTATCTTGTAGCTAAAAATTACTCCTATTTGCAACATGAGTCATTGACTCTGATCACCCAATCAGGTCTGATACAGCACCAAACTATGGGGGGGAAGGGTAACGGTAGCAGTGCCCTGAAGCGTAGAGGGCGCGATCGTCCCCGGTCCAGACCACTGGCTCGCTGCCGAGTCCAGCACCCGTTCCCAGGACCCCGTTGGCCAAGGTGCGGTAACCGTCATGGCCCCCGGTGCAAAATTCATCAGGATCAACACGGCGTGGGTGTCCGTCCAACGATGCAACCAGAGTCCCGGTTGATCCGCTAGGGGGGTGACGGTCTGGGAACGCGTCTCCAGGGTAGCAAGGGCGGGCAAGGTGCGTCGTAGTTGAATTAACTGTTTGTAGAACGATCGCAGTACCCCATGATGGCCCTGGCGCGATCGCGCCCAATCCAGCTTGGATTGCTGGAAGACCTCAGCGCTTTGCGGATCAGGCACTTCGCCTTGCCAGTGAAACGCTTTAAATTCCGCCGCCCGACCTCGGCGCACGGCTTCAATCAAATGGGTATCTCCATGACTGACAAAGTAGAGAAAGGGAGCCGTTTCCCCATACTCCTCACCCATAAACAGCATCGGCACAAAGGGCGACAACAACATGGCCCCGGCGGCTAGCTTCAGTCTTTCAAAGTCTACCAGGTGGGATAGGCGTTCACCAGCGAGACGATTGCCCACTTGATCGTGATTTTGGCAACAGACGACAAACTGTTCGGCAGCACAATCACGGGGATCATTGCCATGCCGCCGTCGCCGATGGGGGGAATATTCGCCTGCATAAACATAGCCGCGTCGATAGGCTTGGGCTAAGTGTTCAATGTGGCCAAAATCTAGGTAGTAGCCCGATCGCTCCCCGGTCAACAGAGCATGGACTGCATGGTGAAAATCGTCGCACCACTGGGCATCATGGCCCCATCCTCCTAGAGATTTAGGTCGAATGACACGGGTATCATTCAAATCACTTTCGGCGATTAAATAGCGTTTGTAGGTGGCGCTGGAGAAATCTGCAACCCGATCGGCCAATTCTTGCAAAAAGGGCTGGGCACTAAAGTCGTAAATGGCGTGGACCGCATCTAAGCGCAGGGCATCAATATGAAAGTCGCGCAGCCAATAGAGGGCATTCTCCAGGAAATATTGCCGCACGGCATCACTATCGGCATCATCATAGTTAACAGCACTGCCCCAGGGGGTTTTGTATTTGTCGGTGAAATAGGGGCCGTAGTCCCATAGATAATTTCCCTCTGGTCCCAGGTGGTTATACACCACATCCAGGATCACGGCGATCCCCACCTGGTGGCAGGCATTGACCAGGGTTTTCAGGCCCATTGGCCCCCCGTAGCTGTCCTGCACGGCATAGGGATACACGCCGTCATAGCCCCAATTGCGATCGCCGGGATACTGGGCTACGGGCATGAGTTCGATCGTGTTAATGCCCAAATCCAGCAAGTCCGGCAGGCGCTCAATAATGGCGGCAAAGGTTCCCGCCGGGGTAAAGGTGCCCACATGCAATTCATAAATCACCATCTGCGCCAGGGGAATCCCCCGCCAATCCGAGTCCTGCCAGGTAAAAGCAGCGGGATCGACAATGCAAGAAGGCCCATGTACCCCGTGGGGTTGCCACTGGGAGGCGGGATCGGGTCGTTCCCGATCGCGATCGAGTTGGTAGCAATATAGCGTACCCGGTTGGGCGGCTGTCGTGACCTGCCAGTAACCGCGATCGTCCTGGTGTATGGGGATCAGGCGATCGTGCGGTGATGGTGTCGGTGTATTGCTCGAGGTCAAAAGACGGACGGCGATCGCTTGGCGCTGCGGTGCCCACACCGTAAATTGACACTGACCATTGCCGAGATAATGACTCCCCAATTTCATGCGTTCTGCTGTGATTGACAACCACTCCCCCTGTCACGATACCCCACTTCCACGAAATAGGACAAATATACTATGTCTGTGACTGAAGGCGCAGCACGTAGGCTAATCCCTTGTGTTGCCCCCACGGGTCGTCTGGGTATTCGTATCGGGCAGCATCGCCTTGACCATAGCAGTTTCCCTAGCCAAATGACAAATTGCCAATACCCCATCCGACGCTGGAAGCCTTACCCAGTAGCAGCGTTCATCTCTTCGTGTGTCCGAATATCCTCTAAGCTGGAAATAGTCTTTTCGCCAAGCTGGGTAGGGATGATGGGGCCTGCGGTGGAGTTGGAGAAGGTGCAAAAGCACTATAACGGGGTGCCGGTGGTGAATGACTTATCGTTTACGATCGCACCGGGGGAAATTTTTGGGCTGCTGGGACCGAATGGGGCGGGCAAATCGACGACGATTCGGATGTTAACGACCCTCACGCGCCCTAGTGGAGGAACGGTCAAGGTGGCGGGGTTTGATGTGGTGCAACAGGCAGCAGCGGTGAAGCGCAACATTGGGGTGGTCCTGCAACAAACGAGTGTGGATGGGGACCTGACGGTTTGGGAAAATCTGGAGTTACATGGACGGTTGCATCATCTGCCACGATCGCAGCGATCGGCGGCGATCGATCGTTGGTTGACGTATGTGGAATTGACCGATCGCCGGGACAGCTTGGTGAAAACCCTATCGGGGGGGATGAAACGGCGGCTGCAAATTGCCAGGGCTTTGTTGCACCAACCGCAAATCCTGTTTCTGGATGAACCCACGGTTGGTCTTGACCCGCAAACCCGGCGGCGGCTTTGGGAGATTATCCGCGACCTGAACCAACAGGGGATGACGATGCTACTCACCACCCACTATATGGAGGAGGTGGAATATCTCTGCGGCAGTGGCTCGGCACAGTCCCCTAACCGGATTGGGATTATGGACGGTGGCAAGCTGATTCAGTTAGGCACATTGGCAGAATTGCGTCACCAACATGGTGAGGGTCTGGTAATGATCCAACGCCAAGATCGTTGGGAGTATAAGTTTTTCCCGACGCTGGCGGCGGCAAATGCGTACCTGGATGCCCAACCGGATAAAACGGGGATGATGGCGCGGGCCGCTAACCTGGAGGATATTTTTGTGGAGTTGACGGGCCGTCAGTTGGATTAAGAAGAGTTTCAAATTTGTAATGATAACTTCCAATCCCACAGTAACTCAATATTGCCATTGACGCGAAACTTTGCAAAATAATAGCCTATACGATCGCCCTAGTTACAACGGCTTTTGGCAGTAATCCTCAGTAGATCCAAAAAGTAGATCGAAAACACAATTGTGGGGTAGGTATCCTGCCTGCTCCTGAGACAGCCGAGCCTTCGATTTTACCCAGGTTTACCCAGCGACACCTTTACAATAAATATAGTACTGAGGATAACAGGGCCATGTCACTCACCGCAGAACAACTGGCGGACCTCATGCCAGATGCCACCCAACTGGAAAGTAACGAGCCGGAAATGGAAAGTTCCCTCCACTATGCCCAATTGGCCCTCCTCGTCGCCTGTCTGGAATGGCTCTGGCGTGATTCTCCTGCGGAGACCCTGCGTGAACACGCCGACTTTTTCATTGGCGCTAACCTCACGATCTACTTCAGCCGCGAACAACTGAAAAACAAAGACTTTCGCGGTCCCGACTTTTTCCTGGTGAAGCAAACTGAAAACCGCCCCCGACGATCGTGGGTCGTCTGGGAAGAAGGCGGCCAATATCCCGACCTGATCATCGAACTCCTGTCTGATTCAACGGCCCAGAAAGACCGAACCCTCAAGAAAACCCTCTATCAAGACCGCTTCCGCACCCCAGAATATTTCTGGTTTTCGCCAGAGACCCTTGAATTTGAAGGCTTTCAGTTAGTTAATCACCGCTACGAACCGATCCCCGCTGATGCCCAAGGTCGACGCTGGAGCCAGGTTTTGGAACTGTACCTAGGCGTTGAGCAAGGGCAACTGCGCTACTTCCACGCCAACGGCGAATTAGTCCCCACCCCAGCGGAAGCCGCCGCCCAAGCTCAGATCCAGGCACAGCAGGCCGAAACGCGGGCCGATCGCCTCGCTGCCCAGTTGCGCTCCCTGGGGATTGAGCCAGACCGTTAAGCCGATTGCCAAGAGTGTGGCTAGTGCCGCTTACCGCAAGGGGTTAGCAGGATCTCGCAGCACGGTAGCCCAATACGAGCGCCAGCCGCCCCATTGGGTAATCTCTGGTTGCTGTTCACAAATATACGGCTCACCCAGAATCCCCCACACGGTTTCCCCCTTTGCCAATGCCACTTGTCCTAAACATAACCCTGGGGGTTCTTGGCTTAAGAGTTGGGGGAGTCCCGCGATCGGCACCTGCCAAATTTCCAGCGCGATCGCGGCTCCCCCGCTGGTCACCCGCAGCATGGCCGGATAGCGATCGGCGATCGACCAGAGGCGATAGACTGGGGCCGTTTGTGCTTCCCGGAGAAACTTGGCCGCGATCGCTAACAAATTACCATTCAACTCTAGCCCCCGCATGAGGGTACCGTTTACTGCTAGGGAAATCTCGGTCATGTTGGGAATTCAAAATTCAAAATGGGTGGGTTGGTGAAGACGATCGGTTACCTGACAGAACTCAAAAATCAAAATGACGTCAGTTCGATGATCCTCACCCCAACCCTGCCCCCCTGGCCCCCCGCGAACGGGGGGATGGGGAGAGGGGTAAAAACCTTGATAATGCCGGACTCCCCCTCGCCCGTTTTGGGAGAGGGGGCTGGGGGGTGAGGGCGATTGGGCTGTTATCGAACTCACGTTAACATGGGCGGGTTTATTGAGACGATCGGTTACCCGATTCGATTTGGATGCAACCCGCCCCTACGTTAATAGGGTTCGTGATCATTCGTGATCAAATTTTCGTGTCAAATTAATGATGAGTCCCTAATTATTGGTTCCCAAGGCTCCCGGTGCACCGGATAAGGTGCGTTTGGGGGAACAGGTGAAAACCATGATCAGGAGGGTCAAAATATAGGGCGCGGCGTTGAACAGGTAATAGTAGGCATCGATGCCGACGGCTTGGAAGGCGGGACCGATCGCCTGGGCACCCCCGAACAGGAGCGAAGCCCAGAGACACTGGATCGGATTCCAACGGGCAAAAATCACCAGCGCAACGGCCATCAAGCCTTGGCCACTGGAAATGCGCTCTGTCCAAACACCGGGGTAATAGAGCGAAAGACAGGCGCCGCCAATCCCCGCCAGAAAACTCCCGGCAACGATGCTCAGCATCCGCACCTTGAAGATGGAGATCCCCATCGCCCGTGCCGCATCGGGACTGTCCCCCACCGCCCGCACGTAGAGGCCCCAACGGGTAGACCGGAAAAACCAGGCCATCAAGGGGGCCAACGCAATGCCGAGGATAAATAAAGGACTAATTTTCAGAGCGGATTGTACTTGGGGCAGGTTGCTCCAGTCACCCAGATCGAGGGTCGGTAATTGGGGAGCCTGGGGTTGAATAAAGGGTTTCCCCAGGAAAAAGGCGGTCCCACTGCCAAAAATAATCATGGCAATCCCCACGGCCACATCATTCACCCGGGGTTGCTGGGACAACCAGCCATGAATGCCGCCCAGGCACATACCCGCAATCCCGGCCACCAAGACCCCTAACCAGGGAGCCAGCACGGGTCCCAGAGCCGGTTGGGTCAGAAAGGAAATGGCGTAGGCACTCATCGCCCCCATGAGCAAGGTTCCCTCTAAGCCCAGGTTAATCTTGCCGCTTTTCTCCGTCAGACACTCGCCCAAGCTAACGAAGAGAAAGGGGGCACTGCCCCGCAGGGTTCCGGCCAACATGCCGAGGGGAACGCCCCACCAACCCAGTGATTCTGCTGCCATGATTCAGGTTTCTCCACGCAATGGATGGGTGATTTGGGTGTGTCAGTCGCTAGACCGGGGTGGCAACGGGGGGCTTGGCCGCTGGCACCACGACCCGATCTTGGAAGAAGGGGAGGCGACCATAGAGGGATTCGCTGAATAGCACACAGAGGAAGACGATCCCCTGGAAAACCAGGATCGTGGCATCGGGTAAGTTATGCGATCGCTGGAGAATGCCGCCACTGGCCAACATGCCCCCCAACATCACCGCCACCAGGATCGTGGCCAGGGGATTGTGACGGGCGACGAAGGCAACCAAAATCCCGGCATAACCGTAGTTGGACACCAAAGACGCATTCGCCCGCTTCTGCACAGCGGCAATCTCCACCATCCCGGCCAACCCTGCGGCTGACCCCGCCAGGAAGCAAATCGCCAGGGTCAGTTTACCGACGGGCAACCCCGCAATCCGAGCCGCGCGAATGTTTCCCCCGGCGGTCCGGGCGGCAAAGCCAAAGGTAGTGCGCTGGATCAGGATATAGGCGATCACGCAGGCAATGAGGCCATAGAGCAGCCCATAGTGAATGCGGGTTCCTGGCAGATTGCCCAGCCAGTTGGCTTCTAGCAGGGCGGCACTGGATGGCTTAGTAACAAATGCCGGATCGCGCATGGGGCCTTCCACCAGATGGTTCAGGAAGGCGATCGCGATATAGTTCATCAACAAACTGCTGATGGTTTCATTGACCCCGCGATAGTGGCGCAGGGCACCCACAATCATGATCCACAGTCCGCCCGCGATCGCGCCGCCCAAGGCCATGCCCACCTGGGCCGTCACCCCGGTGATGGAGGTCCCCAGGTTCAACCCCACAAAGGTGGCCGCCAACCCCCCCATGACCAACGCCCCCTCATTGCCGATGATCACCAACCCCAAACGGGCCGGTAGGGCGGTACACAGGGCCGTCAGCATCAGGGGAGCCGCCCGAATCAGGGTATTTTGCCAAGCACTCCAACTGCCAAACGCGGCTTTATAAATCGAAGCGTAGACGGCCAAGGGATTGGCCCCCGCGATCGCACAAAAGATCCCGAAGAGTACGAAAGCAACCAGCAGGGCCGCGATCGGCAGACAAATGGCTTCCAGGGTTCGATGCCAGGGGCGGGTATTGAGCATGGTTAACTCCCCACGGAACCAATCACACCTTCAACCAGATAATCCATTTTTTCCAGTTCAATGTCCTGCTGCTTGTACTGCTGCCCTTCGGCCAGAATTTCGCGGCCCGTATTGCTTTTCAGCGGCCCCTGGTAGATGACCAACTCGCCCTGGATCAGTTTGTCCTTAGCCGCATCGGCATCGGTTTTGGCCGCATCGCTCACCGCCGGACCATAGGGCGAAACCTTACAGAACTTCTCCGCCAAGCCGCCGCGATCGAGGTGGGGGATATCGCCATTCATGAGGGTCTTGCCAGCAATAAACTGTTCCCCCAGCTTGATATAGACACGCGACCAATCCCACTCCGCCCCGGTCAGATAGCCCTTGGGGGCGAGGGAAGACTGGTTGGCATGGTAGCCCGTGCAGAAAATCCCGCGTTTTTCCGCCGTTTCGATCACCACCTTGGGACTATCCACGTGGCAGGTGATCACGTCAATCCCTTGGTCGGCCATGCTGTTGCTAGCCTCGGCTTCCTTCACCGGTTCGGCCCAGTCGCCCGTGAAGATGACCTGGGTGGTCACGGCGGGGTTAATGCTGCGGGCACCGAGGGTGTAGCTATTGATATTCCGCAGCACTTGGGGAATCGGTTTGGCGGCAATAAAGCCCAGCTTGCCGGATTTGGAGGTATGGGCCGCGACAATCCCCGCCACATATTCGGCCTCATCAATGTAGCCAAAGTAACTACCGACGTTATTGGGGTGAACACCCTCCTGGTACAGCCCGCCCGCGTGGAAGAACTGGACATCAGGGAACTCCTTGGCCATGTCGAGAATGTAGGGATCGAAATAGCCAAAGGAGGTGGGGAAGAGCACCTTGGCCCCATCCACTTCAATCATGTTGCGCATGGTTTCAGCCACAGCGGTTGTTTCGGGCACGCTGGCTTCTTCGACAACTTTGATGCCAGGAACGTTGGCAACCATTGCCGCTGCCCCTTCCGCATGGGCTTGGTTGTAGCCAAAATCATCCTTGGGACCTACATAGATAAAGCCAACCACCAGGGGACTGCCTCCCGTGCCGCCCGTCGTCGGACTTTCCCCATCGGTCCCGGTGGGTGTTGTGGGGGCGCTACAGCCAGTGCCAAATTTGGTAGCAACACCAAAGGCCGCCGTGGCCAATAGCCCCCGCACGACCTGCCGACGCGACAAATTCATCACTCTCGGATTACTCACGCTGAAAACACTCCTTAAACCACTCGTGGCCAATCATTCGTAGCCGACAACAATACCAGCGAAGCAACTATGACCCAAGTAAAGACCACCCAAAATAATAGAACGGTCTTCCAGAATTGAACTGGTGACGGTCCTGAGATCGCGAAACTCCGTAAAAATACTGGGAAGCTGGCAAGTGTTATCAAGTTAACAGGAGGGGAACTGGCAAAATTGTAAGCTTGGATACGATTTGCTGGTTTCAGAACCGGTGCTGTTGGGTATGGGGTTGTAAGGTAAGTAGTCATACTCAGGGAGACTACCTAAGGGACAATTTTGCCCCAGCCTGGCTATTAAGTTATATGAAGTCATCTTTATTTTGTCGCTTCATCGCTATACAGTTATCAAGTGCTGTCCGGTACTACACCTCGGCTCAGTTGCGAATCCTCCAACCCTACCGCCCACTGGGTTCTGGGGTTGTCTACCGGCAACACCTGGGACTGGCTCTGGCTTGGTCAGTTAGAGTCCTGTCCCCCCTCACCGGATCGTTTGGGGTGGCTGACGACCCGCTGACAGCAAACGCGCGATCGTGAACCCGGATGCCGCAGTCCTCCCCTGGTCTTGAGTTTCTCGAAATTTTTCGGAATCACTAACCTCTATTGGTCACTAGGTTTTCAATATGAGTATTGACTTAGCAACCCAGCTACGGGAAGGCACCAAGCAGTCGCACACGGCAGCGGAAAATACGGCATTTATGAAGTGCTTTCTCAAGGGGATTGTCGAGTGGGAACCCTTCCGTAAGTTGATCGCCGAGCTATATTTTGTCTACCGCACTCTGGAAGCGGAAATGCGGCGGCATCGCGATCATCCCGTCGTCGGTCCCATGTATTTCCCAGAATTGGATCGAGAAGCCAATCTTGCCAAGGATCTGGCCTTTTATTATGGTGACAATTGGCAGAATGAGATTGCAGTCTCGCCAGCAGGGGTTAACTACGTCAATCGAATTTTGGAGCTTTCCAACACGGAACCAGCCCTGTTGATTGCCCATGCCTATGTGCGCTATATGGGCGATCTCTCTGGTGGCCAAAGCCTGAAAAACATTGTGCGATCGGCTCTGAATTTACCAGCTGATCGGGGAACGGGGCTGCACGAATTTGAGCAGATTCCCACGGTGGAAGCTCGTCGCGCCTTTAAGGGTAAATATCGCGATGCGTTGAACAGTTTGCCAGTGGACGAGACTTTGGCCCAAAAGATTGTTGATGAGGCGAATTTGGCCTTCCTGATGAACCGTAATGTGATGCATGAATTGGAACCTGCTGTGCGAGCCGCTGTGGGTGAACATGTGTTTGATTTAATTACTCGTCAAGACAAACCAGGCAGCACCGAACGGGCACCGGGTAACACTTCGGTGGAGTTGGTGGCGGCTGAATAGATTGCTGCTACTTAACTAGGTCCGATGAGGAACCACCAAGACACTAAGGTCACTAAGGAAAGCACAAGGTTAGTTCTTGGTGTATCTTTGTAACTTTGTGTCTTAGTGGTTCAAATAATTCCTAACTTCCCTTTCAAAAACCTTACCCCTATGAAGCTGCTATCCCACACCGTTGAATTTGATGCTGGCCTGCTGCGCAAATACGATCGGCCCCTGCCGCGCTACACCAGCTATCCCCCCGCCACTGAGTTGACCGAATCTTTCCAAGAACGGGACTTCCGAGGTGCGATCGCGGTTGGGAATTACAAGCAAACGCCCCTGTCGCTCTACTGTCACATCCCCTTTTGTGAAACCGTTTGCTATTTCTGCGGCTGTAATACGGTGATTACCCAGCGCAAGGAAGTGGCTGTCCCCTACCTGGACTACCTGCAACGCAATATCCACCAGGTGGCCGAATTGGTCGATCGCGATCGCACAGTACATCAACTGCACTGGGGCGGCGGTACACCCAATTATCTTTCCCTAGAGCAGGTGGAAACGCTTTGGAAGACGCTGCATCAGCATTTTAGTTTTGACGATCGCGCGGAAATTTCCATTGAAGTTAACCCCCGTTACCTCACGAAGGAATACGTTTATTTTCTGAAGGATCTGGGTTTTAATCGCATCAGTTTTGGCATCCAGGACTTCGATCCCAAGGTGCAAGAGGCCGTCAATCGCATTCAACCGGAAGCGCTCCTATTTGAGGTGATGGGCTGGATTAAGGATGCCGGTTTTGAAAGCATCAATGTAGATTTAATCTACGGCTTGCCCTATCAAACCTTGGCAACCTTCCAAAATACGATCGCCAAAACGATTCAACTTGACCCCGATCGCATTGCTGTTTTCAACTTTGCCTATGTGCCCTGGATGAAACCGGTGCAAAAGCGGTTACCGGAGCAGGCCCTACCGCCCGCATCGGAGAAGCTGGAAATCCTGAAAATGACGATCGCGGAACTCACCTCCCGCGGCTATGTCTTCATCGGCATGGACCATTTTGCTAAGCCGAATGATGAACTGGCGATCGCCCAACGGCACGGCGACCTACACCGCAATTTCCAGGGCTATACCACCCAACCGGAATCAGATCTGCTGGCCTTTGGCATGACTTCGATCAGTATGTTACAGGATGTCTATGTCCAAAACCACAAGCGGATTCGGGACTATTACCGGGCGATCGACCAGAACAAACTGCCCATTGAACGCGGGGTAACCCTCGATCGTGAGGACATCATTCGCCGCACGATCATCATGGAACTCATGTGCCAGTTCCACCTGTCTAAGGATGATCTCGAAGAGAAATATCACCTCAGCTTCGATCATGACTTTGATGAATATTTTGTCAACGAGAAATTTGAGCTGCGCCTGTTGGAAGCGGATGGATTAGTTGAGCTTTCACCTAATAACATTCAAGTAACGCCCGCTGGTCGGTTGTTGATTCGCAATATTGCCTCGGTCTTTGACACCTATCTGAAGCAGCGGCAAATTGAACGGTTCTCTAAGGCCGTTTAGGGTCAATGTCCTCAACTTACCTCAAGTTACTGGCGGGGAAACGACTAAAGTCGTTACTACAAACGCACACTACGAACGCGCACTGATAACTAATTTGAGTTTTTTTTTACGCTAAGGGGCAATTTAAGGAGAGGTTTGCCATGCGTATTTTGATGATTCAGCCTAATTACCATTCGGGTGGGGCCGAAATTGCTGGCAACTGGCCACCCAGTTGGGTGCCCTACGTTGGCGGTGCCCTCAAGGCGGCTGGGTTTAATCAGGTCCGGTTTATTGATGCCATGTCCAACCATATTGACGATGGGGAACTGGCGGCACACATTCAAGCCTATCAACCGGATGTGGTGATGGCCACGGCGATTACGCCGATGATTTATCAATCCCAAACCACCCTGGGTATTGTGAAGCAGGTGTGTCCCAATGCGGTCACGATTATGGGCGGCATTCATCCCACCTATATGTACCAGGAAGTGCTGACGGAAGCGCCCTGGGTAGACTATATTATTCGCGGCGAAGGGGAAGAGATTAGCGTTAATTTATTGCGTGCCATTGAACAGGGCACTGATCGCCAGCAACGCCATGAAATTCTCGGTATTGCCTTTTTAGAAAAGGGTGAAATCATTGCTACCCCTCCCCATCCCCCCATCAAAAATCTGGACACGCTCACCCCAGATTGGAGTTTGTTGGAGTGGGATAAATATATCTACACGCCCTTGAACGTTCGGGTAGCCGTGCCCAACTACTCCCGTGGGTGTCCCTTCCGCTGTCGCTTCTGTTCGCAATGGAAATTCTGGCGTAAATACCGCGCCCGATCGCCTCAACACTTTGTGGATGAGATTGAGACACTGGTCAAGGAACACAAGGTTGGCTTTTTCATCCTGGCTGACGAGGAACCGACGATTAATAAATCCCGCTTTATTGCCCTGTGCAATGAACTGGTCGATCGCAACCTGGGAGTTCACTGGGGGATTAACACCCGTGTCACCGACATTTTACGCGACGAGAAGGAACTGCCCCTTTACCGCAAGGCGGGCTTAGTCCATGTTTCCCTAGGAACCGAAGCAGCGGCCCAGTTGAACCTGAATGTTTTCCGCAAGGAAACCACGATCGCCGACAACAAACGCGCCGTTCAACTGCTGCGGGATAATGGCATCCTGGCGGAAGTGCAGTTCATCATGGGGCTACCGAATGAAACTCCAGAGACGATCGCCGAAACCTACCGCATGGCCCGCGACTGGCAGGCCGACATGACCAACTGGAATATGTATACCCCCTGGCCCTTTGCGGAACTGTTTAAGGACTTGGAGGATCGGGTCGAAATTCGCGACTATTCCCACTACAACTTTGTCACCCCGATTATTAAACCTGACAACATGACACGAGAGGAAGTATTGCAGGGGGTCTTGGGAAACTACGCCAAATTTTATACGCGCAAGACGATCGAGTATTGGTTTGAGAAAGATGCCTTCAAGCGGCGTTATTTACTGGGTTGCCTTTGGGCCTTTGCTAAAACCACCTGGAATAAACGTTTCTATAACCTCAAGCGGGTAAAGCGCAAGGGCTTACATACAGAAATTGAATTTGGCTTCGATGAAAGCAAGATTCTCTCTGCTGAAGAAATTGCCCAGCGCAAGCAACAACACATTGCCGATGTGGACTTTGCTGGCACGCTTTCTGCGTGTGGTGCCCCCAATGATCCGGTCGCAGCCGGAAAGTCGGAGCCATCCTTGTTATCGGGAAGCTGAGAACTTAGGCAACCCGCCCCTCATCCCGAAGCATCGGTATTCGAGGATGGCTGGATTTGGAAATGACGGAATTTGGAAATGACGGAATTTGGGAATAACTAACTGCGGCTCAAGGGCGAATCGGGAGCCGTAAAGGGATCGCGGTACCAGTTAAGTTTTTGCTTCAGCACTAACCAGAGAAAAGGGGGATTATCAATTAAATAACGTTTCCAGAGCCGTTTCGGTTCGGCCAGCAGCCGGTACAGCCACTCCAAACCCACCTCGCTCATCCACTTGGGCGATCGTTTCACATTCCCCGCCTCAAAGTCGATCGTCGCCCCGATCGCCAGGAAAATTTTCACCTGGGGCAGCCGCTGGCGATAGCGGCAGATAAACATTTCCTGCTTCGGTGCCCCTACCCCCACAGCTAACACGGTCGCCCCCGATCGATTTACCAAATCAATCAGCGCCTCACACTCCGCCGCATCCTGTTCAAACCCGAAGGAAGGGGAATGGGCACCGACAATGATCTCACGTCCCACCTTGGCATTGATATTAGCCTGGGCCTGTTTAGCCACCCCTGGGGCCGCCCCTAGCAGAAAAATACGAATATCAGGGTTATCGCGATGGTAGGTATAAAACGCTGGGAAAAAATCAGATCCGGACAGCTTGGCCTTCAACGGTGTTCCCAGCCAGGTCGCTGCATAGAGGATAATTTTGCTGTCACAAACCTTGAAGGTTGCTGCCTGATAAACCTCCCAAAAGGCCCGATCCCACTGGAGCCGCATCAGGTGATCGACGTTGGGCGTGAACACTACCCCTTCCTTCAGTTGAGCCAGCATTTCTGCCTGGGAGAGGTTGTCCAGTTCCACATTGAGGATTTTGACCTTGTTCATGCCACTTTTATTGCGCTTAGCCGCCATAGACCGATCTTATCCTGAATACTGAGTATTGTGGGCGACCCTTGTCTGATCAGTATTTCACCACCAGAACCCTAAAGGCGACTTAATCGCGGGCTTCATAGGCACGGCAGGTTTCGCAGGGACCATCGGGATTAACCGCACAGCGAATCAACTCCGAGAGGGCATTAAATTGACACGTGGCATCACCAATGACCCAGCGGCCATCAACCCAACTTTTTTCCGTGGCGGCTTGGGGGGCCGATTGGACGTATAGCGCGATTTGGTGAAGCCGGTAGCGGCCCGATCGAAATTGGTAGCGGTGTCGGCGTTCGAGGATGGCGTAGGTTTGTCCCTGAAAATCGAGATAGCTGCCCGGTTGGGGATTGTCCTCTAGAAGCACCCGGCCTAGGGTTCGTTGGGGATGCGTCAAAATAACCTCGGTGGGCAGCGAGTCTGGCTCCATGATGCTAATGTGGTGCAGTATACATACAAGGATAGTATCGTACCTGCTTCCCAACCGCCCATCGCATTTTTGAATTTAGCCTGGTTCCGTCGGTGCTGAGGCGCGAAAGACAACTTCTGGCTCAAACGGCGGCGGGTCTGGGACTGGTGTTGGGGCTGAAGTTGGGGCTGATGTCGTGTTTTGGCGGAGAGATTCGGTCCATTGTTTCGCCAGGAGCATGAAATCCGAGGGCAACATGAGCAGGGTCGTAGTATTATTCTCAGCCCCAATTTCCGTGAGCATTTGGAGTCGCCGCAGTTCCAGTGCCGCTGGATTTTCGACAATCAGTTGGGAGGCTTCGGCTAATTTAACGGAGGCTTCCTCTTCCGCCGAGGCTTTGATCAAACGCGCCCGCCGTTCCCGCATGGCTTCCGCTTCCTTGGCCATCGCCCGCTGCATATTGGGGGGAATTTCCACATCTTTCATTTCCACCCGCTCGATCACCACGCCCCACGGTTCGGTGATTTCATCGACAATATCCTGAACGCGGCTATTGATCTTGTCGCGGTTTTGGAGAATATCATCCAAGGCATTTTGGCCGACAACATTGCGCAGGGTAGTTAAGGCGGTTTGATACACAGCCTGCTGGTAGCTTTCGACTTTGTTAATCGCCTTGGACGGATCAAGAATGCGATAGTAAAGCACCGCATTGACCTTGATCGTGACGCTATCGGCTGTCACGGCTTCCTGGGGCGCAATATCGACGGTCTTCGTGCGAATATCCACCTGCATTTTTTGATCCACGATTGGGATAATCCAATAGAGTCCTGGTCCCATCACGCCCCTCACGCGACCGAGCCGGAAAATAACGCCCCGTTCGTATTCCCGATCGAGCTTAAGGCCTGAACCCATCAAGACCAAGAAAGCCACGATCGTCCCCAGTAAGAATGTCTCCATACAGATTACCTACCTCGTAACACAACGACCACTAATCACCCCCCCCTACACCTGGGGATCGGATACATCCCACTTTTGCTGTCCTCAACCTAAGTCCGTCTGCCAGAACGGGCGAGGGACTTTAATCCGGCTGCGCTTCGCCCCTGGTGTGCAGCAGGGGTTGGGGGATGAGGGGAAGATGGCCAAACTGGGATGCTCCCCCTAGATCGGCGCGTTGCCAGGGCTATGTTGTTGACGACTAAGACGACGACTGAAGTCGTCACTACAAACGTTATTGGCATCTTGTGGATGTTCCTATTCTAGAAAGGAATCTATCCCGCGTTTCTTAAGGCTTTATTGAGTTCCCCAGCCCACACCTCACGCCGGCACGGTCTCATAGGCGATCGCATTACGACCCTCCCGCTTCGCCCGACCCAGGGCCGCATCCGCGATCGAGATCAGGGTTTCTGAGGAGTGTTCCAGGACCGGCAGCAATTGGGCGATGCCAATGCTCAGGGTCAAGTAGGGACGGGTGGGGGACAAGCTGTGGGCAATTTGTAAACTCGTTAACTTTTCCTGTATCCGGGTGGCGACATAGAGGGCACCCTCCTGGTGGGTGGCGGGCAAGAGGATCGCAAAGGTTGCGTTGCGGTAGCGGGCCACAAGGTCACTGGGGCGACGGGCAACGGTCTTCAACACCTGGGCCACCTGAAGCAGACTGGTGTCCCCCGCCTGTTGGCCATAGGCATCGTTATAGGCTTGGAAGTGATCAATCTCGCACAGCAGCAGGGAAAGGGGTTGACGTTCCCGGGCCAACCGTTGCCATTCGCGCTGGAGGCGATCGTCAAAGCGACGGCGATTGGCCAGGTGGGTCAAGTCGTCCACATGGGTGAGATCCTGAAGCTGCTGACTGACTCGGTGCAGCGCCGTATTGGCTTGCTCAGCGGCCAGTTGAGCCTGGGCCAGTTCCGCTTGCTCCAATTTGCGATCGCTGATATCAAACCAGAAACCAATCAGGGCTTGGGTTTGGTCATGCTGGCGTATCACCCGCACCGTATGGCGAACCCAGACCACCGACCCTTCTTGACTGAGCAATCGGTATTCCAGGGTATAGTCCCGCCCTGCTGTTGCCTGGGAGTAGCTGTAACTTTCCACCCAGGCGCGATCGTCGGTGTGGATACGCTCCAGCCAGGTGGCAACGGTCGTCCAACTGGTTTGGGGGAAGCCCAGCAGGGTTTCAATTTGCGGCCCGATCGCCGTAAAGCGCTGCGTTGGCCAATCCAGGTGCCAAGCGATCGCCTGGGTGCTCTCTAACAGCAGGTTTAACTCGGTTTCCCGTTGGGCCAATTGGGTCCTGAGGGCTACGTTGGTGAGCGGACGCAAAATCAGGGTCAGACCGTCCCCCCATTTCATGGCCGTTAGGTGATGGGTGATGGTTTGTAACGCGGACGCTTCCCGATCAGGTGGGTGGCTCGGCCACGCGACCGCCTGATGCAGGGGTACCCCTGATGCAACCACTTGACACAGAGCCTCGAAGAGGGCTGGAGCCATTGGGGTGAGATAGGGGCGCAGGCAAAAAGTCCCGGCCAGTTCCGAGGGCGATCGGCCCAAGAGTTGGGCAGCGGGTGGGTTGACCACTAAACACCGGAGGTCGGTGATGGCCCCCGTTTGGGGATCACGCACGGCGCGAAAGGCGGCGATCGCATCGGGGCTGGCATTCAGCAGCTGGGTCAACAGCGATCGCAGCCACGGCACGATAGTCGCCGCATCCGTGAGTGATGGGGAGGGATTGGCGACCGGAGCACCCTGAGGCAGATCACCCTGATGTCTATCACCCTGAGGCATTGTTAACTTCCTGACCGATAACGGGACCCTAACCAGATATGGGGGCTAGCCGCCGTTATTCCCGGGTGAACGAGAAATCGAGGGCTTCCCCGTCTCCTAGGTTATCAACCCCACAGTCCTTAAACGCATGGTTACAGTTCCGCAAAAATCGGTCCATGATCTGGGGGTCCCAGCCCATGATCCAATCGGCATGGAGCGAGTAGCCCCCCGGTGTTTGCGGCGTGACGGGATAATGATCCGAGGCCAGCCGCCAACCCTGAGTGCCTTCAGGCCCCACCTCCCAACCCACATTAAAGGTCAGCGTTGGAATCACCACGGGATGCGTGGTTGGGCAGAGACCTTGATGGGCATAACGCAGGTGGCTTTTGTGGTCCGCCGAGGTCAGATTGCGACCGTCCCAACAGGTGGGAAAACGAACCGACAGGGAGAGGGTTGAGCCAGGGGCACAGTCGGTGGGGATATGGGCCCTGCGGGCCTCATAGTCTCGATGACAGTTCCAGGAGAAGCGATCGCGGTTTTGGGGACGATCGGGTGTCGCTTCGGCATCCCCAGCCACAATCTGAAGGCCCTGGGGAGGGACAACCGCATCTTGGGGATTTCTAACTTGGTAGCCAGCTTTGTAGTAAATCAAACTCATGGGTTTAGGGAGCACCACATTCCCCTGAGCATCTAAGACCGCCGGTATCCAGTAGGCACTACAGTTGGCAATGCCGCCTGCGGCCAAGCTTCGGCATTGGCTACGGATATTATCAGCCGTGGTGAAGGCATCAACACTGGCATTGCCCAAGAAGAGGTGCAAGTGCGATCGGCCGGGTTGACCGGGATACACGATCGGATCATCGTAGGCAAAATGGGTCCACCGGACGCGGGTTCTAAAGGTATCTCTGGAATTCTCCTTACGGGGAGGACCGGCGGGTCGTAGGCGCAGGTCAGTAACGCCCATCGGGCCACGGGGTAAGGTACTGGCATCCGGTCGCGATCCGGCCCCATGTCCCATGCTGGCATGGGTTGATGCCCCCTGACGACGGGCCGATGGGTTGGCACGGGGGACCGTTTGCGAGTGACTAGTATGGGTGGCATGGGTGGGCGATCCGCCGGTCGCTGGGTCACCTCGGCAGGCAGACACACACAAGGACACAAGCAGGACTCCGAGAAGGCGCAACAGAGGCATGGTGGAGATACCCAAAACGAAAGTCATGAGCCAGTGGTTGCTCAATGCCATTGAGCGGTCATGCCGTTGAGCGGTGCCGTTGATGACCTAGCGGTTACCTTTCCCTGCAATGGCATCGTGGACGAGACCACTGGGTTGCTTCTATGGTGACAAATTTTCTGACCCCGCGACCGCCATCTCAGACTTTAGCTGTGCTTTCCTGCTAATCAACTACAGCTCAATCAACTACAGCTAGATCAAGAGACTGACGATCGTGGTGGGGGTTCCACCAGGGACTAGCGAAACCTGGAAGTTGTTGGGGAAGGGGGCCGAGATCTCGTATACATCGGCGGCAAAGCCGTAGTTGAGCGCTTGCAGTTGGGTGTCCAGGGTACCCAGATCCAGCCGCAGTTCAATTTGCTCGTCGCGATCGGGGGGAATAATCTCCAGGGTTGCCTTGATGGCCCCATTGCTCAGATTGAATTCAAAGCTATTCTCAACCGCATCCCAGCCAAAGTAGGGGTCAACCTTAGTTGCTGGATCGATCGTATTAAAACTATCCCAGGACACATCGTTACCACTGGGAGGTTGCAGGGTTGCCGCAACAGGACCGTTAATATTGCCAGCCGCATTCGTCGATCGGGCACTGACCCGTCCCGTGAGATCTAGGGCAGACCCCGGCACATTGGTCACGTTGAGTAATTTAGCCATCAACGCGCCCGTGACCGCATCAAAGATCAACGTATTCCCCGCCTCTCCCCCTAAACCGGGCTTGAGATCCACCGGGCGACCATCTTGAATCGCCAGGATATCTTCACCAGGATTAAAATCGGTCACGATATCAATGCCATCCACACCGCTGATCACGAAGGTGTCGGCCCCTGGCCCGCCGGTCAGGGTGTCATTGCCGCGATCGCCGGAAAGGGTATCGTTGCCATTGCCCCCCAGGAGCAGATCGTCGCCGCGCCCCCCAAACAGTTGATCGTTGCCGTCGCCCCCCAGCAACGTGTCATTGTCCAGATCCCCCCGCAGGGTGTCATTGCCCGGTCCACCTTCGACGGAATCATTGCCCTTCCCACCGTAGATAAAATCATCCCGGTTGCCACCAATCACGGTGTCATTTTCCCGGAAGGCAAAAATTTTAGCCGCATCATCTGGCCCTCTAAAAAAATCTGGGCCGATCGTTAATCGAATTTCCATCATGATGGGATGTCTCCTAGTCTGATTGCTCAACCGCGATGGCTTCACGGTGCCTTTGGTGTATGGCAACACGATGCCATTGGGATCGCGGAATTCGGCAGTCTATTTATCAATTAAGGCGAATAAGGCTAAAGTGAATAAGGCGAATAAATAAGACCCATTAAAGCCCGATCGAGATAAATCAAGACGAGGAAAATTGTCAATGTCCCCTAGTCAAAAATAAAACGATCGTTAATGAGATCGGACCTTAATCTTGGCAAGAAACCCAAAACCAGATGATTGATTAATGACCCTGATCGTTATTTTTAAAGATACAGCCCTTGCCTGCCGATTTCCGGAGGGTTCGCTCTCCAGGCCAGTGGCTTAATTCAATGGGCGTTGGGCGATCGACTTATTTCAAGTATAGTCAATTAATATCGTCGCTAGTTTTGCTGGGTATGTTTGCTCACCCATTCACCACTGCTGCCAAGCTTTCCAAAATAAGTAAATCGACATTAACCCCAGGAAACTCCGAAACAGGATACTCACAACTTCATCCGGTAATTTCGGTAATAGGCGAGTGCTGATCTGGGCACCAAACAAACCGCCCAACCCTAACAGGAGACCCGCGATCGGTAGAATATTGCCACTGACCGCATGACCGACACTTGCCGATAGGGCCGTCATAATAATCACCCCTAAACTGGTTTGAATTGCCATCTTAATTGGCTCATGTAATAGCAGCATTTGCAGGGGAACCAGGATAATCCCCCCCCCAATGCCAAAGACCCCGGCGAGGAGACCGGCAAATCCCCCCGTCAGCACACGGGCCAGCAGCGGATCAACCCGCTTAGTTGCCACATCGGGGCGATCGACTGGGGCCAGATCGGCCAGATCGGCCAGATCGCTAGCCTGGGCGATCTCGGCTTGACGGCGTTGTTGTTGGGCGACGATGTGATTACGCCAGGAGACGAGGCCAATGTTGATCAGCAAAAAGGCGGCAAAAGCTGCGGTCAGGATCGCGGGGGAAAACTGCTTACTCAGATTCACCAGCCAGACCCCTAACTGGGCCGTCGCTAGGGCCGGAAACCCTAGGGCCAATACCCGCTGGAGATCCAGATAACCCATGCGCCAGTTCTGAATACTGCCCGACAGGGAGGTAATCACGATCGACAGGCTACTGGTGGCCACGGCTTCGACGGTTGTGTGCCCCAGGGCGATCAGGATGGGCACCAGCACCGTTCCGCCGCCAATCCCCAGGAAGCCTGCCATGATACCGGCCACCAGCCCCGCGATCGTTAAAATCAGCCACTCCATCGGTTTCCTAATCCTCAATTGCGTCGGGTTCAGATTGCTGCTCAGGCAGAGGGTGATGATTGCTGCTCAGGCAGAGGGTGATGATACCGCAATGGGTTGGGGGAAAAGGGTTTTCGGTAACAATCCGTGAACACCGCGCCTGGGTTGGTTCACCACCTGGGTAATGTGAAAGTCCACCGCCAAGCTACAGAGAATATAGGCATCCTGGGCCGATAAGCCCGCCCACTGCTCCAGAAAGGCAATCATGTTTTCCAGGGCGATCGTGCAGGCTGCATCCAGGGTTTCGGCAAAACCCATCGTGATCCAATGGGTAGGGGTTTCGGCAAAGGGCAGGGGCAGTTTGGTCGCCAGGTCGGGCCGCACTATTAGCCGGATCGTGCCATTCATTGAGGTTTCCAGCGCCGTCACATCCACCTCCCCATCCCCTTGGACCGCATGACCATCGCCGATCGAGAACTGGGCACCGGGGAGAAAAATCGGTAGAAACAGCCGCGACCCCGCCTGCAAGTGGCGATTATCCAGATTGCCCCCATAGAGACCGGGGGGGATGGAACTGCGCTGCGCCTCGGCGGTGGCCACTCCCAAGATGCCAAAAAAGGGCCGCAGGGGAATGTGAATGCCCGATCCGGGGGGAAATTCGACGGTCCCCCGCGCTAAGTCCAGGGGAATAAAGTTCAGGGCCGGTTCCTGAAACCGTTGGGCAAGGAGGCCCCAGCCGGGACGAATGGCATTAAACCCCATTGCCAACCGGGGCGCGATCGCCTCAAGTTGGACCTCCAGGACGGCTCCGGGTTCCGCCTGCCGCACCGTGATCGGGCCGGTGAGGAGGTGAGACCCTGGCCCCACACGACGGTGGTTGGGAAGCTGCGCTCGAATCGCCAGCAGTTCCGGCGGGGCAAATTCGGGAGGAGCCTGGTCGCACAGATAAAACCCCGTGAAGGTTTCCACCGTGATGCGATCGCCCGAATCCACGACCAAGGCAGGGGGCAACTGGCCAGAAAAGCCGCCCAGATGAACGGTGTCGCAGGTGGCAGAAAGGTGATGGGTGGGCATGGGGATTAGGTGGGCAACGGCGAATTTAGGGAGGCAACCAGAACTTAGGAACGTAACCAGAATTTAGGAATGCAACAACTGCTCAGCCAGATCCAGGGTGAAATAGGGGGGTGGGGTCTGGACCTCGCCCTGGAGAATCTGGAAGGGGTGGTCTGGTTCACCGAGGTGATCCAACACGAGGCGAGCGGCCCTGAAATCCTGGTGGCGGGTGTAGTCGTTGCAGGTGACCACCGTGATGAGGTTGGCCTGGGTAGCGGCGACTAAGCCTTGTTGCGAGTCCTCGATCGCCAGACACACGTGGGCCGACAAATCCAGTGCTCTCAACACATGCACATACACATCCGGGGCCGGTTTCTTCGCCGCCACGATATCGCCCGCCGCAATCACCTCAAACCAATCGGGACTATCGGGTCCCAGGGCCGTTTGCAGCAGCGCGATCGCATTATCCGGCGCACTGGTCGTCGCGATCGCCAGCCGAACCCCGGCAGCACGGGCTGCTTGCAGGAGTCGCCGAACCCCCGGTCGCAGGGGAATTCCCCCCGTCTGGAGCAGCGATCGATAGTGGCGGTTTTTTGCCACGTGAAGTTCGGCAATCCAGGCCGCGAGGTTATCTGTAGGCACCGGTAGCGGATAGGGGGGATGGGTCTGGCCTACCGCAGTCGCCGCCGAAGACTGAGCCAGTTGGGTATCCAGGTAAAACTGAATCCGCTCTTTTCCCCCCGCTATTTCCAACAATTGGCCATATTCTTCAACCGACCAATGCCAATCTAATCCCGCCTCGGCAAAGGCCCGATTAAATGCCAGACGATGGCCATCCCGTTCGGTCTCAGCCAGGGTCCCGTCTACGTCAAAAATGATCGCTTGTAGGTTAGGCATGGGGGAATTCAAAATTCAAAGTTCAAAATCTAAAATCTAAAATCTAAAATCTAAAATCTAAAATTTCTCGCTGCTCTTAGTCGGCTCTCTATTCTACCGTTCGTTAGCGACTCCCCAGAAGGGAATGGGGCCAGAAGGGGCCAGGGATGCGGGCGATCGCCAGTGCAGCGGATCAAAGTCGCAGTCTGCTACCCTTGACGAACTGAGAGGTCGCTGTTATACCCTCCTCAAGCATTTGGCGGCCAGGGTGTTATGCCTAACCGTCATGCGATCTTCTCTCTCACATCCTTCTCACATCAACACCTATGAAGCGTTCCATGCATCGGTTGCCCAGGCACCGTTTTGGGCCATTGCTGACCGGCACCAACAGGGCTAGGGTTGGGCAGTGTCCTACCGGAGCAGGGCAGAAGTTGGTCAGGTTGGCATGGCTCTGGTTACGGACTTCCCAAGGCATCGCGACACGCATGGGAGTCTGGTTGCTCCTAGCGTTGGCAGTTGCCGCCCCGGTTCAGGTGGCTAGTGCCCAAGAGGTTGAGGGTAACGCGATCGCGCCCGCTGGAACCCGTGCCAGCGAGGTGCCCCCGGTCCTGCTGCCCGTCCCGATGCAGCCCACCGCCAGTTGGGACCTGGATGAACGCCAATTAACCGATCTGATAGACGATCGCATCGCTGCCAGTGGTTTTATCCGCGATCGCATTCAGGCGGAAGTCGATCGCGCGTTTAGTTATACCCTCCCCGTACAAACGGCCTTGCTGGTCTTGCTGGCCCTGGCTCCTTCGGCGGCAGCCTGGGGTACTTGGCGGTTACTTCGCAAGCTGGGCGAAAAGACCGCAACTACCCAGCAGGAAATTGCCAGCCTCAGCCAAGATGCCATTTCTACCCTGAAGCTGGCGATCGCCGATGGTCAAGGGGTGCTCGATGACCTGAGCAAACAAACCCAGATTGCCGAGTTTAAGGTCGAACAACTGCGAACGCGGGCGGAGGGCCAGTTGCAAAAGCTGGTGGAGGACATCCGGCGGGAGAACCAACAAATCCGTCAGGATTTAGCGAAGGTACTCCCCACCCTGATGGCCGACCCGATCCTCTCGCCCACCCGCCAGCCGGAGGTGCAGGTCCACTCCCAGGAAACCCTGGAGGCGATCGCGGCTTCTCCCGGTGCGGCCAGCTTTGTGGCAGCGGCCACGGCGGACAGCTTGGAGGCGACGGAAGAAACCTTTGCGGAAGGGGTACAAGCCCGCAGCCTTTATCTCATGACCCAGGGCAATGCCCATTTCAAAGCGGGTCGCTATGCCGAAGCCCTAGCTTGCTACGACGAGATCACCCAACTGCAACCCGACCAGGCAGAAGCTTGGCACAATCGCGGAACCAGCCTGGCGAAGTTAATGCGCTTGGAAGAGGCGATCGCGGCCTACCAACGGGCAACAAGTCTGGCACCGGACTATGCCGAAGCTTGGTTCAACTGGGGCAGTGTGCTGTTGAGTCAGGCGCAGTATGAGGCGGCCCTGCGCTGCTACGATCAGGCGATCAAATATCGACCCAATTACGCCGAAGTCTGGCATAACCGGGGCAATGCCCTGGTCCACCTGCAACGCTACCAAGCAGCAATCACGGCCTACGAACGGGCGACGGAGATCAACCCCAACTATGGGGATGCTTGGCAGAATCGGGGCAGTGTCCTGGCCAAACTGCGGCGCTATCCAGAGGCCCTCGGTTGTCTCGATCGGGCGGGGGATCTCAAACCCCAGGATGTGGATCTGCAATTTAATCGGGCGAATTTGCTGGTGCAACTGGAGCAGTATGAGGCGGCGCTGGCGGCCTACACCCAGGTGGTGGAACGTCAACCCCGCCATGCCCCAGCCTGGTTGAATCGGGGCCATGTGTTGATGCAACTTCGCAAATACCAATCCGCCCTTACCTGTTATGAGCAGGCGTGCCAACTGAATCCGGCTGATCCCGATCCCTGGTATCGTCAGGGCCATGCCCTGTTTGAGTTGGGCCGGTATGAGGAGGCCCTAGTAGCCTATGATTGGGCGATCGAGCGTCAACCGGACTATCCCGAAGCCTGGAATAATCGGGGCAATGTTCTGGAACGGCTGCATCGCTATGAGGAGGCGATCGCGGCCTATGATCATGCGATCCAACTCAATGCCAATTACTACTATGCCTGGGATAATCGCGGTTATACGCTGGCGAAACTAGGGTCGCACCAAGAGGCGATCGCCAGTCTCGATCGGGCGCTAGACCTGCGTCCGGACTACGCCAATGGCTACTACAACCGGGCCTATTGCTATGCGGTGCAGGGGGAAATGCCCGCCGCGATCGCCAATCTCCAACGGGCAATCCAACTGAATCCGTTCTACCAAAGCCTGGTCAAGGCCGATCCGGACTTTGCGACAGTGCGGGCCACGCCGGAGTTCCAGTCCTTACTGCAACCCAACCTCAACCGGGAACCGCAGCCGGTTTAGCGTCCGCTGCCATCCACCCTTGGCATCCAGGCTTGTCGGGTTAATGGAGTGAAACTAGAGCCATACCTGTCTGCCCGATCGCGTCCAGCCGACCCTACGTTCTAACTGCTCTTCCCCGCGATCGCGGTCATCAGTTTAGTCGAAATCGCGCCCAGAAACCTGCAAATGTAAAGATTCGTATCTATACTAGTGGAACATCTCCCAATTCCCCAGATTGCAAGTCCACCATGACTCAACCCAAACCGACCGTTACCCCCAAACTGCCCACCCCTAAGTTTGGCTTTAATGACTACGCTGAACGCATGAATGGACGGGCCGCCATGATTGGCTTTGTCCTTGCCCTCGCGATCGAATACCTGACGGGCCAGGGTGTCCTCAACTGGCTAGGGCTAATCTAACCGGGCGGCTACCCCTGCTACCGCTAAGGTAACCCCTTGCATCCGTGCCAATTGCGGATATTCTGTAGGGGGCGCGTCCCTGGGACCGCCAAACCTAGGGGAAATTCCTTAGAATTAATGCAGGGAGACGGAAGACGTTATTGCATGATTACGGCATTACCTCGAATTCTCAAATCAGCCTATCGGCGGGAGCCAGTCTTTAGCATCCTGCTTACGATCGGGACCGTGGATGCCGCCCTGGGCGGTCTAGAAGGGCGAGGTTCGCTCCTGATGTTCGGAATAGGCACGATCGCCCTCACGATCGCCTTACGCTGGTGGCTGGTCAGCCGAGCACGATCGACGCCCCCCGATCCCGTCCCCCAATTTTTGCTACCGCCCCAACCCTCCCAACCCCAACTGCCCATGCTGACTATGCGGAAACATCGCCCCCGCCCCTAGTCGATCGATCAGAAAATTCTGCAACGCTTGTAGTGTTGGCTCTAGCCTGCAACGCCTAAAGTTGTTACTACGACCGTTGTGGAACTTTAGGTTTACTGTACTAGGGGTCTGTCATCTCTTAAATGCGGATTGGTAGGTTGGTGTCGAGTGTGCGAGTCCAACACCTTCACTAGCTTTGTTGGGTCACACTGGAATTGATCCGTGGCTTGCCCCTTCAGGGCGTTGGTTCTTGCACAAGTGCACCTTCCAGGTAAAGGGTTGGGTCCTGGGCCACCCAGCCCGCCGCGAGATTGCGACGCACCTCAAATAAGAGGGCTGTGGGTTGGGCCGGATCTGCCGGGTTCCCCACCCTGCCGATCGTCGCCCCGGCTTGCACCGACTGGCCCACCGTGACAGCGATCGTTGCCAGGGAGGCATAGCGCGTTTGCAACCCTAGGGCATGGTTGATTACCACCAAATTGCCATAGCCCGCCTCCCGACCAGCAAAAGCCACCGTCCCCGCCCCCGCCGCCTTAATTGGGGTCAAGGGATCGGCTTGTAATTGAACGCCACTCTGGAATTTGGGGGTGCCCGTCCCCTGGAGGCGTTGCCAACCATAGGGCGTGAGCACCGAGGCCGGACTGGGCAGGGGATAGTGGGTGAGGACCCCAAACAATTGCGTTTCTGCCACCACCGGGCGCGGGGAGGTCACCTCCGAAGCCATCAGTTCCGGCGACCAGGTGATCCCAGGGATAAACACAACCGTTGGTGTCGCTACACAGCCATTGGCTTCAAACAACACATCCGCCCGGACTGCATAGGTTTGGGCTAATTGTTGCCAGGTGGTACCGGGAGCCACGGCAATGCGCACCCCATCGTGGGGGGGAATCACAATCTCCCGCCCGACGATCGTCCCCCCCTGCCGCAGCACAGGATTCAGACCGAGCAAGGTTTCCGGCCTGAGTTGATATTGCTGGGCGAGGCGGGCGATCGTTTCCCCTGGGGCCACCCGATGCAGACTCAGGCGATCCAGCACAGCCGGGGGACAGAGCAAGGGGGGTTGTGCCCGTACCCCATCCCCCAACCCAAACCAGAACCCAAACCAGAGGATGACCCCCAGGCCCAGCCACCCAGGGCAGCGTAACCAGATACGGAAGTAGCGGCAATCGGACCGCATTTGTTTACATTTCGCAAGCATTTAGGTCAAGTTTTGAGACACCAAGGGCACAAATCCGGAAGTTTTTTTGATTACAGTGGGAACAGTAGCAATAGAACCCGTAGAGATTTGGCGAAGGAATTATGGGGCGATCAATCCGACAACTGGGGGTCTATGCCATCCTACTGCTGATCGGCGGTGGCATCGGCGTTGGGGTGAGCCGCTATTGGCCTACCACTGCACCGGCCTCCCCCACCATCCCCGTGGTGCTGCAATCGCTGCCGACAACCCTACCCATTGAACGTGAGGTGCGGGTGATCGAGCGCAACAATCCTAATTTTATTGCCGAGGCGGTGGAACGGGTGGGACCCGCCGTGGTGCGGATCGATGCCACTCGGCAAGTGGCCAGTGACCTGCCGGAAGCGCTCAATGATCCGCTCCTGCGCCGCTTCTTCGGCAATATGCTGCCCCCCCCTGGCGATCGGGTGGAACGGGGGACTGGCTCTGGGTTTATCCTCAGCGCTGATGGACGGCTCATTACCAATGCCCACGTCGTCGATGGGGCCAAAACCGTGCGGGTCTCGCTGAAGGATGGTCGCCAGTTTGAGGGGCGGGTGATTGGGAGCGATCCGGTCACCGATATTGCGGTCATTCGCATCGATGCCAGAGAGTTACCCGTGGCTCCCCTCGGTCGATCAGATAACCTGGTGCCCGGTCAGTGGGCGATCGCCATTGGCAATCCCTTGGGGTTGGATAGCACCGTGACGGCGGGAATTATCAGCGCGATCGGGCGATCGAGTTCCCAGGTAGGCATTCCGGAAAAACGGGTGAGCTTCATCCAAACCGATGCGGCCATCAATCCCGGCAATTCAGGGGGACCCCTACTGAACGATCGCGGGGAGGTGATTGGCATTAACACCGCCATCCGCGCCAATGCCCAGGGACTGGGTTTCGCCATCCCGATCGAAACCGCCGAGCGCATTGCTGAACAATTGTTTAACAAAGGCCGGGTGGAGCATCCCTTCCTGGGCATTCAGATGGTGGATCTGACCCCGGAACTGCGCAAGGAATTGAACAAAGACGGGGATCTGGGGGTGACGATCGGGCAAGATCGGGGCGTATTGATTGTACAGGTCCTCACGCCATCGCCCGCCGCCCAAGCCGGATTACGGGCGGGGGATATTATTCAGCGCTTGGAGGGGCAACCCGTGGCCTCGGCGGCGGAAGTCCAGGCGATCGTAGAGGGGAGTAGTGTTGGCAATACCTTGCTGATGGAAGTCAACCGCCAGGGCAAAGTCTACGAACTGTGGGTTAAACCGGGAGCCTACCCAATCGCGCCATAAAGCCCTTTCCTGGCCACCCACACCCCCAAAAATAAACCCAAGCATCCCTAGGGACAGTTGGGTTCGGTCAATTTGGAGTTAGCCGATGCCACCGACTGGGGGAGCGTTGCTGCGGTGTAGCAGGGATGACGAGGACGATCGCCCCCACAGACCATCGCTCCCAAGCTGGATCGCCTGGGCCGTTATCGCATTTGCTTTGCCATCGTCAGGTAAGGCGACAGGCTGGGACCAGGACGACGACGGCTGTTGCTAGCTTTAGGGGCCAGGTATTGGGGGGCAAACGTGGTGGGACCCGCCGGAACCGCAGGCTTAGCTGTAACGAGTGGCTTAGGGGGAGCAACAGACGCTGCGGCAACAGTTGGTTTGGCAGCGGGGGCAGGAGGAGCAGCCGGGGCTGCTGGGGTTCCCGTTGCGGCGACAGCGGCCTCAGGGGCAGGGGTTTCTGCGGCAGGGGCAGGGGCTTCCACTGCCTTGGGTGCAGCCACTTCCGGCTTACCCGTTGCACTGCCTGTTCCCTGGGCTTCCTCAAATTCGAGGAAGTAGCCCGAATCCTTAGATTTCTTCTTACCGCCGAAGAGGCTCCCTAGGAAGCCAAAGAGGCCACCGAATAATTTCTTAATAAAACCAAACATGACCGAATACTCCTAAATGCGCTGGGATAGGTGCTGGCCGATCGCGAACCAAAGGTCTGAATCGATAGGTCTGAATCGATTATGAACATCGATCATGAACATTTATGTCATTTATAAGTTTTTTAGGTCCCACACCGGTCAAATCAAGGCAATTTGTTTACATAATTTTACAAATCGAGGTCAGACTGGGGGAGACGATCGGCGATCAAGGCCGTTGTTTACGAACTATTACGCTTACTGAAAAAACGTGTAGCAGGTCCTAATCCCAGTGATAGGATTTCGTAAAACCGTTGTAGAGAGATAGTTCATGACTACACTCACTGGACAAACGCCCAAGTTCGGTGGCAGCACCGGCGGTTTGCTGTCCAAGGCAGACGTGGAAGAAAAATACGCGATCACCTGGACTAGCTCAAAGGAGCAGGTCTTTGAACTGCCAACGGGCGGTGCTGCCATTATGCATTCGGGTGAGAATCTCCTTTACCTGGCTCGTAAGGAGCAGTGTCTGGCGCTGGGGACTCAATTACGGACTAAATTCAAGCCGAAAATTGAAGATTATAAAATCTATCGGGTCCTCCCCAGTGGCGACGTTCAGTACCTCCATCCCGCCGATGGGGTCTTCCCTGAGAAGGTGAATGAAGGTCGCGAGGCGATTGGCAAGGTCGATCACAGCATCGGCAAGAACCATGAACCCGCCAAGATCAAGTTCAGCACGAAGAAGCCCTACGATGCCTAGGGATTAGCGTCTGGGGGAACGTCGATCGGTCTCCTCAGGTGTCAAACCCGCTTGTATGGTTTTAATTAAATCCCTGCGGTTGTGATTGTCTGTCCTGAAGGCAAGCGAACGTGGGGGTTTCTTGATCGTGGGGGCTGTCCCAGGGAAAGGCTAGACTGGGATGTGGCCTGTTTTATTGATCATCTAGCCCCAACTGCCTTCATGATCCTTCCCGACTTTTCCCAATTTGCGGCTCTGGCCCGTCAGGGTAATTTTGTCCCGGTCTACCAAGAGTGGGTGGCCGATCTCGATACACCTGTGTCGGCGTGGTATCGGGTGTGTGCGGGGCATCCCTACAGTTTTTTGCTGGAATCGATCGAGGGCGGTGAACGGCTAGGTCGCTATAGCATCCTGGGCTGCGATCCCCTCTGGACCCTGGAAGCACGGGGCGATCGCACGGTACAAACCTATCGGGATGGGACAACCCAGGTGTTTAGGGGTGATCCCTTTACGATTTTGGCTGATTGCCTGAGGCCCTACCGTCCGGTCAAGCTGCCCCAACTGCCGCCGGGAATTGGGGGGTTGTTTGGGTTCTGGGGCTATGAGTTGATCCATTGGATTGAGCCACGGGTGCCCATCTACCCGCCGGAACAGCGGGGGAAGCCGGGAGAGGCGATCCCCCCTGATGGCCTGTGGATGCAAGTGGATAATTTGTTAATTTTTGATCAGGTTAAGCGCAAAATCTGGGCGATCGCCTATGCGGATTTGCAAGCGGAACCGGACCTGCAACGGGCCTATACCCAAGCCTGCGATCGGGTGAAACACCTGGTCGAAAAGCTGCGCACTCCCCTTTCCCAGCGCGATACCCTGCTGGCGTGGACACCCCCCGTCCCCCTAGCGCAGCGGGGAGCGAGTGCTCCGGTCCCCCTTCCCTACACCAGCAACATCAGCCGGGAACAGTTTTGTGCCAATGTGCAAACGGCTAAGGACCATATCCGAGCGGGGGATATCTTCCAGGTGGTACTGTCCCAACGGCTCAGCGCGGATTACACCGGGAATCCCTTTGCGCTTTACCGCTCCCTGCGATTGATTAACCCGTCCCCCTACATGGCCTATTTCCAGTTCAACGATTGGCAGTTGATTGGGTCGAGTCCGGAGGTGATGGTCAAGGCGGAGCGGGTGACTCCAGAAGGACCCTTGCAAGCAATAGTACGCCCGATCGCGGGGACGCGGCCCCGGGGTCGCACGGTGGCCGAAGATGCTGCCCTGGCGGAGGAACTGCTCCAGGACCCGAAGGAAATTGCTGAGCATGTGATGTTGGTGGATTTGGGGCGCAATGACTTGGGTCGGGTGTGCGTCAATGGCAGTGTGCGGGTGGATGAACTCATGGTGATTGAGCGCTATTCCCACGTTATGCATATTGTTAGCAATGTGCTGGGGGACTTGGCGGCGGATAAAACGGCGTGGGATCTGCTGAAGGCGTGTTTCCCGGCGGGGACGGTGAGCGGTGCCCCGAAGATTCGGGCAATGGAAATTATTCATAACCTGGAGCCGGAATATCGCGGTCCCTATTCTGGGGTCTATGGATATTACGACTTTGAGGGCCAGTTGAATACGGCGATCACGATCCGCACGATGGTGGTGCAACGCCAACCCGACGGCCAGCAACGGGTGAGTGTCCAGGCCGGGGCTGGGGTGGTGGCCGACTCCGACCCCGATCGCGAGTATGAGGAAACACTCAATAAAGCGAAGGGGTTGCTGGAAGCGATCCGCAGTTTGGGCTGAGGGGGCGATGGGTGGCTCAATCCTGGTGGGAAGGCTCTCCCTTTATGGGGCGATGAGAATTAATCGGGGGTGAAAATAGCTTGCAGATCCAGGCTAAATCCGGGGAGGATGGGTTCTCCCAATAGGCTTACCGGATTCATCAATAATTCGGGGACTTGCTGGGTGCGATAGATTTCGACGGTTCGGGTTTTAGGATCGATCAGCCAACCCAGTTGCAAGCCATTTTCTTGGTACTCGCGCATCTTCGCCCGCACGTCTTCTAACTCATCGCTAGGGGAACGCAGTTCCATTAAAAAATCGGGACAGAGGGGAACAAATTTCTCCCGTTGTTCCGGAGTCAGGGCTAGCCAGCGATCGCGCGTCACCCAAGCGGCATCTGGCGCACGAATCGCCCCATTGGGAAGCTTGAACCCAGTTGAGGAATCAAAGACGTGGCCTAGTTGCGTGGATTGATTCCATTGCCACAGTTGCCCAATGAGGCCAGCATTCCTCGCGCCCGTTTCACCGCCAGTGGGGGGCATGATAATTAATTCTCCTCGCGCCGATCGCTCTAGCCGCAGGTCACGGTTATGCCGACAGATCGCTTCAAACTGCTCGTCGGTCAGTTCTAAAGTGGGTTGCAGGGCGATCGCTAGGGTAGTCATGGGGATGGCGATAACTCCCGATCATGGCTGGCATCGGTGGCCAGTTATTCCGATTCTAACGGGTTAGTGAGAATGCCGCTTAAATCAAGACTAAAGCCTGGGAGCAGGTTTTCCCCCGACAGGGTGGCTGGATTCATTAACAATTCTGGTGCTTGCTGGGCACGATAGATTTCCACAGTTTGATTTTTCGGATCGATCAACCAACCCAGTTGCAAGCCATTATCTTGATACTCACGCATCTTGGCCCGCACGTCTTCTAATTCATCACTAGGGGAACGCAGTTCGATCGCAAAATCGGGACAGAGGGGAATGAATTTCTGGCGTTGTGCGGGAGTTAGGGCCAACCAGCGATCGCGCTTCACCCAGGCCGCATCGGGGGCACGAATCGCCCCATTGGGAAGCTTAAACCCGGTTGAGGAATCAAAGGCGAGACCCAGATTATTTTGCTCACTCCAGTTCCCTAAACGCACGGCCAACTTGAAATTGCGGTGACCGGTTTCTCCACCTGTGGGGGGCATAATAATTAACTCTCCTCGCGCCGATCGCTCTAGCCGCAGGTCGCGGTTATGCCGACAGATTTCCTCAAACTGCTCGTCGGTCAGTTCTAACGTGGGTTGGAGGGCGATCGCAAGGGTCGTCATCGTCGTTTTCGATTAACACCTAACCCTAGTGTAGGGGCAACAATAATGTAGGGGCGGGTTTTAGCAAAATCTCGACAAAACACCCTTGTAAACCCGCCCATCCCCAACGTCCTAAAAACGGAAACCGGGAACTCTGGGAACAACCCGTTGGATAATGCCAATGCCGACACCAATGGCAAAGTTATCAAACCAGCCCCGGACTTCCTCCTTGGGAGGGGTAACCGCTTCCACATTATCGGGGGGCTTATCATCGATTTTTAGCGAGGCAACTTCTACCCCAGCCCCCCGGCTTGAAGCCCTGAAGAGATTAATGGGTACAGCGGCATTCAAACCGGTTTTAATTTCCTCTGTACCACCGCTGGCTTCCTGAACCACGCCGGAACGATCGCCTTGGCCATGAATTCCCACCACGCGACCGCTGACATCAAACACAGGACCACCACTCATGCCTCGACGGGTGACGGCATCGTAACGGAGGGTGTAGCCATTGGCGCGGCTGCTAGGGCGGCTAGTAACTTGACCGGCGGTAAATTCATATTCCCGTTCGCCATTGCTTTCAATGGATTGGGGATAGCCGGAAATATAAATGCCGGAGCCGATCGTGGCTTCGTCGGAGTCGCTAATCGGAGCAACGGGATATTCGTCGCTGGTTTCAAAGATGACAATGGCTAAATCGGGGTCACTTTCGCTGCGTTGCAGGTTAACCACTGACTGGACGGGATAGCTCTTTTTGCGGCTGGTGTAAATGCTGTATTCGGTGCTGTTATTGTTGACAACGTGGTTGGCGGTGAGGACGGTGTAGGTTTTGCCACGGCGGGCGATGATCACGCCGGAGCCGCCGTAGTTGTTACCGAGGGCGTTGTCGATGCGGACGGTGGTAGGGATGGCAATTTGGGCAACTTCTCTGGCGGTTTTGGCCATCGCCGGTTGGGTGATGACGATCGCGGCGATCGTGGCGGTTATGGCGGCGGCGATCGCGGCGGCTATGCGGATCGCGGCGGCTTCGGCAGCCGCGATAGCGGCCCGATGGAAGGCCCCTTCGACGGTGCCGTGAAATTCTTCAACGCGGAGCGCGGCTTCGGCTTCATCGCGCCCGACCAGGGCGGCGCCGACGTGTTCCTGCACGTCTCCTCGCTGAGCCGCAGCGGCCTGCAGCCGCCGATGGACGGACAGCGCGTGCGCTTCTCGATCCGCGCCGGCAAGAAGGGCCCGGAAGCGGCGAACGTCAGCTACATCTGACGCTGCCGCGCCGACAGACGATCAGGCCCGCCGGTTCGCGCCGGCGGGTTTTTTCTGTTGGTCCGTAGGAAGTGAGGAGCCCAACTCATTAAGTGTCTCAGTTGCGTCGACAGCGGACCTATCGTCTGTTTCATTCATTGGACCATAGGGATCATAGATGAAGCAGAAGGTCACACGGTCTGTTCTGGCCTGCCTCATGGCCCTCGTCATTTCTCGACCGGGAACAGCGCAGATGAGTAGTCCCAGGATGATTGAAGCACCCGGCCCGGCCGGGCCGCTCTCGGGAACCGCGCTAGGCCCCTCCGACACCGATGCCCCCGTCGTTCTGATCGTCCCCGGCTCCGGGCCGACCGACCGCGATGGCAACAACCCGCTCGGTGTACGGGCATCCCCATACCGCTTAATCGCCGAGGGGTTGGCGGCGCGTGGGATCAGGAGCGTCCGTATCGATAAGCGGGGTATGTTCGGGAGCGACCGGGCCATCCCGGACGCCAACGCCATTACCATTGAGGACTACGCCGCAGACATCCAGACTTGGGCTACCACTATCCGTAAAACGATGGGTGTCCCATGCGTTTGGGTGCTGGGCCACAGCGAAGGCGGTCTGTCGGCGCTGGTCGCAGCCCAGCAGCCCGGCGGCATCTGCGGGTTGCTGCTGGTATCGGCGACGGGACGCCGGCTGGGTGACGTGCTGCGTGAGCAGATCGCGGCGAACCCTGCCAACGCGCCCATCCGCCAGCAGGCTGAAGCCATCATAACGCAGCTGGAGGCAGGCCAGCGGGTGGAGGCAGGAAACATCCATACGGCGTTGCGCCCGCTGTTCCGACCTGAGGTCCAAGGCTTTTTGATCAGCACATTCGCTCTCGATCCGGCCAAGTTGATAGCGGCGTACGCGGGACCGGTACTGATCCTTCAGGGGCTGCGCGATATACAAGTGGGGCGGGTAGACGCGGAGCGATTGCACCATGCGCGACCGGACACCGATCTGGTTCTCCTCGCGGACGCAAATCACGTTCTGAAGGCAGTCCCATCCGACGACCGAGCTGCCAACATCGCGGCCTACCAAGACCCTGCTAGACCCCTTGCTGAAGGTGTGATCGAAGCTCTAGCCGCGTTTGTCCAAGCGCCGAGAAAGCTCCGCTAAGGGGCGGGAGCCGACTGCCCAGCCGAGCTGGCAGCCGCTTTATGAGCACACCCCCCACGCCACCAGACAATCCGGCCTCACACCCGCTCCAGCGCCCGGTGCGGCAGGGCCGGCAGCGTGACCGCGATGGCATCCCCCGGCGCGACCGCCCCGCCCTCCAGCACGATGCCCATGATGCCGGCCTTGCGCACGAGCCGGCCTTCCACATCGCGCCCCAGAACGGCGGCGAGCAGGCCGGGCCGGAAGGCCTCGATCTGGGCGCAGGGGTTGCGCAGGCCGGTGATCTCGACCAGCGCCTGCTGCCCAAACCTCAGTCGGGCGCCGACCGGCAGGCCCAGCAGGTCGAGCCCGCGCGTCAGCAGGTTCTCGCCCATCTGCCCCGGCGCGACGTCGAAGCCGGCGGCGTTCAGCTCGTCGAGGAGTTCGGCGTGGATGAGATGGACCTGCCGGAGATTGGGCTGCGTCGGATCGACTGCGACCCGCGAGCGGTGCTTCACCGTCTCGCCGCAATGGGCATCGCCCTCGACGCCGAGCCCGGCGAGCAGGCGGATCGAGTCCTGAACCGGCTTGCTGAAGCGATGTCCCATCGCCGCGCTCACCGAGATCACTGTGGCGGTTGTCATCACCCGCATCGCCTTCCTGAGATCATCCTCGTTGAATGATGTGACCTGGAAACACGCGGTCGTCCCGGGCTTGACCCGGGACCCATTCCGGAACCTGCCTCACCGGCGCTCCGGAATGGATCCCGGATCTCCGCTTCGCTGCGTCGGGGATGACAGCCTACTTCCAAAGTTCCAGGAAAACCGCGCTGGACGACGCAGGTTGATCGAGACGTGCCGCTCATGACAAAGCCGGCCCCGCATCGCGGAACCGGCTTCGCAAGATCCTGCCCAAACGGCTGGAGGCTCAGTGGTCCTCGTCGAGACCGCCCATATGCTTCTGGGTGTAGAGCTCGATGCCGATGCGGCCGATGAGGTCGAGCTGCGTCTCGAGGAAGTCGATATGGCCTTCCTCGTCCTTCATCAGGGCCTTGAACAGGTCCTCGGACGGGTAGTCGCCGACCTCGCGGCAATAGCTCGCCGCTTCCTGATAGAGCGCGCGGGCCTCGATCTCGGCCTTCAGATCGGCCTCGATCACTTCCTTGACGTTCTCGCCGATCCGCAGCGGATCGAGCGTCTGCATGTTCGGGAAGCCCTCGAGGAAGAGGATGCGGTCGACGAAGCGGTCGGCATGGACCATCTCCTCGATCGATTCCTTCTTCCAGGTCTTGGCCATCTCCTTCAGACCCCAATTGTCGAGGATCCGGTAGTGCAGCCAGTACTGGTTGATCGCCGTCAGCTCGGAGCGCAGCCCCTTGTTGAGGTATTCGATGACCTTCTTGTCACCCTTCATGGCACTGAGGCTCCACCGTTACATTAGAATGATCCTAATGTAGGACAGCGCGCCCCGAAAGGGAAGGACCAATATCGCAGCCGGCCCCGTTGGCGGGCTCAGGCGGCGAGGTCGTTCTCGGCCTGGAGCCCGTCCATCATCTGCCCGACGGCGACGTGGACCGTGCATTCGATGTCGCGCGCCGCGCAGGAGCCACACTGCGTCATGCAGGCTGCCCGCGCCTCTGCGAGAATCGCGCGCACCTCGCGGGCGCAGCGCCCGCAATCGGGGCTGCAGCCGAGGCAGTCATAGGCTTCTCCCGCCGTCCGCGGGCCCGTGCCGTCAGGGGCGATGGTGCCCTTGATCTGATGGCAGGACAGGACGTTGCAGGAGCAGACGATCATCAGTGTCCGCCCGCTGCGACACGGCCCTCATGGCCGCGATGCTCGGTGGTGCGGGTCTCGATCTCCTGACCGTCGGCGCGGCGCAGGCGCACGATGACCTCGACCGAGGAGATCATCATGCCCTCCGGCGCCTCGGGCAGCCCGGCGACCTGAATGGTCGAGCCCGGGATGTCGACGACCGTCTCGTCATCCTCGTTGTAGAAATGGTGATGCTCGGAGACATTGGTGTCGAAGAAGGTCTTCGGCCCGGAGACCGAAACCTGGCGCAGCAGCCCGGCCTCGGAGAACTGGCGCAGCGTGTTGTAGACGGTGGCGAGCGAGAGCGGCTCGCGGGCGCGCAGCGCCTCCTCATAGAGCATCTCGGCGCTGACATGGCGGTCGCCCTTGGCGAAGAGCAGCCAGCCCAGCGCCATGCGCTGGCGCGTCGGCCGCAGGCCGGCGGTCCGCAGCCGCGCCTTCACGGCACTGATCGGGCAGGAGGCCGGACTCTTCTGCGGCCAGGGAATCTGGTCGGCCATGGTCCGCTGCGCGGTCTGATCCTTCGGGGACGAAAAACTCATCGAAGACGCCTTCCACATCGCCGGCTTTGCGGCGCGTAGTTTAGAAAACATCTAAACTACTGATATTGCTCTATTATTTGTCGAAGTCAGGCCCGCTTGTCAATCGCGCGGGCTGCGGCATCCCGTCCTTGCGGAGGCGTCGGGGGCTCTTACCGCCGGTCGCGAGAGGATCAGTGGCCGCCGCCGGCGCCGGGCTGCGCGGCCGGGGGCTTGCGCATGAACAGCGCCAGCGCGACGAGCGCCGCGAAGATGCAGGTCAGCCCGAGGAAGACGTCGCCGAAGGCCAGGATCAGCGCCTGCTTGTGAGCCCTCTGGTTGATCAGCGCGAGCGCCATCTGCTCGGCCGCGTCGCCATAGTCGAGGAAGCGCTGCATCGTCTGGGCGATCGCCTCCTCCGCCACCTGCCGGCCCGCCGCCACCTGCTCGTGCAGCCGCGCGATGTGGAGATCGGTGCGGTTGTTGAGCAGCGTGTTGATCAGGGCGAGCCCGACCGCGCCCCCGAGATTGCGCGTGAGGTTGTAGAGTCCCGACGCGTTCTTGAGCTGCGCTGGCGGCAGCGTGCCGAGCGCGAGATTGTTGATCGGCACCATGCACAGCATCAGCGAGACGCCCCGCAGAATCTGAGGGGCGAGCAATTCGTGGAAATCCCAGTCCGCGGTGATGCCGCTGGCCATCCAGGTGCCGAGCGCGAAACCCGCAAAGCCGATCATCATCTGCACGCGCGGATCGATTTTGGCGGAGAGCTTGCCGGCGATGGGAGCCGTTTGGAACATGCACAGGCCCGTGACGAACATCGTTTCGCCGATCTGCAGCGCGTCATAGCCGCGGATACGCCCGAGATAGACCGGGTAGAGATAGGTCAGCCCGTAGAGGCCGATGCCCATGCAGAAGGAGAACAGCGAGCCGAAGGCGAAGTTGCGGTTGGTGAAGGCATAGAGATCGACCAGCGGGTCTTCCCGCGTCAGCGCCCGCCAGAAGAACAGCACCGCGCCGAAGACCATGACGACGGTGAAGAAGACGATCTCGTGGCTCTCGAACCAGTCCAGCCGCGTGCCTTCCTCCAGCACATATTCGAGGCTGCCGAGGAAGCCCGCCATGCCGAGCAGGCCGAGCCAGTCAAAGCGCTTCAACAGCCCCTTCTGCGGCTTGTCGAAATCGATCAGCGTCCAGGCGGCGATGGTGACGCCGATGCCGGGCACGACATTGACCAGGAACAGCCAGTGCCAGGAGAAGGCGCTGCTGAGATAGCCGCCGACGGTCGGGCCGATCGTCGGCGCCAGCGTCGCCACCAGCCCGATCAGCGGCGAGACGACGGGACGCTTGGAGGCCGGGAAGATCGTGAAGGCGGCGGCGAAGACGCCGGGGATCATGCCGCCGCCGATGAAGCCCTGCACCGCCCGCCACAGGATCATCTCGTTGATCGAGGACGACATCGCGCAGAGCACGCTGGCGATGGTGAAGCCGGCCGCGGCGATGGTGAAGAAGACGCGCGTCGACAGCGCCCGGCTGAGATAGCCGGAGAGCGGAATCATGATCACTTCCGCGATCAGATAGGCCGTCTGCACCCAGGCGATCTCGTCCGAAGAGGCCGAGAGGCCGGCCTGGATTTCCGCCAGCGAAGCCGAGACGATCTGGATGTCGAGGATCGCCATGAACATGCCGAAGACCATCGCCACGAAGGCGAAGATCCGGCGCATCGGAATGGCGTCGTCGGCCGGCGGGCTGCCCGCCGGGCTGGTCAGGGTCGCGGTGGCCATGGCGGCCGTTCCTTCTCGTGAACCTCCTCGTCATCCCGGACAAGCCGCGAGCGCGGCGCCGATCCGGGATCCATGCCGGAGCATGGATTGGTGAGGTTCAGGCATGGATCCCGGGTCTCCCTTCGGTCGCCCGGGATGACGGTTGCGGGTTGCTCGGCCCGTCAGCGCTGCCCTGAAGGCCGCGGATCGATCTTGACCACCACCGACATGCCGGGCCGCAGCACATGGCGCGCCGTGACCTCGGGGGCGAGGGCGATGCGAACCGGCACGCGCTGGACGATCTTCGTGAAATTGCCGGTCGCGTTGTCAGGCGGCAGCAGCGTGAAGACCGAGCCGGTGCCGCCACTGATTCCGCTGACGCGCCCTTCGAAGACCTGGCCCGGCAGCGCATCGACCGTGATCGAGGCCCGGTCGCCGATCTTCAGCGGGCCGACCTGCGTCTCCTTGAAATTGGCATCCACATAGACCTGATCCAGCGGCACGATCGACATCAGCCGCTTGCCGGCGCTGACGAGGTCGCCGAGCTGCACATTCGTGTTCGCGACGAGCCCCGAGATCGGCGCCGTGACGCGGGTGAAGCTGAGGTCGCGCTCCGCCTTCTGCTCGGCGATCTTCAGCTCCTCGACCTGCCTCGCCGCCTCGACCCGTTGGGCCTTCAGCACCTCGACATTGGCCTGTGCGGCGGCGACGCCGGCCACGGCGCTGCCGAGCGAGGCCTTCGCCTGATCGCGCGCGGCCGTCGCTGCATCCAGCGTCGCCTGGGAGCCATAGGACTTGGCGGCGAGACTGCTGGCGCGCTCGAAATCGGCCACTGTGCGGGTGACGCCAGCCTGGGCCGAGACCTCCTGCGCCTGGGCCTGCTGCAGACTTGCCTGCCCGGCCTCGATCTGGCTGTCGATGCGCGCGAGCGTCGCCAGAGCCGTGGCGGTCTTGGCGCGTGCGCTGTCGAGCGCGAGCCGCCAGTCGCCATCGTCGAGGGCGACGAGCGGCTGCCCCGCCTTCACTTCCTGGTTCTGGGTGACGCTGACGCTCGTGACATTGGCCGAGAGCTTGGCCGAGATCGTGGCCATCTCGGCGCCGACATAGGCATCGTCGGTCGAGACGATGAAGCGGCCATTGAACCACCAGTCGGCCCCGAACCAGAGTCCGGCGCCCAGCAGGGCGGTGCCGACCAGCGCCAGTCCCGCGCGGCGGATCATGGATCTGCGGGGCGATGGCTTCGATGCGGACGTGCTGTCTGCCTCCGGCGCCGTCTCGCCAGCGCGGCGCGCCTCGACCCCCGCGGGGGCAGCGTCCGGAGCCGCCTTCGCCGGTTCGACCAGTTTCAAACGGTCGCGCCGCACCTCGCCGCGCGCCTCAGGCAGGATTTCGGCAGCCATGGGATCTTCCCGATCACGAACAATTCGAACCAAGCGGTTCGATTGATATTGAACTAGCCCGCGTCTCGCGGCATATCAAGAGCGAATCGAACCAGGCGGTTCGATGATTTTGCAGATGCGTCCTGCGCCTGACGGATGGAACCGATGAACAGAACGGCCGATCGACGGCCCAAAGCCGCAGCCCGCAACCGTCGGGTCGCGGGGATGGATCCCGAAAAGCGTCGCCAGATTCTCGATGGCGCGCAGGCGATCTTCCACGCCCAGGGTTTCGACGCCGCGAGCATGAACGAAATCGCCGCCGCCGCCGGCGTCTCCAAGGGCACGCTCTATGTCTATTTCGAGGACAAGGAGCATCTCTTCGTCGCGCTGATCGAGCGCGAACGGGAAAAGCACCGCCAGCACATCTACGACGCGCTCACGGAGCATCCCGATTTGCCGCGGGCACTGGCGGGGTTTGGCGCCAATCTGATCAGGCTTCTGACCGATCCGTTCTCGCTGAGCGCCCACCGGATCGTGCTCGGCGTGGCCGAGCGCATGCCGGAGATCGGCCGCGCCTTCTACGAACGCGGCCCCCTGCTCGGCGGGCAGCGCCTTGGTGCCTTTCTGGAAGGTCGCGTCGCGGCGGGCGATCTTGCAATCGACGACAGCTTTCTCGCGGCCAGCCAGTTCATCGATCTCTGCCAGGCAACCCTGCTGCGTCCCCGCCTGTTCAATGCGGACCCTCTACCGCCCTCGGAAGCCGAGATCCGGCGGGTGGTCGATGAAGCGGTCGCGATGTTCCTGGCGCGCTACGCCACCCCGACCCTGCGCGCCACGCTCAACCCGCCTCGCGCGCCTTGATGCGCTCGCGATGGGCCGTGTAGAGCCCCGAGCCCGCAATGATCACGGCGCCGACGAGCGTCCAGAGATCGGGCAGCACGCTGAAGACGAAAAGACCGAAGAGCGAGGCCCACAGCAGCTGGATATAGGAGAAGGGCGCCAGCAGCGAGGCATCGCCATGGCGATAGGCCAGCACGATCAGCCAGTGGCCCATGGTCGAGGACAGTCCGACGAACATGCCCATGGCGAGGACGGTCGGCGTCACCGGCGTCCACACAAAGGGAACCGCGAGGCTGAGCAGGCAGAGGCCGACCAGCGCCGAATAGGCCAGCGTCGTCAGCGGACTCTCGGTGCGGCTCATCATCCGCGTCATGATCATCGCGAAGGCCCATGACAGGGCCGAGGCAACCGCCAGCAGCGAGGCGATCTGGAACCCCGCACCGCCCGGCCGCACCACGATCAGCACGCCGGCGAAGCCGACCAGGGTCGCGGTCCAGCGCCGCCAGCCGATCGTTTCGCGCAGGATCGGGATCGACAGCGCGGTGACGAAGAGCGGCGCGACGAAGCCGGTCGCGGTGGCGTCCGCCAGCGGCATGTAGCGCAGCGCCATCACGAAGAGCACGGACGACGCCAGGAGGCCGATTCCGCGCAGGACCTGCAGCGTCGGGCGCTGGGTCGACAGGCGGGCGAGCCCCCCGCTGCGCCAGACGATGCCGAGCATGATCAGGGTGAAGGTGCAGTAGCGAAGCCAGCTGACCTGCAGCGGCGAGATTTGCTGCGTGAGCAGCTTGGAGACCATGTCGGCCGAGGTCAGGAAGATGCTCGCCAGCAGCACGAAGGCGATGCCGCGCAGCGGCGCGTCCCTGCGCATGGGCAGCGGGGCAGCGGGCAGCACAGGAGGCGGCGGTTCGGTCTGGGGAGCGTTCGGCACGGCAGAATCGCAGCGGCGGGGACTGCGATCCTAGAGAGCTTTGCCGGCGATCGGTTGCGCAAAGAACGGACGGCGCACATGCAGCGGACAGGCGCAACGGAAAAGGCGGGCCGCAGGGGCCCGCCTCGCCGTCGTCTGATCGCGCTGACGGTGCGGCTCAGGCCGCCTTCTGCCGCGGCTGGATCAGCTTGCGGTTGATCAGCACCTCGGCGATCTGCACCGCGTTCAGCGCCGCGCCCTTGCGCAGATTGTCGGAGACGCACCAGAAGGCCAGGCCGTTCTCGACCGTATTGTCCTCGCGGATGCGGGAGATGTAGGTCGCGTCCTCGCCGGCCGCCTCATGGGGCGTGATGTAGCCACCCGGCTCGTGCTTGTCGATCACGAGCAGACCCGGCGCCGAACGCAGCACCTCGCGTGCCTCCTCGGCCGTCACCGGCTTCTCGCACTCGATGTTGACGCTCTCGGAATGGCCGATGAAGACCGGCACGCGCACGCAGGTCGCGGTCAGCTTGATCTTCGGGTCGAGGATCTTCTTGGTCTCGACCATCATCTTCCACTCTTCCTTGGTGAAGCCGTCCTCCATGAAGACGTCGATCTGCGGAATGAGATTGAAGGAGATCCGCTTGGGGAACTTCTTGCTGGTCACCTCGCCGGCCGAGAACACGGCGCGCGTCTGGTTGAAGAGCTCGTCCATGCCCTCCTTGCCGGCGCCGGAGACCGACTGATAGGTCGAGACGACGACGCGCTTGACGCCGTACTTCTCGTGCAGAGGCTTCAGCGCCACGACGAGCTGCGCGGTCGAGCAGTTCGGATTGGCGATGATGTTCATCTTGGTGAAGCCGGCCGTGGCGGCGGCGTTCACCTCCGGCACGATCAGCGGCACGTCGGGGTGCATCCGCCAGGCCGAGGAGTTGTCGATCACGACGCAGCCCTGCTGGCCGATCTTGGGCGACCACGCCTTCGAGACCTCGCCGCCGGCCGACATCAGGCAGATATCCGTGTCGGAGAAATCGTAATGCTCGAGCGCGCGGCACTTCAGCGTGCGGTCGCCGAAGGAGACCTCGGTGCCGACCGAGCGCGAGGAGGCCAGCGCGACGACCTCGCTGACCGGGAAGGCCCGCTCGGCCAGGATGTCCAGCATCTCGCGGCCCACATTCCCCGTGGCGCCGACGATCGCGACCTTGAAGCTCATGATGATGTTCCTTTCGGATGATCCCGGTTGGTCTCCCCCTCGGCACCGTCCGCCCGATGAAGGGGCGGGTCCGGCGTCAGCCCCCGCCGGGGGGAGAGGGACCCGGAACCGAGGCGAGTTTCAGCGCAGCGTGCCGGTGGTCCCGGTCGCCGTTTTGGTCGTGCGTTTCGTCGTCTGACGGACGGTCACAGAGGCCAATCCCGAAGGGCTGAAGACATCGCGATGTCGCGCGCGGAACTGCACCCGGCGCGACATCGCCTGTGAGAACACCCTGGACGCGCAAAAGTCAATCGAAGCGCCCGCGCGACGGGCTGCGCACCGGCGCGTTAACCCTGTGCGTTGACCGACGATTCACGCTGCATCGCGAAACCGCTGCGCCGGTAACGGCCTGCTGACCGCCCCTCGCCCACCTTCGGCGCGGGCGAGGCCGCGGGTTCGGCGGCGGAGGCGGATGGTTTGCGCGTGGCGTCGGGTCAGTTCCTGTTGGTGATGCGGCCCTGGGCCGAAAAGCTGCGACGCCCCCTCGTGTCGGCAGGCTTCGCGCGCCTTCGAGCGCTGCCGGCCGGCCTCGGCGCGAGGCTTGCCCGCTTCGACGTGACTGCGGCGCTCATCCGCGGCGCTGACCGCATCGAAGACGTCGTCCGGGCGTTCGGCCGCCTCGCATCCATGGTCCGGCGCGTCCTGCGCCTGCCGGCCTTCCGCCTGACCACCGGCCTCCTTTGGCGCGGTCTGGCTGCCGCGGCCGGCATCGGCGCGGCCGGCGCCTTGGTCACGGCCCTGTCCTCGCAGAGCGAGGCGACCATCTCCTCCTACTCCACACTTTCGGAGCCGGCGCCGCTGCCGCCTGCCGGATCGACCGCACCCCGACGCCCCGGCGCCGCGGACCAGGAGAGCTGGGTCGCCATCGCCCGGCCGATCCCGATCTTCGGCCTGGAGTCGCCGGAACTGGAGCGCCAGCCGGCCGTGCTCGACGCGCGCCGCAGCGCGGACGGAACGCGACGCGAGGATCTGCTCAGCTTCGGCAACTTTGCCGAGCCGAAGCCGCATCTCGCCTTGCGGCTCGCCGTGCAGCACGAGCGCGACGAGCTGTCCCGACCCTTCATCGTCGCGCTGGTGCGCATGGCCGCGGCGCGGGGCCTCTCGGTCCAGCGCAGCAGCCTGCCGGCAGCCATCGAGACGCGTTTCGGCCCGGTCGAGGCCGCCGATGTGACGCTGAGCGACGGGGCATCCGGCCGCGCCTGCATCGCCTTCCGGATGGAGGGCGGCACCGTGCCGCTGGCCCTGAGCGGTTGGTGGTGCGGCGGCGAGGGCAAGCCCGCCGACCGCCGTCAGCTCGTCTGCCTGATCGACCGGATCGACCTGCTCGCCGCCGGCGAGGACGCCGCGCTCCGCAGCGCGTTTGCCCGCAGCGAACTCAATCGCCAGCCGGGCTGTGCGCCGCCCCGCCTCTCCGCGAGTGGGCGCAAGGTCTCCTGGCTCGACGCCGACGCCCCCACCCCCGCTCTGCGGACGAAGACCGCGTCGCCCCCGGCGGCGGCGCGTCGCGCCGAGAAGCGCTGACCATGACGGCCGAAGCCCCTCGCGCCATGGCCGTGATCGAAGCCACGGGAACGGCGGCGCTGGGCGTCGCACGCTTTCTGTTTCTCGCCCTCGGCGCGGCCGTCTTCCTGCTGATCCTGCTGGTCGCCTGGTGGGTCTATGGCAAGCTGCCGACCATCGGCCGGGGACAGCCGGCCTTTTCCTGGGCGATCGAGCCGGCGGACATGCGGGGCGTGCCGCTCGTCGCCACCCACCCGACGCGGGGCCGCGAGGAGGGCTGGCAGTTCGGCGGGCCGGGCACGGGCGAGGCCTTCGCCGCACTCGTCCTGGCGGAGCCCGACGAGGCCGGCCGGCCCTTCACCCTGACCACCCCGCTGTTCTGGCAGTTCGAGCCTCTGCGCGTGCTGCGTCCGCGCGTCGGCGGGCCGCACTACACGATGACGACCCGCTGGGGAGCCTTCACCGGCCGCGATCTCATCTATCAGGAGTTCGACGGCCGCATGCGGACCTGCATCGTCTTCCGCAACGCCTTCGAGACATCCGCCTTCGCCCTCGGCGGCTATTACTGCGCCGCCGGTCAGCAGGACGCCAACGCGGCCTCCCTCGCCTGCCTGATCGACCGGCTGAAGCTCGAATCCCAGCGACGCGAATCGGCGGCCCTGGCCTATCTCGCGGGCCGCGCGAGCCAGCCCGCCCTGTGCCAGAACACAACCTTCTACCCGCCCGGCACGCGGCGGGTGGTCAGGGACCGCAAGGGCGGCGTTGTCGGCTTGGCCGGCGGCTCCGGCGACACATTTCCGCTGTGGCCGCGCTGACAAAATCGTTAACTACGGTAGTCTAGGATTCACCATAGAGTCTCGTTCTCGCACCAAGCGGATCGCCGCTGTTCTGGAGATGTCGTCGCCATGGGTTCGCTCAAGCGTCTCGCCGCCGTTTTCGCCCTCTCCGTCGCGGCGTCGACCGTGTGGGTCTCCTTCGCGGAAGCACAGAACCGCCGCGGCCCGCTGCGCGTGACCGTGCAGAAGCGCAGCTATTTCGATCTCGGCAACGTCGTCCCGGTCGGCTCGATGAACCGCTA